>Ga0129299_1003222_pt1 | contig 10678 bp, 7 predicted proteins | sample ConPoolayeCmetaG_FD_94477 | JGI IMG/M metagenome (GOLD analysis project Ga0129299, IMG submission 94477) | Hot spring microbial mat communities from California, USA to study Microbial Dark Matter (Phase II) - Cone Pool mat layer C metaG ... | reverse complement strand
GCATTGGCCGCGTGCCATCGGCCGGTTCACGAAGCCCCGCCTGCGTCCCCTGGCGACCGGGTTTCGCTTTACGGCGAGCAGTGCGGGCTACTGCGGGTCCTCGCGCACGCTGAATTCCAGCTTCCAGCGGCCATCCGTCTTGGTGCTGTAGCACCACAGTTCCAACATGCCCAACTCGGTGATCTTCGGATGAAACCGCACCGGCACGGAGTCTTCTTCGATGGACTGATCGCGAGGCAACATGGCTTCCAGCGAGTCGGTTTCCTGGATCTCCTCGTCGCTCCAAGTTGTCAGCAAGTCCCCAGGCTTGTCGCCCCTTCGGACCGAAGAGCTGAAGAAGCGGAACGTGGCCGGTTCGCCGACCACCAAGCCGATGGGCTCTGATGGTACGTCGGTCTCCGTGCCCTCCTCCATGCCCATGGGGACGACGCAAAGGGCAGCCAACGGTCTGGGGATGCCGGGGACGGCCAATCCGGCCGTCTCGATGCCTACGTAGTATGCCCTGGCCGTGCCCCCGCGGATTCGCACGCCCCCCTGCCGTTTGGCCCAGCCGTAAAAGGCGGCGCCCCGAGCGACCGCGTGGTCCAGGTCGTGATGGCCGGGAAGGATCCGGGGCGCCTCTGGGCCAGGAAACCACTCGCCCAGCACCTCCAACATCCGCTGGCGAAACAACGCCGCCTTGAATACCCCGCCGCTAAAAAGCACATGCGACGGGTGGACGGACTGGCCAGGGCCGGCGCCGTGGGCTTCAAGGAAGGCCGCCAAATGACGCGTCACGGCTGTATCCGTCTCAAAGGGCAAGCCGATCTCACGAAAACCGGAAACTCGGCGCCGCCCGGGCCGGTCCGTCAATGCGCAGCGTGGAAAGAACCCGTCCAGCAAGAGCCCAGCCACGCTTTCTCGCTCCACCTCGATCGACACACTCCCGCCGATCAGCCGACTCCCGCGCGCCAGGACCGCAATGGTGTGCTTCTGCGGCCCTTCCGCCGCCAAGAGCATCTCCTTGGCCGCGCGACACGAGTGCCAAAGCCCCACCGACTGCCAAGGATCGAGCTGGACACCCTGCTGGGCGAACTGTTGGCCTACATAGTGGGCCAGCGCGAGGTCCATGTTGTCGCCGCCCACCAGCAGATGATTGCCGACGGCCAAGCGCTGGAGCACCAGTTCGCCGCCTTCTTCAGCCACGTTGATCAATGTCAGGTCAGTGGTGCCGCCCCCTACATCGCATACCAACAGTTTGTTTCCCACAGACAAAACCTTGCGCCAGCGGTCCCCCATCGAGTCCAACCACGCATAGACGGCCGCCTGCGGCTCTTCCAAGAGCACCAGGCTCTCTGGCAGTCCTGCGCCCAGGGCGGCTTCGCGCGTGAGTTCCCGGGCGCTGGCGTCGAAAGAGGCGGGCACGGTCAGCACTACGATCTGCTGGGCGATCGGCGCGTCAGGAAACGCCGACTCCCACGCCCCGATCAGGTGCTCCAGGTAACGCCGTGACGCGGTCACCGGAGAGATCTTTGGAACCTCTGCCGGCGCATTCCACGGCAGGATCGGCTGGCGGCGGTCGACGCGGCTATGGGCCAGCCAGGACTTGGCGGCCCCTACTGTCCGGTCGGGCACCTCGGCCGCCTGACGCCGCGCCAATTCGCCCACTGCGAATTGCCGGCCGGACTCCCAAGGGAGGTCAAACGCACCCCCGGCGGTCTCATGGGCATGGGCCAAGTAGACGAAGGAGGGCAACAGCGTCCGGCGCTCGATCGTCCCAATGGCAACCAATTGCGGGACTGCCATCACCTCCACCCGGGGCCTCTCCGCCTCCAAAGCCGTGTAAGCAAGAACGCAGTTTGTAGTGCCCAGGTCAATGCCCACTACGTATTTCGGATCCATCACGATCTGAGATTCCCTTTCTTGCCGAAGCGTGCCCAAAAAAACCGCGCTCTCCCGGTTCCCTGACGATCACCACCGCGCAGGAAAACGCAGACAACCAACCCCGCTGCTAGAGGCGGCGAGCCAGCAACGCCTCTGCCGCGACGGCTATTTCAGTTCGACCTCGATCGGTGCCACGATGCGTGCGGCTTGCGTGCTGCCGGACCACGTTGGCAGTTGGCAGATCGTGGCCTCCCAGCCATGGTGGGTCAGCCGCCCGCGAAACGGAGGCTCGCCGGCCACGTTGCCTATCAGCCGATATCGCGCCGCGTCAAAGCCCGGCGGAACTTCGATTTCCGAGCCCTCTTGGGCCTCCAAAAGCGGCCGAATCGCGAACAGGCGCTCCAGTACGGCCGCGCAATCACGATGGACATCCCTAGCCACGGCACCGATCTGGGCGTCGGAATACCCGGCCAGCGGTTCCTTGAGGAAATCTACCAGCCGGGCTTCCCGCTGAAGCGTGGCCAGCAATGTCAAGGCCTCGCTCCGCGCTGGCGCGCGAGGCTCGGCGGGTTTCTCGCTGGGCTTGTCTGCCGCGACGGGAAGTATTGCTGGGGCACTTGTGCCGCCGGCGTGGCGGAACAGTTGCTCAACCTGTTGCGCTCGGGCGGCACTGAACAACGTCAAGAAAAAGACGCGGATCGCAGTCCACAATCGGCGCATAGCGATATCCTCCACTTCCAAAATTGTAGCGCAAGACGGCCGGTGCAGAAAGGGCCGCAATGCCCCCACGCTCCCGAGCTACTGGATATGCGTCGCCACGTAGCAGACGAACGAACGGTCCTGGAGCGTCAAGACACCGCTAGGCGGAGGCGGCGGGCCGTCGAGGTCCGGATAAATGTCGTGCGGCGCTTGGGAGGATGTATCGACGAACAGGCGCCAAGGGATCGGCCGGGCGAGGGCCGGAAGGCTGAACTGCCGCGGCTCCAGACCCGCGTGAAACATCATCATTAGATGATGGTTCGGCGGCGCCAGCTTGCTGGAACGCGGCACTGCCGCCAGCAAACATACCAGGCTCCGTTCGCCCGCGCTCCAGTCTACTGGCCCGCCGTCAGCGTTGAACCAGCTCACGTCAGGCAGCGCCCCTGGGTAGGCCGGTTGGCCGGTCAGGAAAGTCGTGCGCCGCACGGTCGGCTCCGCGCGGCGGAAGGAGATCAAAGCCTGGCAGAACCGGCGTAGTGCCTTGTGCTTGCGCACCAGATGCCAATCGAACCAGGAGATGGGGTTGTCCTGGCAGTACGCGTTGTTGTTACCTTGCTGGGTACGCCGGCACTCGTCGCCGAAAAGGAGCATGGGCACGCCTTGGCTGAGAAGCAACGTCGCCAGCAGGTTCTTGATTTGTCGGGTGCGGAGGCGGTTGATGTCGCGGCGCCAGCTCGGGCCTTCTACGCCGTAGTTGCAGCTATAGTTGTTGTTCTCGCCGTCGCGGTTGCCTTCGCCGTTTGCTTCGTTGTGTTTCTCGTTGTAGCTGACCAGATCGTTGAGGGTGAAGCCGTCGTGAGAGGTGATGAAGTTGATGCTGTGATAGGGCTGCCGGCCGGTGGGCTGATAGAGGTCGCTCGATCCGGCCACCCGCGTCGCCAAGGCACCGATCATGTGCGGATCGCCCCGCCAGAACCGGCGGACGTCATCGCGGTAGCGGCCGTTCCACTCCGCCCAGCGGAGCCGGCCGAAGCTGCCCACCTGATAAGCGCCCGCCGCGTCCCACGCCTCGGCGATGATCTTGGTATCCGATAGCAGGGGATCCTCGGCGATGGATTCGACCACCGGAGGATTGGGCACCAGGTTCCCGTCCCGATCACGGCTGAGAATCGAAGCCAGATCGAAGCGGAAGCCGTCGATGTGGTAGTTGTGGACCCAGTGACGCAGGCAGTGAAAGATCAACTCGCGTACGATGGGGTGGTTCCCATTGAGCGTATTGCCGCAGCCGGAGTAGTTCTTGTAGTTGCGGCCGCCGTTGGCCAGCATGTAGTAGACGCGGTTTTCCAGGCCTTTGAAGCTCAAGGTCGGGCCGTCCTCGTTGCCTTCGGCCGTGTGGTTGAAGACCACGTCTAGGATGACCTCGATACCGGCCTGGTGCAACGCCCGGACCATTTGCTTGAACTCCACCACCTGCGCGCCTGGCTCTTGGGAAACAGCGTAGCCGCGATGGGGCGCAAAAAGCGACAGAGGATCGTAGCCCCAGTAATTGGGCCGCTCCGGCATCTTGCCAAAAATGTCGCGGATGAGGAACTCGTGCACGGGCATGAGTTCCACGGCTGTGACTCCGAGCGATTTCAAGTAGGGGATCTTCTCTATGACGCCCAGGTAGGTCCCCGGATGCTTTACCCCGCTGGTGGGCGACGCCGTAAACCCGCGCACGTGCATCTCGTAGATGATCGTCTCCGACATGCGCCGGCGGAGATGGCGGTCGTTCTGCCAATCGAACTCGTCGTCCACGACGACGCACTTTGGCGGACGGATTATCCCGTCATCCGACGGCTGGAAGTCGCCCGCCAACGCCTTGGCATAAGGGTCGATCAGCCGCGCCTTGGGGTCGAAGCGCTGCCCGCGGTCCGGATTGTACGGCCCGTCCGCCTGGAGATGGTACAGTTGCCCGGGCCGCATCCCGGGCACGTAAATGCTCCAGATGTCCCCCCAACGGTTCAGATTCCGGTCGAAGTCGATGATCTCGCTGGGCTCGCGGTCGTCCACGTGGTTGTACAACAGCACCCGCATGGCAGTGGCGGACCGGCTGAAAACCACGAACTGCACGCCGTCATCGTGAGCGATCGCCCCATACGGCAGGGGGTGGGTGAACTTCAGGGAGGGAGGCCGCACGAACATCGAGTATTGCCTGGAACTCCGCCCTGGCAAGAAACTTACATTTCCAGAATACCACTGATTCAGCTCGACAGCCATGTGTTTCCCATCAGACGAGTATTCCGGCTGCATAAACTGGGAAAGCTTTAACCGCGTGGCAACGGTTTCTCCGCCGATGCTGTATTCTTCGGATACTCCGACGAGTAAATGGAGAGCAAAAACAAACCGGGTCGCAACCGCGCAATGCGGTCAACATGACGCGGCGGCCAGGCGGGCCTCGGCCCGCTAGTTCTCGATCTTCTGGCCTGTTCGCTGGCGGGTAGGCGTTCCCGGCCTGTAAGAGAAAGACGGTGCCGCCGGCGCGACTATCGCCGGAAAACCGGGACGATCCCCGTCAAAGGTGCTTTTCCCCGTCGCTCGCCTAGATGCAGCAGCCCGCGGCGGCACTCACTTCTTTTCTGTCGCCTCCGGGTGGAAGACGGCATGGCAGTCGTCGCAGCTTTGGTTGAGCTTCTTCATGGCAGACTTGGCCGCATCCTCGTCCAAGGCGTGGATGGCCGCGTTGACCGCGCCGGCGGCATCTCGCATTTGAGCGCAGAAGCTGAACCACTTTTCCGCGTCGCCCGGCTTTTTCACCTCTTCCAAATCGGCCATACTCCCCTGGGCGATGGCGGCGATGGCGGCCGAATCGCCCGCCGTGTCCTTGGCCATCCGCTTGAACCGGACCGACGTGGTGTTGCGTTTCAGCCGGCTGTTGATCAGCGGCACCTGCTGCATCAGTGCATCGAGCGAGGCCACCTTCTCCCATTTCAGGCTCGATGGGTCGCCGCCGGAGGCGAGCGCCTGCTTGACAGCCTCGACGCCGGCCTTGGCCGAGCCATAATCCTTCGCGCTGGCCAGCTTCTGGGAAGCGCGGATGAGTCCGGGAGCGGCTTTCTTGTACTTGTTGTCCTGGTCGTGCAACCCCAAGGCCAAGGCAAGTACGGCCAGCGTGTTGGCATCCTTGGTCACTTTGTCTTCCGTATCTTTGTACTCGCTTTCGCTGGCGACCGCCTTTTCCAGCCGGTCCACGTAGTAGTCTACTTGAAAAACGAGGTCGCTGGCGGGCGCGAACGTTGAGACTTTGGGTGCGGCTGGCGGCTCAGCAGCCATCATCGCAGAGCATGCCAGTGCGCCCATTGCCGCCACAAGCCCTACAAAGCCATACCACCGGGAAGCAGATCTCATCGGTCGCTCCTTTTGCATCAGGTAAATGCCGACAGGCCGCAGATAAACTAGGCGGCACAAAACCGGCCCTAATGGTCTAGTCCGGCTGTGGTCTTGTCAAGTGTTTCCCCCGTTGGTGGTGGCCCAATTCAAAGCGCAAGGCCTCTTCGCGGCTGCGAGGCGCGGGATTACAATTAGCGGTGTTTTCCTTCGAGCAAGTCAAATGGCAAAAGCGACTTACAAAGACGCCGGCGTCGACCTGGAGATCTACCGCGACGCCATCTCGCGCTTGCCTCGCCTGCTGGCCCGCACCCATTCACCCCGGGTCATTCAACTGGAGGATGGTTTTGCCGGGCTCTTCGAGCTTGATTTTTCCAATCCTCTTTTCGCCCGACGCTATCGCAATCCCGTGCTGGTCTCTTGTGCGGACGGGGTGGGCACGAAGCTCAAGGTGGCCGGGATGATGGGGATTCACAACACAGTCGGCATCGACTTGGTGGCCATGAACGTCAACGACGCGCTGTGCCTGGGCGCTGAGCCGTTGTTCTTTCTCGATTACGTGGCCATGCCGAAAGACGATCCCGCCTTGCTGGAGAAAATCGTCGAAGGCATCGCCACCGGATGCTTGCAGGCCGACTGCGCCTTGCTAGGAGGCGAGACAGCCATCCTGCCTGATATGTACGCCCTGGGTGACTACGATCTGGCCGGCTTCTGCGTGGGAGTGGCGGAGCGCGATGACGTGATCGACGGCAGGGCCATCGCGCCGGGGGATCTGGTGTTGGGCATCGCCTCCAGCGGATTGCATTCCAACGGATTCAGCCTGGCCCGCAAGGTGGTTTTCCAGATTGCCGCTCTGAAGGTGACAGACTTTGTGGAAGAACTGGGGTGCAGCGTAGGCCAGGCACTGCTGGAGCCCACGGTCATCTACGTGCGAGCTGTGCGGCAGGTGCTCAAGTATTACCGCGTCAAAAACGTGGTGCATGGCATCGCGCACATTACCGGCGGCGGCCTCGTGGAAAACCTGGAGCGCATCCTGCCCGATCAAACACGCGCAATCATCCACCGCAGCAGTTGGCCTGTCCCACCCGTCTTCAACTGGATCCAACGCCTCGGAGAGATCGATCAGGCGGAGATGGAGCGGGTGTTCAACATGGGTGTGGGCATGGTGCTCGTAGTCAGCCCTTATTACGCGGAAAGCATCCGCCATCAACTGGCTGACGCAGGCTTCTCCAGTTGGACCATCGGACACATAGAAGAAGGCGTCCGGGCGGTGGTCTTGGACGGCTAGACCGACCAGCATAAAACGCCGCGCCCCGGTCCTCGCGATTGGCTACATGCGCGCGGATCGCCGTGTGCCGGCCTGGTTCAGCGCATCCACCACGGTCTGGATCCGATACCCGCCGATCAGCCGGATCGGTTTGTTTGGGTTGTCGGCCGGAAAGATGGCCAGTGTAGGCACCTGCCTCGTCCCCAGCCGGTCCAGCATCTCCGTGACATCCTTGTCGCCGTTGGTCCAATCGGCCTTCAAAGGCACCACGTTGTTGGCTTCGACTGCCCGACGCACTTGGGGCGTATTGAGCACCAGCAACTCCAGCGTCTTGCAGGTCAAGCACCAGTCGGCGGTGAAATCGACCAGCACGGGCCTTCCCGATCGGATCAGGTTCAGAAACTCCTGTCGGGTAAAGGGTCTCCAAGGCAGCTCGCTTTCGCGTGCGAACAGCCCGCCAAATGCCAACAACCAGACCAAGCCGGTAATCACGGCCGCGCTGAGCCATGCGCGGATCTTCGTTTGGCCGTCGGCCGTAGCAGGCGTGCGCCCGATCCACCAGCAAGCCAGCCAGATGCCGAACATCAAGGCCACCGTGGGCACCACGTATTGCGCTTGAATGAACGTGAGCAGGAAGACGACCGTGCCCAAAAGCACGAAACCCATCAACTGCCGAAAGGTCTCCATCCACGGACCAGGCTTGGGCAGAAAGCGGAGCAGCTCGGGAAACGCGCCGATGAGCAGATACGGGCTGGCCATTCCCAGCCCCATCGAAGTGAACACGGCAAACGTGATTGGCGCAGGCTGATTGGCGGTCCAAGCCACGGCGAAGGCCAAGCCAGGACCGCTACAAGGAGTAGCCAACAAGGTGGTCAGCACGCCTTTGGCAAAGGCGCCCACCGCGCCTTCGCGCTCGGCGACCTCGCTGGCTGCGCCGCGGCCCACAAAGCCGGGTATGGGGATCTCCCAAACGCCGAGAAAGCTCAACCCCATGGCGAACACAATCGCCGCCATAGTGATAGAGAACCCTTTAAAGCTGAAGATTTCGCCCCAGCCAAGCCCCAACGCCACGGTCAGAGCAGCCAACACCAAGAAAACCGCCATCAACCCGGCCGAGTACCAGACATTCAGCAACAGCGCCTGGCGACGGCTTTGCCCGGCCTGCTCCATAAACGCGAAAATCTTCAGCCCAATCACCGGCAGCACGCAGGGCATCAGGTTCAGAATCAGACCGCCCAAAAAACCCAATCCCATGGCCACCAGCATCGAGGCCCTCTTGAGCTGTTCATCGCCGATCACGTCAAACGGCTGAAAGTCGGGCAATCGCTCGTCTGTGGCTTCGGGGGGCTGCTGCTGAGGAGGCTCGGGTGTTGAGCTGGCGGGCGTTGAGCCAGGCGGCGCTGAGTCTTGCCCCAGGGCAGCCGAGAAAGGGTATTCCTGCGGCGGCAAACAACTGGTAGGCGTACAGGCCTGGGCCCGAACCGTGCCAGAAAGTTTCAACCTCGCCGGATCCACGTTCGCGGCCCATCGGATCGGCGCCCACCACACCACTTGGCCTTCATGCCACTCCTCCAGCAGATTGTCCAGTTCCGGGTGCCTTTTCCGTTTGGGGGGCGCATCCGCCTGGAACGGGCCAATCAGTTGGTAGGCTTCCGATGGGGCAAGAGTGATCGTGGTCGGCTTGGGCCCGAAGTCCTGAACCGGCTGCGTGATCGAATAGATGTGATAGCCCGGCTTGATCGTAGCCGCCACCATCAACAGCGACCGACCGTCCTTGTCCGGCGGCGTAAACCGCGCGGCAATCGAGACAGTTGGGCTCTCCGCGCCATGCGCCGAAAGCCACGTGCTGCCAGCGCCTGCAAACCAAGCTAACACCCCCGCTAACGCAACCGCCACCAGTGATGCAATACGGCCCATATCTCTCAACACCAGCTACCTCAGCAGAAATCTTTCGGCCCTACCCAGCTCTACAGACATCCCGACCGGACTGACGAAGTTTCTCTTATTCTACCGGTGAGACAGCTTAACGGACCGGGAACGGTCCATCAATCTGCGCGGACCTGGCTTCGTGCCCCGCTAACCCTTCGTAGGACAACACCGAGTCGTGGTTTTGCTCGCGGCAGTACTGCCGTTTTTGCAACTTGCTTCGAACCAATACTTTACGTCGCGCAACAGTCTTCTGTTCCGTTCGGACCGTCCAGGTGTTCAGGCCGCAACGGCTTAGGGCGCGTCAAAGGGCAAAAGGCCAGCAGTGAGACTTGCTGGGAAACTGCCTTTGTTGCGTTGGAGACACGGGCGCCTGGCTGAGTCAAGCCCCGTCTGCCGGACCAAGCAGGGAAAGCGGCACCTGGATGAGGGTCCAGTGCGCCGGTTCGAGCTTCAGGTTCGCCAAGACGGCCAGTGGCGCACCTTTTACCGCGGCACTACGATTGGCGAGGACTTCGAAGCCTCCTTCCCACCGGTCACAGGCCAGCAAGTGCGATTGAACCTCCTGGAGACCACGGAGGGGCCGTCGATCTGGGAGTTCCAGATTTTTGGCAATACGCTTTAGTACCGATGGCCGGCCGAGGCAGTCCCGCCCAAAGGCTACGTGACTGTGCGCGATTGTCTAGAAGTGGTTTTGTAACCGGCTTTCAGGCAAGCGGCTGCTTAGCCGCCCTCGCGCCGGTGGCCAGCAGGCAAGAACTCGCCAACCACAGAAGGACCGACCTGGCAGACATCGTTTCTTTCTTCCTCAAGCGGCGAAGCAACCACGCCGCAACCCGCGCAGCCCCAGCGCTGCCGGAGCCGTATGGGACGGCCAGTGCTTGACCTACGGATAGTGAGCCATACTTGGGCCCCGCGTACTACTTTTGGCTGCCGTCGCCGGAGGCTTCTGCCCAATGGTCCTGGCCACAAAGGTAAGCGTGGATGTCCTTGGCGGCAGCTTTGCCGGCGCCCATGGCCAGAATGACGGTGGCGCTGCCGGTGACGATGTCGCCGCCGGCCCAGACGCCGCGCCGGGTGGTGCGGCCGGACTGGTTGGCGATGATATAGCCCCGCCGATTCAGCCCCAGGCCCGGTGTATGCCGCGTCAAAAGCGGATTGGCGCCGGAGCCGATGGCCACAATGACCAGGTCGGTATCGATCAAGAACTCGGCGCCCGGCTTGGGGACGGGTCGGCGTCGGCCGGACTCATCGGGCTCGCCCAGTTCCATCTCTTGGCATCGCGCCTGGCGCACCATGGCCCGCTCGTCCCCCAGATACTCGATCGGCGCACAAAGCAGCTTGAAAATGATGCCTTCCTGTTCTGCGTGGTGGATTTCTTCAGCTCGGGCGGGCATCTCGTCGCGCGAGCGGCGATAGAGGACGTAGACGTTTTCTGCGCCGAGTCGTCGGGCGGTGCGGGCGGCGTCCATGGCCACATTGCCGCCGCCTACGACACAGACTTGGCGGCCCCGGACCACGGGTGTGTGGTAGTCGGGAAAGGCATAGGCCCGCATC
>Ga0129299_1003220_pt1 | contig 10680 bp, 4 predicted proteins | sample ConPoolayeCmetaG_FD_94477 | JGI IMG/M metagenome (GOLD analysis project Ga0129299, IMG submission 94477) | Hot spring microbial mat communities from California, USA to study Microbial Dark Matter (Phase II) - Cone Pool mat layer C metaG ... | reverse complement strand
TGCCCTTGGCGAGACCGATGGCCAGATCGCCTGGAAGAAGGCTCTGGGCAGTCCCATCGAGCACACCGCCGCGTGCGCCGACGGCCGGGTGGTCGTGGCCCTGCTGGACGGGCGCATCGTCGCGCTTGGCGCGAAGACGGGCGAGGACCTGTGGACGTTCAAGCAACGGCGGCGGGTCAACTTCACCGCCGCCCCCTGCATCGCCGATGGGCAAGTCTTCATCGCCTCGCGTCAGGGCATTCTCTACGCCATCTCCCTGGCCGATGGCAGCCTCCTGTGGGAGCTGAATCTCGACGTGCCGGTCTACCAGACCGCCGCGCATGACCAGGGCGTCGTCTACATCGGCGGCGAGGACATCCGCATGCGGGCCGTCGACGCCCGCTCCGGCCGCATCATCTGGACCAGCGAGCAGTTCTATGGCCAGAGCCTCAAGGACAACCACCCGGTTGTCACAGGCGGCTACGTGCTCTTCCGGCCGATGCCCGTTCACCCTTCGCGCGAGTATTTCAATTCCAACTGGGGCAAGCACCCCGCGGTGCGGGCGGACTACATCTTCCAGGCCACCTGGGACCACTACTCCGAGTGGACCGGCTTTGGCGATCGCAAGGGCCCCAACGACGTCCAGGCCAAACTCACGCCCATCTATCAGGAGATGCGCGACGAGGTGCGTGCCGGCCGGATGCCCGAGCGTCTCATGAAGGCACAGGAGGCGGTGATCGAGCATTACCGCAACAGCCCGTACGACCAGACTCTGTTTGTGCTCAATCAGCGGGACGGCAGGCAGGCGAAAATCGTCCCGCACTTCCATCTGTTCCACAACAACGGGGCACCGCCGCCGCCGGCGGTGTGCCAGGATGGGACGGTGATCATCCCGTGGATCTACTGCAGTCACGTCTGGGCGCGGCTGGACCTGAACCTGGGCCGCGTGGTCGAGATCATGCTCACGCCCGGGGGCAGCAACGGCGACGAAACGCTGTATGCCTCGGTCGGCGGGCGGTATTTCTACGCCCTGCACTGCGAGGAGACCAACGCCGCCTACACCGGCGTGTTCGATTTCCAGACCAAGACGTGGGCGCGCCTGCCCAGCATCGAGAAGCGATGGTGGCAGCTCAGCGACAACACCGAGAGCGGCGCCAACGCCGGCTCGATCGCCAACGGCAGGCTCTACCACATCGTCTTCCATCAGGTCGCCGCGTTCAGCCACAGTGATCAGGCGCCGGCCCGCGGAAGGAGAGGCCAATGAGAACTCAACTGTCGCACATGGCCGCCGTCGTGGCGGCGATCGCCATCTGTCAGGCGGCATTCGCCGCCGAAGCACCCCAGTGGCAGCAGCAGAACCGCTACATGCGCTTCGGCAATCCCAGCGGCTATGCCGGCATTCCCGCGCTGAGCATGCAGGTGGTCCAGGAGGATGCCAATTCCTGGCCGCGGCTTATCAAGCAGAGCCTTCAGCACGAGCGCGCCGCGGGCAACTGGCCCAATATGAACGTGGACCTGGGCCGCATCATCGGCGGCGCGGATGCGCCGGGCGCGGCCGCGATCAGCGGCGACTGGACCCACGCTCACCTGGCCTACGGCTCGCCCGAGGCGCCGGCGGTGGAAATGTGGATCAGCCGGCTGAGTCCGGCCGTCGCGGTTCGGACCAGAGCTGCGCAGCTCACCTTCTTCGCCGACCGGCGGGGTGCGGGCGGAGGTGCGCGGGGCGGAGGTGGCGGTCGAGGGGCGGGCGCTGCGCCGGGCGCGGCGGCTCCGAAGCTTTTCGCCATGCCCGCCGGCGACTCTGTAACCGTTCGCTCCGCCGAGGAGCTCTCGCGCGCCGCCGTCGATGCCAGGTCCGGCGACTGGCTGCTGTGCTGGTTTGACGGCGGCAGCGGCATCCGCACGTCGCGATTCCCCTTCGTCTCAGGCGGACGAGGCGGATCGGTGCCCCCTGCGGTCGAGGCAGACTGCCCCGTCCTTCTGGTCTTCTCCTCGCCACCGCAGGGATACTCCGCCGACGACCGCGGCCTGACGGTGCGCTTCGCCCCTGGGGCGGCCGGGCCCCATGCCGTCGCCATCCTCAACATAGACGGCGATCTTCTGCCGCTGGCTGCCTCGACGGGCCAGTGGAGGTCGGCCCTTCCGCCCGATATCGCCGCCATCTGCCGCTGGTGGGCGCAGCGCCTCAAGCAGTTCCCGTACTCCGCCACGGAAAACTACGCGTACGACGCGGCCGCCGACCAGACGACGATCACTCAGAACATCCGCTATCTTCCGCTGGGCGAGGGCGGCACTCGGTTTGCGCCCCTGCCGCCGATGGTGTCGCTGGCTCTGGCTACCGGCATGCCGCTGAAGCTCACGGCTGGCGGCCGGGACGCTGCCATCGTCCGCTCCAGCGCCGCCCTGTATCACGGGCGCTACGCCGGCATCGAAGGCGTGGATCAGTATTCGATCCACCTGAGCGGTCTTGGCGCGCTGGTCCGTCAGGATGAGTCACCCGGGCGCGGCGCCGGCGAGGATGCGGAGCTGGTATCGGAGCTGGGCCGTCAGGTCAGCCTCATGCTTGATGCCGGGCACCTGGCTCCGTGGTATGATGCGCGCAACTGCTATGGGGCCGGCTATCTGTGCTACTGGCGTCATGCCGAGTCCTTCGTCTGGTCAAATCCGGGCGAGACGCTGTATACGCTGGCCCGTGCCCTGCCGTTCCTGCCGGAGGACCTTGCCGCCCGGACCATCGCGTACATGAGAAAGGAGCGGACCGACTATCCGCCCGAGTCGGTCGCGCACACGCCCATCCTCGAAGGCGCCCGCCGCGAGTGGCACCGCATGGCCGATGAGGGAATCTATCGGATGCACATTCAGGAGTTGCCCAAGCGCAATCCATACCTCCAGTCGGGCACCATTCCCGAGGAATCGATTTACTATCTGGCCGAGTACTATCGCGCGGCCGAGGGCGGCAAGGTCGATGCGGCGGTGCTGGCCGCCGCCCGGCGGATCCTCGAACCTTACCTGCAGCGCCAGGACTGGGCGATTCTGGGATTCTGGCCGTTTCGCGTTTCGTGGATGTCCAGCACGGCCGACGGCTGGGGCGGCACCAACGACATCAACCAGCACATGGCGGCTCTGATCGGCCACCTGCGCCTGGCGCGCATGGCCGGCAGCGAATCTCCCGAGACGTGGGGTCTGCTGGCGCGGGCGGCCATCTGCCGATACGCGATGGGCAAGTACACCCACTATGTCAACTCCGAGAAGTTCTACGAGACGCCCGCCGAGCCCGACTGGATGGCCAGGCTCTTCGAGGGTTCGTGGGTTGGGCAACTGGTCACATACAACTGGCGGGGTCCGCTGGACGACGTGCGTCAGGTGTGCGTGCTGAACCCCTACGGCATCCAGTTCTCCGACTGCGCTTTGCCGCAGTTCTACACCTTCAGCGTGATGCCGTTCCTGGGCGCCGTGCCCGAAGTCGGCGCGTTTGCGCGACAGTACCTGCGGGAGGAGCTGAAGAGCTTCTCCGACCGATACGAGCTGGCCCAGCCGGCATGGTTCGCCGCCAAGACCACCACCAACATCAACGCCGAATTCAACTACACAGCGCCCGAGGAGTCGCTCCAGGTCTTCCAGATCCGCGCCTGGGTCCTTCAGGAGCCGGGGCAGAAACTCGAGAGCTATCTGGACACGCCCTGGATGGCGCGCGGCGACCTGTACTACATCCAGAAGATCGTCGAGACGATCCGCGCATACCGGCGATAACCGCAAGTCAATTCACAGGAGGCTCTGACGATGGGCACATGGGCTTATGTGGCGGCGGCGATCGGTATCCTCAGTGTCCTCAGCGGCTGCGCCGCGACATCGGGCGACAGGCTGGAGGCCATCGTCGCGACCAACGGCACCGTTTCACTGCGATCGTCGGGGCGCGAACTGGCCGCGGTGCGAGCCGCGGTCCAGCTCGACGGGCGCGAGGTGCTCCAGAGCGCCGCCCTGCCCGCGTACGACGATCCGGCCAATGTTCCACCGCTGCGCCGCGCGAGCATCGAGGCCCCCAACGTGCCCCGGATCCTCGTGCAGACGCGCGCCGTACCCGCCGGCGGAGGCGTGCAACTGTCTTACGAGGTGACGCCGACGGCCGATGTGCCGGCCGGCGCGATCTTTCTCAGCATCGAGCTGCCCGCCAGTCAGTGGCAAGGCGGCCGCGCCGTGGCCGGCGAGCGCAAAGGGCCGATTCCCCTCGATTTCTCGGGAGAGAGCGTGGTTTTCTCCGCCTCCGCCTCCTCTCTGGAGCTGTGGGGGCGCAACGCGCATCGCCTTGAAATCACCGCGCCGCAACCCCTGCGCATCACGGTGGTCGATGAGCGCAAGTGGCAGCCCCGCTTCACCCTGCGCCTGGGACCCACAAACGCCACACGCTGGGCCGCGGGCCAGACGCGCACCTTCGCCATAGCGCTGGCCGCCCAAAGCCCCATGGCCCTGGTCTTCGACGAGCCTGTAACCATCGCCGCGGGCGATGAATGGGTCCCCTTCACACCGGCCTTCGACATCCAGAGCGGCTCGGCGCTGGATTTCTCCTCCATGGGTCTGCTCGACGCCCCGGCCGGCAAGCACGGCTGGCTCCGCGCCGTCGGCGGACACTTCGAGTTCGCCAGCGCCCCCGGCCGGCCGGTGCGGTTCTACGGCGTGAACTTCTGCTATGGTGCGATGTACCTCGACCACGCTCAGACCGACCAGCTCGCCGACCGGCTGGCGCGCACCGGGTACAACACCGTGCGCATCCATCACCACGAGCGCGACTTGATCGACCTGAACGCGCCCGACAGCCTCAAGTTCCGCCCCGAACAGCTCGACCGCCTCGACTATTTCGTCGCCGCCATGAAGAAGCGCGGCATCTACGTCACGACCGACCTCTACGTGTCGCGGCCGATCAAGGCGGGCGAAATCTTCCCCGGCGCCACCGGCCAGATCGGCGGCACGCAATACAAGCTTCTGGTCCAGCTCCATGACGGCGCCCTGAACAACCTCCAGGAGTTCTCGCGCCGGCTGCTCACTCACGTGAATCCGTACACCGGCCTGGCATGGAAGGATGATCCGGCCATCTGCGCCATCTCGCTCATCAACGAGGGTATGATCCTCAACTTCTGCGGCAATCACGACGACTACACGCGCCCCGTCTACCAGGCCGCCTTCAACCGCTGGCTGCTGAAGACCTACGGCGACCGCGCGGGCCTGGCGAAGGCGTGGGGTAACGAGCTGAAGGCCGATCAGGATCCCGCCCAGGGCAGTGTTCCGCTCCCCGCGACTTTCGGCACCGACCCGCCGGGGCTTGACCTGGCGCGATTCGCATCGCAGACCCAGGCCGAGTTCTTCCTGCGCATGAAGCGATTCCTGCGCGAGGAGCTGGGCTGCCAGGCGCTGCTCAGCGACATGAACGGCTGGACCGACATCCCCCAGAGCCATTATGCGCGCGGGCTCTTCGACTACGTCGACGCGCACTTCTACTGGGACCATCCGCTGTATCCGGCGAGCCCGCGCCGCCTGCCTTCCATCGGCTGGTCGGGCGGCGGCAGCGCCGTGGCCGCAGGCGGCGCCGGGCCCCGCGAGCGGGCCATGCTGCGCATCTATGAGCGGCCCTACACCATCACCGAGTACAACTACGTCGGCCCCAACAGATACCGGGCCGAGTCGGGACTCCTCATCGGCGCCTTCGCCTCCATCCAGGACTGGAGCGGCGTGTGGCGCTACGCCTACGCCTCGCACCGCCGCGATGCCTCGATCGTCTTTCAGCCGCTGCCGCTGACCTATTTCGACCTCCTGTGCGACCCGCTCAATCAGGCCACCGAACGCGCGGCCATCTGCCTCTATCTGCGCGGCGATGTGACGCCGGCGACCAGCCGCGTGGCCATGACCACGACCCGCGACGAGCTGATCCGGACGCCGCGCATCAACCGTCTGGTGCCCGACCTGTGCGAGCTGGGATGGACCACGCAACTGGGCGTGACGATGCGCGATCTGCCGCCGGCGCAGCCGGGGCCCGATCTGCTGCTGCCGTTCACGCCCGGCTCGCTCGCCCCGCCGCCGAATCTGCTGGAGATCGACGCCCTGTCCGCCCGCGCGGTCAGGCCCGTGCTCGCCGAGCTTCGCTCGCGCGGGCTCCTGCCACCCGACAACCCCACCGATCCGGAGCGCGGCCTGTTCGTCAGCCACAACGGGCAGGTCCGCATCGACAGCGACTCCGCCACCTTCACCGTCGATACTCCCCGTACGGCCGGCCTTTTCCGCCGCGATCCCGGTGCGGCGCGTGCCGGCCCGCTGGCCGTGACGCTGGAAGGCTCCGGCGGCGCGGTCTGGGTCAGCGCCCTCGACGGCAGAGATGTGTCCCAGAGCCGGCGGCTGCTGCTGATCCACCTGACCGATCTTCAGAACACCGCCACGCGATTCGGCGATCGCCAGCGCACATGGCTGGAAGACTGGGGCCGCCTGCCCTACCTGGTCCGCGCCGGCACCGCCGCCGTTCGCCTCAACAGCGCGCAGGCCCATGCTATCAAAGTGTGGGCGCTCGACGCCACCGGTCGCCGTCTGGCAACGGTCCATACCACCGCCACGGGCGCAACGCTCACCTTCACCGCCAATACCCGCGGCCCCAGCGGTGCGTGCTTCTATTACGAGTTGGCCGCCGAATGAGCGACTGACCGCACCAGCCGGCGGTTACTGTCGGTCCGCACTGTCGGCATTCGCCGCGCCATCGTCCACGAGCCGGACGTCGTCGCTCGCGCCGCCGAAGGACACGCTCAGCATGGTCAGTTGCCCCGGCCGCACCGCCCCGCTCTCCAGCGCGACCCACATCACCTGCTCGGGGGGCCGCACGAAGCCCTCGTCCTGGAGTTCCCGGCGGACGTCCCGCGGGATCGGCGCGATGGTGTGTATGGGAACGACCATCATGCGTTGCCCGTCGGCGGTGCCGGCCGTCACCTCGACGCTGCTGCCGCGCGTCAGTTGAGGCGCCCAGAGCAACAGCCACAGCCGCTGTTGGCCGTCGAAACCGATCACCTGAAACCACCGCCGCCGCGACATCCACGGCATGCTCCGCCCGTCGGCGGTCTGTACGCGCGCCGCGGCGGGCAGGCCGGCCGTGTCCCGCGCGCCGGCGTCCACCCAGGCGGCCGTCCTGGGCGGCACGACGCGCGGTACCTCGGGCGGCACGGGCATGGGATCCATGTACGCCAGACTCTTGCGCACCGGCTCGGGCAGAGACATCCGCCGCGCTGTCGGATCCAGCTTCTTGACGAACAGAATCGCCGCTCCCGGGAGCGAGATCAGGAGGAAAAGAACCAGGAACACGAGATTGGCGCGGGTTTCGGAGGTCATCGTACCGCACTCGCGGCGATGGACACGCATCTGTTGCGGATCAGTCCGGCCATACCGGAGCTACGGCTCCAGCCGCAGCGACGCAAACCCCAGGGGCCTGGTCATCAGCTCCACCGCGCCGGCCGCGGCGGCCAGTGCTTCCTCGTCGCGCTCCAGCAGATCCGTCCGCGTCAGGCGCTGGTATCCGCTGACGCGAAGGGACAGCGGCCCCTTCGCGCCGGCCGTCTCCCACAGTCGCAGGATCACCCCCCGGCCGTCATCGGCCGGCTTGAGCGCCGTGGCCACGGCGCGACTCGGATCAACCGCGATCGACGGCATCGCACGCCCGCCATCCAGCCGGCCGAGCTTCACCAGCAGCGGCGTGGCGGCACTTCGGCTGAAGGCGAACGCGGCCGGGCCGCTGTAGTCGCCGACCCGCGCCTGAAGCGAGTAGCGGAAGCGGAAATCCGTCTGGCCGTGCTGGTCGCGCGTGACTTCCTTGTAGTTCTGATCGTTGCCGATCGCCTGAAACGCCGGCACGCCCAAGTCCGTCCGCAGCATGAAGGCGTCGATGGGGGCGATCGTCAGCGAAGCATCCGCCGTCGACGCCTCGACAAAACCCTGCACCGCGAAGCGCCTGGGATCGGCTCCCGGCAGCAGATCGCCGGCCGGCTGCCGCTGCGGCCGGATGACCGCGCCGGTGGTCTCGATGCGGAAGGCCGCGCCCTCGCGCAGCACGGGCAGCATCTGGCAGAAGTACTGCTGCTGGGTGCTGACGGGCTTGTGGATGCGGATGTCGACGTCGATCCGGTCCAGGTCGGCGTAGGCGGTGATAAACTGAGTCACATCGATGTCGCCGATTTTCCCCGTGACGCGCAGCCGCGCCAGCACCGGGCCGCTGGCGATGACCTGGCAATTCACGTCGCTCACCGGCCGCTCCTGGCCGTCGTGATACACGCTCTGAAGCAGCGTCCTCGAGCTGCCGGCCGCGATCAGTTCCCTCGCAGTGGCCTTGTGCACCAGGCTGCCGATGCCGCCGGTCTTCGCATCGACGCTGAGTCGGTAGAAGGGCGATTCCAGGGTGCTGGCGGTGGCGGAGAGCTTCGAGCCGGCGAACGGGGCCGGCCCGCCCACAAGCGTCAACTGCCGCATCGCGAATCCCGGTATCCGCGGCGAGACGAAGTACATCCAGCGCTGCCCATCCTCCTCAACGATCTGCGATGCCAGCGCCTGCCCATCGTGCGCCACGCCGCTGATGCCCTCGGGCACGGCCACGCGAACCAGGTCCGCGCGCGGGATGCTCAGGCTGTTGAAGATAATCACGCTGTCGGACGTGGGAGTCACGCCGGCAGCCGACCATCCCTCCTCGATCAGCTTTTCGGCAAGATAGTTCAGCTCCTCGCTCCAGCTCTTGCGCAGGTCGGCGTTGTGTTTCTTGTTTCGGTCATCCGTGCCGTTCCACGCATGGTCGGAGAGCATGGCCAGACACCATTCGGCGCGGCGTCGCTGGCTGGTCGTGGCGGTCGCCACTTCGGGCTGGCCGGACATCGCCACGGCCAGCAGCGCCTCGGCCGCCAGAAGCCTCCGCTCGCCCTCGCGCATGGCGGTGGCATACTTGCTGAGCGAGATGGGCCACAGGTCCCAGGAATGGCCGAAGCAGCCGCGGATGGTGGGCAGAAACGGCGCATTGGCCTGGCTCATGTCGACGGCGTCGGTGAACTGGCGCAGGGTGGCGTTGACGAGCCGCGCGGGCGGTTGCGGCTGCGAGTTGTATTTGATGATGGCGTCGGCGAAGCCGCGAGCGGCGCGGCCGCTGTCGGGGTTGATGTCGCCGTGGGTGCCGCTGGCGAGGATGGCGCGCGTGGCGTAGACGCCGCCGAGCTTCGCGTAATGCCCAAGCCACTGTCTGGCGATGGCATCGGGGTTCCGCAGCAGGTGCGCCCCCTGGGTATAGCTCTGGGAGCCGGAAGCGAATCTGTCCAGAACCACGCGCAACTGGCTGCCGTCGGGGCCTTCGTAGACGAACAGGGGCGGATTGCTCAAATTGCCGAATGTCGAGTCATATGCCAGATAGGGCACGTTCAGCCAGCGGATGCCCGATCCGGCCAGCAGCGTGGCCGTGCCCCAGGGCAGAGACGGCAGCTCGATGTGATGGGCCACGTCGATCGGGATGCCCCACTCCTGCTCCAGCCGCCGCGCTGGATAGAACGCGCGCAGCACGCCCTCGACGCTGTGAAAACCCCACAGCGTGTTGCACAGATAGGGGCTGACGAGAATGCGCCCCTCGCGAATGCGCCCGATGAGTTCATCCTTGCGGTCGGGGTAGTGCTCGACGAAGCAGATGGCCTCCTGGGCGACGGCCATGTTGTAGCGGTCCTGATTGTGGGGCGGCTGATCGTCGGTGCGCTTCATCTCGTCCAGATGGGCGCGAACGATGTCGGCGAAAGCCCGCCGCGTCTGCTGTTCGGTGAAGCCCCAGGTGTAGTCGGGGCAGTTGTCGTTGAGGATGTAGATCGTCCAGTTGTCGTCGGGGACGGACTGGGCCGAGGATGGCGAGCTGAGGGCCACAAGCAGCACAACGGCAATCGCGGCAAGGAGCGTGTTCATCATAGGACCTCCAAGGCTATGCCCAGATTACCTGATTGTCCTCTCCGCATCCAAGCAAGATCGGCCGAACGGAGGGCCGCTGATCGCAGCGCCTCACGCCGCCGGCCCGACGGGCACGTCGCCATAGGCATGCACGTGGTCGCAAATCTTCCGCAGCGCGCCTTCCAGATCTCCGGCGGCGGTCTTGAACTGATCGGGTCGAATCGTGAGCGGCGCCCCCAGCACCACCAGCGGCGCGCCGTATTCGGGCGTGCGCATCGCCTCCTCGATGGACAGCCCCACCGCCTGCACCGGAATCCTCACGGCGGCCACCACCTCGCGCAGCCGGTCCAGCGGGCTGGGCTTGCGTCCGCCGCGGGCCTCGATGCCGCGCCGCTCGTCAAAACCCACGTGATGCACGATGTAGTCGCAGCCGAGCTGCTCCAGCTCCCGCGCCGCCGTTACCATGTCGGGGCAGACCATGTTGTCGCCCATGACCCTGATCCCGAAATCGCGGCCGGCCTTCACCACGCAGCGGATCGTTTCCTCGTGCGCCCGGGCCATGACGACCACGTAGTTGGCGCCGGCCTGCGCCATCATCTGGGCCTCGCGATAGCCGCCGTCCATGATCTTGGCGTCGGCCACGATGGGGACATCGGGGAACTCGCTGCGCAATGCCGCAATGCCGCGCGCCCCTTCGGACATGATGAAGGGCGTGCCCGCCTCCAGCCAGTCGACTCCCGCGCGCAGGGCAAGGCGGCTGGTGTCGATGGCTTCCTT
>Ga0129299_1003219_pt1 | contig 10682 bp, 13 predicted proteins | sample ConPoolayeCmetaG_FD_94477 | JGI IMG/M metagenome (GOLD analysis project Ga0129299, IMG submission 94477) | Hot spring microbial mat communities from California, USA to study Microbial Dark Matter (Phase II) - Cone Pool mat layer C metaG ... | reverse complement strand
GTGCAGCTGCAGAGCAGAGGGCGCGATTATATCGCGCTGGCAATCGCCGTCCTGTTGTGTGCGGCAATCGTCACAATACGAATGACTTGATCAGTTTTTTATCATTAAGGAGGAAAACAATTCACCATGAACATGACGACACGGCAAATTGCGACAACCGGCATCCTCAGCGCCATCGCCATTCTACTTGGGGTCACCCATCTCGGCTTCATCCCCTTCTTGGGGACTTCTATCACCATCATGCACCTGCCGGTCATCTTGGGCGCTGTGCTGGAAGGCCCGTGGGTGGGCGTCATCATCGGCGCCATCTTTGGTGTCTTCAGCCTCATCCAGGCCTATCTGGCGCCGACCGGGCCGGGCGACCTGCTGTTTCGCGACCCATTGGTGGCTGTCCTGCCGCGGCTGTTCATCGGCGTCACGGCCTGGGCGGCCTATCGTGCGGCCAGGCCGCTGAACGAAGTCTTTGCGCTGGGGTTAGCGGGCGCGGTCGGCACGCTGACCAACACCGCCCTGGTGCTGGGCATGCTGGTCGTGCGCCAGTACATCCCACCCGCAGTGGGATGGGGGATTGCCATCACCAACGCGCCGCTGGAGCTCATCGCCGCGGTCATCATCACCGTGGCGGTGATCGCAGCCTGGAAAAGACTGGAATACGGCCGGAAAGGCGCCGACCTGTAGCCAGACGTCAGTTGTCATACACGTCGCTTCGATGCCGAATCGCGATGATTTTGCCTAGCTTGTGCAGCCGCTCCTTCACCTCGTGCAGAGTCTCGCGGGGTTCATTGGCCCGTTCATACGCGAGAAGGGTGTCGTAGAAATCTTCCCACAGGTCTCCGTATCTTTTCAGGTCTATTACCACAGCGACACGCTGCCCCTGTTCGTCAACCATGTACCGGATGCCTTCCATGAGCCCCTCCCAACAAAGCATTACGACCTGTAAGACCTGCCAGGTCCAGCTTCGCAAGCAATCAAAATCTTTACACCTGTGATTATACATCAAACGTTTATGGAGCGGAAGCTGTGAGAATTCGATGGTGCATTCAGGATTTCAGGCGCGCCAGCAGAAGCCTCGGCTGGCGTCATGCGGAGCTCCCCCACGGCGTGTGGGCGTGCCGCTCATGGGGGAAGAAACGCCGCCAGGTTGTCATAAGCGGGCCGTTTCTTTGCGGGCGCCGCCCCTGCCGTCATGCTGAGCCGAAGCCCTGAACGAAGTGAAGGGGCAGCGTAAGGAACAGCGGAGGCACGATGAATGGTCGGCCAGGAGTCTCAGTTGTGTACGCTGCCGTCCGGCATGATGGCCCGATAGAAATCAACCGCGTCGAGGACGACGTCGCCGAGCACGGCCTGATGGAGATTGGCCTGCTGAAGGTTGGCCGCGGTGAGATCGGCCTGAAGCAAAACGGCGCCGGAAAGGTCCGCTTCCCACAGGTTGCTCTCGACCAGCCGCGCGGCGGTCAGATTGGCGGCCTGCAAGACCGCGCTGTCCAGGTTGGCCGCACCCAGGTCCGCCTGGCTCAAATCGGCGCCCTCAAAATCCGCGCCGTACAGGTTCGCCCAGCGCAGGTTGACCCCGCGCAATCGGGCGCCTCTGAAGTTTGCCGTGGGCAGGTGAATGCCCGACAGGTCACAGCCCGAAAAGTCCTGTCCCTGTCCGTCGGCGGTCGTCAGCAAGCGAATGATACGCCCCCATTTTTCGTCCAGGCGCGCCTCATCCAGGTTAGCAAAGCGCAGGTCGGCCAGCCGCAGGTTGGCGCCTTCAAAATTGGCCCGACGGCAGTCTGCGCCGCGGAAGTCAACGCCTTGCAGATTGGCGTCCTGAAGGTCGGCTTCAACCAAAATGGCGCCGCGCAGCACGGTCAGGCCTGGCTTGGGCAGGCGCGGTCCGGTTGTGCCCAAGCCAGCCCGCCGCAATCTGGCCCGGCGCAGGTCGGCCTGCCGAAGGTCGCCCCCCTGCAGGTTGGCGTCACTCAGGTTGGCGTTCTGAAGCCGGGCGCATTCCAGCTTAACCCCGCGCAGGTCTGCATCGCGCAAATTGGCGCCTTCCAGGTTGGCCCTGGACAGGTCGGTCCGTCGCAGGTCCGCCGCCTGAAGCTGCGCCAGGCGCAAATCGGCCTCGCGCAGGTCTGCGCCGTTGATGTCAGCTTCCAAGAGGGACGCGCCGCGTAGATGGCTGCCATGTAGCACGGCCCCGCGCAAACACGCGCCATCCAGATTGGCGGAATTCAGGTTGGCGCCGCTCAGATTGGCGCCTCTCAGGCTGACATCGCGCAGGTTGGCCCCCTCAAGGTCAATGTCGCGCAGCGACAGACCGCTCAGGTCCAGCCCCGACAGGTCCTCGCCCGCCAGGCTCTGACCAAGCCGATGGCCGATCAACACCTCCGCTCTGGTCCGTCGCGAGTGGTCGGGGTTCAAACCGTAGACCGAGATGTTGTCCTCCCCCACAATCGTCGGCTTGACATTTCGCCGTTCTGCCGTATTCTTAACGCTGTACATCTGTCAGCCTCCTCTCCAGTCACTACTTGGGCCGCCCAGACGGCCTCAACGCAATTCTTTTACTTGTTATTAACCTATGACTTTATTGTAACTTAAAATTTACTTTTCGTCAACCCCTGTAACCTTAAAAAATCTGTCTTCTGGTTGACAAGCGGGATGCTGCGCACTAAAATAGCGCGACAACCCATTGAAATAGACGCAGTGCAAGGAGCGGGCGAGAGGTAAAGTAGGGCGGCTTTCCATAGCCGCCAAAAGCGCGGCAGGTATGGAAAACCTACCCTACGGTGCGATTAACCCGTCATTTTAATTACACCCTAATGAAACAGGACTCTCTTCATGCCATTAGAGGACCTTGTTATTCAAGTTCGCTTTCACACGATTGACCCGCTGCGGCTCATGCTCTACCGACGGGTGTTTGTGATTGCCATAGCGGGCAACGGCCTGCTGGCGGCCTCGAAAAGCGTGGTGGCCTACCTGAGCGGCAGCAATGCCGTCCTGGCCGACGCCGCGAATTCTTTCTCTGACGTGCTGTATACGCTGTTTCTGGTTGTCGGGTTGTGGCTATCGCAGAAGCCGGCCGACCCATCGCATCCGCAGGGCCATTCCCGCTTCGAGCCCCTGGTCAGCCTGGTGATTGCTGCGACGATGGCCCTCACCGGCTACGAGGTGATGCGCCATTCTTTCATGGCAGTCCTGGGCCAGCCGCAGGCCATTGACCCTGGTTGGCCGACGGTTGTGTTGGTCGGCAGTGGGGTGATCAAAGCGGGCATGTTCTGGCTGGTGCGCGACATCGCCCGCGTGGTGCGCAGTCCGGCCATCGAAGCCACCGCCAGGGACAACCTCTCAGATGTGTTGACTTCCATTGCCGCCATGGTCGGCGTGCTGGGCTCAAATTACATCAGCCCGCTGCTCGACCCGCTGGCCGGCGTGTTGGTATCCGCCTGGATTTTTAGAGCGGCTTATGCCGTGCTCAGTGAGAACCTCGGCTATCTGACCGGCCGCGCCGCCCCGCCGGAGGTCATTGAACAAATCATCCGCAAGGCCAAAGAAGTGGAGGGCGTCGAGGACGTCCACCAGGTAATCGCCGACTATGTTGGCCCTCAGCTTCGGGTGGACATGCACCTCGATGTGAATGGCGAACTGCCGTTTCACCGCGTCCACGAAATCAGCGATGCGGTTACGGCCAACATCGAAAGCCTGGATCAGGTCGACCTGGTGTACATTCACGTTGAGCCTGCCCCGCGATGATAGCCGAGCGTCGTCAGTTCCATCTCTTCCAGACTATTGATGGCATTTTGTGTCTCAAGAGTGGGTCGAACGTGGCAGCGAAATGTTTTGACAAATCCATGGGCCGAGAGTAGAATCTCGAACCAGACGGTGATGGCCCGCAGTCATTGGTTTAGGTTTACGCTTTGTTGATGATCTGAAGGCTAAGGAGCACGGATAGTTACCAGTATGGGCAAAGAGAAATCGCCTGGCAGACGTTTCTGTGAAGAATGTGGTCGGCTCATCGAAAGCAAGCGGCCGGGTGTGACATTGTGTCACATTTGTGAAAAGAAGTTGCTGGAGGAGTATCAGGATGAAGACGACCGTCAGCGGCGCAAGGGTCGCCGATACGCGAAAGACTTCGAAGATCAACTGTTTTATCTCGAGTCCGAGAACCAAAACCGTCACCCGCGCAAAGACCGCAGGCGTTCCTGAGGAAGCAATGCCCCGTCTTCTTGAGGGGTGACAGGGAGGGATAATGGGAATAATACCCGAGAATGTTATTCTGGGCGCTCTGTTCATTTTCTTCATGCGCGTCTGCGACGTAACCATCGGGACGGTCCGCCTGATTCTGTTGACCCGCGGGCAGAAATACTATGCCGCGCTGCTGGGTTTCTTCGAGGTGATGATTTTCGTAGTGGCCATCGGCCAGGTCATACGCAATGCGAACAACATCTGGAACATTCTGGGCTACTGTGCTGGCTTTGCGGTGGGCAATATCGTAGGCGTGACGCTCGAAGAGCGCATCGCCCTGGGATTTTCGTGTTTGCGGATTTTCACCCAAGAAAAGGGAGAGGAAATGGCCGAGGCGTTGCGCAAGGCGGACTTTGGCGTGACCGAGACGTTTGGACAGGGGCGCACGGGCGTCGTCCATATCCTGGAAACGGCCGTTCACCGCAAGGATGCAGCCAAAGTATATAAGATTGTATCTGACGTCGATCCAAAGGCCTTTGTGGTAATGGATGAATGTCGGAGCATTTTTCAGGGCTATTTGCGCAAGGGCAAATGACTTCTTCTGCTCGTCGTGCGGAGTAAGCGCATAGGCCGCGCGCTCGTTGCGGCGGTGACGCGCCTGTGCTACTCCGTTTGGCCGAGCTGCTGAGCTGCGCTCACGATGATGCGGCGGGTCGCAATGTACCACTCATGAATCGTTCTGAATCGGTCGCTTGGAGTTTGGAGAGGGCCGATCTGGACATCATGAATGACCTGGTCAACTGCATAGTTGTAGGTCGGATATGCCAGCAAGATGGCCGGCACTTCTTCCGCAAATATTTCTTGGAAAGCCCGATAAAGCTCAGTCCGCCGTGTTGTGTCGGTGATGCGGCGGGCTTCTTCTATTAGCTTATCCGCTTCTTGATTGACAAAAGCCCCGTAGTTCTGTCCATCTTCGCTGGCTTGAGTTGAATGCCAGAGGGGGTAGGGATCGGGGTCGGCTGGCAGGCTGTCCCATTCGACCAGGACTGCGTCGAAGTGACGAGGGCGCAGGAAGTCTCGGATCAGGCCGGAAACGCCGGCCGTTTGGGGTTCAGCCTTAACGCCGATCTGAGCCCACTGGCGGGTGACTTCTTCAAGGATCTGGCGGCGCAGAGCGTCGTCGCTGCCCAAGAAAGCAAAGCGCAGCGGCAGCCCTTCTCTATCCCGAATGCCGTCTCCATCCGTGTCTGTCCAGCCGGCTTGATCCAGCAATTCCCCGGCGCGTTTTGGGTCATAGCCGTACTTCTTAATCTGCGGGTCAAAGGCCCATGAATTGGGCAGGATGGGGCTGTGGGCAACCAGGCCCTGACCGTTCAAGACCTCATTGATCAGCCGCTGACGGTCAAGACCATAAAGCAGCGCCTGGCGAACGTTCTTGTCCTGGAAAAACACCGTATTGGGGTTGTGTGAGTTCAAATAGATCACGGAATAGCCTGAGAGGATTGTGGTAAAAAGCTGTAAGGATTCACGTTGTTGAACCCACTCCAGGTCGGCAGGGCGGAGGCCAGGAATGCCTTCCACCTCACCCTGGTCGTATGCGTGAAACAGGGTCTCATAACTTGGAAAGAACTTGAACTGCACCTGCTCCAAGAACGGAGGTTGCCGCCAGGACTGAAGATTTGATTGCAGCAAGATCGCATTGTCGTTCAGTTGCTTGAAGGCGAACGGGCCGGTGCCGACCGGCTGCAGGTTAAAGGGGTGCGTCGGCAACTCTTCAGCAGGCACGTCTTTCAGCAGGTGTTGAGGCAAGAGGCCGATCGTCGTGTAGTCAATGAACGGCGTGAAGGGTTCGTTCAGGGTGAAGCGCACTGTCCGTTCATCCACCTTTTCTACGGCCACATCGCGCCACAAGTCGGCCAGGTAAGGCGCGCCTTTGAAGTCAGGGTCTTGAATGGCCTGGATGGTAAACACCACGTCGTCCGCGGTGAGAGGCTGACCATCGTGCCAGAAAACATTTGAACGGAGGCGGAACGTGTAGACTGTCCCGTCTTCGGAGACCTGGTAGTCTTGGGCGAGGTCAGGGACGATTTCGCTCTTTTCGTTCAACTTGGTCAGGCCGCTGAATATGAGGGCGACCAGGTCCGAGTCTACCTGATTATAGTGACATAGAATCGGGTTTATGTACTGCGGGGCTCCGACCAGGCCTTCGATGTAGGTCCCGCCCCGGTCTGGTACAATTACGGTTGTGAGTCTAGAGGCTAAGTAGGCGACCAGAACGAGAAGCAGGATAATGCTGGTCAACACCACAAGGGCTTGCCATCGAAAGTAACGCTGCATTCACGTTATTTGGTGACCATCACGGTCAGCAGCGAGAACAGAAAGAAAGCGATGGACAGGCCAATGGTGATTTGGTAGATGGTCTTTTCAAAGCCGCGTCGGCTCTTGTAGACCGCGCCGTCGCTGCCGCCAAACAGACCGCCCAGCCCGCCGGCGCCTTTGGCCTGTAACAGAATGATCCCGATGAGTGACACCGAGATGATGACCTGGATAATATAGAAATAGATTTTCAAAGCTGAAGACTCTCCCCTCGTGCCAAATGTTGATTGAGCCTGGTCAATGAATTTGGCTGGTCAATCCGCAGGGTTATTATAGCCAGAACACTCAGTTTGTCAAAGGGCCGTGGACACGGGGGTGCATTGCAAGAAGCGGGCGAGAGATGAAGTAGGGCGGCTTTCCATAGCCGCCAAGAGCGCGGCAGGTATGGAAACCTGCCCTACGGTGCGATCAACCCGCCATCTGAAATGCACCCGGACACGGCACACGCAACATCACCACGCAAAATGGCGTCCAGCTCGGCAAAGGTGGGGCCTTCCCAACGATAGACTTCCATATCAACGCGATCGTCAGCGCCAAAGCGAATGCCCTCCGCCTCCAACAGGGCGCGCTGTAAGGCGGCGCTGTGGGGGCTGCTGGTGTTGGTGATGCGCCCGCGGTAATTGATCACCCTTTGCCACGGCACCTGTGTCCCTTCGGGCAAGCCATGCAGCGCCCAGCCTACCGTCCGGGCGGCATGGGGCGCGCCCAACAGGGCCGCGACCTGCCCATAGCTGGCGACTTTGCCGGCCGGAATGAGCGAGACAAGCTGATATACCTGCTCAAAAAACCGGGACATCCATGCCTCCAGCTCGAAGCGGTTACGGTTCACCTCTGACGGACATTTCTCTGCTGTCGTGACCGGCGGACGAGATACCTGCGCTCCCGATGGAGCATTCGCGAACACGATCATACAATGCGAACTTGAACCATGTTGGTGCTGGCCTGTTCGCCAAAAGGCGCGCTGGCGGTGATGATGACCAGTTCGCCGGATTTGAGATTAAGCTCCTGCGCAGCTATGGCTATCGAACGGCAGATGATCTCGTCCGTATTGGTGCTGTGCTCGATCAGTCGCACTTTGACGCCCCAGGTCAGGGCCAATTGTCGGCAGGTCGTCAGATTCGGTGTCGTGGCGAAGAGAGGAGACCTCGGACGGTATCGGGCGACCAGTCGCGCCGTCTGGCCTGAACGGGTGGGGCAGATGATGGCGGCAGCGTGCAATTCCTCGGCCATTTCACAGGCCGTTTGGCTGATGGCATCGGTGACGGTGCTTGCTCGCGCTTCAACAGCTCTGTAGCGCCATTGTGCGTAAGGGAAATTGTCTTCGGTGACCGTCAGAATATCGGCCATCGTCCGCACGACGTTCACCGGATCTCGGCCAATGGCCGTCTCCCCGGAGAGCATGACGGCGTCAGTGCCATCCAACACTGCATTGGCGACGTCGCTCACTTCAGCCCGGGTGGGGCGCACATTCTGAGTCATGGAATCCAGCATCTGGGTGGCGGTAATGACCGGCTTGGCTGCCTGAATGCACTGGGCGATGATGTGTTTCTGATAGATCGGCACTTTGGGCAGCGATGCCTCCACTCCCAGGTCGCCGCGCGCGACCATGACGCCATCGGCGACGGCCAGAATATCGTGAAAGTGCTCGACGGCTTCCATCTTCTCAATTTTGGCGATGATCGGGACTGTCCGCCCCACATCTGCCATTGCCTGGCGGAGAACCTGCACGTCCTCCGCCGTGCGCACGAAGGACTGAGCCACGAAATCCACTCCCTGTGCCAGAGCAAAGGCCAGGTCGTGGCGGTCCTTGTCGGTTACAGCGGGCAGGCGGAGCTGCCCGCCGATGAGTGAAACGCCTTTGTTGCTCTTCAGAATGCCGCCGTTCACGACTTCACAACGGGCCCGTTCGCCTTCAACCGCCACAACTCTCAGTTCGATCAGACCGTCGTCTAACAGGATGCGGCTGCCTGGCTGCATGGCGCGGATGAGTTCGGGGTGAGGGATGTACACCTCTTTCCCGTGATGCGTCAGAGGTGTTGATGTGAGGGTGAGCGATTCGCCTGCCGTCAGATGCATCTGGTCGTGTTCGAGCTTGCCGACCCTGAATTTCGGCCCCTGCAAGTCGGCGATGATAGCCAACAGGCAGCCTTCTTCTTGGGCCAACTGGCGCAACAGGCTGATGTTGCGTGCGTGATCGGCCTGGTCGCCGTGGGAAAAGTTGATTCGGGCTGCGTTCATTCCGGCGCGAAGCATCTCACGCAGGATGTGTTCTTCTCCAGAAGCTGGGCCGATGGTACAGATGAGTCTGGTTCTTGGCATGGGGCGCGCTCCATCAGACATTCTGGGCGGGGTCGCCGGCCAGGCTGGGCAGCCAGATGCGCCTGGATTGGTAGAAGTAAATGAAGCCAGAGATGGCCGATACGGCTACCGCCAGGCCCATGACCCACAAATTATAGGGCCACTGCATGATGACGGCAATCAGGGCAATCCAGGTCAGGGTGGTCTTGTGCTTGCCCCACTGGTTGGCGGGGATAACCGTCCTTTCGGCGGCGGCGAAACTGCGCAGTCCGCCCAGCAGCGTATCGCGGAAGAGAATAACCAATACCATCCACTGCGGCACAAGTCCCCGGTCGGTAAGGGCGATCAGCCCTGAAAAGACGAAGATCTTGTCAATGGCCGCATCCATGTAGATGCCCAAGGTGGACACCTTCCCTTCTTTCCGCGCCAGGTAGCCGTCCAGGGTGTCAGATAAGGCGGCCAGGACGATGGTCAATGAAGCCAGCCACGGGGCATACGGCGAGGGCCAATAGATCAGGAGGATCAGCAGCAGGCTCAACGGCAGCCTGCTGAAGGTCGCCAGATTGGCTTTGGTCATGCTCATCTCCTCATTGGAGCAACAAGAGGGCTTCCTGTCGGAGGCCCTCTCAGTGCTGATACACACTGGCGGGAGGGGTGGGATTCGAACCCACGGTGGAGTAAACCCCACAACGGTTTTCGAGACCGCCCCATTCAACCGCTCTGGCACCCTCCCGTAATGTCACTGTGTCGTTTTCCGCTGTGCCCATCTCGACCAGCGGGGGACATTTCCTTCGCGCAAGGCCGTGAAGAATTCGCTCATCAGAGCGGCCACTTCAGCCTGCAGGACGCCGCTTCGCACATCAACGGCATGATTGAACCGGCTGTCTCGCAACAGGTCAACCACGGATCCTGCCGCGCCGGCTTTCGGGTCATCAACGGCGTACACCAGTCGGGCCAGCCTGGCCTGGAGCATGGCGCCGGCGCACATCGGGCAGGGCTCCAGGGTACAATAGATGGTCACGTCGCTGAGTCGCCAGCCGCCCAACACGCGAGCAGCTTCGCGGATGACCAGCAGCTCGGCATGGGCGGTGGGGTCACGTTGGGACTCCTTTTGGTTGTGGGCGCGCGCCACAATCTCGCCCCGATAGACCGCCACGGCCCCAACCGGAATATCTCCAATGGCCGCCGCCCGCGCCGCTTCCGCCATCGCCTCGCGCATGAAAGATTCGTCGTTCATGACTGGGGATTATTATACCACACGGCCTGTATATCGCCAAACGCCACCGCCGCGGGGGTGCATCCAGAATTTTGGGCGAGCCGTAGGGCAGGTTTCCAAACCTGCCGCCGTAGGTCGGGTATGGAAACCCGACCTACGGCTACGTCATGCTGAGCGCAGCGAAGCATCTCTTTTCACGATGTACAACGAGATTCTCCGCTGCCCCTTCGCTGCGCTCAGGGCTTTGGCTCAGAATGACGGTCAAAGCCGTTAGACGGCTATCGAAAACGGCGTAGGCATTTGCTCCCTTAAATTTCGGACGCACCCCCGCGGGGGTGCATCCAGAATTTCAGGCGAGTTAGGAGAAGCCTCGGCTGCGTCATGCTGAGCCAACAATTTTCGCCTTCGAGACGGAAGTGTGGTATAATGGCTGCCCGCAGATGGAGATTCATATTACTTAAGGAGATTGAACTGTTATGAAAGACTTTGACGGTCGGGTGGCGTTGGTGACGGGCGGCAGCTCGGGCATTGGAGCGGAGACGTGCAGGATGCTGGCAGAGAGAGGGGCAGCGGTGGCCGTGCATTACAACCGCAGCCGCGAGGCCGCCGAGAACCTGGC
>Ga0129299_1003218_pt1 | contig 10682 bp, 8 predicted proteins | sample ConPoolayeCmetaG_FD_94477 | JGI IMG/M metagenome (GOLD analysis project Ga0129299, IMG submission 94477) | Hot spring microbial mat communities from California, USA to study Microbial Dark Matter (Phase II) - Cone Pool mat layer C metaG ... | reverse complement strand
CCTTTCCCGTCATTCCCGCGGAAGGGGGGAATCCAGCGTCTGGCCCGTTAGGTGCGTCTGGACCCCCGCCTTCGCGGGGGTGACGCAACGGGACGTCATTCCCGCGGAAGCGGGAATCCAGGCGACGTCGTCCTTTTCCGTCATTCCCACGGAAGCGGGAATCCAGGCGACGTCGTCCTTTTCCGTCATTCCCGCGGAAGCGGGAATCCAGCGTCCGGCCCGTCACGTGCGCCTGGACCCCCGCTTTCGCGGGGGTGACGAGGGGTGGCCGGTCATCGCGGGGGTGACGAGGCAAGTGGGTCTTCGCGGGGGTGACGAGGGCCGGTCAGCCATCGCGGGGGTGTCGGAGCAGGTCAGATGCGGGCGTGTTCGAGCGGCTTCTTGCCGAAATGCCGCCGTCCGGTAGCATGCCACCCAGAGTGCCGGGCATTCGCGAACCCGCCCACTCGGGGACGTCGCCGTGGAGGCCTCGGCGCTCGGCAGGATCACCCCCATCATGCGGCATCGGCGGCGGGCCATTGTGGTGGGCATTGTCGTGCTGTCCAACGTACTGGCCTGGGCCATACCCAACGATGTCGCGGGGTTGGTGGCCCGCGAGCGGCCGGTGTTGCTGGGACGATACTCCCGCGAGCACGTCCTTTGGAACTTCGCCCTGCTGATGGTTTCCCTGGCGACCGTTCACGTCGGCCTGGCCCGGACGCCGGCCGCCCGCCGTCGGCGGGCCTTCCAGGCTGCGGCGGTGGCCGGCGGCGTGTTCGTGTCCGGCTGCCTGGTTGACATGGGGCTGCGGCTGGCCGGCACCGCGCCGCACTACGTCATGGACCCGCTGGCCTACCGCCGGCCTCCGCAAGTGGCCTGGACCTTGCCGGTGGTGGATCGTCCGGCGGCGGCGTTCAGCTATCCGGTCGTGCCGGAGGGCTATCCGGCCTTCACGGCCGCTTTCCGGACGGATGCAAGGGGTTTTCGCAACCGGGCGGACGTGGCTCAAGCGGAGGTGTTGTTCATCGGCGATTCCTTCGTGGAGGGCAGCCGGGTTTCCGACGAGCAGACGGTGGCGGTGCGGTTTGCCGAACTCAGCGGCCTCTCCACATATTCGCTGGGGATGTCCGGCTATTCGCCCCGGCGCTATCTCGCGGTTCTGGAGCAGTACGGACTGGAGCTGCGGCCGCGGGTGGTGGTCTGCCTGCTCTACGAGGGCAACGACCTGCGGGCCACGGAGGACGTCGACGAAGACACCGGCTTCGGGCTGGGCAAGTTCGTCACCGTGTTCGTGAAGCAGTCTCCCATACTCCGGTCGCTGGACGGGCTGCTGGTGGGCAGTCTGGGCCGCCTCGGGGTCGGTCGGACCTACTCCGGGATAGAGAAGATCGCCTGGCTGCCCTTTCGGGTGCCCGACGGACCTGCGGGCCGCTTCTACGCCTTTGCCCCGAAGCAGATCACCCAGGGCTACCTCACGCCGGCGGAATTCGAGGGCAGCCGCGAATGGAAAGCGTTGGCTTCCATCCTGAACCGGATGCAGGGGGTCTGCCGGGCCGCCGGCATCCGCCTGGTGCTGGGGTTCGCCCCGAACAAAGCCCACGTCGCGTTGCCGCCCGCTCTCGACCGCCTGCCGGCGGAGGCGGTGCGGTCCTTCGCGGCCATTGCTTCTCGGAAGCTGCCCGATGCTCAGGCCTTCGTCCGCGCCTTGCCCGAACGCTTCGAGGCCCGCGAGGCGGTCGTGCGGCGGTGGTGCGAGTCGTCCGGCGTGGAGTTCGTCAGCCTGACCGGGCCGCTCCGCGAGTCGGTGGTTCGTGGAGAGCAGGTGTACTACACTTACGACCAGCATTGGACCCCGTTGGGGCACGACCTGGCGGCGCGGGTTCTAGCGGAGGCGTTTGCGGCGCGGGGCCTGCGGCCATCGCCGCTTTCCAGCACGAGTTCGCCCTGAGGTCAGGCATGTCTTCTCGACCCCGGTATCAGGTTCGCGTTCTGCTGGATCAGGGTTGCCCGGCTGCGGACGGTGTGCGGCTCTCCACGGACGTGTATCTGCCGGACGCGGCCGGCGCCTGGCCGTCCCTGCTGATCCGCACGCCGTACAACAACAACGATCCGGTCAAGAAGATCCCTCTGGCGCGGGAGTTCGCCGCGGCCGGCTACGCCGTCGCCATTCAGGACGTCCGCGGCCGCTACGACAGCGACGGAGTGTGGCAGCCGTTTTTTCACGAGCGGGAAGACGGGCTGGCCGCCCAGGCGTGGCTCGCCGCCCAGCCCTACTGCAACGGCCGCATCGCCTTGTACGGCCGTTCCTACGAGGGCTACTGCGTCTGGATGGCCGCCTTCGGGCATCATCCCGCCGTCAAGGCCATCATCCCCATTGTGGCGCTGCCCGACCCGGTGGTCAATGTGCCCTGGCAGAACGGTTCCGTCTTCTGGACGATGATCACCTGGGCGACGCTGGTTCACGGGCGGACCAACCAGGACGTCGGGCAGTATCCGTGGGAGTCGCTCTATCGCTTCCGCCCGCTGAACCGGCTCGACGAGCAACTGGGCTTTTCCAGCCCGGCGTGGCAGGAGTGGCTGGCCCACCCGACGAAGGACGAGTACTGGCGGCGGGCCTGTTACATGCACCGCATGGCGGAGCTGGATGTGCCCGCCCTGCACATCTGCGGCTGGTACGACGACGACGGCATCAGCACCTACGAGAACTACCCGAACGCCCGGCGGCTGGCCAAGAGCCGTGACGAACAATACGTCCTGATCGGCCCGTGGCCGCATGCGACCAACACGAAGACGGTCGTGCCGAACGTGGACTTCGGCCCGAACGAAGTGATCGCGATCAACGACTTCATCCTGGACTGGCTCGACCGGCACATCGGCGATCGCCCGGAAAACTGGGGCCGGCGGAAGCGGGCCCGCATCTTCCTCATGGGGTCGAACGACTGGCAGGACTTCGACGACTGGCCGCCCCCCGGCACGCGGGAGCAGGCTTACTACCTGTCTTCCGCCGGCCGTGCCAACACGCTCCACGGGGACGGCGTCCTGGCCGCGACGCCGCCGACCGCCGCCGCCGCCCCGTATGACGAGTACGTCTATGACCCCAACGACCCTACGCCGTACCTCTACGACGCGGGCACGCTGCAAGTGGGCGGTCCGTTCGACGCCCGCCCGGTCGAGGAGCGGCCGGATGTGCTCTGCTACACCACATCGGCACTGGCGGAGGATCTGGTGCTCTGCGGCCGCGTCTTCGCCGAGCTGTGGGTGTCCTCCTCGGCGGAGGACACGGAGTTCTGCGCGAAGCTCTGTGACGTGCATCCGGACGGTCCGGCCCGACAGCTTTGTGACGGCAACATCCGCCTCGCCTTTCGCGAATCGCTGGAGCGGGCGGACCCGGTCGGGCCGGGGGAGGTGGTCCGGGTGCGGATCGACCTGTGGGCCACGGGCATCCGGGTCCCGGCCGGCCATCGCCTGCGGCTGGAGGTGGCCTCCGCGGCGGTGCCCAAGCTCGCCGCGCACACGAACACCCTGGAACCGCCGGGGACGGCGCGGCGGGCGGTGGTCGCGCGGAACCGGGTGTGGCACGACGGGTCGCGGGCGTCGCGGCTGCTGCTGCCAGTCTATGCGGCGAGGTAGGGCATGAAACTGACCGACTCCGAGAAGCGAATGTTGTCCGGCGAGCACGGCCGAGTCGTCGCCCAGGCGATGGACTACCTGGTCCAGTTCGGCGACGCCTTCGGGGCGGAGCGGTTCGTCGAGGTCATCTACGCCCACTACCCCGCGGAGATGTCGATCTACCGCGGCAACGTCGAGGACGCCGTCGAGTACGCGGCCACCGGAGCCCGCGTCCGCGTCCCGACGACCAGTTCGACGCTGGCGTGCGACCTCGACCAGTGGGAACAGCTCGGCTGCCCGAAGAAGCTGGCCGATTTGCAGGCCCAGGTCGTCGCGGCCCACCGCCGCATGGGCGTCCTCGGCACATACACCTGCACGCCGCAGTGGCTGGGCTTCGTCCCGCCGAAAGGCGCGTACATCATCGCCGTCGAGTCGTCCGCCATCATCTACTTCAACAGCGTGCTCGGGGCCCGCACCAACCGCGGCGGCGTCTTCACCCGCTACTCCGCCGTGACCGGCAGGTATCCGCTGATGGGCTATCTGCTCGACGAGAACCGCCGCGGCACGCACCTGTTCAAGCTGCAACTCGGCCCGGAGGACCTGCGGCACGAGGCGGACTACTCGGCCCTCGGCTTTCACGTCGGGGCGCTGGTCGGCAGTGAGGCGCCGGTGTTCGATCGGCTGCCGCCGTCCACGCCGACGCAGCTCTTGGCCCTCGGCGCGGCCCTGGCCACCAGCGGCAGCGTCACGCTCTTCCACGCCCCGGGCTGCACGGCCGAGGCCGACACCGTGGAGCAGGCCTTCGGCGGGGCCAGGCCCAAGGAAACGCACGTCGTCACCCGGACGGAGTTGCGGGCGGCGTACGATCGACTGACGACGATCCCGGACGGCGGCCCCATCGACTTCGTCACGCTCGGTTGCCCGCATTACACGCTGGAGCAGCTACGCGGCGTGGCGGATTGGTTCAGGGCCGCCGAGGCCCGTGTCCACCCGGACGTTCGCTTCTGGGTCTGCACGAACCGCATGACCAAGCAGGCCGCCCGGTGGGAAGGCCTCGTCGAGCGGATCGAGGCCGCCGGCGGGCGGGTCGTGTGCGACTCGTGCCCGGTCGAGAGCCACATGCGGACATCGACGTGCAAGGAGCACGGGCTGAAGACGCCGCAGGTCGCGGCGATGGTGACGGACTCGTGTAAAATGGCGAGATACGTCGGCGATTTGATCGGCTGCCGGACGGCACTGCGGAGCCGCGACGAGTGCCTGCAAGCGGCGGTTCGCGGCCGGTTGGCGTAAGTGGATCGGCGTCCGGGCGGGATGGCGATCCGGCGGCCGGGTTGCGAGGGACGCTCATGCCTGAACGCATCATCCAGGCCCGCGGCATGGTCAAGGGCCGCGTCACCGCTCCGGCGTTCGTCTGTCGCCGGGCGTTCTCCTTTCTCGGCGACGTAGACATGGACACCGGCGAGGTCATCGCCAGGGGCCACGAGCGCGAGGGCGAGACCATCGCCGGCAAGGTGATGATCTATCCCGAAACGAAAGGCTCCTCCGGCGGCTGCCTCGTGCTGATGGTCCTCGCCAAGCAGGGCCGGCAACCCGCCGCGATCGTGCTGAGCAAACCCGCCGACCCGAACATCGTCGAAGGGGCGATCCTCGCCGGGGTTCCGCTCCTCTGCGAGCCGCGGCAGGACCTGATCGCCAGCGTCCCGCACGGCGCGGTGGTCACCGTGGACGGCGGTCGCGGGGAAGTGCGGTTTGATCCATCCCCGGCGTGATACCGCGATATCGCCAGTCGACTCCTCGCCTTGACCCCCGCGCCGGCGCCGCCTTACACTCGCCGGCATGTTACGAACCGCTCTCTACGACATCCATCAGCGTCTCGGCGCCCGGCTGATCGACTTCGGCGGCTGGGAAATGCCCGTCATGTACCGGGGCATCCAGGAAGAGCACCTCCACACCCGCACGGCCAGCAGCGTCTTCGATGTGTCGCACATGGGGCGGCTGCTGATCAGCGGCGTCGACGCCGAGGGCTTCCTCCAGCACGTCTGCACGCGGAACATCGCCAAGCTCAAGGTGGGCCGCTGCGGCTACAGCCACGTCTGCAACGAGCAGGGCGGCATCCTCGACGACATCATCGTCTCCCGCTACGAAACGTATTTCCTCGTCGTCTGCAACGCCTCCAACCGCGAGAAGATCGTGGCCCACTTCCGCCGGCACGCCGAGGGCCGCCGGTTGACCCTGGACGACCTGACCATGCAGACCGTCATGCTGGCCATCCAGGGTCCGGCCACCATGACGCTCTTTCGCGAGAACATGCCCATCAAACTGGGCGAGATCGCCCGCTACGGCTTCATCACCGGCTCCTACATGGGCACCAATTACAGCATCTTCCGCACCGGCTACACCGGCGAGGACGGCGTGGAGATCGTCTTTCCCGCGACGTTCGCCGGGCTGGTGTGGGATTACCTGACGCAGGATCGCGGCGCCGGGCAGGTCAGCATCCGGCCCGCCGGGCTGGGGGCTCGCGATACGCTCCGTCTGGAAGCGGCCATGCCGCTGTACGGGCATGAGTTGCACGAGCGGATCGACCCGATCTCCGCCGGCTGCAAGTGGTGCGTCGATCTCACCAAGGACTTCCTCGGCGCGGAGGCCCTCCGCCGGATCGACGCCGAAGGCCCGCGGCAAAAGCTCGTCGGGCTGGTGGTCGAGGGCCGGCGGATTGCCCGGCAAGGCTCCCGTCTGCTGGCGGGCGGCCGGGAGGTCGGCGAGGTGACCAGCGGTACGCTCAGCCCGACGCTGGAGAAGTCGATCGCGATGGGCTTCGTGGAGTCCGCCCAGGCGGCCCCGGGGACACCGCTGACGGTCGATCTGCGTGGGGTCCAGGCCTCCTGTTCGGTGGTTCCCCTGCCGTTCTACAAGCGGCCGGAATAGTTGGCACGGTGCTTGCTGCGGATTTTCGATGAAGCGCCGCGGCGGGTCTCGCTCGAGGTTCGGCGGCGGGTCATGAGGAGCATGAGCGTGGAATATCCAAACGACCGACGATATCTCAAGAGCCACGAGTGGCACAAACTGGACGGCGACATCTGCACCATCGGCATCACCAAGTTCGCCGCGGACGAATTGACCGACATCACCTACGTCGATCTGCCCGCCGTCGGCAAGGAAGTCGTGGCCGGCAAGGCGTTCGGCGAGGTGGAGAGCGTGAAGGCCACCAGCGAGTTGATCAGCGGCGTTTCCGGCGTGATCACGGAGGTCAACACGCGGCTGTCCGAGGCGCCGGAGCTGGTGAACAAGGAGTCCTACGGCGACGGCTGGATGGTGAAGGTGAAGATCAAGAACCCGGCGGAGTGGGAAACGCTCCTCACTGCGGACGACTACGCCAGGCAGTTGGGCCGCCACTAGGGCCTCCTTCTTCAGCGATGGCGGCGCCGCGGGTCGGCGAGGCGGCGTCCGCCGCGGGCGGCTTTCCGGTGGCCGACGCCCGGCCCCACACGCGCCGCGGGGATTCATCATGCGATACACCCAGTTCACGGACCACAACGTACGGGAGATGCTGGCGACTATCGGCGTCCGGTCGATCGAGGAGCTTTTCGCGGATGTGCCGGCGGAGATCCGTTGCCGGGGGCCGTTGGAGCTGCCGGCGGCCCTGAGCGAGCCGCGGCTTCGGGCCCACATATCCGCGCTGGCGGCGAAGAACCACGGGACGGACGAGCTGGTCTGCTTCCTTGGCGGCGGGGCCTACGACCACTTCATCCCGGCGCTGGTGGACGCGATGGCCGCGCAGGGCACGTTCCTGACGGCGTACACGCCCTACCAGGCGGAGGCGTCGCAAGGTTCCTTGCAGGCCTTTTACGAATTCCAGACCATGATTTGCCAGCTCACCGGCATGGACGTTTCCAACGCCTCGCTGTACGAGCTGGGCAGCGCCGCTGCGGAGGCCGTGCTCATGGCCCGCGGCGCCTCGGCCCGTCGCGAGGTCGTGGTCTCGGCGTCGGTGCAGGCGGAGGTGCGGCAGGTCATCCGCACCTACTGCCGCAATCTGCCCGTCGGCCTCCGCGAGGCGGCGTTCGACCCGGCCGCGCTGCGGACCGACCTCGCGGCGTTGCGGAAGGCGGTCGGCCCCGACACGGCGGCGGTCCTGGTGCAAAGCCCGAACTTCTTCGGCCAGATCGAGCCGCTCGATCAGGTCGCCGCGCTCTGCCGCGAGGCGGGCGCGGTCCTGATCGTCGCGGCGGACCCGATCAGTTGCGGCCTGCTCAAGCGCCCCGGCGATCTCGGGGCGGACATCGTCATCGCCGAGGGCCAGCCGCTCGGCATCCCCTTGCAGATGGGCGGGCCGTGGTGCGGGCTGATGGCGGTGAAGGAGCCGTTCATGCGGCGGATCCCCGGGCGGGTGGTCGGGCGGACGGTGGATCGCAACGGTCGCCCGGCCTACTGCCTCACGCTCCAGACCCGCGAGCAGCACATCCGCCGCGAGAAGGCCACCAGCAACATCTGCACCAACCAGGGCCTGCTGGCCTTGCGGGTGGCGATCTACCTCGCGGCGATGGGTCGCACCGGCCTCGCCCGCGTGGCCCGGCTCTGTTTCGACAAGGCCCATTACGCGGCGGAGCAGATCGCCCGCGTCCCCGGCTTCACGCTGGTCGCGCCGGGGCCGTTTTTCAAGGAGTTCGTGGTGCGGTGCCCCAAGCCGGTGGAGCAGGTGGTGTCCGCCTGCCGCACGGAGGGCATCCTGGCCGGGGTCGCCCTGGAGTGCTTCTGCCGGGAGCTGCCGGATTGCCTGCTGGTCGCGGTGACGGAGAAGCGCACGCGGCAGGAGATCGATCGGTTCGTGGAGGTATTGCGCAAGGTGTGAGTTCAGGAGCGTCTCGGCGCCCGCCTTTTCCTGAGGTTCGGCAAGATGAATCCCGTTGGACCCAACGTCGGTGAGCGGCTGATTTTCGAGAAGAGCGTGCCGGGGGCCTGCGCGGTGGATCTCGGCGACGGCGATGTGCCGTCCTGCGACCCGCGGCGGAGCGTGCCGGCGGAGCTGCTGGCGGACCAGCCGCCGCCCCTGCCGGAGGTCGGCGAGCTGGAGATCGTGCGGCACTACTCCCGGCTCGGCGCGCGGCTGTTCAGCGTCGATGCGAACTTCTACCCCCTCGGCTCCTGCACCATGAAGTACAACCCGCGGGTCAACGAATGGGCCGCGGGGTTGCCGGGCTTCGCCACGCTGCATCCGTGGCAGCGCGACGCGGACATGCAGGGGGCGCTGGAGCTGCTGTACCACCTGCGGGTCTTCCTGGCGGAGATCGCCGGGCTGGACGAGGTCACCTTGCAGCCCGCCGCCGGCGCCCACGGCGAGATGACCGGCCTGATGCTGATCAACGCCTACCACGCCGACCACGGCGGGATGCGGCCCAACGTGCTCACGCCCGACTCGGCGCACGGCACCAATCCCGCGAGCTGCACCATCTGCGGCCGCAATGCGGTGCCGGTGAAAAGCAAGCCGGACGGCTCGGTGGACCTCGACGACCTCCGCGCCAAGGTGGACGACCAGACCGCCGCGCTGATGATCACCAACCCCAACACGGTGGGCAAGTTCGACCCGCACATCCGCGAGATGGCCGACATCCTGCACCGCCGCGGGGCCTTGCTCTACCTGGACGGCGCCAACATGAACGCCATCCTGGGCATCACCCGGCCGGGCGATTTCGGCGTCGACGTGATGCACTACAACACGCACAAGACCTTCAGCACGCCGCACGGCTGCGGCGGGCCGGGGGCGGGGCCGGTGGCGGTGACCCAGGCGTTGGCCCCGTACCTGCCGGTCCCGCAGGTGCAGCGGCGGGCGGACGGCACGTTCTTCCTCGAGCACGTCCGCCCGAAGAGCATCGGCAAGGTGCGGACCTTCGTGGGGCAGTTCGGCGTGCTGGTCCGCTGCTACGCCTACATCCGGGCGCTGGGGCCGGACGGGCTGCGCGACGTGAGCGAGAAGGCGGTGCTGGCGGCGAATTACCTCGCGGCCCAGTTCCGCGACGCCCCCGGCTACGCTTTGCCCTTCGCCGGGCCGTACAGCCACGAGTTCATCCTGCGGCCCGACCTGAAGCACGACCTCCGCGTGCTCGACTACGCCAAGCGGCTGATCGACTTCGGTTTTCACCCGCCGACCATGGAGTGGCCGATCCACGGCACGCTGATGATCGAGCCGACCGAGACGGAGTCGAAGGCCACGCTGGACGAGTTCGTCCGGGCCATGAAGCGGATCGCCGCCGAGGCGGCGGAGACGCCGGACCTGCTCAAGACCGCCCCGCACGCCGCCTGGATCGACCGGGCCGACGAGGTGCTGGCCGGGCGAAAGCCGAACCTGCGGTGGACGCCGGAGCAGGGGGGCTGAAGGGCGGCACGGCGGCCGACGCCGGGCGGGCAGGGGGGGCGAACCCATCTACTGACCTCTGCGTTTCAAATGCAACGACCCGTTTGCTTACAAAAGCCTGTCTGTGGGGCCTGAAGCAGCGCCGTCGTTGCATTAGCCACGCGAACATCAATAAAAAGCCGTCGGTGGCGAGAGGGCGGGGTTCCCCGCCGGCGTCGCGGCGGAGGCTTCCGGGCGCCGCAGGCGTTCAGGCCGGCTTGGCGGACGGGCTGGCCAGGCCGACGGTCTTTCGCGAGCCGATGGCGTGCAGGGCCTGGTCCAGGTCGGCGATGATGTCGGCCGGGTGCTCCGCCCCGACGCACAGCCGCACCAGGTTCGGCGGGATGTTGGCCAGCTTGCGGCCCTCCTCGCCCTGCTGCTGGTGCGTGGAAATGGCCGGGATGGTGGCGACGCTCTTGATGCGGCCGAGGTCGGTGGCCCGCCAGATCCGCTGGAGGCCGTCGAAGAACTTGCGGGTCGGCTCCGGCCCCCCCTTGACGCAGAAGGACATGAGGTGGCCGTAGCGGTTGACGGGCCGGCGGTACTGCTCGTCGTGCTCGGCATCGACCAGCCAGAGATAGCGGCTGGCGAGTTCGTGGAGTGGGTGGTTCTTCAGGCCGAGGTACTGCACGCTCTCGATGGCCGGGTGCCGCTCCAGCCACTCGGCCACCTGCTGGGTGTTGCGGCTCATCAGGTCCATCTTGCT
>Ga0129299_1003217_pt1 | contig 10682 bp, 7 predicted proteins | sample ConPoolayeCmetaG_FD_94477 | JGI IMG/M metagenome (GOLD analysis project Ga0129299, IMG submission 94477) | Hot spring microbial mat communities from California, USA to study Microbial Dark Matter (Phase II) - Cone Pool mat layer C metaG ... | reverse complement strand
GGCAGCACCTTGTTATTGATCTGGATCAGGTGGCGCAGCAGCTCAACAATGTCACGCTTGGTGATGGTGCGGTGCGTGCGCGGGATGATCCCTTCGCCGTTCAGCCGCTGATTGAGCTTGTAGCGCCCGACGCGCTCCAAGTCGTAGCGCCGCTGGTCGAATAATTGCTGTTGCACGAACTCGCGCGCGTTGTCCAGCGTGGGCGGGTCGCCGGGGCGCACGCGCTTGAAGAACTCCACCAGCGCTTCTTGCGCGATCGGGCGCGACGGCTTGTAGGCCCATTCCGGCTCTTGCTTGAGCGTCGCCTCGATGTAGCGGTGATCGGGGTCGGTGTCCACATCGGCGAAGAGCGCCATCAGCTCCTCGTCGCTGCCCGTGGTGAGCATGTCATACGTGATCCCATCGTCCACAGCGGCCAGCGCGCGCAGCAGGATGGTGACGGGAATGGTGCGCTTGCGGTTGAACTTCACCACGATGTAGTCGCTCTTGCGCGTCTCGAACTCCATCCACGCCCCGCGGTCGGGGATCAGCTTGGCCTGGCCGAGCGGCCGGCCACTGCTGGGGTCGTCCTCTGCGCTGAAATACACACCCGGCGAGCGGATGAGCTGCGAGACGACCACGCGCTCGGTGCCGTTGATGATGAACGTGCCGTTCTCCGTCATCAACGGGAACTCGCCGAAGTAGATCGTGTCCACTTTGTGCTCGTCGGTCTTGCGATTGTGCAGGGCGACCTTGGCGTAGAGCGGTGCACCGTAGGTCAGGTCGCGCTCCACGCATTCCTCGATGCTGACTTTTGGCTCCTCAAACCAGTAGGTCAACCCATATTCCCGCGCTTGTTTGTAGTTGCCTGGGAAGTAGAGGGCCATCTCGCCGTTGAAGCTCTCGATCGGCGAGATCTCCTCGAACAACTCGCGCAACAACTCATCCTGGAAGAGCTTGAATGACTGGATTTGAACTTCTATCAGCTTAGGAATCAACTGGATATCAGTGGTGCGGGCATAGGACTTGACCGCCCCGTTGGAAAACATCGCCATGACTTCACCTACCTCGTCCAGGGTGTGGGGGAGGCTGCGTTAGTGTATGTACACGACTTTGGGCGACCAAGCCTCTTTGGTCGCCTAGCAAGCTGGCAATCTGGACTATTGGCCAGGCTGGTATTATACTCAGGTTGCCTGTCGAGTCAAGGCATGGGGTGCATTCATGGATAGGGGCAGAACGCTCCGGGTGGGCGACGGCACTGCCGTCGCCCACCCTCTATAGATTCACCTTTGCTGGCAGCATCGTTTGGTGGAAGGTCGCCCCTATTGGTGAATGCACCCAAGGCACGTTCACGCACAAGGGCAACGATAAAGAGCGGCGCGGGGTTACTCAGGCGGCCCTTGCCCCTGTCATTCTGAGCGTCGGCGAAGCATCTCAACTCCTGACCGACAAAAGCGTCGTCATGCACGCACCGCGAGTTAAGGGACGTGTCTCCCGCTCGCGTCATCAGGGAGAGAAATGAAGGCTAAAAGAGCAAATTCGCATATATTATACACGCTAATAGCGTTTTCATTGCTAAACTTCGCCTGTGGCACAGCAAATAATCAAGCGATTGTGTTGCCTGTCCCTCCGCCCACAGCTCAGGAACACCAGCGCCTCCAGCCATCCTCGCCGCAGCGCTCGCCCAGGCATTCGCCCACACCGCTTGTTACCGAAGAGCAAGCGGGCGTCTATTATGAGACAGTGCTCACAATCCCAGTGGGCGAAGCCGGGGTGGCGTATCGAGGTGTGGACACCCCAGGCATGGATATAAAACGCGCTGGCCGTTCTGTCAGACATGAGCGTTGTGGTGGCCGAGTAAGCGCAGATGGCCTGCAACTGGGCGTGGCGCGCGTGCCAATCGCTGAAGCGTATTACTATGTGATGCGCAATCTGGCGGCTGGCCCAGATGGATATGTGTATTCCCTGTTACCTCGACCCGATGCTGTCTATATCGTACGTTTGAAGTTGTTCAAGAGCATCGCGCCGCTCGTGCCAAACGCCGTTGCCCCGTTCGTCACTCGCTCAGGCGCACGGCCATAGCGGTTATCTTTGGCGCAGCAGCCCTCGAACGAAGTCGAGGGCTGCTGCTTCATCCTTACACCGAGCGATACTCGCCTTCAACCACGCCTGCGTCGCTCTTGCCGTCTGTCGAGGCGGAGCCGGCTTGGCCGGCCTGCGCGGTGTAGGCGCTCTGGCCGATGCGCGCCGTGACCGTTTGCAACGCCTCGGTCGCCCGCCGGATGCGGTTTAGGTCATCTGACTTGAGCGCGTCGCGCAGGTCGTTGATCTTCGCCTCGGCCTCGGCGCGGTCGCTGCTGCCCACTTTCTCGCCCAGCTCGCGCAATGCCTTCTCAGCCTGATAGATGGCTTGATCGCCGGCGTTGCGCGCCTCGGCCAGCTCCTTGCGCCGAGCGTCGGCAGCCGCATTGCGCTGCGCCTCCTCGATCATGCGCTCGATGTCCTGCTTGCTCAGGTTCGTGCTGGCCGTGATGCTGATGCGCTGTTCGCGGCCGGTGGCCTTATCCTTAGCGCTGACGTTCAGGATGCCGTTGGCGTCAATGTCGAACGTCACCTCTATCTGTGGAATACCGCGCGGGGCGGGCGGGATGCCCTCCAAGTGGAACTGGCCCAACAACATGTTGTCTGCTGCCATCGGTCGCTCGCCCTGGAACACGCGGATGTCCACTGCGCTCTGGTTGTCCTCCGCCGTGCTGAAGATCTCGCTCTTGCGCACCGGTATCGTGGTGTTGCGCGGGATCAGCGGCGTCATCACGCCGCCCAGCGTCTCCACGCCCAGCGTCAGCGGCGTCACGTCCAGCAGCAGCACGTCCTTCACCTCGCCGGCCAGCACGCCCGCCTGCACGGCAGCGCCGACCGCCACCACTTCATCAGGGTTGACGCTCTTGTTCGGCTCCTTGCCGCCGGTCATCTCGCGCACCAGCGCCTGCACCATCGGCATGCGCGTGGCGCCGCCGACCAACACCACCTCGTCAATGTCGCTCACCTTCAGGCCGGCGTCCTTGAGCGCCTGTTCAACCGGCCCGCGCAGCCGCTTCACCAGGTGCTCGCTGAGCTGCTCGAACTTGGCCCGCGTCAGCTTCATCAACAAGTGCTTCGGCCCGCTCTGATCCGCCGTGATGTAGGGCAGGTTGATCTCGGTCTCCATCATCGAGGAAAGCTCGATCTTGGCCTTCTCGGCGGCTTCCTTCAGGCGCTGGAGCGCCTGGCGATCGCTGCGCAGGTCAATGCCCTGCTCCTTCTTGAACTCGTTGATCAACCAATCAATGATCACGGCGTCCCAGTCGTCGCCGCCCAGGTGCGTGTCGCCGCTGGTGGCCTTTACTTCCACCACACCGTCGCCCACTTCGAGGATGGACACGTCGAACGTGCCGCCGCCCAGGTCGAAGACCAGGATGGTCTCGTCCTTCTTCTTATCCAGGCCGTAGGCCAGCGCGGCTGCGGTCGGCTCGTTGATGATGCGCAACACCTCCAAGCCGGCGATCTGGCCGGCGTCCTTGGTGGCCTGGCGCTGGGCGTCGTTGAAGTAAGCCGGCACGGTGATCACCGCCTTGGTGACCGGCTCGCCCAGGTAGGCCTCAGCGTCGGCCTTCAGCTTGGCCAGCACCATCGCGCTGATCTCCTGCGGCGTGTAGGTCTTGTTGGTGTTCGGGATCTTCACCTGCGCGTCGCCCTTTGGACCTTGAACGACTTGATAAGGCACGCGCCTGCGCTCATCTGCCACCTCATCGAAGCGCCGTCCCATGAAACGCTTGATCGAGAAGATGGTGTTCTCTGGGTTGACCACCGCCTGGCGCTTGGCTGCCTGGCCCACCAATCGCTCGCCATCCTTCTTGAAGGCGACCACGGATGGCACCAGGTTGCCCCCTTCCGCGGTAGGGATAACCGTTGGGCTGCCGCCCTCCAGCACGGCCACCACGCTGTTGGTCGTGCCCAGGTCAATACCGACGATCTTGGACATATTTACCTTCCTCCGCTTACGCTAAGTCTTGAGTGACCCGTTTACTTGAGCTGCACTATATCCAGCCGGCGTTAGAGATACAGTGCTGCGATGTTAGCGCTGTGTTAGCGTGGACTTCCCACTTTGTTAATCTGGGGGCAAATCCGCTTTAACTGACCCCACTTAACTTTACCCACGGTGTTTAGTCGTTGGCTACGCATCGCACGTCGGGATTGGCGCGATTGGCTGACCTTCCTGGCTTTCGTCGGGCCTAACCTATCGCTGTTCGCCATCTTCACCTATTACCCGATGGTGCAGAACAGCGTGCTGGCATTGAGCGACTACAACTTGATCACGCGCAGCGGGCCGTTCGTCGGCCTGCGCAACTTCGAGACGGTCTTTGGTAGCTCGCAGTTCGGCAAGATCATTGTGAATACCTTTGTCTTCACGACTGTCTCGGTCGTCCTACTGATCGTTCTGGGGTTGCTTATCGCGTTGTTGCTCAATCAGAATCTGCGCGGGCGCAACGCGGCGCGCAGCATCCTGTTCTCGCCCACCATCCTGGCCGGCGCAGCCATTGCAATCGTGTGGATCTACATCTTCGACCCGCGCTTCGGCTTTATCTACACCATCCTCAAACCGCTGGGCATCCCGGCCCCTAAGTGGCTGACCGACCCAGCCTGGGCTATGCCGGCCATCATCATCGTCTATGTCTGGAAGAACCTGGGCTATGCGACGGTGATCTTCATCGCCGGCTTGCAGGCTATTCCGCGCGAACTCTACGAAGCAGCGCGCGTGGACGGCGCAAGGGCCTGGGAGCGTTTCTGGTACGTCACCTTGCCCGGCCTATCGCCGGTCGTGTTCTTCCTGACAGTGACCACTATCCTCTCGTCCTTCCAAGCGTTTGACATCATCAATGTGATGACCGAAGGCGGGCCGGTGAACGCCACCAACACGCTGATCTTCCATCTCTACGAATTGTTCTTCCAGGTATCCTCGCCCAGTCGAGCGGCGGTGGTGGCTAATCTGTTGTTTGTGCTCATGCTGATTGTGACCGCACTGCAAGTGCGCTATCTAGAGCGACGGGTGAACTATGCGTGACGTTTCGCTCTCCACCAGGCGTTACACCACTCAGGAATCGCTCCTTGGGCATCGCTTTTGGCGACACATGCAACGCGCCCTGGGCTACCTGGGAATGTTTGCTGTCGTCCTAATCATCGGCATTCCTGTGGCGTGGGTGCTCTCTGGCGCGCTCAAGACCAACCGGGAGATCTTCAGCACCACCCCCCAACTCCTGCCGGCCAATCCGAATCTCGACAACTTCGTTAAGGCTTGGCAAGCTGCGCCGTTTGACCGCTTCTACATGAATAGCTTTATCACCACCCTCTTCGGCGCTGGTGCCGAGATCATCATGGCGATCACCACTGCTTATGCATTGGTGTTCGTTCGCTTTCCCAAGCGCGACTGGGTGTTCTTCTTGCTGCTGGTGGCGTTGATGGTCCCGGATGAAGTGGTGCTGGTGCCGAACTATCTGACCATCGCCGGCTGGAAGATGGTCAACACCTATCCTGGGATCATCCTGCCAGGCGCTTCGATCGCTTTCGGCACCTTCCTGCTACGACAGTACTTTCGCACCATCCCGCTTGACCTAATTGACGCGGCGAGGGTGGACGGCGCGGGTCATCTGCGCACACTGTGGCATGTGGTATTGCCGGTGGCTGCGCCGGCGGTGGCGACGACCGCCCTGCTCTCCATCACCGCCAAGTGGGGCGAATATATCTGGCCGTTGCTCATCACCACCACCGAGGACATGCGCACGCTTCCCGTGGGCATCTCCCGACTGCTCGATCAGGAAGGGAACACAGAGTGGGGGGTAGTGATGGCGGGGACATTGTTCGTCACCGTGCCGGTCATGCTGATCTTCCTGTATGCGCAACGCTTCGTCGTGGATGGCATCGCTGCCGGCGCGGTGAAAGGGTAATGGTGTTACCACGGGCTTGTGTATTCACCCGTGAGACACAAATCTCTTGAATGGGGTAAAGGACCAATGAATAAGCGAAATCAGACTATCTCACGACGCAAGTTGTTGAAGGGAATGGGCATCGGCGCTGGCGCGCTGGCGCTGGCGGCTTGTGCGGTGCCGCAGGCCACGCAAGCACCCGCTGCTCCTGCGTCGGGTGAGCCGACCGCAGCGCCGGCGCCTACCACGGCGCCGGCCTCCAGCGGCCCGGTCGAAATCATCTACTGGGGCTTCAGCGGCGGCCTCGGCAAGGTCGAGGAGCAGCTCATCAACATGTGGAATGAGAAGCAGTCCGAGGTCAAGGTGACGCCGCAGGTGCAGGGCAACTATGAGGAGACCGCCCAGAAGCTCACCGCGGCGCTGGCCGCCCAGCAAGGCCCGGATATGGTGCTGCTCTCCGACGTGTGGTGGTTCAAGTTCTATCGCGCCAAGGCGCTCATGCCGCTCAACGACCTGCTCAAAGAGCAGCAGATTGACACGACCGACTTCGTTGAGTCGCTGTGGAATGAGGGCGTGCGCAAGGGGGTGCAATACTGGGTCCCGTTCGCGCGCAGCACGCCGATCTTCTACTACAACGCCGACATGCTGGAGGCCGCCGGCCTGCCCGTGCGCGGCCCAGAGACCTGGGACGAGATGCGCGAGTGGGCGCCCAAGCTGGTCAAGAAGGAGGGCGACACCATGAAGGTCGCGGCCTTCGCCCACCCCGGCGCTGCCTCCTACGTCGCCTGGCTCTTCCAGTGCGTCATCCGCCAGTTCGGCGGGCGCTACAGCGACCAGGACTTCAACATCAAGCTCACCGAGTCGGATAGCATCCGCGCCGGCCAGTTCTACCAGGACACGGTAAACAAGGAAGGCTGGGCGATCGCGTCCAAGGACGTGACCAAGGACTTCGTAACCGGACTGGCGGCCACCGCGATGCTCTCGACGGCTGCGTTGGCCGGCGTGCTGCGGGAGGCGCAGTTTAAGGTCGGCACCGCCTTCCTGCCAAAGGAGAAGTTCTTCAACTGCTGCACAGGTGGCTCCGGCTTGGCCATTCTGGCCACCACGCCAATGGAGAAGGCCCGTGCGGCGATGAAGTACATTGACTATGCCACCGGCAACGAGGGCGGCGCGTTCTGGCCGCAGAACACCGGCTACATGCCCGTCCGCAAGAGCACGGCCAAGAGCGAGAGCTATCAGAAGTTCTTCGAGCAGGTGCCGCAGGCCAGGACGGCCGTTGAGCAACTGCCGCTGACCGAGGCGCAGGACGCCGCGCGCGTCTTCATCCCCGGCGGCGATCAGATCATCGGCAAGGGTCTGGAACGCATCCTGATCAGCAACGAGCCGGTAGAAAAGGTGTTCACTGAGGTCAAGGCGACGCTGGAGCAGGAAGCGGAGCCGGTCAAGCGTGACCTGGCTGCGCTGGGCTAATCGTCCGTCATACAAAGCGCCGAGGGCGACCCCCTCGGCGCTTAATTTTTTGCGCAGGCCAAAGCGGCACTCACGCGCACCACTGCGCCACCAGCAGATCGAGCGCCGTTACGTCGTCCAGGTTGCCGGTCTTGATGGCCAGGTCGGCCTGGAGCAGGGCGATGTGGGCGCGCTCTAGCTCAGCCATTGAGAAGCGGGTGGCCTGCTGGCTTAACTTGCGCGCCACGAAGGGGTGAACGCCGATCGCTTTTGCCAACTTATCTGGGCTGAGATCGGGGTGTTCCTTGGTCTGGATCAAAAGGCGCGTCTGGCGGGCCAGGTGAGACAGCACCACCAGCGGCGGTTCGCCCCGCGCCAGTAGGCTGCGCACAGCGCGGCTGGCTGCGTCGGCGCTGCGCGCGCTGATCGCGTCAATGAACTTGAAGATGTCGGCGCTGTCCTCGCCCTGCACCAGCAACTCCACGTCGCGGCTCTCGATCCGCCGGCCCAGCGCATAGCTCACGAGCTTCTCCAGCTCGCTGTCCAGCTTTAACAGGTAATGGCGCGCGTCGGCGTCGGCCTGCGTGCGGTCGCCGCTGCTTGCGCTGATCTTGCTGGCCAGCAATTGCGCGGCCTGTGGGGAGATGTCGCTGCCTTTGGCCTGTGCGCGCGCGGTAATCCAGCGGGCGGGGTCTGCCGGCGCAGCGTAGTGTTTCACTGTGCCCCCCAGCGCAGCGGCCTGCTTGATCAGCGGATGCGATTCGCTCAGCGTCGCATCCTCGGCGAAGACCAGCCGGGTGGTCTCCGGCATCGTCGGCAGGTAGGCAAGCAGCGAGGCCATGCTCTCCTCGCTCTTCTTCCCACGCCCCTTGCCGCCGCCTAGCCCGCTCACCCAGTTCATAGCCACCACCAGCCGTTTCTCGGTCAGGAAGGGCATCGCGTCGCAGGCAGCGATCAGCTCCCTGAGCGTCGCGCCCTGTTCCAGTCGCGTAAAGTTCAGCGCGGCCAGGTCGGGATCGCCCAACTTGGCTTTCAACCTGGCAAGTTCTTCGTCACGCGCCAGCACGTCCGGGCCGTGGAAGACGTACCACATCCCTCTTCGCTACGGTTCAGTGATCAAGCCAGTGAACAGTATGCTGCCGGTGCTCGTTTCCTCGATGGCGAAGAAGAACGGTCGGTCAACTTGCATCAGGAAGGTTTCTGTGGGCATGGCGGAGGTGATGCCCATTTCCACGGAGGTCACCGCCGCGGCCTCCGTGCCGGCCTCGTTCACGTCTACATAAGCGACATGGCGCACCTGGCTGATGAACAGTGCGGGAGGCACGGGCCGCATGCCGGAGAAGTCGGCCCGATTGTCATCAAATGCCTCTGTCATCCCCATCGCACCGAGCGCCTGATTGAGTTGTTTGTCGTAGCGCGTTGTGAAACGCGGCAGATAAAGCTGCCCTTCTTTGACCGAGAACTGTTCGCGCCAGCGTTCCCAGTTCTCGATGCTGAGCTGGTCCATGAGCTGCGCCAGCGTCCGGTCCGCATCGGGCAGGATGATCACCATCCGTACGCCACCGCCGGCATAGGGCAAGCGCACCGCTTGGAAGCCATCGCCCTTCAGGTACTCGAAGTCATCTGAGCGATACATGGTGGGCAGTTCTTTGGTTGTGCCGTTCAGCAGGTAGAACGGCCGGTCCTGGGTGAATTCGGGGTTGAAAGGCGTCTCCCACTTGCCGTTGAAGTAGATCGCGCTCGTAAGGAGCAGGATAATCTCTCCGGGGATGCGCTCGACGATGGCAGGGATCTTTTCGTTGGTCTGGCGGCGCACCCATTCGTTGATCGTTTTGGGCGCATCAGGCTGGTTAAAGTCCAGCGCCTCGATCTTGGCGTCGTAGAAGCGCTGCGTGCGCTGGAGGAAATCGGCGTTGAACGCTACGCCGGCGCGCGCCCAGAGTGCGTTGGCGATGGCGATCGTCGCGCCGGGTTCGTCGCGCACCAGCAATGCCTGAAGCGCGGCGAAGTTGCTGTTGAACGTTTCGAGGTCTAGCGTATTTAGATTGAGGGCCGATAACACGCTCTGCAGCGTCTCGCCGCGCGCGCCGTTGGCGGTCATGGCCAGTGCAACGGCCACGTTGGCCGGCGAGAGGAAGACGTTCTGTCCTGCGTCTTGCCGGCCAAGTTGGACCGTGAGTTCAAGCGCGAATTCGTTGATGGCTCGCAGGAAGGTTGGGTCAAGGCGCTGGGGCGCTCTTGGCTTGCCCGCACCGCTGGGCGTCTCAGCAGAAGTTGCAGTGGGCACAGGCTCTGCTGGTGAGGCAGTAGGCGCGGGCAGCGGCGCGCCGGCGCAGGCGCACAGCATCAAAGCCAAAATAGGCCCTATTCGTCTCATGTCGGACAGTGTAGCAGAAGCAAGTTGCTTTGCGTGAAGGTCAGAAGTATGACGCGCCGCTGCGCCAATTGTGCTTACGCGCCCATGCGCTCAGCCATGTAGGCTGCCAGGTCGGCCACCCGGCAGGCGTAGCCCCACTCGTTGTCGTACCAGGCCACCACCTTCACCATATTGCCGCCGATCACCAGCGTATCCAGCGCGCTGAAGATGGATGAGCGCGGATCGCCTTTCAGGTCCATCGAGACCAGCGGCTCTTCGGTATAGCCCAGGATGCCCTTCATCGGCCCTTCGGCATACTCCTTCATCGCTGCGTTTACCTCGTCCCTGGTCACGTCGCGGCTCAGCAGCGCGGTGAAGTCCACGACCGAGACGGTGGGGGTGGGCACGCGAAAGGCCATACCGCTGAACTTGCCCTGTAGCTCTGGGATCACGAGGCCGACCGCACGGGCGGCGCCGGTCTCGCTGGGCACGATGTTCAGTGCTGCCGCGCGCGCGTCGCGCACATCTTTGGCCGCCAGGTCCAGCAACCGTTGCGAGTTGGTGTAGGCGTGGATGGTGGTAAGGATGCCTTTTTCGATCCCAAACTTATCGAACAGCACCTTGGCTACTGGGGCCAGCCCGTTGGTGGTGCAGGAGGCGTTGGACACCACATGGTGCTTGGCAGGGTCGTATTTGTCGTGGTTCACGCCCATCACGATTGTGATGTCTTCCTTCTTGCCCGGCGCGCTGATGATCACCTTCTTTGCCCCTGCGTTCAGGTGTGCGCGCGCCTTATCAGCGTCGGTGAACAGGCCGGTGGACTCAACCACGATGTCGGCGCCCATGTTGCCCCAAGGAATAGCTGCCGGGTCCTTCTCTGCGAACACCTTGATCCGATCGCCGTTCACGATCAAGTCGTTGCCATCCACCGCCACTGT
>Ga0129299_1003214_pt1 | contig 10693 bp, 8 predicted proteins | sample ConPoolayeCmetaG_FD_94477 | JGI IMG/M metagenome (GOLD analysis project Ga0129299, IMG submission 94477) | Hot spring microbial mat communities from California, USA to study Microbial Dark Matter (Phase II) - Cone Pool mat layer C metaG ... | reverse complement strand
CCGCTGGGGCCAGAGCCACCCCCGCATTCCACCGGGTCGTTGAGGTAGTTCTCACCGGCCTGGAGGCAGCAGATGCCGTCGGTTGGGTTGGCGTAGCATGGCGGCGGGCCGCTGGGGCCGGTCGGGCCACTGGGGCCGGTCGCGCCGCAAACGCCACCTGCCAGAGGTAAGCATACGCCCCCCCTGTTGCAGTACAGGCCAGGGCCACATTCCACATCGCTCGTGCAAGGCTCTCCGCATTCGCCGCTGCATGGTGGGCCCCAGCAGCGCGCAGCGCCATCCTTCCAGATGCAGCTCAGCCCTGGCGCGCAGTCGTCGGATGTGCTGCACGTCTCATTGCATGTGTTATCACCGCAGGTTGGCCCGGTGCACGTGCTGGTCGCCGGGTCGCAGGTCAGGCCCGCGCTGCAGGGGTGAGCGGGGTCGCAAGGCTGGTAGCATTCCTGGCCGGGCATGCAGCCCGCGCCCCGGCAGCGCGTATCCCCGTACTCGGTGGCCTGGCAAGTGAACCCGAAGCCGCACTGACTATCCTCGGTACAGGGCGAGTCGCAGCCGAGCGGCTCGCACGCTGGGCCGGTGCAGGTGAAGGTCATCAGATCGCAGGTCAGTCCATCCGGGCACATCTCGTCCATCGCGCACGGGCTGCCGCAGCCAGAGCGGCACACGCCGCCGAGGGCATAACAGATGCAACCGCTCGATCCCGGAATCTTGCATTCGCAGGTTAGGCCGGGGCCGCACGAGGACGCCTCTGGTACGCATGAGTCGAAACAGGTTCCGGGGCCGCAAGTGCCGCCGGGGCCGAGACACACCCCGCCTACGCAGGCAAGGCCCGGTGCGCACGTGCCCCACATCTCCTCAGGAGGCGGTGGCTCCCCTCCGCCGCCCAGGGCGAACATCAGCGGCACGCAGGGCGACCCGCACACTGTGCCGCACAGCTCTGGCTCCCAGCAGTGGCCGGTCCCATCGCAAGACAAACCGGCGGCGCACTGCGAGCTGTCGTCGCATGGCACACCGCATGGGCCGGGCCTGTCGCCGCCGTCGTCAGGGGTATCGCGCCCGTTGCCGCGCGCGACCTCCGCCGGGATCGCCAGTCGGTCGCATGCGCTGGTGATGGCCTCACCGGGCCGGTAGATGATGTAATTGAGGGAAGATGGATCGCCCAGCGCGTTCAGGGTGAAGACCATCATACTCAAGTTATCGCGCGCCCAGGCTGCGTAGGTATGGCCCTGAACTGCCGCCACACCGGTCTGGATGTAGCCACCATGTGGCACGATCAGATCATACAGCGGCACGTTGCCTGCCTCGCCGAGATCGACGAGGCCAAGCTGGCCTGGCAGGTCAGCCATGAGCACGGGGCTGCCATCCGAGCCGAACGTCCAGTAGAAATCGCCCGACGCACCGGCGACCTCAGCCAGGATGTCGAAGCCGCTGCTCTGGCCGCTGGGCAGGCCGATATGGCGGGGAGTTGGGCACGCCGGCAGAGTGATCTCCCAACACTCCGAGGCAGGCGACTCGCCTGCTTCGTTGTAGGAAGAGATGACGTAGTGGTAAGTTGCCCCGCAGGTTGTGCCCACGTCCAGAAAGGCTGGCTGGTTGGCCCGTGACCCTCCCACGAAGATCAGCGGTTCGCCGGTATCGATGCGCTGGCGGTAGACCCAGAAGCCATCTTCGTTGTTGCTGTTGTCGTGCCACTGGAGAGGCACATCATACAGCGCAATGACCGCCCCCTGGATATTGCTGGGGGCGAGCGGTGGAGAGGTCGCCGGCAGGAAAGACAGATCGAGAGGTAGCTCAACCGGGATCAGATCAGGGCGGAATAGGTATAACAGAGCTGCAAGCGCGATGAGGAGTAGGATGATGAGGATCAGCAGCGTGACAAACCCGCCGCGTCTTCGCCGTGAGCTGCCCCCGTTATTGGACGGTTGCACGCTCATATCAAAACCCTCCTATCAATGTGAGCAGGCAGTACCAGCAATCCCATTATGATGGTTTCCGCAATTGACGCGAGTCGACTGACGAGGCACATTGCCTCTATACCTTGCAACGCAGCAACCGGGGCGGAATGTTACACCCTTAGGGGATAGCTATATGTACCACGCCGATCACGGCGCGGTTATCTGGCAGGGGTGTGTCAGCTTCCAGCAAGGGCAGGCGCTCGAGGGAGGGGAAGTGGTACCAACCAACGATGAGGGGATACTCTCTCGGTGAGGCATCTTCAGGGAGGGTGATAGCAAACGAGTCGGGCACGACCTCACCAGGCTGCCATGCTGAGGTGGGATACAGGCCATCGCAAGGTGTCCCATCGCGCTGAGCGACGAGGGGCGAGCCATCCAGCCCGGTGCCCAGATGGGCAAAGGCAGTCAGATCAGCCATGATGTGCTCTGTGGTATGCCAGTAGAGCGTCACGAACAACGTCCCGCCGGGCGCGAGGGTCTCGGCGGACAGGTCGAAACCATAGAGCGCGATCCCGGAGCCGAAACGGGCAACGGGCCGGCGCGCCGGAGGCGGGGCGGAAGCGCTGGGCGGTACTTCGACCAGCGCCGCCGTCTCTTGCCACAGATCAAGGTCGGGGCGCACGACCGTGCCGGATGGGTAGAGCGCGGTGAGCCGGGCGATGGTATCCGTATCGCGGCCCGTCAGAACGAGGTAGGTGGTGCGCGTCGGGCGCTGGTGGGGCAGTGGCAGACACTTGCGGAAGTCGAGCCGGGCGACCGATGTGCCAGGCAGCAGGAACTCAAAAGCGGCCACGTCCTCAGCTTCGGGTGTGCGTTCGACGAAGACCGGCTCCGAGGCGGCGCGGTCGATCAACAGAGTGGCAACCTCGACAGGGACAGCGGTGAACTGTTCGCGCAGGTTGCGCACCTGAGGCCAGATGCCGAACAGGAGGAGGGTCTGGTAAGTGATGCTGAGGATCAGGAGGGTAGGAGCTATGGCTGCTATGCCTGGCTGGGGGCTAGATTCTCGGGCTGGCCTGCCCGATTTCACTATGGGAGCCTCTTCGCGAGGGAGGGGCTGGGAGGAGGCCAGATGTGCCCAGCCCAGTGATACCAACGCGGCCAGCGGTGGCACGATGCCCACCATTCGGCCCAGGTTGGGCGCACCCTCGGTGAGCAGGCTGGGTAACGCCATCAGGGCCAACCAGACAAGTAGTGTCCGCGCTAGCGCGCTGCGGCGCAGGTGAAAAGCTGCCCAACCCACCCCGACCCCGAATCCGACCGCCTGGATCGGGTCAAGCAGCGGCAGGCCGGGCACGACGTTCTTGGGATCGTAGCTGCCTTCCAGAACGAAGGCGCGGGCAATTGTCCAGGCGTTATCGGCGACCATCTCCGGGTAGGTGGTGGGCTGGCCGTTCACCATCGGCACGCTAACGATCCCCGCCCGCTCGGCGAACCACTCCGGGTGGCGGGCAAAGTACCCGATCAGCGGCAGCGAGACGGCGATGGCGGCTCCCGCGAGGGTCAACGCGCCGAGGGCAACCCGTACCCGGCCCGCCCGATCCGCCCGCAGGAATTCCTGGACCAGCACAAAGGCCACCAGCGGCAGGATAAACCGGGCGTGCAGGCCGTTGTATTGCGCCAGCCCGGCGGCCAGCCCGGCCAGAATCCAGGGACCCCACCGCTGCGCGGACCCGCCCCCAGCCCTGCTTCCCTGCGCGATCTGCCACACTACGAATAGGGCCGTTGCGGGGGCGAGGCCGATCTCCATGCCGACCCGGCCAATCGTCACGCAGAACATGGTATAGGCCACGACGACCGCCGCCAGGGCCGCGATCCAGCGGCGCTGTGAAAGGGGCTGGGGGATCGAGTCGGCGCGCAGCAGGGCGTAGGTGCAGGCGTAAGCCAGCGGCACGCTGATCACCCCGGCCATAGCGGCCACGTAGCGGGCGCTGACAATCGTATCCAGGCCGAGCTGTTGGACAAGAGCGGTCAGGACGACAAGGCCCGCGTTGGCTCCGCCGAAGGAAGTCTCGTAGAAGGGGCGGAGTTGACCGGTCGCCAGCAGCTCCCGCGCACGGAGCGCGAACCACACCTCGTCGAACCAGGCAGGGGGCGGCAGCGTGCTCAACCGGAACAGGCGCAGGATCGCTGCCCCCAGTGTCGCGGCAAGGACAACCCGCCGAGCAGCGGTTACTGTCGAGTGGTCGTGTGGTGCTCTAGCGGTGCTCATGCAGGGCAGGTTAGCGAGTGCCAAGTAGAAAGTGAGGGCAAGCAGAAGGCAAGTTGACTATTGGCTTTTGACTTTGAGTTATCTACTTGCCCCTTAGCTTAACCGCTTTATACACAGGGAGCAAGACAAGAGGGGACCAGGGGGCGCAAAGAACACGGAGGGAAAGGGAAAAGAGGTGTAGAATAGGCTAACATCCTTTCGCATAGGCCTAACCATGCCTGACAATGCCTTCGACGCGCTGATCCTGATCGCCCGCCCGGCGGCGGGCAAGAGTGAGCTAATCCATTACCTCAAGAGTGTGCCGCTCGATGAGCGTGTGCGGCGCTTCCACGTCGCTGAGGTAGTGGAGATCGACGACTTCCCGATGCTGTGGGCGTGGTTCGAGGAGGACGACATTCTCGAAAGGCTGGGCCTGGCACGCCTGCATTCTACGCCGGACTACGATCTACATAACCTGGCCCTGTGGCATGTGCTGATCGAGCGCATCAGCCTGGAATATGCCAAGCTGGCCCGCGACCCGGACCTGCATAAGCGACACACGGTGCTGGTCGAGTTTTCGCGGGGTGCTTCCATCGGCGGCTATCGTGAGGCGTTCCAGCATCTCTCCGATGACCTGCTAAGGCGGGCGGCGCTGCTGTACATCAATGTGAGCTATATCGAGTCGTTGCGAAAAAACCGGCTGCGCTTCAACCCGGACGCGCCAGACAGTATCCTCCAGCACAGCCTGCCCCTGGCCAAGATGGAGGCGTCGTATCGGGACGATGATTTCGTCACGCTGACTGCAGACGACCCAGAATGGCTCACTGTGTGCGAGGTGCGCGTGCCCTACGCCATCTTTGAGAACGAGGACGATGTGACCTCCGGACCGCCGGGGCCGCTGGGCGCGCGGCTGGAGCAAGTGCTGGGCAGGCTGTGGGGGCTGGCTCGCCGCCGGTGATGGCCCCTACATCCGGTGCGGCTCGGTAGCGCTGCGCCGCTCAGCGATCAGGGCGCGTGCCTCGTCGAGTGTGTCTACAATGGCGAATCGCTTGGCCCAGCCGGTGACCCTGGCGACAATGGATATCATTGTCCGGCCAAATTCGCTTCCGCCTGCCAGGACGATCATGCCGACATTGGGGGGCATGGCTGCTACCACTTTCTGTAGCTGCGGCAGGAAGTTTGGGTCCGGTGTCCTGATGTCCGGTGATGTGACTGCGATGAAGTCCACTTGGCCCGGGACGCTCGCCGCCAGCATGAAGGCAGCTTCGAAGGCCGAGTGAAACTCGTCCCAGGTGTAGGGGGTGACATCCATCCGAATAATGGTGCGCGCATCGTCGTCCCAACTGACGTGGATTGGCATAGCAACTACTCCTGGCACAGTCTCCCAAGTGCAACGCAAACCAGAATCTCGGTAGAGTGTACGGAGGCGGCGATTATTGTCCCCAGATGGGTGGCCTCTCACCTCCGGCGCGACAAACTATCCCGTTTCACGAACCCCCTGCCTCCTGGGCGCGCGCGTATGCCAGAGCTTCGTCTATCGTGTCGAAGACCTCGGCTGCGATTCCGCCGAAGGTTGGGCTGTTCAAACCCCTAGCGGCAAGTCTGACCACAGGGCTTGGAGAGACCCAGATCAGCTTTTTGATCTTCGGGTGATGCCATAGCGATTCTGCGCCCCTACCGCCCTGATTCGCGCCTCTGACAACATCATCCAGGTTAAACTTGAACCGGGTGATGTCTACGACGAGATAGAGCGGTTCATCAGATTGATCTAGTATCGCCCTTGTGTCCGCATCCGAGTTAGGCTGATCCCGCACCACAGAATATCCCGGCAGGATGGTTGATACGATAATAGGTTCCCCAGGAAGGCGTTCGATATGGTAAGTCATGGTCATCAGCAGCCTGCTTGGAAAGTTAGCGCTTCTGGGAAGCGCCCCCCGCAAAGCGACTATCTACGGAGGATGGTTCAATACTCTTCCCGAATGATAGTGCTTGCCTAGCTCGTTTGTGGATCGGGGAATGACCTACCATCACAAGGTTGTAAGGTGGAGTCGTTTCAATCGTAACCCTCTTGCTCCATGTCAATGGGCAGCGGCTCGCCGAGGATCGGAGTGGGGCGGGTGATGATATCCAGCAAAGCTACAACCATCGCCGGAAGTTCGCGGATACGGCTGTAGGTCAGCGAGGTACGGGAATAGCCCCAAGGGCGCTGGTAATCAGCGAAGACGCCTACAGCGTCGATGCCAAGCGCGTTGCAGATCATCAGCGCGCGGTCGAGGTGAAAGTTCTGGGTAACCAGCACCGCCTCCTGCACGCCAAAGATGTCCCGTGCGCGGTAGCAACTATCATACGTGCGTCGACCGGCGTAGTCCAGCACAATGGCCTCGTCAGGCACGCCTAGTTCCAGGGCATGATGGCGCATCGCGCCTGGCTCGTTGTAGTCAAGGGTGCTGTTGTCGCCGGTCATCAGCAGCATGTCCACCTTGCCTGCATGGTACAGATCAGCTCCCGTGGCGACGCGGTCGGCCAACATAGCGCTGAGCCGCCCGCCGGGATACACCCGCGCGCCGAAGATGATCGCCACACGGCGATGGGGAACGGTCTCTGGCGTGTAGGTGCGGCCCCGGTATATCAATGCAGCCAGTGCCCGTAGTGCCAGCGGTGCGAGGGTGGCGAGGATCAGGGTAATCAGGGCAAGACGCACTACGACGGATAACACGCGCCGGGTTTTCTTCCGCATCAGATCGAGGTAAGCTCCAATACAAGGTTATCGGGACAGGACGGTTGCTTCGAGCGCAGCCTCTTGGTCCCTGCGATTGAGAGTGTAGCAGGCGGTATGACCTGCTGCCAGACGTGGCGGCGACTCGCCACTGACGATTGGCCTACAATCCGTCTCACAGCAACATGGGAAAGGGACAGCCCCTCGATATGGAGCCAGAATATCCTATGACGCCTAGCGACTCCAGCCCGTCCTGGAGTCTGAGCCTCAAGCTGGTGGTCAGTGTCATCTTGTTTGTGCTGGCGGCCCTGGTGGTTTATGTCGCTCGGATCGTCTTCGTGCCGCTGGTCGTCGGCGCGATTTTGGCCTACCTGCTGTACCCGGTAGCCCGGTGGCTCTCGCAGGTCACCCGTCTATCGCACGAGCTTGCTGCCGCCCTGACGTACCTGGCACTGATCGCGTTGCTCATCCCCATCGGGATCGTGACCGTGCCGCTGCTGGCGGATCAGGTCACCGGTCTGCGAAATGAGCTGCTGCGCGTGATCAGCCAGCTCCGCGCGGCCAGCGCAGAGACGGTTGAGATCGTGCCAGGCTTTGAGGTCCAGGTGCAGGACGTGATCAACGAGGTGACAGCCGCTCTGAGCACAGCAGTGCGTGCTGCCGCTTCGGAGTCGATTGAGTTGCTGTTTGGGGCCAGCAAAACGCTGCTGCTGGCGATCTTCACCCTGTTCATCGCCTTCTACCTGACCGCCGATGCTCGCAAGTTCATTGCCTGGCTCACCCGGCTGGCTCCGCCCGCTTACCGACGCGATCTGGAACGATTACTGGCCGAGATCAATCCGATCTGGGCGGACTTTTTCCGGGGGCAGGTGGTGCTGGCTCTGGTCGTGACGGTCATCCTGACCGCGATCAGCGCTGCGATCGGGCTGCCGCAGCCGCTGCTGATGGGCATCCTGGGCGGCCTGTTGGAGTTCCTAGTCAGCGTAGGGCACACCATCTGGCTGATCATCGCTCTGATCTTGGCGCTGGTGGAAGGCTCTACCTACTTGCCCGTCTCCAACCTCGTCTTCGCACTGATCGTGCTGGGCACGAACCTGATCTTCACGAAGTTCGACCTCAACTACCTGATCCCGCGCATAGTTGGTGAACGGGTCAATCTTCACCCGATGGTTGTCATCCTGGGGATCATCGTCGGCGCGAGCATTGGGGGGGTGCTGGGCATTGCGCTGGCTGCGCCCACCATTGCCAGCCTGCGGGTGATCGGGCGTTACCTGCACGCCAAGCTGTTCGACCTGCCGCCCTTCCCGGATGCATTAGGGGCGGATGTTCACGCAGTCCAAGTGGCCCCTGCTGACGCTGCACCGCGGCGGGCAAGCAAGCCGGAAGCAACCTCCTAGGATAACAATCCTTGCGTTGAGAGGATGCAACATGGACCTCGCCATCATGGTTGAAGGGCAGAATGGGCTGAACTGGCCGCGCTGGCAGCGCATCGCGCGGGCGGTGGAAGACCTAGGCTTTGTCGGGCTGTACCGCTCGGATCACTTCACCAACATGAACCCTCCTGACCTGGATTCGCTGGAACTGTGGGTCTCGCTGGCTTGGCTGGCAACCCATACCACACGCATCGAATTCGGGCCGCTGGCGACGCCAGTCTCGTTTCGCCATCCGACGCTGACCGCGCGTATGGCCCGCGATGTGGACGACCTCTCCGGCGGGCGGTTGCACCTGGGGGTCGGTGCAGGCTGGCAGGAGCGCGAGCATAGTCACTTCGGTCACCCCCTGCTGGGCGTGAAGGCCCGGATGGATCGCTTTGAGGAAGGGCTGGAAGTGATGATCCGGCTACTGCGAAGCGACGTCCCAGTCAGCTTTGAGGGGACGTATTTCACCCTGCGCGAGGCGATCCTGCTGCCGCGACCTGCGCGGCCCGGCGGCCCGCCGATCCTGGTCGGCGGCAACGGCGAGCGCCGCACCCTGCGCCTCGCCGCCCAGTACGCCAGCATGTGGAACGGCGTCTTTGCGACTCCCACGGAGTATCGGCGGCTGAATCAGCTACTCGACCAATACCTGATCGAAGCGGGTCGCCAGCCGGGTGAGGTGCACCGCTCGCTGATGACCGGGATCGTATTCGCGCGCGACGACGCTGGGGTGAAGCGCAGGCTCATCGAGCGTGGGCGCACCGCTGACGAGCAGCGCGCGCGGGGGGTGATCGTTGGCACGGCAGGCGCCGCCGTGGATCAACTGGGCGAGCTGGCGGCGGCGGGCTGCCAGCGGGTGATGCTCCAGTGGCTCGACCTGGATGATCTGGACGGGTTGGAGGCGCTGGCGCGGGACGTGCTACCCCATTACCAGTAGTCCCCATCCTGGCAAGAGAGTCACATCCCCTTGCCCCGCACGGCGTCGATGAACGACCATAGGGTGCCGGCGGGCAACAGAACCAGCAGCGAGATCGAGAGGATGCCCCCAGCGACCTCCAGCAGATCAAGCTGGTCGCAGACGAAGATCGTCCCGAACAGGCCCGCCACGATCACGAAGTAGGCGCTGCGCCCCCAGCGCATATTGGCTGCGTGGCTGAGTGCGATCACCATTGATGGCAGCCCACCGACCAGCATCGCCTCGGCGGTTCCCTTCACGGCGATGAGCGCAGCTATCATCACCGCCAGCACCAGAAAGCGCCACCAGCGCCGGATCAGGCCAGGCTTCTTCGATGCGGAACGCAATGAGCGAGGGGTGCTGGGCGGAGGCGGAGCGTGCGCCGGCGTCTTCATCGCGGGGGCGGTTTGCAGGGGATCCCAGCCGGGTGGGGGCAGGCTGGCGAGCAGCTTCGCCAGCCCGGCGCGGTAGTCCGGCTGGAAGTCCACGTACTGGACAGCGATCAGTTCGACGGGCAGCTTGACCTCGTGTAGCGTGACCGGGTAGACGCGGCCCGGTTTGTTCTGCAGGGCGTACAGCAATTCGTTGCGTACCCAGCGCGATTCGAGCGCCTCCGGGGAAAGCAGGATGATATAGGCATAGCAGTCATCCAGCGCCCGCTGGATCTCCTGGTTCCATGCCTCACCGCCCTCGATCCCCGCCACGTCCATCCAAACCCGATGGCCTGCCACTCGTAAGTCGTTAGCCAGACGCAGCGCAAAGGCGCTGTCTGGCTCAGTGCGCCGGTAGCTCAAGAAGATATGGCCTGTTTCAGAAGTCTGCGTCACGGTATGATCTCTACTCCTCGGTGGCGGGATGGTAATCAGTGACGAGCCACTGGTCCTGGATAATCTCAACCACGTAGATGGCTGTGTAGGGGCCATTGAACGCATACTGGGATCGCTCACCGTCGTCGCAGAACACGCGCCCATCGCGATCCACGCTGGCGGTCGCCTCAGCCCGGTCAGGCGAGGTGAATGTGACCTCGATGACCGTAAGGCCACGCTGGTTGTATACCCAGTGGCAGTTTCCCGCCGCCCGCAGGATATTGACGGCGTTCAGCCGATCCTCCAACGCATCCTGGCGCGCGACCGCACTCAGGCCGGTGATGTTGCCGGTCTCCAGTGCAATCCGCATCTGGCGGTCGAAGGCGATCACCGCTGCGCGCACATCGGCGACGGTCTGCTCGAATTGGGCGGTGGCCGTTAGCGCGATCTCCGTTGGGGAGAGGGTTACCCCGCCCGACGGCCCAACCGGGCCGGTGGGCGTCCCTTCCGTGGCACGCCTGACCATCCCCACACTGACCACCAGCCCTACCGCCAGAGCTGCCAGCCCCAGGATAACGGCGACCAGCAGTGGAAGAGGCGTCTGTTGGATGACTGTCTGATAGGTGATGATGTCGTCGCCTGCTACGTTGATCTG
>Ga0129299_1003213_pt1 | contig 10694 bp, 8 predicted proteins | sample ConPoolayeCmetaG_FD_94477 | JGI IMG/M metagenome (GOLD analysis project Ga0129299, IMG submission 94477) | Hot spring microbial mat communities from California, USA to study Microbial Dark Matter (Phase II) - Cone Pool mat layer C metaG ... | reverse complement strand
GCGCGATGGGCGCGCCCAAGGCGGTAAAATCGGATGCGCTAGGCTTCGTCGTGCTGCCGGCGGGTGCGCGCGGCCCGGCTTTCGTTGCCACGGAGAATTTCGAGGTTTTGCGCCGTTACAACACATCGGACGTCTATGCGCTCTTCATCGGTAATGTTGCCGACCGGATCGGCTGCGACAGGCCCGGCAGGCCGTGCCCCTTCGCCGGCGCATGGCCTGCCCCAGATCCTGCCGCCGATTTCGAATTTTCCGTGGAGAACCTCTGCCGCCTGCAGATCGTGCTCAAGGAAAAGGGATTTTCCGAGGCAGTGCCCGATGGCCTGTTCGGAGTGCAGACGCGCATCGCCATCGGCCGCTATCAGAAAAGCCTTGGCCTCAAGCCCGACTGCTACCCGAGCCGGGCGATTTTCGATGCGCTGGTGAAAGGCGGACCGGCTCTCGCCAAACCTTCGATCAGCGAAGCGGCAGGCGCGGTGCGCCGTTAGCTGATTTTGCCTGCGGCGTATATGGGCGCTGGACGCCGGCGTCCTAAGCCATTAATTTGCCAGTGGCTTACAATGATATTTCAGGATCGAGTTCCGATTAACGCCGCATTTCGTATTCAGTATTGTGTCGCAATATGGAACATCGTGCCGTGTCCTCGCAACAAGCGGGAGGCGGCGGCATTTGACGAGGCTTCAACTCGAATGATGACAAGCCTTTTTCACATCCGTTTGCCATTCATTCGGATCGTGATCGCAGTGTGCATTTCAGCATGCGCCGCCTCGGGCCTTAGCGCGCAAGTCAGAACCCCTGGACGCGGCAGCTACATCACGCCATTCCCGGAAACGGAGCGCTATCAGGCCATCGTCCTGGGCGACGGGCTGGCGCAGGGCCTTGCCGCCGGCCTCGAGGAAGCCTTCCGCCAGGATGGCAGCGTGCGCATCCTCGATTTCTCGAAATATTCAAGCGGCCTGATCCGCAGCGGTCTCGACTGGACCGATGATGTGGACGCCATCATGAAGACGACGAAGGCGCAGATCGCCATCGTGATGGTGGGCGTCAACGACGCACGCTCCATCCGGACCTCCGGCGGCAGAGCCAAGCTTGGCACGGACGACTGGCGCCAAGCCTACGGCAATGAAGCGGTGCGCCTCATCAAGAAGTTGAAAAGCCTCGACATGGCCATTTACTGGCTTGGCATGCCGGTGATGAGCAATCCGCAGATGAACGAGGCGATGGAGACCATCAACGACGTCCTGCGAGAGAAGACCTATCTGAACGGCGTGCGCTTCATCGACACCTGGTCGGGCTTCACCGATCAATTCGGCGCCTACAGCGCCTTCGGACCCGACCTGACCGGCCAGACCAAACGTCTGCGCGAGAATGACGGTATCTATTTCACCGCGGCCGGAAACCGCAAGCTTGCCCATTATGTTGAGGTCGTGTTGCGCCGGGATCTGGCTGCGGCGCGGCAGCAACGCAACATTCCCCTCGCCGGCGACGAGGCCGAACAGAACCGTCTCATACCGAGACAGTCAGGACTGCCTCAGGCCAGGCCAGGCGGGCCGGAGCCCGATACGGACGGCGATACCTCGCCTGTCAAGGCAGCCGGGGAAGCGCTAAGCGAACCGCGCATCGTGGTGGCCCCGGCCGGAGAGGCAGCTGCGTTTTCACCAAGCGCCGTCTCGCCGGGCGGAGAGATCATCGCGGGCGACATTGGCAGCGGCGTGACCGCGCTTGCATCCATTTCGCCGGCCAACGATCTGAGCTTGAGATACAGCCAGGGGCGCATTCCCGCCCAGGACAGGCTATACAACAAGGTCTTGATCAGGGGTGAGTATCTGCCGCCAAAAAAAGGCCGGGCTGATGATTATTCTTGGGACACGCGCCCGGCTGCGGCACAGGGGGCGCAATAGGGCGTTCAAGCCTCCAGCAGAAGCGGGAGGCCATGGTGGGGCAATCGAGGGACCATGACAAAAGCAATCGGTAAAGCGTCGTTGTTTTTCAGTTCGAAGGTGTTGCGCGCCGCCATCCTGGGCATATCGGGCCTGCTTCTTTCAGGCTGCATACCCGGGAGCGATGACGACAACTCCTCCTTCCAGGCAACGCTCTCGAAATTCGTCGGCAGCGAGGAGGAAGGCAATCATGTCAACCGCTCCGGCAAGAATGATGCCCTGCTGCGGCTGAAGACCATCGATGAAATCGGCCAGGATTTCACCTCCAGCATCCGCTCCGTTCGCCAAAGCGGCGAGCAGGTGGTTTCTCTCGAGCGGCCGCTCGGTATCGGCGGCCAGCCCCGGTTTCAGCCGCTCCCCAATCTCGAGCCGGTCTCCATGGAGGCTGCTCTCAGCGATTTCTATGTTGCATTGCATGCACTCGAAACCGGTAACAGAAAGGCGCCGGTAACGATCGTTCATTTCGGCGACCAGCAGATCGCGGCCGATCGTTTCTCGGGCGACCTGCGCGAACAGTTTCAGAGCCGTTTCGGGCGGGCGGCGCTTGGTTTCCTGACCCCAGCCGTCAAGGAAGTCCGCGGCATCAGGCTCGATCGCGGTGGAAACTGGCGCCTTTTGAGCAGCGCGGAGGGCAGCGCGGGAATTTACGGGATTTCCGGTATCAAGGCGAGTGCCGCCAGCGCCGATGCGTGGATGCGTCTTACCGCCACCGATACGCCGTTCGAATGGGTTGACGTGACACTTGAAACCGGTCCGAAATTCGGCACGGCCATAATCTCCGTGGATGGCGCGCCCAAGGCCATTGCCACCAATGCGCCCACCAGCGACTGGAAAACCGTGCGCATCAACCGGCGTGGCCGCGAAGTTACCGTTCGCGCACGCGGAGACGGCGAAATCCGCGTGCATTCGATCACGATAGGTGATGACAAGCCCGGCGTGCAATATGTCAGCCTCGGCCTGCCCAAGGCCACGGCACTGACGGTCGAGCGCTGGAGCCCGGGGTTGGTCGCCGCCGACCTCAAACGGCTCGACCCCAAACTTGTCGTCCTGAGCTATGGCACGGTGGAAGGATTCGACGACACCCTCAATATCACCGCTTACGAGCAGCGTTTGCTCCAGGCCGTTGCGCAGATCAAGACGGCGGCGCCGGAAGCCTCGCTCATCATCATCGGCCCGCCGGACGCTGCGCGCATGCCCGCCTTCGCCGTATCCTCAGGCAGCGGCATGAATGCCTGCCGAGCGCTCAACCAGACCGAACTGCTGCGTTATGAACGGCTGATGCGCAAGGGCGATGTTCGGCTGGCCCGCTGGCACGCCCCGCCCAAACTGCACGAGGTGCGCGAAACGCTGAGGCGTGTCGCTGCCCATGTGAAGGCTTATTACTGGGATTGGTCCAAGATCATGGGCGGTCCATGCGGGATACATGCCTGGGTGCATTCCAGTCCACCGCTTGCAGCGCCCGATCACGTCATGCTGACAGCCGAGGGGGCAAGGCGGTCCGCTCGCGCCTTCTACAACGAAATCCTGAGCGGCTACAAGACCGCTGCACCCGTGGCGCAAAAACGTTAGCGTTTCGATCACCAGACGCGCAACGCTGAGGCTTGTGACGCGAAGGGCTCAACGCTGGGCACCTCTGCCTGCGATCATTTGGCAGACGTCTCGCGCTCGCGCTGCAGCCTCAATTGATCGTCCTTGCGCTTTTCGCGGCGAAGCACCAGCAGTTCGCGAACAGCAAATGCGAGCACCAGACCGAAAATCAGAATGCCTTCGATGATGACCAGGGTCGTTGTGTCCATAGCCCATCCTTCCGATCCCTAGAAGCTAGGAATCCCCTTCCCGCATCCGCTCATCGGCTATCGGTTTCCAGGTTACAGACCTTTAACGCACGAACGGACGCGCCGGTTTGGTCCACCGCCTTACCCCTTCTCCGTGGTCACGATCTTGCGCACCTTGCGCACGCCAAGGGCTACGAAAAGGGCGACGGCCGGGATGCTCAGCGCCATGGCGATATCGGCATTGATCTTCAGCCCGAGCGCGCTCAATCCTTTTGCGCCATAACCGACAAGACCCACGATGTAATATGTAATGGCAGCAACCGACAACCCTTCGACAGTCTGCTGCAGGCGCAGCTGCAGCTTGGCCCGCCTGTTCATGGACTCAAGCAATTGCTGGTTCTGCTCCGAGCGCGTCACGTCGATCTGCGTGGACAGAAGTTGCGTGGCGCGGGCCACACGCTGTGAAAGCAAGTCCTGGCGGACAGAGGCAGCGCGGCAGGTGTTCATGGCCGGCGCCAGTCGCCTCTCCATGAATTCCTGGAATGTCTGCAGTCCCTGGATGCGCTCTTCGCGCAGTTCCTCGATCCGGCGCTGCACCAGCTCGTAATAGGCAGCGGCCGCGCTGAAGCGGTAATCATTGGTCGAATGGCGGTTCTCGATCGCCGCTTCGAGCTTGATGAGCCGTTCCAGCAGCGCCGGCTGGTCGCGTTCGGATGCGGTTGTCATCCCCTCGATGATCTGTGCCAGCTCCTGCTCGCTTTGGCTGAGAAACGGCGTCAGCGCGCGCGCCACCGGCAGAGCAAGCAGCGCCATCATGCGATAGGTGTCGATCTCGAGCAGGCGCTGGATGATGCGGCCGGACTGGCGCGGCGTCATCCTTTGCGAATAGACGAGGAAGCGGCTGAACCCGTCGCCGTGGATACGGAAATCGGTAAACGCCATTCCGTGCCCGCCGGCAACGCGCGAGCCCACCAGCGCATTGCCATTGAACAGTTCGCCTGATAGCGCCTCGATCTCGGGTGGCTGCTCCGGCTGCGGCAGCAGCACGGCGTGCGCCGCCACCATCACTTCGCCGGGCAGGGATGCCAGCCAATCGCCCGGCATGCGCTCGACGGCGGGTTCAGCGAAAGGTGTGCGTTCGGCGCCTTGCACGATGAACTTGTAGCGGGTGAATTCCGTGTGCCGCTCCCATTTCAGTCGGAATGCTCCGAAATCGCGGCTGTAATGGCTTGCCCCGGGGGTTGGCGGCTCAATGCCATGTGTTTCGGCCAGGCGCCGGACCGGTTCCAGATCGCTTTCGCGCCTCGGCCAGGGCGTGAACATGGCCACGAAGGTGAGGCGCAGCGGCGGCGTCAGCGCCTCCGGCGGCCGCGCGTGGACCTCGTCGTTCAACTCGAAACGTTGCTTGTAATTTGCTGGAAGCATGGCCGCCCCGATTGTTCCGTTGCCGTGCCGTATGTCGGCGGGAGAAGGATATGTCCGTTTCTTTAATGGCCGGTTTCGCTTTCCACAATGCGCAAGATCAGTTCCGCGATCTCGTCCGGCCGCTCTTCATGCGCGAGATGCCCAAGGCCGCGCACCAGTTCCACCCGGCTGCCGGGCACCATGTCCCGCACCCGGAATGCGTAGTCCGGCGCGATCGAGCGGTCGTTGCTGGCTGCGATCAGCACGAGCCGCGTCTTGAGGCGCGGCAGGTCGCGTTCGAGCTGTTTCAAATCCCAATTCGCCATCATGGCGAGCGCGCCGGCCACATGAGCCGGGTTGCGGAACAGGGCCGCGTAGCTGTCGATGCCGCTGTCGTCCAGTGTCGAGCCGGTGTCGTCGAGCAGCCGCTTGACCTTGGCCCGGTCCTGCGCGCTCCAAGCAAACAGGCGCGGCGCAAATGGGTTGAGCATCAACAGCTTGGCGAGCGGTGCGAAAAACTGCCCGGCCGGCCCCTGGAACGGCAGCAGCGCCCCGTTCACGCTGATGATGAGTCTTGGTGTCAGCAGCCCGTCGAGCGCCATGCGGATGAGAACCGCCGCGCCGGCCGAATGCCCCGCGACGATTTCCGGCCGTTGGCCAAGCTGCTCGACGAGCGCGGCGATGGCGCGCGCCATGCCGGGAAGCGTCAGCGTCTCGCGCGCCGCCCTGGTGCTGCGGCCGTGGCCGGGCAAGTCGGGCACGATCACGGTGAAGCGCTCGGCCAGCCGCATTGCGGCCGCGTGCCAGGAATGCGCCGAGGCGCCCGTGCCATGCAGCAGCAGCAGCGCCGGTCCCTCTCCGCTTACCTCCACATGAAAGACGACCCCGCCGGCTTCAACCGTCAGGCTGTCCCGCCGGACATGCGCTGCCCTGTCGTTCATCATCCATCTGTGGGCGTCGTTGAACCCGATCCGACCTTAGACAATCGCGCCGCTCAAGACAAATCGTGTGGCAGGGATGGCCGGGCGTATGTGCTTCCGCCAATCATGGCTTGATGCGGCCGATCACCTCGATGCGGCCATCGCGCACGCGCAGCACAACGCCTTCGCCCTCGGCGGGGAAAACCCCGGTCAGCGCGGTGATGTTCACCTGATGGGTGACGACAACCAGCGTGCCCGGCCCGCGCCAGTTCATTAGCACGGCCTGCCCGCGTGCGGTCTGCACCGCTTCTGAAGCGCGCCCCTGGAAAAACGAATTGAATGCTGGCTCCCGCGTCACCCGGCCGGGAAAGGCCAGTTCGGCCGTCTCCAGGCAGCGGCACCATTCGGAGGAGAGCACCTGGCTGACTTCGATCCCGTTGTCGCGGAAGAATTTGCCGATCCGCCTTGCCTCGGCGCGTCCCTGATCGTTCAGATTGCGCTGGGTCGAGCAATCCTCCAGCCTGAAATTGTCCGGATCGCCCACGCCCGGGGCCCGCGCATGGCGGATGAGCACGATCGCCCCCTCGCGCACGGCCTGCACGGCCGCCTCCGACGCATTCGCCCAGTGCGATGCCAGAGACGAAAACGCCGCTGTCATCAATGCGGCAAGCAAGACATGCACGATCACAAGCCGACGGTACACGGGCCTCTCCCCAATCTGCCTTGGACACCGGATATCACCACGATAGCGGCGGACCATCAAGCGCGCGGCAAGCGAAACCGGGCGGGGGTGCGTATTTGTCTCGCAGGATGCGGCGGCTGGCCTGATGCCGACGAAACCGTGTCAAACGGGTGTAACGTCCACGGCGACCTCGACCTTGTGGTCGCCCCCGCCGAGCAGCACCCCGGAAATGGGGCTGACGTCGTGGAAATCGCGCCCGTAGGCGATGGTGATGTGCTCCTCGCCGGGGATGAGATTGTTGGTGGGGTCGAAATCCACCCAACCCGTCTCCGGCGCCCACACCGAAAGCCACGCATGGCTGGCATCCGCGCCGATCAGCTTCGGCTGACCCTCGGGCGGTCGGGTGAGCAGGTATCCGCTGATATAGCGCGCCGGCAGCCCCAGCGAGCGCATGCACGCAATGAACAGATGCGCGAAGTCCTGGCAGACGCCTCGCCTCATGGCCAGCACCTCGGAGAGTTCTGTGGAGACATCGGTAGCGGTGTTGTCGTAGCTGAAATCCCTGTGAATGCGCGCGTTGAGGTCGATCGCCCCTTGCAGCAGCGCCCGCCCGCCGGGAAAGCTCGGTTTGGCATAGTCCCTGATCTCGGCGGAGGGGCGCACATAGCGCGACGGGCTGAGATACTGAACCACGTCCAGATCGTGCGGGCCCGGGCCCTGACCAAGTTTTGCCGCCACGCTTTCCCACGGGGAGGTGGACGCCGCGTCGAACGGCTCTGGCGGGCTGACTTCGATCTGGCTGCGCGAATGGATGAGGAATTCGGTGTGATCCTGTTCGATCGTCAGGATGGAGGCCGGGTTGCCGAACGGGTCGATGAAATCGGTGCGGGAGGCCGGCGCCGGCTCGACGATTATGGTGTGGCGGCCGACGCGTTGCCGGGGATGGTCGCGCGGCGCCAGATGGATAAGATGATGGGATTGCGCAACCGTGGCCGAATAAGAGTAAACGGTCCTGTGGCTGATGTCGAAGATCATGGCCTTGGCCCGGAGCGCGCATGCACGCGCTGCTGCTCGTCTTCCGTGAGATTGAAGTAGCGTCTCGTTATGACGGAGGAGAGCCGGGGCAATTCGCTGACCAGGCTTGAGAACAGCGCCTTGAATTCGGGACGTGCGCCGCCGCCCTCGGCATGGGCCAATGTCGCGGGTTTGGCGAGCCTCACGGCGGTCAGCAGCGACAGGCTCATCCGCTGCTCCTCGTTCTGCACGCCGCTTTGCGAGGCCTGCGGCAGGGCGCTCAGGTGCTGGTCGATTGCTGCGAGCTGAAATGCGATGCTGCGCGGGTTGGCTTCATCGAGCACGAGCAGGTCGATGACCATGGACAGCACCGGCGCGAACAGGTAGCGCGTGCGAAACGTGATGATACTGTCGGCAGCCTCGAGCAGGAAAATGAGGGCGCTCGCCTCGGTCTCCTCGTCGCGCAACTCCCCGAACAGTGCCAGGAACAACTCGGCGAGCGCGTTTGCCCGTTCCAGCCGCCGGCCGATGTCGAGGAAGCGCCAGCCATAGTGCCGCGTCATGTTCTCAGCGATAAGGCCGTTGAAGGCGGCAAGAGTGATGATGCCCTGATCGATGATGTCGATCATCTCCATGATGCTGGAGGGAAGCGCCTCGCCGCGCCAGACCGGGTTCGTCTGGAAGGTTTGCAGCGTGTTCCAGGCATCGAGCGAGAGGCGGTCGCGCAGCACGCTGGCGATGCGGTGCGCGTGCTCCAGCGTCATGGGCAGGCCATGGGCGCGCTCGGTCGAGGATAGGATGTGCCGCGCCATCTGTTCGATGGCCTTCGGCGACATGTCGGCCTTCGCGGCGGCATCGGGCGGAACATCCTTGGCGATAATGGTGCTCAGCGCCTTGTATGCGGCTTCTCCGGCCGGGTTCGCGGCATCTTCCTCGCGCAGGCGGTTGAGCACGGTGCGCAGGAGGCGCAGGCTGTTGTCCGCGCGCTCCGCATAGCGCCCGAGCCAGAACAGGTTGTCGGCGGAACGGCTGCGCAGGCCGCGCCCCGCCCGCTGGTAACCGGCAACTTCAACGGGAGGGCGCAGCAGGCTGATATGCTGCGGCACTTCCTTCTCGGAGATCACCCACACGTCGCGGGAGCGGCCCTCGCTCGCGGAAAGCGCAACGCCGGTATCGCTGTCCACCGTCATTGCCAGTCCGCCGGGCATCACGTGATAGGAGCCGTTGACATGCGCCGCGAAGATCCGCACCGCGAAGGGCGCGGGCACGAGCCCGGTGGGCGTCCAGCTCGGCATGGTGGCGAAGCCGACGGGCTCTTCGGCGACGAGCGCCGCACCGTTCAGCTCGATATCGGCGATGAGACGGCTGCGCGCCTCTGGCGTCATTGCGGCGGGGATGAGCCCTGCTTCCGCGCGCCCCGGGCGGCCGGTGCCCTCATGCGCTTTGCGGATGATCATACGGTCGAGATTGGAGAGGACATGGGCGCGCCCCGCCGCATCGCCAAGCCACCAACGCGGCGGACCGGGCAGCAGCAGATCTTCCCCGATCAGATCGCGGGCGAGCGCCGGCAGGTAGGGACACAAGCCGCGGTTCTCGACGATCGCGGAGCCGAGCATGTTGCTGACGAGCCGCGGCGTCCGGCGCACCGCCTGCACCAGCCCGGCCGGCCCCATGAAGCCGTTCGGATTGAGCTCGAGCGGATCGGCATTGATCGCTTCCACGCAGCGCACGATCAGGTCAACCGGCTTCAACCCTTCGAGCGTCTTCATGAAGACACGGTTGCCGACGACGCGCAGGTCGCCGCCCTCCATCAGCACCAGGCTCAAATAGCGCGCGAGATAGGCGTGGCTGAAATAGTCCTCATGGCGCGGGCCGGGGGTGAGCAGCGCGATGAGAGGGTTGTCGCGATTGGCGCGGTTCAAAAGTTCTGTCTGCAGCTTCTGATAGAACGGGGCGAGCCGCAAGGCATTCACCGCGCGGAACAGATCGCCGGCCACCTGGCTGTGCAGAACGCGGTTTGCGAGCGCGAAGCCGGTGCCGGCCGGCGTCTCGGCGTGATTGTCGAGCACGCGCCAGGTGCCGCCCGGCCCGCGGGCCAGATCGACAGCGTAGAAATCCAGGAATACCTCGCCGGGGTCGATGCCGAGGCAGGCGCGCAGGTAAGCGGGATCGCTGAAGATCAGCCCCGGCGGGATGGCGCCGCTGCGCAGCAGCGTCTGCGGACCGTAGATATCGCGTAAGATGACATTGAAAAGCCGCGCGCGCTGGGCGATGGCCCGCTCCAGCCATTTCCATTCGGCCGGGGAGACGATGAGCGGAAGCAGATCGATCTTCCACGGATCGGTTTGCAGGCGGATGTCGGCATAGATGTCATCGGCAACGCCGTTTTCTTGTACGAGACGCTTCAGCCGCGCCACGCGCTTGGCCTGGTTTTCGGGCGGCATGACGCGAAGGCGGTTCGCGAAGATCTGCCAGTGCGGGCGAATGGAGCCATCGGGCGCAACCACCTCGTCATAGTGCCCGTCGAGGGGCACATACGCCCGGAATTGATCCCGCTCGACCGCGCCGACCCCTTCAACGGATGCTGTCATGGCCAAGCTATGTGTCCCTTCCGGGGGCGATGCTGCACCGCGCCGCAGGCGTTCGAAGACTTGCCGAACAAAATCGAGCAGCACATCCAATGATCGGCTTTCCCCCCAACATGGCTCAAGTATAGCAGCGCCGGCGAAAAGCCGCCACCCGCCAGTTGGCTGCTGGATTCTTCATGGATCGGTCGCGTTGCAGGGCACCATCAAGATGCCGGCAGCGAGACGGCGCGCAAATCGAGGGTGAGGGGGAAATCCGGGTTGAGCGGCGGCGCCAGCGGCGTCATCGGGCCGGGCGTGTGACCGATCGCCTCGAACCGCGTCAGGCGGCGGCTCTCGGCCTCGAAGGCATTCACGGGGAAGGTTTCGAAGGCCCG
>Ga0129299_1003212_pt1 | contig 10704 bp, 4 predicted proteins | sample ConPoolayeCmetaG_FD_94477 | JGI IMG/M metagenome (GOLD analysis project Ga0129299, IMG submission 94477) | Hot spring microbial mat communities from California, USA to study Microbial Dark Matter (Phase II) - Cone Pool mat layer C metaG ... | reverse complement strand
TCCATCGCGCCGATGGCGCCAAAGGCTGGCCGGGCGATGCCGTTGAAATCGACCAGGCTGTAGGGAGCGTTAGGATCGCTGGGCACGCGCGGGCCCTTGTTGGCATAGTCGAGGTTCCACAGGAAGGCCAGCCGCACAAAGCCCCACTGACGCATCAGTTGGAAGGCCTGCACGTTCCACTCGGCCTGCTCCTGCAGCGTGTTGTCGAGGGCAAACTCAAAGCCGGGCGGATAGCCACCCAGGTCCTCAGCCGAGGCCCAGCCGAACTCGGTCACGCAGAGCGGCGTGTTGTACCCCGCCGCGACGATGCGCTGGTGGTAGCCCTCCAGCGTCGTCTTGAAGCACCAACTGTGGTGCGGCGGCTGCGGCGGGTCCCAGTAGCCACGGAACTGGGCCGTTGGATCCTGATAGGAACCGTCGCAGTCCACTGTGGGCGGGATGTTGATGCCGTTGTGGTGCGCGCCGACGCAGTCGCAATAGTTCAGCGCGCCGGCCGCGATCATGCGCTCCAGGTACTCGAAATCGTCCATGACGATAATGCGGTTGGGGTTGTTTGGATCGAGCCACGGGCCGGCCGCAGGCGACAGCGCGCCGCTGATGACGATGATGTTCGGATCGCGGCTCTTGATCGTCTGATAGGCCATGCGCAGCATCTCGACATAGCGCTCCGGGCTGACTCCCTCGGCGGTGTCCCACTCGCGGTCCAGGTTCTGCTCGTTCCAGACCTCGATAGCGTGGACGCGGCCACGGTAGCGGTCGACCAGTTGGCCCAGGAAATCGGCAAAGAGGGCCAGGTCGTCGGGCGGGGCGCCTTCGGGGTTGGCGTCGGTATAGCTGGGGTGGCTCCAGGCTGGCGCGTCGACGACGCTCATCATCAACCGCAGGCCGCGGGCGTTGGCGGCATCGACCACGGCGTCATAGCCGCTCCAGTCCATCTGTCCCGGCCCTGGCGAGAAGGAGCCCCAGCGCACCTGTTGCTTGACCCAGCCCAGGCCCAGGTTCTGCACCTGGCCCATGGTGTATTCGGGCAGCAGCAGCGCGTCGGCAGCGATGCCGTAACCAAAGACCTCCTCACTCACCCCTACTGGCTGGGTGACGACAACGGGGACGGTGGGCGGGAGGGTCGGTTCTTCCGTAGGGGGCACAGGGGTCGGCTCCGCCGACGGCTGGCGGAAAAAGCCCCACCACAAGCCAAACAGGCCGCCTGTCACCAGAATCAACCAGGCCAGCACCACGAAAAAGAGTTTTACGCTGCTCATGCCGCCGCGCGAAGAACCAGCCATGTCACCTCCATTTAAAAGACCAAGGACTTGTCAATTTGCTCTTGCCAGCCACTTTCCGTCCCGGCGGGGTCTGTGACCCCGCCGCTGCTCCCCACCGCTGGCGGGTCACAGACCCGCCAGGAGCAGGAGGGGGACCCGCCAGGAGCGAGAGGGGGACCCGCCAGGAGCGAGAGGGGGACCCGCCAGGAGCGAGAGGAGCAGGTTCCCGCTCCGGCGGGGTCTGTGACCCCGCCGCCGCTCCCCACCGCTGGCGGGTCGCAGACCCGCCAGGAGCAGAAGGAGCAGACCCCGCCGCCTTGTCGACTTTACCTTGTTCCCAGGACGTTATGCAGCGCGTCGCAGGCCGGGCAGGAGCCGCCGGGACGGACGATGGCATAGCCGTCCTGCGGGTCGTAGCCGTAGCGCACAAAGTCGATGTTCCAGACGATGATGCAGCGCACCATGCCGGTATTGGCGCCCAGGCTGGCGGCTTCGGCCAGCCAGGCCGCCTGTTGGGCGTTATTGGTGCCGCGCGCCCAGGCAAAGTCATCGGAAAAGGTGGGCACACCTTCCTGGGAAGCATAGCCCATTTCGGTGTAAAAGATCTTGCGCGTGCCGCGGAAGATGTTGTAGTACAGCTCGGTCTGCGGCAGAAAGTACCACGAGTGGTGCAGGCTGCCGGTGGGGTGGCCGCTGCGGGCCGAGGGCGACGTGGCGCCGGCGTTGTGGTGCGCGCCGATATAGTCCATACAGTTCGCCGCGCCGGCGTTGTAGAGTCCCTCCATCCACGGCTGGTCATCGTAGCCGCAGCCGACGTTGTCATTGCAGTTGCTCGTCTTGGCGCCGCCCGCCTGCGAGAACCAGCCCGTTGGCGAGGGGGCGGCGCTGATGACCGCCGTGCCGGGGTTTCTTGCCTTGATCGCCTGATAGGCGGCGCACAGCAGGTTGGTGTAGGCCTGTGGGTTGATGTACTCGCCCTGCCACTCGCGGTCGATGTTGGGTTCGTTCCATACCTCGATTGCGTCCGCGCCCTGCGCCGCCAGCCCTGCCACCCAGGCCGCGTACTGCTGCTCAAAGCCCGGCTGTGTCACCATGCCGGGCGAACCCAGGGCGCTCAACTGGATCTTGAAGCCGCGCGCGTGAGCCGCCTGGATGATGCCAGAGGCGTCTGCCCCATAGGGCACCTGGACCTTGGCCCAGGTCATCCCGGCATAGTGCATCAGGTCAGCATAAGGGAAGGACAGGTCGCGGATGTGCCCGCCCATCTCGAACGAGCCGCCGGCGACCGGCGCGGGGGGCGGCGCGGCAACTGTGGCCTCGCCCACGCGGACCACCGCCGTGACGATGCTGTTGGGAATCTCGGTCCCGCCAGCCATGAGCACCCATGAACCCTTATAGTTGCCGTCCGCAGTCGGCGCGGTCAGCTCGACGCTGATCTCGACCGACTGGCCCACGGCCACCGCGCCGACCGGCACGGCGGTCGTCCCGCCGAGCTGGGACTGCTTGTTCACCAGCACCGTGTCGGCCGGCCAGTCGCACGTGCCGTTGTTGCGCAGCCGCCAGGTCTTGGTAAAGGTCGCGCCCTTCTCGACGCGCGTGCCGTCGGGGATGGTCACGTCGGTCTCAAAATAGGCGCGCAGGCAGCCAGGGTTCTGCATGGACATGGCCGTATTTGTGGCCGGCGGCTGCGGCGTCGGCGTTGGGGTCGACTGGGGAGCAGGCGTCGCCACGGTCAGTTGGGCCGAGCCACGGCTGATGCCGGCGATGCTGGCCGAAACCAGGTACGTGCCGGGTGTCTCCGGAGCGACCCAGCGAAAGTCGGGCTGGTTGAGGGCAAAGCCCTGCTGAACGACGACGTTGTTACCCTCCTCTACGGTCCAGGAGACCAGGAGTTGAGCGGGCTGAGGCAGGCTGGCGGCCTGGCGGTAGCCGTTCACCGCCTCGACCACGCCGGGCATGTTGCCCACGTCGGCCAGGTCGGCCACCACAACGCCGACCAGGTGGTAGCGCAGCAGCCAGTCGAGCTTGCGCGCCAGGAAGGAGGGCGTGCCCAGCCAGGCCGTGTGCTGCGTGCCGTCGTCAGCCTGGTAGACGATGCCATAGGTGCCGGCGGACTCGTCGATGAGGATGTTGGTCACGCGACCGGCCAGGCTAAAGAGGACCTCCTGGCCCGGCGTCAGCGTTCCCTCGCCGGGGGCGCGCACCTGGTCGAAGGCAGCCAGCGCCTCCTCCAGGCTGACGTGGCGCACCTGGGTCGGGGCGATGTCGGCGCTGAGGGAGGAGAGGTAGCCGCGCAGTTTGTAGCGGTTGACCTGGCCGACGGCCCAGCGCAGGAGAGAGACGATGCGGCCGTTCTCGCTGTAGGCCGCGGGATCGTCGGGCAGGGGGAAGAAGAGGGTATCGGCGGCGCGGCCCAGCGCGGCCCAGTCATAGCCGCCCGTGTCCCAGCCCGAGGCGGCGATCAGCGGCGCGGGCACTATCACCTGCAGGCGCAGGTTCTGCGCGTGCAGCGCGTTGGCCAGCGCTGCGACAAAGCGGCTAAAGGCCTCGCGCTGCTCCGGGGCTACGCCGCGATAGTCGAGCGTGACGCCGCCATAGCCTGCCGCCGCCGCCGCCGCAATGTTGTCGATGTGGGTCTGCTGAATGTCGGCCAGGGTGAGGATATCGGTCAGCAGGCTGCTGTTGACAGGCTCGCCCTCACGCCAATTGCGCAGCAGCAGGAACGGCACGGGGTTGCTGCCGACCTCAGCCGCAGCAGCCTGCCCCAGCAGCAGGCCGTCGGTGCCCAGGTAGAGGCCCGGCATGTGGACGTCGTTCAAGACCTCTGTCATTTGGCCCTGCGGGCGCTCGGTCGCCACCGAGCCGACAACGGGGACAACGGCCAGCGTCTGCATGACGGCAACCGACGGCGGCACTTCGGTCAGCTCGACCGTCAGCACTTCCCGTTCCGGGTCGAGCGTGCCGCCGAGCCATTGCCACGATTCGCCGTCCCATGTGTAGAGGTCCAGTGTCTCCCACGGTTCGGCGTCGTTGGGGATGACCACCTCCAGCGTGAACGGTCCCTCTGGCCGGCCCTGGGCGGCGATTTTGTAGTAGGGGCTTTTGAGCTGGAGATAGTTGGGGATGGCCTGCGCGGCCTGGCGCAGTTGGCTGCCGGCCGAGCCTTCGAGAAAATTGAGGCGCGGCACCGAGTCGATGCGCACGCGCAGGCGGCCGGTCACGGTTGCGGTGCCGGCCAGCGAGCCGTCAGGCCCCAGCGTTGACGGGTTGACCAGGCTGAGGGTCAACCCGTCCGGGTGGCTGATCAGGGGGCGGGCGGCGTTGAGCAGCGTATAGCCCACCAGCCCCAGCCGCCGGGGCAGGGCGATGGGCGGCAGGATCATGGCGATGATCAGCAGGGCGGCGATCACGTCATAGACCCAGCGGCCGTTGCCCAGCGCGCCCTGCAGCGGGCGCAGCGCAGAACCCAGGCGCCTGCCGAGAGGACTAAAGAAGCGCGCCAGGCGCTCGCGGACCGGTTCGAAAGTGAGCGCCATGCGCTCGCGGAGTGTGAGCCCGGGGACAGGCTCGAGCTGGAGTGTTGTGCCCGCTTTCTCTGTGACAGCCTGTGGCTGAGCGGCCTCAGCCATGACGGCCTCGGCCACCGGCTGAGGGCTATTGCCCTCTGGTGTGGTCTCTTTCTGTGCTTCGACGATGTTTTCTTCCATACAGAACAACCTCCTCACGTGCAACAAAATGCGGCCTGAAGGCCGCTGTAAAGCGCCTTCCTGTCCCGACGTTCAGCGGGCCCGGGAAAGCGAGACTCTTATTCGTACACAGCGCTGGTATTCTAGCATGGTTTGGCCTGGCAGTCAATGCGCAGGTCCCATGCGTAGGACAACTGCGAGCAGTTGTCCTACGCATTTGTATCTATAGTCGCTCCGCGAAAGCCCAGCGGGTCGTTTTCTGCGCTAGGGAGCGACCATCCTGGTGATGGCGTACACAGCGCGATAGTCCAGCGCGATCAGGTATCCACCCGCAGGCCGGATGACCTGGAGCAGCAGCCCCGTCTGCATCGGCTGGATGCGCAGGCTCACCGCTTCTTCTGCCACGTTGGGCCAGCCGATGGGGTCCCACAGGCTGTTTGTGCACCAGATCCGGCCAAAGCCGCGACGAGGCATCTGGTAGCCCGAAGGCACGGTCATTGCGGCGCAGGCGGGAGGAGTCTCCGGCTGGCTTTCGTCCCAGAAATCGGTATAGGCCAGCAGCATGCCTTCCGAAGCGTTGGTGTCCACGCCGTCGATGACGTAAATCTCGCGGTTATCGGAGCGCCAGATCATCAGGCTGCGGTAGTGAGTGTGAGGGTTCGGGTTGTCGACGTTGGCCCAGAACTCTTGAAAGGCGCCAAAGATCGTAAAAGCCGGCTGGGTGGGGCAGCCCAGGTCGTAGCCGAGACCCTCGACCTGGGTCAGGATCGGCTCCAGAGCGGGATCAACAGCGACGCAGCCGCCTGGCACGGGCGTCGGCGTGAGGGTGATCGGCACAGGAGTGGGTGTCGCTGTGATGGGGACGGGTGTGGGGGTGAAGGTGACCGGCGAGGGGACAACGATCTGCACATAGATCACGCTGCCAAAGCGCGTGCCGTCGGGCGCCTGGAGCTGCCAGTTGCCGCGGTAGGTGCCGGGCGTCGCCGGCGCGATCAGGTTGACGCTGACATCAGTTGTCGAGCCTGGAGCAACGGCGGCTACGGGGACGGACGCAGGGCCACCCATGGCATCGCCAGAGATATAGACCAGTTGGGTGCCGGCTTCCCAGGGGCATGTGCCGCTGTTGCGCAGCCGCCAGGTCTTGACAAAGGCGGTGTTGGGGGCAAGCTGGGTGTTGTCGGGTATGCTGACGTCAGCCGCAAACGCGCTGTTGAGCGTGCAGCCCGCCTCGGTGGTGACGGGCGGCGCGGGGGTGACGGTGATCTGGCTGCCCGGCGTGACCTGGGCAACCCCCGTTTCTTCGGGGGGCAGTGACGCTGCCGTTGGGGTGGGGGTCATTGTTTCAGCCGCTGGGCCGCAGGCCAGCACGCTCACGAGCAGCAGCCCCAGCGCAATGGCCCACCCTGTCTTGCGATTGACTTTCATTTCCTCCTCCTTCCGAAGCAGATTCCGAGAGCAGAGAGATAGCGGAGTGTTTCTCAGTATAGCATAGGATGGGGCGGTGTCAACGGGCGACGGTGATGGTGCCGAGGAGCACATGGTCGCCGTTTCCCTCTACCGGCAGCCGCTCGCCGCCCAGGCTGTAGAGGCCGCCGAGCAGCGCATAGTCGCCTGGGGAAAGATCGGCGGGCAGCCAGACGCCGTGCCGGTCGATGAGCAGCTCGCCGGCCGCCCAGACGGTGGTCGGCATCAGGTTGCCATACGGCTCGGCATCGGTCTGCGCGACCAGGCGGCCGCTGGCATCGACCAGGTGGAGAAAGACCTTGTAGCGCTCCGGGATGGCGGCGTCGGCCTGCCAGAAGAGGGTCACGGGGACCACCTGACCTGGCGCGAAGGGGCCGCTGGACAGGCTGTAGCCGCGCAGGTAGATATGCTCGCCAAAGCAGGCGTCCGTGGCCACCGCTGGCTCTTCGGGCAGCGCCCCCAACCCGTAGACGGCGACCCGTACCTCGCCGTACCAGCGGTCGCCGGCGGGGTAGGCGTGGCCGGCCAGCCAGCTCTCGACCAGCCGTTGCGGGTCCGCTTCGGCGTCGCCCCAATAGACGGCAAAGAGGCGACTGTGGACGGCAGCGATGTCGGTCAGCTCGGCGGCAACGGCCTCGGCGCGGGGCGGGCGGCTGCGCGGGATAGGATAGACCGGTGCGCCCTGGCGGTGGTAGCAGGTAAAGACCTCCCACTGGTTGGCGGCGTTGAGCAGAATGCCGTCGCCGGGGCGGTAGACCGCCTCCAGGTCGCGGGCGATCTGGCGATAGTCCTGCCGCGCATAGGCGGGGTTGAAGTAGAGGTTGTGGAGGGAGGGGAGGAGGAGAAGGAGGAGGACAAGGACGCAAGTGGGAAAATGGGCAAGTTTGCAAGTTTGCAAGTGGGCGGGCGGCGGGCGATCCGCGCTCCGCGACAGGCGACAGGCGACAGGCGATAAGCGATAAGCGATCCGCGACAGGCGACAGGCGACATGCGACAGGCGATAAGCGATAAGCGATATGCGATACGCTCCATGGGCGACGAGCAACTGAAAGGGCGGCAGGACGACGAGGAGGAACTTGAGATAGGCTGGTTTGTAGAGGTCAAAGGCCAGGATGAGGGCAATGGGCAGGAGCAGCCAGGTGAGAAGGGCAGTGACGGCGGGCAGGTCAGGGCGGCGGGGCCAGAGGGCCAGCAGGAGCATGGCGCCAAAGAGACTCAGCGCCCAGCCCGCCTTTGACGGATCGAGGGTGATGCCCACCGTCAGCGTGCGCAGGATGGTGAGGAGGGCCGGTAGCAGCTCGTACCCGCCGCCAGCCGAGGGCCAACCGGTGACCGCCCGCAGTGCGGTGGGCAGCCAGGGCAGGAAAGCAAGCAGCACGGCGGCCTGAATCGCTGCCCACTCCAGCAAGACTCGCCAGCGGCCGCGCTGCCGCACCAGCCACCAGCTCGCAAAGAGCAGGTTGTGAACGGCCAGGACGAAGGGAAACGCATAGTGCGTATACAATCCCGCCCCCGCGCTGAGCCAATAGGCGATAAGCGATAGGCGATGGGTGACAGGCGATACGCGATACGCGACAGGCGATCCGCGACGAAGGGGCACAATCCGCAACAAACAATACGTCGACGCCGCGCTCAGCAGCCCCAGCAGCGCGTACATGCGCGCTTCCTGGGCGTAATAGACCCCCAGCGGCGAGAGCGCGGCGAGAAGGGCCGCTCCCAGCGCCGTTGACGCGCCCAGCAGGCGCCGCCCCAGCGCATAGGTCAGTGCGACGGTCAGCACGCCGCAGAAGGCGGAGAAGGCGCGCAGGGCAAACTCGCTCTCGCCGACCAGACCGCGCCAGACGTGCAGCAGCAGGTAATAGCCGGGCGGGTGGATGTCGCCCTGGGCCGCTTCCAGGATCAGCGGCACGGGCCGCTCGGCGGCGCGGGCCGAGTTGCCCTCGTCGTTCCAAAAGGACTGCGCCTCCAGGCGGTAGAGCCGCAGCGCGGCAGCCAGGAGCAGGATCGACAGCAGCGCGACAGCACAGGCCGCTTTCCGGCCCACGCTCTACCTCTGACGTTACCTGCTCAGCAGCCGCTGGCGCATCAGGCGCGGTGTGAGGCTGCCGCAGCCCAGGATGGCGTCGTGAACCTGGCGCAGGGAGGCTTCGGGGTGAGCGGCCCGGTACTCTTCCACCAGTTGCATGATCGCCAGCTTGCCCATCAGGTAGGATTGCGGCTGAGTCGGCGTTGCGGTGTAGCGGCGCACCTCGGCCAGGGCATTGCTCGGCTCCAACTGGCACTCGCGGACCAGAAAGTCGACCGCCTGCTCGACAGTCATGCCGCGGGTGTGGAGCGAGACGTCCAGGATAATGCGCGCCGCGCGCCAGAGCTGGTCAGAGAGGCGGCCCAATCGCTGCAGCGGCTGGGCGATAAAGCCCAACCGCTCCATCATCTCTTCGCAGTAAAAAGCCCAGCCTTCGATAAAGAGCGTCGCCAGGAAGGAGCCCATGCGCCGCGCGACTTTGGGCTGACGGTTGGCCCAGACCAACTGCAGGTGATGGCCCGGATAGGCTTCGTGGAGCGCCGTGACGGGCAGTTTGATGTTGAAATGGCCCTTGAGCTTTTCCTCCTGCTGCTCAGGCGGCGCGCCGGGGTCCACCGGCGTGACGACAAAGATGCCTTCCTGCTTCTCCTCCAGGATGCCCGGCGGCATGTAGGCAGCGTAGGGGATGACAGGGCGCAGGTAGGGCGGCGTCTCGATGATGCGCAGGCTCTCGCCCTCCGGAATGGTGACGATACCGTGGTCGATGACGAACTGGCGGGCGGCTTCCATCGCCTGCTGGTAGGCTGCCAGCAGCCCCTCGGCGGTCGGGTGGTCGGCTTTCGCTTCTTCCAGCAGCTCGCGCACGCTCTTGTGCGGGTCGATCTGGCGGGCGACCTCTTCCATCTGCGCCCGCGTCAGGCGGAACTGCTCCCAGCCGATCTCGAGCAGGCGGTCGGCGTCATAATCGACCATGTGGTCGTCGCGGAGCATTTCGTCAAAGATCTCTTTGCCCACCGCAAAGTCGCCGGCAGCCTGGGGGAGGACCTCCTGCTGCAAAAAGGCCAGGTATTCCTGCACGGCGGCGGAGGCTGCCTGGCCTGCGGCGACGAACTCTTCTTGCAGCTCTGGCGTGGCCTCGGCGGCCATCATCGGCAGGAGGAAGGAGAAGAGGCCGGGAGCCTGCTGGCCCTGCTCGACGGCCACCTCGGCCCAGACGCGGGGCACGCGCGCGGCGACCAGGTTGGCCTGGCCCTCTTGCAGCACCCGTGGCACCTGGCGCAGCCGCTCCAGCGCAGAACGGAGGCGTTGCGGCAGAGGGGCAAACTCGGTGATGAGCAGCAAAAAGATGCCGCCTACCCCTTCTTCCAGGTAGATGCCGGGATTGCGCTGATGGCTGTGGAGCTTTTGATATTCGCGCACAAAGCCTTTCAGGATGTGGACGATCAGCTTGTGATCGATCGCCGCGTCCAGGCCAAAGCCCGCTGTGTCCATCGCCTGGAACTCGGCCAGCGCAGCGACCATCTCTTGACCGGTCTGCTCGATGGCCTGGGGAGAGAGGTCGGCCAGCCGGTCGTCCCAGCGGTGCTCCCCCACCTGCGTCGCCGCCACCGGATTCAGCTCCAACAGCCGTGCCAGCCATGCATCCGCTCGCTCGTAGAAACTCGTCTCGCTCGTCACATTGCTCCTTTCATCGCATATCGCATATCGCATATCGCTTATCGCTTATCGCTTATCGCGTATTGTCTGTCGGTTGCCGCCTGCACACTTGCCTACTTGCCCACTTGCCCACTTGCCCACTTGCCTACTTGCACACTTGCCTACTTGCCCACTTGCACACTTCTACCGCCGCACTTCGATCACCACCCACCACGATCCCGGCTGGGGCTGGGTGCCCTCCTCGGCGGGACAGGGTTGGACGGCCAGGCCGGAGAGCACGGGGGCGTTGGGCTCGCCGATGCTGAGGGCGTAGGGGATGCCTGGTTCGAGATTAAAGTCGGCATAGCCTGGCCCCATCGCGGCTTTCAAGCCGGTCACGGCGCGGTCGGCTCCGCCGGGCCAGGTCAGCCAGAGCGTCACGCCGGGCAACGGCGCTGCTTCTTCCTCTTCGCCCGCTTCGCTCTGCACCCACAGCGCCAGGCGCGGCGGCCCGCCGTCGCAGACCAGGGTCTGGCTGATGACGCGGTGGAGGAAGGGGCCGGGCAGCGGCGAGACGAAGGGGGTGGGCGTCGATGTCGGCGCGGGCGAGGGCGAAGGGGGCGGCGAAGGG
>Ga0129299_1003211_pt1 | contig 10706 bp, 9 predicted proteins | sample ConPoolayeCmetaG_FD_94477 | JGI IMG/M metagenome (GOLD analysis project Ga0129299, IMG submission 94477) | Hot spring microbial mat communities from California, USA to study Microbial Dark Matter (Phase II) - Cone Pool mat layer C metaG ... | reverse complement strand
ATCTGCAATCTGTCCGTGAAGGGACTGACTTTCCTCGTATTCAAGTGAATCAAGAAAAAAAGCGTGGTAAAATGCCTGAGTAAATTCATAAACAGTTGTTTTTATTCCATAGCGGAATTGAGCTCCTTTGCTACGAATAATACCTGTCTTGTTTTGAAGTGATTTTAGTTTTTTGATTGCGGTTACCACATCTGTATTGAGAAGATGAGCAACAACAAGAGCTGTAAATTCGATACCTTCGGCACTGCAAATTGCAAGAATGTTTCGTTCTTCATCGTTAAGCTTGTCAATTGATTGGGAAAAAGCCGAATGGACTGTTGCTGGAAGATATTCCTCATTATAAAAATTTTGATTTAAGTTACCATTTTCATCGAAAGGATTATTTCTTTTGAAATAGAGCAGATACTCAGCAATAACACCAACATTGCCAAAGCTTTTAGCCATCAGCCAGTTTTCGAATTCTCTATTGGTTATATAATCAGGAATATAAATTTTGCAAAGTTGCCTCAGTTCTTCCATATTGAAAGGTTCAAGGCTTATTTCCATTATATTCGGATTCGATTTGTTTTGATTCAAAAAGGACAAAATCGGGGAGCCTTGTGTTTCAAGAATACTTGGAATATAGGAAAGAACCAATAAAATTCTGGTAGATTCGATGGATTCTGCCAGAAGATTAAGTAGTTCGATTGATTGTGAATCGCTCCAGTGCATATCGTCAAGAAGAACAACATAGGGTTTCTTATCGGCATAGGAAAGCATTGCATCGTAAAAATCTGCCGTAGCACTGCTTACACGTCTGCTTGTTTCAGAAGATTTTTCTCTTTTGAATTGACGCCAGTCCTTGCCCAGTTCTTTTATAGCATAAAAAAGGTCACCAATGAAAGGAATGGCAGTAAGGGCAGTCATACCAACATTTATGGCAAATTGTTTTTCGGCTGAAAGTGATTTCCTGTTTAGCAGGAACTCCATAGCCCTTGCAAAGGGATAAAGAGGTTGGATGTTTGATACATTAAAATTTCCAATTGGTGCCTGACATTGCACATAAATACTAATTATAGCAAAATTATTTACACTTTCGTGGGCAATTTGTTTTAACAGGGTAGTTTTGCCATAACCACTCTCCCCAGATATGCAAATGATAGAACCCTTGCCATCTTCAAGTTTTTTCAAAGCATTTCTGATGATAAGAAGATTATCTTCTCTGCCTATGAATTTACCGCCAATTGACATAAGAATTTAAGGTCATATATTTTAATTTGCTTCAACTGTTTTTTTCTTTTTGCTCTTATCAGGGACGAGAATAACCGAAAGTGCTTTTCCTTCGGATTTAATTTCCTGATCAACTTTGGCAATATCTTCAAGAGCGGCTATCAAACGGGTAAGAATATCTCTGCCATAATCCTGATAGGTTATTTCTCTTCCACGGAACATGACACTTGCCTTAACTTTATTGCCTTGAAGGATAAATTCTCGAGCGTGCCGCATTTTGAAATTGAAATCATGGGTATCAATTCTCCATTTAAACCTGATTTCTTTCATTTGCTGCTGTTGTTGATGTTTTTTCTGAATTTTTTCTCTTTTCTGAACTTCGTATTGAAATTTTCCGTAATCAATAATTTTACAGACAGGAGGAACAGCATTAGGAGCAATTTCCACAAGGTCTAATTCTTTGGATTCAGCTAATTTAAGAGCTTCGTTTCGTGACATAATTCCGAGGGGAGCACCTTTTTCGTCAACAACACGGATTTCTCGGGCAGTAATTTGTTCGTTAACCCGATGTTTGGTTGATGAGCCGGAGGATTCAATTCTTTTTCCGGAAGGGGAGAAATGGGTTGAGTATTTTATGTTCAATGAAATCCTTTATATGTGAATAATAATCATTATAATATTCGTTTTATTCTGTTATTAATTTTATCAAAATAAAAAATTTTACAAAAAAAATTTTAAGCAAAAATTAAACCAAACTTTGAATGTAATCATCAGTCTAAACAGACTAATTTCCCATCTAATCAAATCTTCAAATTTAATTATCCATTGTTACAAGAAATGTTTCAAGAAAGAGTAGAAATAATATAACTATATCTATAATGAAAATGATTTATGGATTGTAATTATAAAAATATTCATAATTAAGTGTTTTCCTGCTTAAGTAAAGGTAAGTATCAGATAACTATTTATTTTTTAAAAAAGAGTTTTATATAGCCTCTGAAATACCTTGTGCTAAGGTAGGGATATTTAACAAAATCATTTGAGATTACAAAATTCAAATAACCTTCGGTGAGATTTATTTCGTCAAGAATAATCTGAGACCTCGATTCGCTGCCGGGAATAATAAAATTAACCCCGCCCATACGCATTTGATCTCTCATAGTAATCTCGGACCAACGTCTTTCATTTATTTTTTCATTCATATTATATATTGTTTCAGTATATAACTCTGCAGCTAATTTAATTCTGAAGCTAATAACCCTGTCGTGTCTGTGTTTGTAATCAATATCAGATTTATTATTTACAAAATCTATCTCCATCCAGAGTCTTAAATATTCATTGGAAGTATCAATCAGGATTTTGTTGAAAGGAATTGTAAAATCCCATTTTTGATCTTTTAGAATTCTTCCCTCCTGATAGAATTCTTTGAATAGTATTTCCCATTTATCTATGGTAATAAATTTGTTCTGCGGGTCATCGGGGTCAATTTTAACTGTATCCTTTATTATTTTTGTTATTTCGACATTTGGATCATAACCGAGAGAATCCTCACAAGATTGAATGATAGTAACAATTGGAATTATTACTATTATAAAAAGCATAAATCTAAAAATAAGTCTCATAGTTTTCTCCTAAAAGTTGAATCCAACACCGAAGTTTAGACCTAATTTTGATGATGTATAGAAATTATTTTGATGTTTATAACCAAAAACCATTCCATCCAAGCCAATTAATAAATTGTAATTTTCGTAAGGATGGAATTTAAGTCCGATGCCAGACCTCAGAACACCACCAGTGACAGTTCCCCCAGCCATTAACTGTGAATAAAAACCTAACCAGTCATTAATAGCAAATCCATATCGTAATGCTGCTGATAAGGTTATATAATTAGGATATTGCTTGTATAAAAATTGATTTCCTTCATCATCGGATCCTTCAAATCTCTGGTAGATAAATTCCTGACGAATATCAAAACCAGCAGATAAATTCTGATTAAAATTATATAGTAAAGTTATTCCTGAATTACTGAAAAGTGGATTTGAAGATTGTGGCACTTCGGCTTTCTGTTGGAATATGCTTTGATTACCATGAATTTCTATACTTAATCCAAGCCCTTTCAGATCGAAATCTGTAATCATCTGAGGATTAGCCGGATTCAATGTTAAATTATGAGAATCATAATTAAAATCTTTTCTTGTCAGAATAGTAGAATGATAGATTTTACTATCTACTAAATTGAGGGGTTCAGGCTTTTCGATTATAGCAGAAAGGGAGCTAATGTCCGAATTATCATCAGGTGGCATTAAGAGATCATTCTTGTTTTCCGAAGGTATAATACTATACACAGTTTTGACAGTAGTTTCGGGAACTTCGGTAGAATAAATTCTTGGAATATTAAAATCGTTATTAGCCAGATCAATATTTCTATTGACAAGCTGGCTAACAGGTAAAGAAATATCATCTTCGGTTTTGATTGAATTAACTCCGAAGAATACAGCTGTTGCAACAAGAGCTGTTGTCAGGCTGCTAATAATGATATTGATATGTTTTGAAATAAAAGCAATGGTTTTTGATGAAGATGCCATTCCAGCTGCGGAAGCACTCCCAGGAACAGCCATTGACAAACCAGAGAAAATGGCAACAGTGGACATAGCAGAAGGAGTGAAGGAACTTAGCTTTTTGCTAAAGGCTTTTTCGAGTGCAATTGATTGGCGTAACTCGTTTCTAAGCTCCTCACTGGAAGAAAGTGCCAGAAAAAGGCTTTCTTCCTGAGATTTGTCAAGCGTCCCATCAACAAAGTCGTGTATTAGTAATTGATAATCCATTGATTTATCCTAATATTTATAAATGTCTTTAATATATGGATCAAGTATTTGTTTAATTTTTTGTTTGCCATTGAAAACAAGATAGCGAGCTCTTGCCGAAGTTATGCCCATAGTATCAGCAATCTCGTTATAAGACATATCATTGAAAACTCTCATAGTGATTACTTCCTTAGTCTCGTTGTCTAATAAATCAATAGCAACCAGAATCAAATCGCTTAGTTCCTTGTCCTCAAAACTGACATCAGCCGGGATAGAAAAATCAATATTTTCTATTGAGACCGTCTGTTTTTTATCTCTTTTAAAGTTAAGGCATAAATTTCTTGCTATTTTTATAAGATAGCCTATAATTGTTGAGTTAGGATGCTCGCTCCTAACATTTTGATAAAACCTTATAAATGTTTCCTGAAAAATATCCTCAGCCTGATCTTTGTTTCCAATAATCGTTCTGCAATAAGCATTTACTTTTAAAGCATAACGGTCATAAATTTCGGTAAAAGCTTCTTCGGATTCCTTTCTACTACCTTTTAAAAGACTTAACAATTCTTCGTCAGTATATTTAGATATTTTTCTTTTCATTTAAAATAAATTTATACCTATCGTATTAAATAACACATAAGTATCAAAAATGTTAGTTTTATTATTTTTTTTTGTAACTAATATTAATTTTAATGGTTATTAATTAACTGTTAATTATATTTATAGTTTGTAAAATTACTATTTTTTGAATAGAAAAAAAATGAGGATATTAATGAAACAAAATTGCTTTTTAATTCAAGTTATGAATATTTTCAAAATAATATTACTAATTGCATTCATTTTTATTATAAATCAATATTCTACTGAAGCAAAAACAATTTACTGGCAGAAAGCAGGGAATTTGAAAGGAAAGGTTACAGCCCTTGCAACAAAGCCCTCCGGTGAAATATTTGCCGCTGTATCAAAAGAAGGTATTTATCGTTCAACTGATAACGGAAACAGCTGGAGTCAGGTCAATCAGGGTTTAAAAAATTTAAACGTAAATGCTATAGCCATAAGGGGAAATGGTGATATTTTTGCCGGAACCAATGGAGGCGGGATGTTTGTCAGTAAGGATAATGGTCAATCCTGGACTGAAATAAATGAAGGATTGCAAAGCCCATATATTGTAGCTATTTCAATAAACCCATCGAACGGGCATTTATATATAGCTACAGATGTATATAGCACTATTTACAGGTCAACAAACAGTGGACAAAGCTGGGAAGAAAGGAATAACGGCATTGCAAATATTTCAATCAATTATATAGGCATTAGTAGCGAGGATGAGCTTTTTGCCTGCACCTATAGTGGAATGTTTTTTTCAAGAGACAATGGTAACTCATGGAAAGGTATAAATCAAGGATTGCCCGAACAAAAAAACATTTATTCACTGGTTTTTGTAAATGACAATCTAATTCTAATAGGTTCAAGAAACTCAAGAATCTATAACAGCACAACAAATGGTGGTTCATGGAAACTATCAGCTGAATTAAAGGAATCGGAGCAGATTTTTGGTTTGCTCAAAGTTCAGAACGGAGAAATTTTTGCAGCTACTTTCGGAAGAGGCGCATACCGTTCAACTGATGTTGGACAGACATGGAAGCAAATTAACGGAGGCTTAACAAATATTCAACTACTGAATATAGTTCAACATTCAAGTGGAGATCTGTTGGTTGGAACATGGGGCGATGGTGTTTTCAGAGGCAAAGAAGTTGATTTCAAGGTTTTTGCCGAAGGTTCTTACTGCGCTGGTCAGGAGATTTCTGTCTCTTTTACTTCATCAATTATTTATGATTCCAATAATAATTTCCGTGTTGAACTGTCTGACCAAGAGGGAAATTTTGACAATCCTTTTCTAATTGGGAACCTTAAGAGCACAACTCACGGCACTGTAACAGGAAAATTACCAAAATCATTACCACCTGGCAACGGTTACAAAATCAGAGTAAGAGCAAGCAGTCCTATGATGGATAGCGAAGAATCAGAAGAGTCTATTACTATACTTCCTTCTCCAGATGTTGAAATAACTGGTAAACTTGTTGTTTGCCCTTCACTCAAAGCAACATATTATCCCAAAGAGACCGGACATTCAATAAAATGGGAGATTACTGGCGGAATACCGATTGGCGGTCTTCAAAACGATAGTCTAGTTGTTGTATGGGGACAGGTCGGGAAAGGATATATTACATTAACACAATGCAACATAAATACAGGTTGCTGTGATACACTCGTTCAGGAGATTTCTATTGAAATACCTCCGGCACCCAAAATAACAAGAAGACTGATGGAACTTGTTTCAAGTTATCCGACTGGCAATCAATGGTATCTTGACGGCAAAAAAATTGACGGAGCAACAGATTCAGTTATAACTCCTGTTGAAACAGGTTATTACACAGTTCAGGCAGTTGATAGTAATGGCTGTGTAACAGCAATGTCTGATCCTTATTTGTTTGACATCGAGAGTGTCGAAGAAGAAGAAAGTCATTATCAATTAAGTATTTATCCTAATCCTGCAGATGATAAAATTTTGCTGGATTTCAAAGTTAATAATCCTTCTAATATCTCAATTATTTTGTTGAACCTGCCGGGTAGCACAATATTCGATGAAACAAAATATTACTTACCCGGCGATTATCAGAAAATCATAGACATAAATAATATCAGCAATGGATTTTATTTGCTTGAGCTTAATATCAACGGGAAAAAATTCTATCGTAAGGTTATAGTGCAAAGATAGAAGCTATTTCTCTAACCTTTAAAAATTATTCTACGATAAATTGAAATACTAATTGTAATTCAACGTTACAAATTACATAACAAATAAAAAAGTTTCTACTAAAAAACTTTTGAGGTAACTATGAAAAAAATTGGAATTTTATATGGAATGGAACAAACTTTTCCATTTGCTGTTAATGAGTATATTCAAAATCATACTAAGTTAAGGCAGGTCAAATCAGAATTAATAACAATAAAAGCCCAAAGAATTGATGATTTTTATGATTATAATGTAATATTAGACAGGGCTTCACACGAAATACCTTTTTACCACTCAATTATGATGCAGGCAGCATTAGGAAATGTGAAGGTAGTAAACAACCCATTCTGGAACTATCCTGAAGACAACTTTTTTAATTATTCTCTAGCTCTGAAATTAGGTATAAAGGTGCCCAAAACAGCTATACTGCCAAGCAAAGAAAATCCTCCAGGCACCGGACCCGATAGCTTCAGGAATCTGATTTATCCATTAAATTGGGAAGAAATATTCGATTATATAGGTTTTCCAGCTGTTATCAAGCCTAATCAAGGAAATTCAGGCCGAAATGCTTTCACTGTTTATAACGAAAATGAGTTCTTTTCCGCTTATGATTTCACTGGTTCGACCTCCATGATTTTGCAGGAATACATAGACTTCGAAAAATATTTCCGTATTTATGTGATTGGAAAAAAATACCACCGGATGGTTGATTATGATCCAAGAAAACCAATGCATCTAAGATTTTCAGAGCAAGCTCTATCTATCGACCCGGAGATTGAAAAAGAAATTGTAAAAATTGCAGTAAAAATCTGCAATGCTCTTGGCTATGATTTGAATGCTGTGGACATAGCTGTCAAAGGGGATAATTACTATGCTATGAGTTTCTTGAATCCTGTTCCTTTGATAGAGAGGAATTTTATGAGACCTGAGGATTTCAACTGGCTGGTTAGCACAACAGGTGATTTTCTTATTTCACTTGCTCTCGAGGGTAAATATATTCCTTCTGAATATACGTGGAGCCAGTATTTGAAAGGACCAAAAACAGCACCTAAGCCGTCATCAAAGAGAAGAGGAAGAAAACCTAAAGAAAAATCGGAGGAATAAAATCAGTCATTATTCCAGATAGTTGGGTCTATTCTTTTTACAAGATTTGATAGGAATTGTTTTTGTTCTACAGAAAATTTAAGTTTTATTGACTCAGAGTCAATAAACTTTTCTATTTCAGCCAGTTCCTTTTTTTGGTTTTTTGAGGTAAAGACTTCAAGACTTAATGCTTCAATAAGATACTTCAGGAAGCAATGCTCCTCGTGATAATGTTTTTCGTAATAAAACAATCTCGTGATATAATTGCTAAAATTACCATAGAACATCATACCATTTGCTTCTAAAAGAGAATGATAAATACTCTTATCTGCAACATTACATATAGCTACCAGACAATAAAAATAGGAATCTTCTCCGGTATTTATGAAATTATCAGTTAAAGAGTCAATTAAATCATATTTGCATTTATTGTTTTCTTTTGTCCAGATTATAACATTAGTTTTAATCGAATCAATATTTCTATTGATGTTTAATAAATATCTGCAGGAGTGAAAGACCAGATCAAATTTATCGCTATCAAAGGTTTTAGCGTTGGATATAATGAGAAAATTCAAACAAATGAATAATAAGATTATTTTTATCATATCCAATTACATTTTTATTTGGGTAAGATATTGTTTCAGAAATTCCAAATCGTCTTGAGTGTCAATGCTTATTAGATTTTGGTCGGTTTCAATGCAATGAATGCTATAACCATTTTGAAGGTATCTCAACTGTTCAAGCTGTTCAAATTTATCTAACTCCGAATTAGCTAATACACTGAAATTAAGGAAGGCAGATTGTTTATAAATATAAATACCAATATGCTTCCAAAATGTGTGAACTTTATGCCATTCGGATTGGGGATAATCTCTCAGATAGGGTATGGGACTTCTTGAAAAATAAAGGGCATTCGATTCATTATTAAGTGTAACTTTGACAACTGATGGATTAAAAATGTCCTCGTTTTTGTCAATTCTTTTTATCAAAGTCCCAACATCAGAATTCCTGATAACAAAAGATTCTATGAGATGATCAATTATACTTCCCGATAAAAGAGGCTCATCCCCCTGAATATTAAGTATTAATTCTGAGTCTTCGTTAAGCATTCGATATGCATAAATAGCTCTTTCGGTGCCGCTTGAAAGCTCAGATGGAGTCAGAACATATTCAGCTCCAATACTCAGGCAAAGGTTTTCAATTCTTTCGTCATCAGTTGCAATGATTATCCTGCTTAAATATTTTGAGCGACAGGCAGCTTCCCAAACACGTTGTAGCATGGGTTTTCCATTGATATCCACTAATACTTTGCCCGGCAATCTTGTTGATGAATACCTTGCAGGGATTATTCCGAGTATGCTTAATGCGTATTTGTTCAATTATGCTTTACTTAATCAATCAAATAAAAAACAAATTTAATAAAAAAAACTCTATATATTTTTTTATGACTTAAAATTGTATTTTAAATGTTTGTTTTGTAATAAATTTATTTTGTTTATTTAATGAAATACTTAATTTATTTTCTGATAATATCTATCATTGTTTCCTGCAATGGAAAGAATGATAACAAGGTTGATACATTGAAGATCAAAGATAATAATTCATCAAAAAATGAGAATGAAGAGAGGCAAAATTTGGTTCAAAAAAACTTTATAGCAGTGGTTAACAAATTCCCGCACGACGAAAATGCTTTCACTCAAGGTTTATTTTATCATAATGGTTTTTTATATGAAAGCACAGGACAGAAGGGGCTTTCCTCGCTTAGAAAAGTTGAAATCGAAACAGGCAAGGTGCTCAAAAAAATTGATTTAGACCCTGAGATATTTGCTGAGGGATGTGCTCTTTTTGGTAATAAAATTTATCAAATAAGCTGGCTTAATAAAAAATGTTTTGTTTATGATTTGAATTCCTTCAACTTAATCAAAACTTTTAAGTACGAGGGTGAAGGCTGGGGACTGACTTCTAACGGCAAAGAGCTTGTTATGAGCGATGGAACTAATATGCTCAGGTTTATTGAGCCAGAATCATTCCAAACAACAAAACTTCTGCCAGTTGTTGATGATAATTTCAACCCTGTTCATTACATAAATGAATTGGAATATATAAACGGAGAAATTTGGGCAAATATATGGCAATCCGATAATATCGTCAGGATTGATCCGGAATCTGGAATAATTAAAGGGATAATTGATTGTTCTTTATTGAGAACACAAATCAATTACAATTCAAATACGGATGTATTTAATGGAATAGCTTATGACTCAGTTCAGAAAAGAATTTTCCTCACAGGAAAAAACTGGAACATTCTCTTTCAAGTGGAAATAAAGTAGTTATTTTTTGACCTAATTAATTACAATGATTGAAAGCGTTATCTCTTTTATTTATAATGACTTATATTATTCTTATGTCTTTTATCAATAATTATAACTAATTAATAATTCACTTGTTTATTTAAATAAGCCAGAAAAAAAAATACTAATATAAGAACTGCTATAACGTCAAAAATTAATAAAAATAATTCACATATTAAGCACTAAATGATAATCGGAGTAACTGGTGGATATGTTGTTTCAAAATGAAGAGAAACCTGAACAAAAAATAGTTTCTCCACTTGCTGACAGAGTTCGCCCTGAATCTCTTGATGATATATATGGACAAAATCATCTGGTTGGAACTGACGGTCCATTGAGGAAATTTCTCGAAAGCAAAGATTTACCATCGATAATATTCTGGGGTCCGCCGGGATCCGGGAAAACAACATTGGCACTGATAATTGCAAAAACGGGGGGATATCATTTTGAAAGGATGTCTGCTGT
>Ga0129299_1003208_pt1 | contig 10708 bp, 8 predicted proteins | sample ConPoolayeCmetaG_FD_94477 | JGI IMG/M metagenome (GOLD analysis project Ga0129299, IMG submission 94477) | Hot spring microbial mat communities from California, USA to study Microbial Dark Matter (Phase II) - Cone Pool mat layer C metaG ... | reverse complement strand
TCAACGAACAGCAGTTCAGGCGGGTGATCTTGATCTTGCTGCTCTCAATCGGGTTACTGCTGATCGCCGAGGCTTTCCTCCCCTACTCCGGAGACGGGTTTCTGCCCGCCTCGCGCCTTGTGCGGGCAGGGATGGGGGTGCTGTTCGGGCTGGCCATCGGATTGGTCAGCAGTCTGCTGGGCGTGGCCGGCGGCGAGCTGATCATCCCGACGCTCCTGTTTGCCTACGGGGTGGACATCCGGTCGGCAGGGACGCTCAGCTTGGCGATCAGCCTGCCGACCGTGCTGACCGGCGTGATCCGGTACACGGCTCAAGGCGCTTTCGCCCAGCGCCGCCCCCTGCTGGAGACAGCCGCCCCGATGGGTGCTGGTTCGATCCTAGGCGCTGTGCTGGGCGCACTGCTGGCCGGACTCGCCCCGCAGGCCCTGCTGAAGGGGATACTGGGCGTCGTGCTGATCTACTCAGCCGTCCGCGTCTTCCTGCACCGGCAGGGCTGACAGTCCCTTCGGCAGTATCCCCCTGCCCCTGAGCCGCCAAGCACACCTTGCCCTTTTCTGTTATACTTTACCTAAGAGGTGGGATAAGGATAGGGTTCACACCTCCATTTGGGGCTTGGTAAAAGAGGGGGTTGCCATGCAATTATCTCACCGCCACGGTCATTCTTCTGTTCGTCATCCTTTGTTACGCCTGATAGGGCGGTTTGTGCTTCTGCCGCTCGTGCTGATCCTGTTTGTCGTAACCGGCATCCAGGCGGCCCGCGCCGAAGGAAGCCGCAACCTGATCGCCAGCGGCGGCTACCGCCCTTACCTTGAATGGTCGGGCCAGCAGACCGCCGGCATCCAGCGGCGCTCGCTGTTGTATGTGTATGTCCGCGCCGGCGAGGAAGTCAGCCTTGGCTCCAGCGTGCCGGTCAGCTTCACCAACCCGCAGGACATCATCTACCGCAGTCCGGCAGGCACTCAAAACGGGAGCTGTGACGTGCAGGCGGGCGGCTTCGGCCTGATTGACACGCTGGCCAAAGAGGCCGCCGGCCCACTGCCTAATCCGGGCGGATACACGCCCTGTACGTTTGTGGCCGCTGAGACCGGCGTCTATGAAGTGGAGTTTCACGGCCCTCAATTCAGCACCAGCGACATCGGCAACCCGCCGCCTGTGCCGGTCGGCAATCCCTTCCCGACTGACGCTTCCCAGCTCCAGACGGTGGCGGCCTGGGACATCACCGTGCGGGCCGCGCCCGGCGGGGCGATCCAGTCCGGGCGGGTGTTTGCCAACTATCTGGCGCTCAACATGGGCGGCGGGACAGCCAGCCTCAATGCGATTGTCTACATCCTGACCAGAGACGGCTTCCTGTATCAGGTTGATCTCAACGGCCAGCGCCCCTTCGGGTTTATCTTCTTCGGCAACGATGACGGATTTATAGACCCTGTCACGCAGAACGGGCTGTACCGCTCGGTTCAACTGACCCTCGGCGATCAGTTCCAGTCTGACGCGGCTGTTCACAACCCCGGTCTGCCGGATACAGCCGATCACGTCACCCACAAGATTTTCCTCCAGCAACCCGACCCGACCCTGCCGTCCACTGCGCCGTACCCCGGCGGCACGATGTGGCTGCTCAACCCGCCCACACCGCCTCCCCCGCCGACCGGATTCAGCTTCACCGGCATCGAAGGGACATACGGGCAGGCCGGAAGCGGGCTGGGGGGCAACTTCACCTTTACCTCCACCTTTCAGGGCAGTTACACCATCACGCTGGACACCAATCAGAACGGCCTGTACACTGACCCGATTGACCGTGTGCTGATTGGATCGGCCCAGGTGGGGGTCAACACCGTCTTCTGGGACGGGCTGGACGGGCAGGGCAATCCGGTGCCGGCCAGTAACTCAGCCTATACGGCACGCATCACGCTGAACGGCGGTGAGGTTCACTTCCCGTTTCTGGATGTTGAGAACAACCCCAACGGGTTCATCATCCGGCGGCTGAACGGCCCCGGCACACTGCCCGACCCGACTTTCTACTACAACGACAGCGTGTTTGGCTCTCAGCCCGGTGCACCTGTGCCGCTTCAGGCGCTGGTCGGCATCTCCAGCCCGGCGCATGCCTTCACCAGTAATTTCGGCGATCACAAAGGCATTGACTCGTGGGCCTACGTCCCTTCTGAAGTAGTGCTGTTCGACTCGCTTCAGGTGCGGTCGGCTGATCTGGTTGCCAGCAAGAGCCACAGCCCGGCCACCTTCGTGGCGGGCGGCCTGGTCAGCTATACCATCACGGTCACCAACAACGGCCCCAGCGACGTTACCAACGCCACGTTCAATGATACCATCCCGTCTGAGATCACGGGTGTCAGTTGGACGTGCGCCATCACCAGCGGGACGGGGTCATGCGGAGCGGCAGGCGGCACGGGCAACACCATCAACACACCTGTCAGCCTGAACAGCGGCGCTACCGCCACCTACACCGTGACAGGCACGCTCTCGGCGGGGGCCAGCGGCTCGTTGACCAACACCGCCAACATCATCCGTCCGGCGGATGTCAACGATCCCAACCCGGCCAACAACATCAGCACGGACATTGCGCCCATCGGTCAGGGGGCTGATCTGAGCATAACCAAGACCGTCAGCAACCCGAACCCCGCCGAAGGCAGTACGATCAGCTACACCCTCACGGTGACAAACAGCGGCCCCAGCAACGCGACCGGCGTGCAGGTCAATGATCCTCTGCCCGCCGGCCTGACGTACTCCAGCTCGTCTGCCACGCAGGGGAGCTATAACAGCGGCACGGGCATCTGGACGGTGGGCAGTCTCAACGCCGGGGCCAGCGCCAGCCTGACCATCACGGCACAGGTCAACACGGGGACAGCCGGCCAGACGCTCATCAATACGGCGACGGTCAGCGCCGACCAGGGTGACCAGACGCCGGGCAATAACACCGCTCAGGCCGCCCTGACCGTACAAGGGACGCCGGTCACGCCGACGCCGGGGGCCACACCGACCGGGCCAGTAGTCGGACTGATTGACCCGTCTATCAACAAATCGGTCTTCCCGGCCAATGCCCTGCCCGGTGAGACGGTCACCTGGACCATCGAGGTCTTTAACCCCGGCACCCAGCCTTCCGCCCCGGTGACTGTCACCGATCTGGTGCCGGACCTGTTCACCATTACCAGTGTGACCACCACACGCGGCGTGGTCACGCAAGCCGGCAACCTCGTCACCGTGCAGATCGGCGTGCTCCAGCCGGGCGAGCGGGTACGGATTGTGATTGACACAGTCGCCAGCACTGAAGCGCCGGCAGGCCGCGTGACCAACACCGCCTATGCCGGGCGTGCGTCTGATGACGCCTCAGTGCAGATATTCCCGCCGGGTCTGCCGCCCACCGGCGGGAGGCCGGTCAGGGGAGCAGGGTGGATCGGCCCGGTTGCCGCAGTAGGCTTGATCGCGCTGGGGACGGGCGGTTACGTGCTGGCACGGAGGCGCAGGCGGTAAGGGGTTTGCCTGTGGTGGAATCAAAAAAAGGGAGGCGCACCGGCTGTACGCCTCCCTTTTTCATCTCAACCTAGCGGTTGCCGTTGCCCCGACCGCCTGCCCACTGCGGCCGCCCTGAGTCATCGCGCAGGGTGACGCTGATCGGTTGGGTGAGGTTTTCGATCTGCCCGACCTCAAACGTGTCACCGTCGTAGAAGCCGGTCAATGTGAGGGTATCACCGGGCCGGGCGGTGAATCCCTGCTCCTGTGCATATGACCATGCGCGGCCATCCACGACGACCTCCGCGCCGCCGTCAAGGCTGACCGTCAGCGCATCTGCATCTGCCTGCAAGACAGTGCCGCTGACCGTCAGCCGCTCGGCGGCATACGCCGCGGCGTTGGCCTGCTCACTGCCGCCGCCGCCCTGACCATGATTGCCGCGTGACCGTTCGCCGCCGTTCCCCTGACCGCCATTGCCCTGCCCTGACTCAGCGCTGTTACGCTGGGCGCCGTTGCCGTTCTGCCTCTCCTGTTGACCCTGCCTGCCGGCCTCCGTGCCGGCGGCCTGATCCCGGCCCTGTTGCCGGCCAACCGTATGATCAGCATTAGAGGCAATCCCTGCCGTGCGGGCCGCCGCGCCGATCACCAGCGCTCCGGCCAGCCCCGTTACCACGATCCCAACCAATATCTTCTTGAACATATCCTCGTCTCCTTCAATACCTATGTAACCTGATTTGTAGAGTCTAAGAAACCCGCTGGGGCGACGCCGGCGTTTCGCTGGCAGGCCCCCCGCCCAGCAGGGAGGCCAGCACACGCCGCGTGACCTTCGTGATCCACCCCCAGTGGATGGCAAAGTGGATCGCGACAGCGAGGATCAAGGCCGCACCCGCCCATGTGTGAACGGCATCCCACGTTGAGCGGCTGAAGATGAAAGCCGCCTCCCAGGCGGGGTTACGCCCTCCGCGGTAGCCGCCCGCCGGCACAAACAGGAAGTACACCCCCGACAGCGCCGTCAACAGAAAGCTCAGCGCGGCGATGGCGTCAACCAGCAGGTTGACTGCCGCGCCCCCTGACAGGCGGGAGGCTCTATCCGTGAGGGTCTTCACAACGCGCCGCACTGCGGACTTGACCCATTCCCGGTGACAGGCGAAATGCACGGTGACAGCGAGGATCATCGCCACACCGCCCCAAGTGTGCAGAACATCCCACGTTTGGCGGCTGAACAGGAATGTCACAGCGTACAGGGAGTTACGCCCGCCCTGATACCCCCCTGCCGGCATGAATAGAAAGTAGATGCCGGTGAGGGCCGCCGTCAGCCCGCTGACGAAGACGACAAAGTCAATAACCCAGTTGAGGCGCGTCCGGGCGGATAGTGATCTTTCGGGTCCATTCTTGAGCATGAAAACTTCCCTCCTAGGTATGAACTGGCTTCATTGTAGAGGGGAAGTGTGAGGAAACCTTGAGGATTCGCGGTGCAAATTGTGAGAAAATACACAATACACGAAAAAGGCAGGGACAAGTGTCCCTGCCTTCGGCTTGAGGAGAGATTTTCTTTGCGGGAACTACTTCTTCATCTCGGCCCGCAGTGTCTCAATGTTCTTCTGCACCAGCTCGGCACGCGGGTCTTCCAGTGCCTCCAGTATCTGGTAACTGCGTTCGTAATGCTCCAGCGCCAGCGTCACCGCACCGGTCTTCTCGTACAGCAGGGCGATGTTGTTGAGCGTCGAGGCCTGACCGGGCCGGTCGTTGAGCCTCTCCTTGAGCGCCAGACTGCGCTTGAAGTGCGCCAGCGCACGCTCTGAGTCACCCTGATCGAAGTAGATGATGCCCATATTGTTGAGCGCCTGCGCCTGCCCCGCGTCGTCGTTCAGGTTGGCATAGATGGCCAGCGAACGCTGGTAGGTCTGCAAGGCCTCCGACTCGTTGTTGAGGCTCTCATAGACAGCCCCAATGTTCAACAACACCTGCGCCTGCCTGCGCCGGTCGTTGAGGACGGTGTACATGTCCAGCACGCGCTGGAAGGCTGTCAGGGCTTCATCGAAGCGCTTTTGCAGATACAGCACGCCTGCCACGTTGTTCAACGCCTCGGCGATGTCCTCCAGCACGCCCAGCCTCTGGCGGATGGCCAGACTGCGCTCATAATGATCCTGAGCCTCCGCATACTTGCCCTGCCGCTCGTAGATCGCGCCGATGTTATTGAGGGCGGTCGCCTCGCCGCCGGGGTCATCGAGCTTCTTGCTGATCTCCAGACTGCGTTCGAAGCAGGCACGGGCATCATCGAGTTTGCCCAGCACCGTATAGGCATAGCCCAGATCGGCCAGATAGGCGTGTTCGCGCATCATATCGTCGTCTTTGCGGGCTGTCTCCACAGAAGCGGAGGCCAGCGTGACAAGATTGGCCCACAACCCCCGCCCCTCAAAGTAGCTGAGCAGAGCATCGGCGAACAGGTTGGCCATCCCCTGATCGTGAGTGCTGGCATAGCGGAAAGCGGCCATGATCTGGCCAAGCTGGGCGGCAATGGCATCGGCGTAGGTGGAACTTTGCTCGACCAGACTCAGGTAATACTCGCGGATGCGCCGGCCTGCCTCGACCAGCGCGTTGGGCGTAGCGGCCCGCCGCAGGTGATCGCGCAGGGCACGGTGGACGGCATACATCCCCTTGGGTATCCGCTGAACCAGCGCCGCTTCAACCAGCGTGTCGAGTGCCTTGCGGGCCTCCTCGACCGGCATCTGCCAGCAGGCGGCGGCGGCCTCTGCTGAGAAAGGTGCTCCGGCGCCGGCGGCAAACGCACCCAGCAAGGCCGACCGCTGAAGCTGTGCGCCGCCAAAGCGCGACAATACCAGATTGACGACCAGCCCCAGCCCGTTGCGGCGCACCTCCGGGTCTTCGGTGTTGAGCGTGGCAATGGGGCCTTGATCGTCGCGCAGGATTTCCAGCAGGCGCATCCAGGCGATCCCCTGCCGGGCCTGCCCGCCGACCAGCGCCAGCGCCAGCGGCGAGTAACACAGCCGCTTGATGATCTCCTTCACCGTCGGCAGGTAGATGTCCGGCAGGATGCCCGCCCACTCGGTCAGCAGATTGAGCGCTTCCGTCTCGCTCATCCGGTTGAGCGCATAGCGGCGCGTCTTGAAGGCATAGGTGATCTCATCTACCTTGTCAGTCGTGATCAAGCGGACGCAGTTAGGGCCGCCTACGTTGAGCGTCTTGACCTGCTCGACGCTGGTCACATCGTCAATGATCAGCAGACAACGGGCCTCAAGGAGCAGAGTACGCAGGGCGACCGCGCGGCTGTTGGGGTCGGGCAGGTGGCTGAGGTCGTTGCCCAGCGCCTTCCCCCAGATCGCCTGTGCGTGCTGGGCGTCGTCATCCTCCGTCAGGGAGACCCACAGCACCCCATCAGGGAAGGTCTTCAGCACGTCGGCGTCATGGGCCACCGCCGCCGCCAGAGCCGTCTTGCCGGAGCCGCTTGGGCCGTGGATGGTCAGCGGCGCCAGCGAGCCGACCGGTCGGGCGAGCAGGAGCCTTTTGATCGCCAGCAGTTCAGCACGCGGCACAAAATAGGGCGGCAGGTCAGGGGCCTGATAGGGGGTAGTCGTCACGGCAGGGCCGGCAACGTACTTGAAGGTGACCTCTTCCTGACCGTCAATCTCGGTTGCCTCCGGGACAGGGCTGGTGGTGGTTGGGTTCTCGCTCATAGTGACCTACTCTCACACACAGGCGGCCAGCCTGATGGACAGGCCGGCCTGTCCGGTCTGTTCGCTTTATCAGTATAGCATAAGTGAGCAGACCACGCTCAGGGCGGCGCTACCGCTCTGCCTCTACTTGCCAGTAATCCAGATCGGCAGGGGGCGGGCTGTCTTCGGGCAGGGTATAGCGGATGCGGATCATGCTCCCCATGGCCGCCACGGTCACATCGAAATAATACACCTCCCAGCCGCCGATCCGCGCAACCCGATAGGGCTGGAGGGCGTCCATCTCCCCGACCCGCGCCCCGCGCGGGAAGGCCACCGCCACAATGACCTGCATATAGTAGTTCTGCGGCCTGATCCCAAACCCGATCTGATAGCCGTCCTCAACCGCCTGAATGTAGGGGGCGTTGGTGATCCGCGCGTCCAGCCCATAGGGGCCGCTCCCCGGCGTGCGGGTCAAGGTGTAGAGCTGATACTTCAGATGCTCATCCTGACCAAGGCCGGTCATCAGCTCAACGCTCTGGACTTCCCCGCCGAACGGCTCGGCGCTGATCAGGTTCTCCTCGCCGATCATCAGCGGCCCGGCCACAGTCACGGGTTCATCAGGCGGAAGGGCGGCCAGGCCGTCATCGGGGTAGAAGATGGTCACAAAGCGCAGGACATCGCCCGGATAGACCGCCCAGAGGTCCATGTTGCGCGGGGTAATGTCTTCGTTGTGGTGAGGCCCGCCGCCGGTCAGGTTCATGATCAAGCGGGGGTTGACGGCGCTGGTGATCAGCACGACCACCCCCAGCACAATCACAGCCACCAGCCCGACGGCAATGCCGGTGAACAGATTTTGGCGGCTACGGTCGAAGCGGGTGCGTTTGCGGTTCTGCCGTGACGGTTTGTGGTCCATACTGCCTCATTTTGTTGTTGTTGTTGTTGTTTCAGTACCCTTAGCCGGGGATTAGTCCTCTGTGACTTCTCATGGTCAGCCTGATCCACTCCTCAAGGGAGAGTGTCTCAGCCCGCCGCTGTGGATCAATGCCGGCGGCTGTCAGCCAGTTTACCACATCTTCCGTCTTCAGCCTCAAGCCCGAAGCAAGGCTGTTGCGGAGCTGTTTACGCGGCTGGCTGAAGCCGGCCCGCACCACGCGGAAGAACTCCTCCCGTGCCGGCGGCAGAAGGGGAGGCCCGCCGGCGTGCGGTTCGATCCGCACAATGGCCGAATCAACCTCCGGACGCGGGTAAAATGCCCCCGCCTTGATGTGGCCGGCCACCTGCACCCGCCCGTAAAACTGGGCGCTGACCGCCAGCAGACTCATCTGGCCGGGCTGAGCGGCCAGCCGCCGTGCTACTTCCAGTTGGACGGTCACCACGATCAGGCGGGGCGGGGTAGAGCACTCCAGCAGGCGGCGCAGAACAGGCGAGGTGATGTAGTAAGGCAGGTTGGCAGTCACCCGATAGCAGGCGGCGTCCGCGCCGAGCAGGGCTGGCAGGTCGGCTTCCAGCACATCGGCCTGCACCACTTCGACCTGCGGCTGTTGCGCGTAGCGGGCCTTCAGCCATGCGATGAACCGCCCGTCTATTTCCAGCGCCACGACGCGGCGTGCCCGTTCTGCCAGCAGGTCGGTCAGAGCGCCCAGGCCGGCGCCGATCTCCAGCACGGCGTCCTCCGGGCCGATGTCTGCCGCCTCTACCAGACGGGCCAGCGCGGCAGGCTCGACCATGAAGTTCTGGCCGAGCGATCTCTTGGGTTCAACGCCCAGCAGGCGCAGGACAGGGCGGGGATCAGGCATGAGGTGATTATACCCTGTTCCCGCCCAGAGGAAGCCGAAGGGCAGTCAGCCCGATGCTCAATGACCTGATCATCACACCCGTGCCGTCGGCCCAATCGCCGTTGCGATTTGATCGCCCGATCAATTGACAGCCCCGCCGTCCGTGCTATGATAGACACTAGAACATACGTTCTGATACGGGGCGCGCCGCGCGGGCGCACACTGAATCAAGCGGGCGCGTTGACGGGCAGAGGAACTCCCCCGCCTGCCCGCACCACCCGAACGCAACGGACTTGCCCGCACGGCCATCAGCCGGACGGCCAGCCGCCCCGACGACACGGTTCAGGGGCCTCACCTCCCTGCCCGGCCCAACGGACAAAGGGCAAGGGGATGAGGCCGAACCGATCCGGTTACACGATCAAGGAGCGCCTTTGTCGGTTGCGCCCGCCCCCAGCCCCATCCCGCCCCTGCGCGGCGATCAGCAGATCATCGCCGAGCACCCTGCCCGTTTCAAGGTGGTGGCCTGCGGACGGCGGTGGGGCAAGACCACGCTCGGCTTGGCGATGGCCTCTGCTGTGGCACAGGCCGGCGGGCGGGTCTGGTGGGTCGCGCCGACCTACGGACTGGCCTTCCATCCGTGGCGGGCACTTCGGCTGGCCCACCGTGACATCTGGGAAGCCAAGCTGGAGTCCGAGCGGCACATTGACCTGCCGGGCGGCGGCTCGCTGACTGTCAAATCGGCGGACGACCCCGACACGTTGCGCGGCGTTGGGCTGGATTTCGTGGTGCTGGACGAGGCGGCCTTCCTCTCCGAGGAGACATGGACGGCGGTGATCCGCCCGGCTCTCTCCGACCGGAACGGGCGGGCGCTGATGATCTCGACTCCGCGCGGGCGCAACTGGTTCTGGCAGGCTTATCTGCGCGGGCAGGACCCGTTCCACACCGAGTGGCACTCGTGGACTTACCCTACCGGCGCCAACCCGCTGATCCTGCCGCAGGAGATCGAGGAGGCGCGGGCGCTCCTGCCGGAGCGGGTCTTCCGGCAGGAGTATCTGGCCGAGTTCGTGGAGGACGGGGGGACGGTCTTCCGGAATGCAGCGCAGGCCGCGACAGCCTCCCCGCAGGATCGCGCACAAGCGGGGCATCGCTACATCATGGGGGTTGATCTGGCCCGGCGGGTAGATTTCACCGTCTGCGCGGTGATAGACCTCTCGCTTGACCCGCCGGCACTCGTCTATCTGGATCGTTTCAACCAGATTGACTGGCAGTTCCAGATACAGCGCATCGCGGCGCTGGCAGAACGGTTTGGTGTCGAACAGATCATGGTGGATCAGACCGGCGTCGGCGACCCGGTTGTCGAGCAGTTGCGGCAGGAGCTGAACAGGAGACGATGAGCGTCACAGTGATCGGGTTTGATCTGACAGCCCTCTCGAAGCGGCAGATCATTGAGGCACTGTCTATTGCCCTGGAACGCGGCGACCTGCGTCTCATCCCCGACGCCGTGCTGATGGGCGAACTGCAGGCCTACGAGGTCGAACGACTGCCGTCGGGGATGCTGCGTTACGGGGCGCCGCCCGGCCAGCATGACGACACGGTCATGGCGCTGGCGCTGGCATGGCGGCTGGCCTCGACGCCGGGGCTGGCGTTCGGCATTGCGGAGGCCTGACTAGAACATACGTTCTAACCCTCCCCGAACGGAACTCTCACCCGTGCCGTATTGACCGGCAGAGGGGCAGTGTGATAGGCTACCGGGTGTCGGTCTGTTCGGGCGGCGGGGCGGTGGTCACCGGGAAGGGGCGG
>Ga0129299_1003204_pt1 | contig 10719 bp, 7 predicted proteins | sample ConPoolayeCmetaG_FD_94477 | JGI IMG/M metagenome (GOLD analysis project Ga0129299, IMG submission 94477) | Hot spring microbial mat communities from California, USA to study Microbial Dark Matter (Phase II) - Cone Pool mat layer C metaG ... | reverse complement strand
GTCTTCCAGAGCCCCGACGACCAGCTCTTCATGCCCACGGTCCGCGAGGACATCGCCTTCGGACCCCGCAGCCTCGGACTGCCGGAGCCGGAGGTGAGCGGCCGCGTGGCGACCTCGGCGGCGCGGATGGGCGTGGCCGGCGTCCTGGAACGCCCCCCGCACCACCTCTCCATGGGCCAGCGCCGCAACGCCGCCGTCGCCGGCGTGCTGGCCATGCAGCCGGCGGTGCTGATGCTCGACGAGCCCTCCAGCAACCTCGACCCGCGCGCCCGGCGGCGGCTGATCGAGGTGCTGCAGGGCCTGGAGGCGACCCTGCTGATCGCCTCGCACGACCTGCGGATGGTCCGCCGGCTCTGCGGGCTGATCCTGGTCATCGACGAGGGCCGCATCGTGGCCCGCGGCGGGCCGGAACTGCTCGCCGACGCCGGGCTGATGGAACGTCACGGCCTGGAGGCCGTGCATGCCGACGCCTGAAGGCTGATCGGCCGGCGCGGGCCGCCCCCCGCCGGCTGCGGGAACACCCCTATGGATATCCGCCAGCGTATCGCCGAAGTGATGCGGCAGGAGGCGGCCGCCATCGCCTCCGTCAAGGTGACCGACGCCTTCGCCGACGCCGTCCTGGCCCTGCGGGACTGCACCGGCAAGGTGCTGACCACGGGCATGGGCAAGGCCGGCCACATCGCCCGCAAGTTCGCGGCCACTCTGTGCTCCACCGGAACCCCGGCGGCGTTCATCCACCCCGGCGAGGCCGCTCACGGCGACCTGGGGCTCATCGGCCGCGACGACTGCATCGCGGCGTTTTCCAACAGCGGCCAGACCACCGAGGTCATCGAACTGCTGGAGCTGGGCCGCCACCTGGGGCTCAAGACCATCATCGGGATCACCTCCCACCCCCAGTCCCGGCTGCGCGAGCTCAGCGACGTCCTCCTGGACATGGGCGAGATCCGCGAGGCCTGCCCCCTGGGGCTCACGCCCTCCTCCAGCATCGCGGTGATGCTGGCGATCAGCGACGGGCTGGCCCTGGCGCTGATGGAACTCAAGGGGATCACCCGGCAGGACTACGGGCTTCGCCACCACGGCGGGTACCTGGGCCGCAAGGCCCGCACCGACAACTTCTGATCGATCCCGCGCGGGGACGAAAAAAGCGGCCGGCGCCCCTGCGCCGACCGCCGATCATGACGAAGCGTTCGGTCCTCAAACGTCCGGCGGCCGACCGGTGCCGGGCCACCGGCGGCGGATGTCACACCGTGAACCTGCGCACCATCTCCTGCAGCCGCCCGGCGATCCGGGCCATCTCCCGGCCCGCCGACTGCGTCCGGCCCGCGCCCTGGGCGGTCTGCTGTGCGGCCGCGTCGACCTCGGCGATGTTCCGGCTGATCTCCCGGCTCATGCCGGCCGCCTGGGCGACGCCCTCGGCCACGCCGGTGGCGGCGGTCGCGGTCTGGGCGACGTTCTGCGCGATCTGGCGGGTGGTGATGCTCTGTTCCTCCACCGCCGAGGCGATGGTCCGCGAGTAGTCGTTGATATTGCGGATCACGCCGCCGATCTGCCCGATCGAGTCCACCGTCTCGGACACCGACGACTGGATCCCCTCGATCGAGCGGCGGATCTCGCCGGTGGCCTCGGCGGTCTGGCGGGCCAGTTCCTTGACCTCGCCGGCCACCACCGCGAAGCCCTTGCCGGCCTCGCCGGCCCGGGCCGCCTCGATGGTCGCGTTGAGGGCCAGCAGGTTGGTCTGCTCGGCGATGTCCTGGATCACGGCGATGACCTTGCCGATCTCGTCGGCCGCGGACCCCAGGCTGGTCACGTTGCTGTTGCTGGCCTCGGCCAGGCGCGAGGCGTTCTCGGCCACGCCCGCGGCCTGCTCGGCGCTGCGGGCCACCTCGGTGATGCTGGTGGTCAGCTGCTCGACCGCGGCCGCAACCGTCTTGACGTTGCTGCCCATCTGCTCGCTGGCAGCGGCGGCGGCGTGCATGCTCTCGGACATGTGCCGGGAGGCGTCGGCGACCGACGCCGACCGGCCGGTGGTCTGGCGGGCCCCCTCGGCCAGGTCGGTCGCGGTGGCGTTCAGCCCCTCGGCAGCCTGGGCCAGCGTGCGGGCGTCCTCCACGATGCTGCGCACCATCTGCTGGAGCGTCTCGGCCATGCCGTTGAGCGATCCGGCCAGGGCCCCGACCTCGTCTTGCGTCCGGACCTCGATCCGGCGGGTCAGGTCGCCGGCGGCGATCTGTGACATCACCGCCTGGGCGTCACGCAGCGGACCCGAGATCCGCCGGGCCACCAGGCTGGAGACGATCACCACACACGCCGTCGCGGCCAGCGAGGCCGCCAGCACGTAGACGTAGATCCGCCCCCGGATCGAGGCGTACAGCGACTCCGCCTTGGCCAGCGCATCCTTGATGCGGTCCTTGGAAAAGCTCATCTGCAGCACGCCGTAGAGCTCCCCGGTCTTCCAGTCGGGGTTCAGGCGGCGCATGTCCGCGTCCACCCGCAGCGGCTCGTACATGTCCAGGATGTCCCCGGTCTCGACGAAGAACATGTCCCTCGATTCGCCGGCCCGGGCCCACAGCTGCGGATCGATCGCCCGCCCCCTGGCCGAGGCGTCCGAGGACAGCAGGATCCGCCCGTCCCGCCCGTAGAAGTGGAAGCCGCGGATCTCCTTGAGATCCTTCTGCTTCTCGGCGAAGCGCTCGAACTTGGCGTACTCGCCGCGCTGCAGCGAATCCTCGACTGCGGTCTTGACCTCGAGCATCAGGTCGGCGGCGTCCGCCTTCCTGAGCTCGCCGGTCGCCCGGGCCACCGTGGCCATGATCCGCCCGAAGCCCCGCGCGTAAAGCACATACTGCAGGCCGATCAGGGCCAGCGTGGTGCACGCGAAGATCGTGACGATCGCCGCGATGATCTTGCGGGAAATCCGGTTGGAGATGAAAGCCGTCATTGCGTCGCTCCCTGGCGGTCTTCCTCCTTGTAGGCGACCGCGTGAACCTCTTCCCCTTTGCGATAGAACGGAAAATCCCTGCGGCGGGCGAAATCCGGGCTGGTGCAGGCCACGCACGGGGCCCCCGCCCGGATGCACCAGTTCACGCCGCCGTTCCACTGGCGGCGCGGGCAGTCGGTGTGGCTCAGCGGGCCCAGGCACCCCAGCTTGAACAGGCAGCCCTCGTCGCCGAACTTCGCGGCGAACTCGTGCTTCTCCCAGTAGTGGAACTTCGGGCACTCGTCATGCACCGAGTGGCCGTAGAACGCCGCCGGGGTCAGCAGCACCGGGTCGACTTTCGGGTAGCCCCTGGCCAGCACCGTGGCCAGCGTGCCCACGAACGACGCCGGGTGCACCGGGCAGCCCGGGCAGTTGACCAGGCGCTGCTCGGTCGGCAGCCCGGCAGCGTCCATAAAGGCCTTCATCCCCATCGCCGAAGTCGGGTTGCCCTCCGCGGCCGGGATGCCGCCGAACGAGGCGCAGGTGCCCACCGCGATGACCGCCCTGGCCCGCCGGACGGCCTCCGGCAGCAGGCCGGTCAGTTGCCGCCCGCCGATCAGGCAGGCCTGCGGCATCGTCGGAATCGCCCCTTCCATGACCAGCAGATAGTCGCCGGCCTGAATCGTCCGGTCGATCACCTCGTTGGCCTGCTGGCCCTGCGTGGCCGACACCGTCGAGTGGTAGACCAGCGAGATGATCTCGGTCAGAACCTCCAGCGGACCGGGCTCGTGGGTGTTCAGGAACGAGACCGAACATCCGCTGCAGCTCAGCCCCTGCAGCCACAGCACCGGCGGCCGCTCGCTCAGCAGGCGATCCAGCCCCGCGGCCATCACCCGGGCGTGCCGTCGACCCAGGCCGAAGTTGGCCGCCAGGGCGGCACCGACCTGCAACAGGTCGCGGCGGCCGAACCGCTTCACCGGCTCGCTTGAACGCTTGGCTTTCATGACGTTTGCCCCTCAGTGCACCGCACAGGCCAGACACGGGTCGAACGAACGGACGATCCGGGCCAGCTCGATCGGCTGGGCCGGGTCGGCCACGATGGCGCCGGCCAGGGCGGCCTCCACCGCCCCGGGCACGCCCTTGTCGTCGCGCGGCGAACAGTTCCAGGTCGTGGGCACGACGCACTGATAACGCTTGATCTTGTAGTCCTCGATCTGCAGCCAGTGTCCCAGGGCCCCGCGCGGAGCCTCGGTCAGGCCGTAGCCGGACCCGCTGCGGACCATCTTGAAATCCCGGGCCGGCGGGCCGTCCACCTCCAGCTCCTCCAGCCACCGGAAACACTGCTGCGCGACCCACCTGGCCTCCAGGGCCCGGGCCAGGTGCCGGCCCAACACCGAAACCAGCTTCTCGGCCGGCAGCTTCAGCTCGCCCAGCACCTTGTCCACCTCGGCCTTCACCCAGGTGTTCGACGGGTCGTGGTAGTTGACCAGCACCCGGGCCAGCGGGCCGACCTCCATCACCTGCCCGGCGTAGCGCGGAGCCTTCAGCCAGCTGTAGGCCCCCTTCTTGGACGGGGCCGCGATCGTGTCGCCGCGCGAGGGGTGAAGACCCGAGGCCACGTCGAACCAGGAGGCGCCGGCGTCCTCGGTGATCTTCGCCGGGTCGAAGACCTCCCACCGGCCGTCGATCAGCACCCCCGGCCTGAACAGCCTGTCGCCGGCGTCGTCCATCTCGAACACCCCGTAGCACAGCATGTTGCCCGGACCGCGCCCGATGTCGAAATACTCCGGGAACAGCCCGGCCACCGTGATCACGTCGGGGATGTACACGTTCTCGATGAACGCCTGCACCCGCTTCAGACGCGCCAGGTAGCTGGAGATCCGCTCCATCGTCGGAACCTGCGTGACCCCGCCGGGCACCAGGGCCGTCGAATGCGGCAGCCGGGCCCCCACGATCGCCCCCATCTCGTCGGCGATCTTGCGCACCTCCAGGGCCTCGGCGTAGTGGGCCACCAGCGAAAGGTTGATGTTCGCGTCCTCGATGTAGGGCACCTCGAACCGCGGCAGCAGCGGCGCACCCGGAAACAGATCCTTGCGGGCGATCGACTGCTCCACCCAGCTGCGCAGCTTGCGCAGCAGCGCGTTGTCGCCCGAATAGCCCAGCAGCGCCTTGACGTCCACGAAGTCCAGGGCCGACAGCTGGTATAGATGCGCGATATGCGAGTGCAGGTAGTTGGCCGCGAACAGCAGGTTCTGCAGGAGCCTGCCGTTGCGGTTGGGCTTGATCCCGTAGGCCATCTCCTGGGCCCGCACCGAGGCGATGCCGTGCGAGATCGGGCAGACGCCGCAGACCCGCTGGATGATCTGCTGGGCGTCCAGCGGATCCCGGCCCTCCAGGATCTTCTCGAACCCGCGGAACATCTCGCCTTCGCAGTGGGCCTCGGTCACCCGGAAGCCCTTGCCGTCGCCGCCGACCGGCTCGGTCTCGGCGTGTACCGCCAGGTGCCCCTCGATGCGGGTCACCTGGGGAATGGCGATGGTCTGACTCATCTTGCGCTCCTTATCCCGGCGGGATCTTCAACCGTTGCCAATACCGCATCTGGCATGCCAGGTCCCCTCCAGGCGGGCAGACGCGTGGAATGGATTCGGCCTCGGGCCGATCAGCCCTTCTGCATTCGTCCATCTTTGCACTTGGGATTAGATAAACTCCGTCGATTCATCCAGACTGCTTATGGTGCGGCGGATTCCCGTCTTATGCGGGGGTTATCGGAACCTCTGTACGGACTCTCACGCACGATCGTCCCGCCATCGGCCGCCCCGGCCGGCAGCGACTTGAGGAAGATGACGCCCCGCTCGGCCGGTCCGGACCGGCATCACCCTCAATCCCATCGTATCCCGCTCTACGAGGCCCGCACAGTCAGCCGTATCCGGGAACCGCCGCCGTCATCGGGCGCGCGGGGGCAGAGGGGGGCGGAAGGATCACCGCGCTGTTGCCCGTCAGATCAGCCGGTGAAGCGCCGGGAGAATGTTCCGGAGTTCAGGATGTCCCGGATTCGGGACACCGGATGCAGGGCGCCGGATGCACGATGCCTGAAAGGCCGGTCAGCGGACTTCCACGACCGAGTCCAGCTGGCCGAAGGGATTGGCCTCGACGTAAGTGTTGCACGGGTCGCTGCGCCACTCGCCGTCCACGACGTAGCGGTAGCGATAGCGACCCGGCGCCAGGGGCAGCAGGGCCCGGAACTCGCCGCTGCTCTGTCCGGGCAGCATCGGCGTGGCGTCCGGCGACCAGTTGTTGAAATCCCCCGCCAGGCTGACCCGCTTGGCATTGGGGGCGGAGGTCACAAAGAGCACCCCTTCCTCGGTGCTGGTCGGGCCGTAGATGGCCTCGATCTTGCGCTGGGTTTCCTCCGGTGTCGGCGCGCCCGGACGATGGCCGTTGAGCTCCCGTCCCGAACGATCGAACAACGGACGCGACGAGGCCAGCAGGCGGCCGGCCTGGTCCGTCAGGTCGTCCGCCCGGCGCAGCAGGGTCGTCGGAACCATCTCCGGCCCGCCGCTGGCGATCAGCTCGCGGGCCAGCCGCACGAAGTCGCGGAAACCCATGCTCCCGGGGTCGTACTCCGTGATGGGCTGCCCGAAACTCGCCCCCTCGCGGAGCTTGGTGTTGAAGTTGATGAAGGCTTGGCACATCAGCCGGCCGAACTTCCGCCGCAACTCGTTGAGAATCTCCCGCCCCAGCTTGGTGCGCACGTCGTACAGGTTCGCCAGCACGCGGATCTCCAGCGGCTGGTCCCGGCCGGCCTGGATCGTTTCCAGCGTCTCCAGCTGCTTGGTCAGACCCTGCAGCGAGAAATAGCCGGTGTCCACCGGGATGATCACCTCGCTGGCCGCGTTCAGCGCGTTGCGCGTCAGCAGACCGATGTGCGGCGGACAGTCCACCACCGCAAAGTCGTACTTGTCCGCGACCGTCGAGAGGGCCTCGGCCAGCAGATCCTCCCGGTCGGGCTTGTCCCGGACCAGCAGCTCCAGGTTGGCCAGGGCCGTCGTCGAAGGCGCCAGGTCGAAGTTCGCGGTGATCTGCCAGATGCTGCGAACGATGTCCACACGCTCGCCGTTCCGCGAGCTGAGCACCCGGTAGAGATCCACCTCGATCTGATCCTCGGGCACGGCCAGCCCCAGCGCACAGTGGCCTTGCGGGTCCATGTCCACCAGGAGCGTCCGCTTACCCTCCCGAGCCAGGCAGGCCGCCAGGTTGATGGCCACAGTGGTCTTGCCACAGCCGCCCTTCTGATTGGCGATGGCGATCGTTCGCATGATCGTCTCAACCTTCAAACACGACCGATGAACCGTTTACGGGCGTCCATCGCACCCGGGACCGCATGTGCTCAGGCCAATTCCCAGTATGGCGCATTTATCGGTCGGTCCAGGCGCAAAACTTTACCGGACCCGAAAGTGTCTGAAGTTTCAGGAGGAACGGGGGTTACAATCAGTCCCGGCGGGGCGGTAACAAAGAGGTTACGGCAGCGTCGAGCTTCATCAGCCGCCCACGGGGGGTGTGTTCGGCCAGGAAACGCGCCCTGGCCGCCCGGGCCATCCCCACTCGATACGACTCGTCGGCCAGCAGGCGCCGGACCTGCTCGACCATCTCCGAGAATGTGCGGAAAACCGCGTATTCCAGGCCTTTTTTCAGCATGGTGCCCAGTCCTCCGGACGCCCGGTCGTCACCGTGAGCCCTGGCTACCAGCACTGCGCCGCAGCCGGCCGCCAGCGCGGTCGCCAGGTCCACACGCCCGCCAATGTCGGCATGCACGACCACCCTGGCCAGAAGGCATGTCTGGCGAAGATTCTCGTATGTCGCCGGGTGGCCGGCGACCAGCACATCCGGCACGCCCCGCCATCCATCCCCTTGGACGTGCGGTATAACATTATGTTTTGCAAGATGTTGCACTATCGCTCGCCACATCAGGGCCGGGGCCAGCACTCGATTGACCCGCTCCAGCATCGCCGCGCGGGATTCAGCCGACTCCAGCCGCAGCCCGGCCTGAGTCTCCGCCCGGGCCAAGTAACCGGCCGCCTCATCGAGCCGGTAGGTTTCAATCCCCACGGCCAGCATGTCACGCAGCCGGTTCCAGACCTCGATCTCCGTGTGCAGCCGGAAGCCATTAGGCTCGGCCTCCAGCGGGCCGATGTCGGCCAGGATGGCCACGTCGATCGGGCGCGCACCGTCGCTCTCGGCAGCGCAGGGAATCGGAAGCGGGCAGACGACTATCCGTCCGGCATCGAGTCCGGCCTTGCGCGCACGATCGGCGATACGCTGCCCACAGGCGGCCAGTATGTCGTGCCGAGCCAGGCCGGCCACGACAGCCTCGACCCGATCCTCATCCAACAACCAGCACACCGCCGGGGCGGTCTCGGGCAGGGAACCCTGCAGGTCTTTACGGCTCACATCCAGCAGCAGCGTCCAGTCCAGACGCGATCCCAGCGCGGACCGGGTCTTCTGCACCCGTGCAAGGGGATGGACGTCGCCTGGCTGACGGATATCCGCCACGGCGCTCTTCCACCCCATCTCCAGGGCTGCCTGGTGCATCGTATCAGCCCACGCCCAGTGCAGAGACCTGGCATGCAGACCCATGATCGCCAGGCAGGTTGACGACCCCGGTTGGCCGGCGCTGGGCCAGCCGACATGAAGCTGGCGCAGCTCCGCATCGCGGCGGTTTTCCGTCTGGCGATAGGCGCTTTCGAGGGCTGCCTGGCAAGGCGCCAGTTGCTGCTCGGTGGTCCAGGGCCACATCATGATTCGGCTCGGCGGGCTGTGGCCCGGGTGTGCGGCCAGCCAGTCGACGAACACGCTCTCGAGTTGCTCGGGCTGGCAGAGCACCAGCACCAGCCGCCCGGCGCGGATGCTTTCGGCGAAGTCATGGACCGCCAGGGGCAAGGCCAGGGCCGGCGCGTCGGTTTCCCAGACGAATACCGCCCGGTGCGGGCCGAGGCGTTCCAGAAGCAAGGCCGCCTCTCGTCCCTGGCCGAAGGCGGGCATGACCACATTGCCGGTGCCGGGATCGAACTGGTCCAGAAGTGCCTGGGCGCGGACCTCGGGGATCGAAGTTCGGCCCAGCCAGCCGGTCGAACCGTCGGGAAGGCGGGTTCGCAGGCTGACATGGCCGTCGCGCGTGCGGGCGGGCTCATATGCTCCCAGGCTGGAACCGAGTGCCTCACGAAGCCTGGCCGCCAGTGGCGGATCAACGGTTTGCAAGGCAAGGATGTTGCGTTCAAGGACCGCCGGATCCAGGATCGGGGTTGTTGAGGCGCACATCGAGGGGTTGGCCGGCCCGCGGGGTCCTCAGCCGTCTGCCCGAAGCCGCAGGATCATCATGCAGATCAGAAACACCATCCACAGGGCATAGGCCACGATGGAGGCCGTCAGCGGCCAGCGGGGCATAGGCGGAGAATCGCCGGCCGGGAGGTCGTTATCCCAGAAGGACGGAGTCGGCGGGGCCTGAGGTGCATCGTCCATGGCGGGTGTTGCTCCACGCGGGCATCCGGCTCATCCGGCCGCGGGGCAGGCTCGGCGGACACGGGGCGTCGGGCCGACCGACTCGCGGGCGCAGGAGGCGGAACGGAATTCGCGACAGCAGGTTAGCCGGGCGGCCGGCTGGTGGCAAGGACCCCGAGGGGCCGGGCGTCCCCTGGTCTCGACGGAGGCACCTGAGCCCATGCCGACCGGCGGATCGTCGGGTATGCTCCACGACAGCAGCACCGACAGGTGGGCGGCGAACAGGGATCCACCGGCCCGCAGCGACCATGCACCGGACGCCATCGCGGTTGAAGCCGGCTTGCAGCGTCGCTTGCGGGACTGCGGCGACCGCCGGGGCACCGGTGGACGCGAACGAGGCGGTTGGCCGATGGCTGGGGCTCAAGGTCCGGCGGGATCTGGCGGCCGGAGCCTGGAAAGCGCCGGCGCGGCGGACCAAGGCCGGGGTGCGGATGGAGGCGGGCCGGTCGGACTCCTGGGGCCCGGATCGCGTGCGAGGCCCAGCGGACCGCTGCCGGCGAACTCCACAAGGCGGACATGGGCGATGATCCCCGACGGGCTCTTCGACGAGGTGATGGACTGGCCGGTGACGCCGGGAGCCGCATCCGCTCCCGCGGAAGCAGCAGCCGGGGACCGGGCGCCAGCCGGCGATCCGGCGGAAACGGGCTCTGCCGGCCGAAAGCGGCTCCCCGGCGGCGGCGGGGTGTACCTGCTGACGGATGCCGAAGATCGGCCGGTGCTGCTGGCCTCGGCCGCGGACCTGCGGCGGGCGCTGGCCGGCCGGCTGGGCGACGTCGCTGAGGCGGGTAGTCCACAGCTGCCGGCGGCGCCTCCCACGGAGACATCGACACCGGCGAAGAGCCCGTCGCCCGGTCGTCGGAGGGTGGACCTGAGCCGCGTGGTCGGACGGATCCGCTGGCGGGCGGCGTATTCGCCGTTCGAGCTGGCGTTCGAATACTGGCGGATCGCCCGGGTCCTGCTGCCGGACAGCTATGTGGAGAACCTCGGCTTCGGGCCGTGCTGGTTCCTGCATATGGACCCGGATGCGGCCATTCCGCGTCTGCGGGTCGGCCGGCTGCTGCAGGCTCCACCGGGTCTGGACCTGGGACCCTTTGCGACCCAGCCGGATGCGACGCGTTTCGCGGAGATCCTCCAGGACGCCTTCGACCTGTGCCGCTACGAACACATCCTCGAGCAGGCTCCGCACGGCCGGGCCTGCGCCTATTTCGAGATGGGGCGTTGTCCTGCGCCGTGCGACGGCTCGGTGC
>Ga0129299_1003202_pt1 | contig 10721 bp, 6 predicted proteins | sample ConPoolayeCmetaG_FD_94477 | JGI IMG/M metagenome (GOLD analysis project Ga0129299, IMG submission 94477) | Hot spring microbial mat communities from California, USA to study Microbial Dark Matter (Phase II) - Cone Pool mat layer C metaG ... | reverse complement strand
CGCATTGCGTTCCAGAAAAAGTTGCTTGAGTGGTTTGCCACTGAGCACGCGGTTGCGTTTGCCTTGCCTGACCCAATACCGGCCGTCAACGCTGTAAACATCGGGCAAACCGGCAGGGATAGAAACCCGCACATGTCTGCTTCCCCTAACCTCCATCACGTCTACCGTCAGGCCAAGCAGCGGAGGTTCACATGTAGCGAGTGCGCGCTTCACCTTCTCCTCGGCAGCAGCCACTTCTTCCAGGCCATGCGGCCCGAACATCACCACGCCGCCTTTAGCGTTTGCCATCGCAGCAAACGCGGCAGCCAGTTGCTGCTCGGAGGCCTGGGCCGGCAGCTCCTGATACGCGGCAGCTTCATCGCCCTCAATAGCCGAAATGGTGGATGACACCTGAGCCATTGCTCTGATACCCCTGAAACTTCCTCGGCTGCGACCTGCTCTACTTGAGTTGCCAGGACATGAGTTGCCAACAGATTTCGGCGCCGCAGCGGCCGTCCAGGAGACCAAACACCTCCCAGACTTTAGCCGCGCCTGTTGATTCCTCCGCCTCAACCGTCGTGTGGTAGAACGGAGGTTCATCCCCGCCGGGCACAATCTTGGACGCGCCGGTATAGGCCAAAGTCAAGACCCTCACCACCCCGCCGGGCCACGCAGGCGGCGGGGGAGGCTCTGTTACACCGTGAATCTTTTGCCAGTAATTCCGACGATTGTCGTGCGGCAGGATGAACTTGTCAGCCTCAGTGTTTCGGCCAGCGTTCATCAATTGATAATAGGCTAAAACTGCCGCTTCGGGATAGTAAGGGTTATCCGGAATGCCGTAAGTGAATTCCAGGCAGTTCTCGTCGGGCCTGGGATCGTATCCTTCGCCGGTCTCCCGTCGTTCGAAGACCGTCTTCTTGCTGATCAGGCTGCGCTCATTCAAGCGAGTCTTGACAATCACCCTGCGGAGTGGGTCGGAATTGCTGACATCCGACTCGATGCCAACACCACCATTGCCGTAGAAATGGCCGAGCAGTTCAAACTGGTAGCCCTGTTTAACGTCGTCCTTTTTCCGGAATATCGAGAGGTAGACCGGCGCAATCGGGCCATAAGCGTAGCCGAAAACAGCCAGATTCTCGCCGACATAGCCGCCATGCGAGACCCGGTAAATCCTCGCCTCACATCTCTCTTCGCCCAGAAAACCCTGCCCTTTGCCCTCCCTGAGATCGGGCAACAGGTCATGGCGCGCGAACACAGAAACGCCTGTGCTGGGGTCTATCTGGCGGTCGAACACGACGCCTCCGATAGGGCCGGCAAGATTTCCTCGCTCTTTCCGCGCTGGGGATACATCATAGCGGTAGAAAAGCAGCCATTCCATCGCCGGATCGTCATCTACGTTGAGCTCGATTAGCTTGCTGACGGGAGCCCACTCTCTGGGTATGATGGTCCGCAGATCAAAGGGCACTTCACTTCTTCCGCCAAAGGGCGACTCGCAACCTGAGACTGAGGCCACAATCGCTGCGCTTATCAGCAATTGCCAACCGACGCGAGCGGCAAGGCGAGTGAAATGGACGAATTGCTGCATCATGCTCCTTTCTGCAATCGAACTCCCTCGCCAGCCGCACGCAGCGAATGTCCCGGCTGCAATCTACTCCTGCGCTCGATTCTCCTCAGACATCATCCGTCTTGCCGGACTCGCCTGGCGCTCAGGTTCGGACGACACAGAAGCCCTGCGGGATGTTTCCTGAGTCAGAACCAGAGGCAAAACCTCATCCATCCGGTCGACAAACACGAATTGCAGGTCCCTTTTGACCTTCTTGGGCATTTCCACCAGGTCTTTTTTGTTCTTGCTGGGCACGATGATGGTCCTTAAACCGGCCCGGTGGGCAGCCATCGCCTTCTCCCGCAGTCCGCCGATGGTCAGCACCCGTCCACGCAAGGTGATTTCGCCGGTCATGGCGATGTCGTGTCTCACTGGCCGGCGGGTCAACGCCGAAATGAGCGCTGTGGCCATGGTGATACCGGCCGATGGCCCATCTTTGGGGATAGCCCCCTCAGGGACATGGATGTGGATATCGTATTTATCGAATTCGCGGATCTTGATGCCCAGCTCTTTGGCGTGCGAGCGGGCGTAACTGAGAGCCGCCTGAGCTGACTCCTGCATGACTTCGCCCAATTGTCCGGTCAACAATAAGTTGCCCTTGCCCCGCATCAGCGAGACCTCGATAGGCATGAGGTCTCCACCCGTTTCGGTCCAGGCGATGCCTGTAGCTACGCCGACTTCATCCCGTTCTTCCTTGAGACCATACGAGAACTGCGGCGGTCCCAGATATTTGCTGAGAGACGCGGAGGTCAGCCTGGCCGGGAAATGCTTGCCTTCGGCCACTTTCCGCGCGGCCTTGCGGCAAATATTGGCGATTTCTCGCTCCAGGTTGCGAACGCCAGCCTCATAGGTATACTCCCGAATGATCTCGCGTAACACACTGTCGGGAAATATAATCTGCCCCGGTCGCAGGCCATTTTCCTCCAGTTGCTTGGGTATAAGAAACTGGCGGGCGATGTGCAGCTTCTCTTCTTCTATGTAACCTGGAAATTCGATGACTTCCATCCGGTCGCGCAGTGCAGGCGGAACGGTGTCCAACATGTTGGCCGTTGTGATAAACATTACCTTCGACAGGTCGTAATTGACCTCCAGATAGTGGTCAGAAAAGGCGTAGTTCTGCTCCGGGTCTAACACTTCCAACAGTGCCGACGAAGGATCGCCCCGGAAATCAACTCCGATTTTGTCGATTTCGTCCAACATAAAGACAGGATTGCATGTGCCCGCTTTGCGCATGGTCTGAATGATCCGCCCCGGCAGAGCGCCCACGTAGGTCCGGCGGTGGCCCCTGATCTCAGCTTCATCGCGGATGCCGCCCAGGCTCACGCGGACGAATTCGCGGCCAATGGCTTCGGCAATTGATTTGCCCAATGAGGTCTTGCCTGTGCCCGGTGGTCCGACAAAGCACAGGATGGGGCTGCGCATTTTCTCTGCCGCCAGCTTGCGCACGGCAATATACTCCAAGATGCGTTCCTTAGCCTTGGGCAGCCCGTAATGATGCTTGTCCAGAACCTTTGCCGCAGCGCTCAAGTCAATGTTGTCTTCCGAGTAGGTATTCCAGGGCAATTCGAGCAGCCAGTCCAGATAAGTTCTGGCGACGACAGCTTCCGGGCTGGCGGCCGGCATGGCGGCCAGCCGCTTCAGCTCCTTCTCGGCCTTCTTGCGGGCCTCTTCGGACATGGGGGTCTTGTCGAGTTTCTCGCGCAGCTCGCCGATTTCTTCCGTCAGGCTGTCCATCTCACCGAGTTCGGTCTGGATGACCTTCATTTGCTCTCTGAGGAAGAACTCCCGCTGTGAACGGTCCACCTCCTGCTGCACCTGGTCGTGAATCTGAGCTTCCAGTTCAAGGACATCGAGCTCTCTCGCCAGGATGATGCTGAGCCGCTGTAGCCTCGCAGTCGGGTCGAACGTCTCGAGGATTTCCTGTCTTTCCGGAACGGGCAGCTCCAAGACTGATGCGATGAGGTCGGCCAACCAACCCGGCTCATCAATGTTCATAGCCGCCACATAAGCGTCTTCAGGCAGCGTGCGGCTGAGCTGCACACATTTTTCGAACAGGGCCAGAACTGCACGCATCAACGCCTCGGTCGGCAGGTCTATTTCTTTCGACTCATCTATGGGCTCTACCTTGACCCGGAAATAGGGCTCGGTCTGAACAAATTCAACAATTCTGACCCGTCTCTTGCCCTGGCCCAATATGCTGGTGCTTCCATCCGGCATACGCAACACGCGCCCGATGGTCACCTCCGTCCCTATCTGATAAAGCTCGTCTTCCGATGGCTCAAGCACATCGGAATCTTTCTGGGTGACCACAATGATGACATCATCGTGCTTCGAGGCCGCCTCAACCGCCCGTACCGAACGGTCCCGGCCCACAAATAATGGGGTAACCATATATGGAAACATGACGGTATCCCGAATAGGCAACAGGGGATATTCCGTCAATTCATCTTCAGAATTCTGCACTCTCACTCTTTTGTCCATGTTTTCCAGAAACGCTCAACTCCCTTTACCAATCTACTTCTCTTCTCCAATGAATATACCATAAATAAATCCGATAGTACAATTCGGGTTATGTTGTAGAGGCAGCGTGAAGCGTCAGTCTACTGGTCCCACTCTGGTAATTCCTGGCCAGTGCGAACAGCCCAATTTTCACGCAAATTGGCGGCAATGAAGACAGAGCCGGCCGCACAGATTAAATCGGCGGGGGCAGCCACTTTCAAAGCCAAATCCAGGGCTTCATCAACATTGGCTGTGACGTCGCCTTGTCCGCCCAACGCAGCCGCCAGAGCGCACAATTGCGCCGGATTTGCCGCACGGGGGTGAGCCGCGCGCGTGAAAATGATGCGCTTCACGTGGGGGACGAACTCGCGTAGCATCCCTTCGATGTCTTTGTCGCTCGATGCGCCAAAGATAAGCACGATGGGCCGGCCGCCAAAATACTCCTTCAGCGCCAGCACCAGCTTCTGCGCCGAGTCGGCGTTATGAGCACTGTCCACAATAATAAGCGGCTGTTGGCTCAGTATCTCCAGCCGACCCGGCCAGCGTACACAGCGCAGACCAAGCAATATGTCCGGAGTAGCTATTCTCCAGCCCCGAAGACGCAGGAGGTCAAGGACTGTCACGGCCGTAGCCGCGTTCAATATCTGGTGTGCACCGAGCAACGGCAACCACACATCGAGGCAAGCATTGCCAGCGGCTAAGCGGCTGCCCGTTGCAGGTTGCGCTGTCTGGTCTTCTTGTCGGCGAGGACAGAGCCGAAAACTCTGGCCATTCCAGTCAAAGCCGGTCTGCGACCACGACCATTCGTTTTCAACCTGCGTGAGCGGGGCGTTCTTGTCCTGACAGACGGCTCGAATGACTTGCATCGCCTCTGCCGGCTGGGGGGAAGTAACCACCGGCACACCTGCTTTGATGATGCCGGCCTTCTCTCTAGCAATCTGGGCCAACGTATTGCCCAGAAGGTGAGTGTGATCATAGCTCAGCGAGGTGATCACGCTGACCTCAGGGATAACCACATTCGTGGCGTCAAGCCGCCCGCCCAGACCGACCTCGAGCACAGCAATATCTACCGCCTTCCTGAAAAAATACAAGAATGCCAGTACGGTGATAACTTCAAAAGTGGTAATCCCCTCGACCTGATCCGCATAGGGTTGAAGCTCCTCAATCAGTTCTGCGACTTCCAGGTGGGCAATCAATTGTTGATTGATGCGGATACGCTCCCTGAACGTGTGCAGGTGAGGGGAGGTGTACAATCCCACACGGTATCCTGCTGCTTGAAGGACCGAAGCAATCATCGCCGAGGTTGAGCCTTTGCCTTTGCTGCCGGCCACATGCACCACTTTGAGCTTACGATGGGGGGAATCCAACAGAGCCAGAAGGCGTTCTATGCGGCTCAGATCGAACGTTTCCGGCGCATAACGATAACCAATTTTCTTTTCGTAATCCGTGAACTGGTAGATATATTGAATGGCTGCCTCATAGGTCAACATATAGACCCTCAAAGTGAAATTCAGGCGATATTCTAATTTAATCATTATGAAAAGGCAAGAACGAATGCCCGGACTTTGCCAAAAACAAAAGCCAATGCTATAGTATCTAATTGCTCGTATGGCCGACGCACTTCATGGACTGATTTTGGCGGGCTATAGGGAGGCAAAAGGTGAGGCGTTTCCCCTCGCGTTATTTGAAGATACATTTAGGCGTTCTATTCGCCTACATGCTACTGACTCTCATCTTGACTTTCCCCCTCATCACGAAACTGTCAACCCACGTGGCCGGCGACGGCATCGATGCGCCCCCTCTGACCTGGAATCTGTGGTGGGTCAAATACGCCCTGGTCGACCTGGGGCGAAATCCCCTGCAATGCGACTACCTTTTTTACCCCATCGGCATCAATCTGGCTTTTTACACCCTCACCGTACTCAACGGTATGCTGTCCATACCCCTACAATCGGTGATAGGTCTGATTCCGGCGAACAACATTGTCCTGTTGTCGTCCTTTACCTTCGGTGGGTGGGGGGCTTTTCTCCTATGCGAGCACTTGTTGATCAGCACTGGCGCTCATCAGGGCGTTGATGGTGGCCCGAAAGAACGCAGAAATGCAGGGACAGCAAAGAGCGCTCGGCGCGCCACATGGGACATCTATTTGGCCTCTTTTGTCGGCGGCTTGGTGTATGCGTTTGCCTCCAGCAAACTCTTCTTTGCTGCACTCGGCCAATTCAACATTGCCAGCTCCCAGTGGATACCTTACTATATTCTGTTTTTGTTCAAGTGTCGCGAAAAGCCGCAGAGCTTTGCCATGCCCGTTTTTCTCGCCCTTTTTCTCTTGTTACAGACTTGGGCCGAGATGACTTACGCTTCTTTTCTCCTTCTTTTCACTCTGTTGTTCCTTGCACACCATTTCTTGTCCAGCAAGAGTGCGAAGGCTCTGTACGGTTTCTTGAGAAGTATGTTGATAGCAGCAATCATATTCATGGCAGGCATATCGCCTCTGCTGCTGACCATGCTGCCGGAACTGTCCGCTGAAGGCGATTTCTTCGTTGAGGGAACTGGCTTCGCCGAGACCTTTTCCAGCGACTCTTTGGGGCTGATAATCCCCACCCAGCTTCACCCATTCTTGGGGCGATTGGTCAATTACTTCAATTTTCCACATGACAAAGGGCAGCACCTATTCCTGGGTTACATCACGCTTGCTGTCGCGCTGTACGGATTCATCCACTGGATCCGCTACGGAGCTATTCGCTTCTGGGGTTTGTCGGTTTTCATTTTCCTTCTGCTGGCCTTTGGCCCGGACTTGCGCTTCAATGGCATCAACCTCGGCGTACCTTTGTTGTTCCGCATCCTGCAGAAAATCCCCTTTTTCAACGGAAACCGTTATCCGGGGCGGATTGGTGTGATGGTGGTGATGGGCCTGGCCGTGCTGGCCGCGTTTGGCGCGTTGTGTTTGATCCGCTACGCTTCATCGCAGCATCGCACCAGAAAATACGCCCCTCTGGTTCCCATCTTCTTGGCCGGACTGATCGCGTTCGAGCATCTCTCAACGCCCCTGCCGGTGGTCGAGCTCCGTGTGTCCGATGTGTATTACCAGATTGCGCAAGACCGCGAAGATGTTACCTTGCTGGACATCCCTGTCGCCTGGCGCAATGGCTTCCGTGTGACCGGCACCATGCACCCTGTTATCATGTTTGAGCAGTTTGCTCAGACCATCCATCACAAAAGGGTTCTGGCCGGCAATACATCCAGAAATCCGGAGTACAAATTTCAGTATTTCACCGAGTTGCCCGTCCTCAACAGCATCATCGCGCTTGAGACAGGCCATTCGTTGCCCCCTGGTCAGGCACAGGAAGATGCCGCCAACGCGGTATCGCTGCTGCGCTTCTTCAACGTCCGCTATATGGTCGTCCACCCTGAGCAGGCCGGGGCCGACATGGTATCATACATTGAGGCGGTAATGCCTGTGGAAAGGTTCTACCAGGATGCAGAACTCATCGCTTATAAGGTCAAATTGCCCAGTTTGCCATCGGAGGCACATCTTGATTTTGGACAGCCGTTGACGGCCGTCCATCTGGGGGAAGGGTGGGGCGAAGCGTATGTGACCGACAAATACGTCTGGGCTCAACGCGACGGCGCCCTGCTGATGGTCCCTCTCGATGGCGGAGCCAAAAAGCTCACGTTTCGCGTGTGGGCCCCTGGGCCGCGCCAGGTCATGCGCCTTGAGATGAACGGCTTTGTGTTGCCTGGACTTGAACTGGCGGAGGGTTGGGGCGAATACGAAATCGCCCTGCCTGCACATTCCGTCCTGGCCGGCATGAACCGCCTGCGGCTGCGTTTTTCACGGCTGTTCCCCGTCGGGGATGTCTTGCCCATCGGGCCGCCTCTCGGCCAATCCAACATCAGCGTGCCGGTCAGCATTCTGGCCAAGAGCGCAGGGCATGAGATTGGCAACTTCGGCCACATTTACCTGAACGGCAGGAATGTCTCCTTGCAGGGGATTGGATACAACATGGTGGCGCTCGACCCGAAAACCGGCTCGATTCTAGACCGGCGGACATTCAACACGTTTTCGGTCGGACGCGCGTCGCGGGACATGGCAGACTGGATTGAGGCTTTGCCAGACGGAGCTCTGGTTGTGCTGGCGGTTCGGGACGAAGCGTCTACGAAGCTCACCGAAGAAGCAGTTGACGCGCTTCGCCTGCTGGGGCTGGAGGGAGATTTACGCGGACGGTTCCGCTGGAGTCACGCTGCCATCGGCGCCAAGGGCCTGTTGCCAGGACAGGGCATCGAAAGTATCCAGGCTTTGCGTCCGGCAACAGTGAAGTTGGGGCTTGGCGTTACGTCACCCCGAGTGGCAGCGGCCTTCGAGTGGATGCGATTCTTCCCTGCTGGGGCCCCACAAAATGCGGCCCAGTAGTACGCCAACGAAAATAGACCGCTCACCGCCCTGCGCGGGACAGTGAGCGATCCTTCCTCAGCCAGACTAACGATTATCGGTATGAATAGGTCAGCGCCGCTTCCAGTTCTTCCAGGTGCGTCTGGTCATCGACCGTCACCAGTTGGGGGCCATTGCCGTTTATATTCACGACGGTCACAGAACAGTTGCCGGGCGTAAAACCTTGCCAAACCTTCCGCTCCTCGGGGAAGTAATGGCTGAGCATGGCGCGCAAAGGTCCACCATGCGACACCACGATCACCGTCTCCTCCGGGTGGCGAGCGACAATTAAGTCTAGCGTCTCGGCAATTCTTCGCGCAAAGCCGATCTTGCTCTCTCCACCAGGATAAGCGAAGGCCAGGTCATCGCGGTCCCGCCAGCGCATCAGCAGGTCGGGATATTGCGCTTCAATTTCTGCGGTGGTCATCCCTTCTATAACGCCGAAATGGAATTCCCGCAGGTCGGTCACCAGGCGGACAGGTAAAGCCAACCTGTCGGCGATGGCCTGAGCAGTCTGGTAGGCCCGCGATAGGGGGCTGCTGTACAGAGCATGAACCTGCCCCCGCAGTTCCTCCAGCCGTTTGGCAACGAGTTCTGCCTGCCGCCTGCCTACTTCGTTGAGCGGCGTGTCGGACCAACCCTGCCAGCGGCCTTCAAGATTGCCGTTCGTCTGTCCATGCCGGACAAAAATCAACTGAGTCAATTTCTCTCACCTCGGTCTCTTAGCCCTTCTTTTGTAAGATCAGAGCTGCAAAATATCTCACACAGATTATATTCTATTTTTGAAATACTGGCAATAATCCTTAATGGCACACTTTTCACACAATGGCTGTCCGGATTTGCAAACGTGTCGTCCATGCTCGATCAGATTGATGTGAAATTCATAGCACAGTTCCGGCGGCACCATGTGCTCCAACAAGTTGTGAGCTTGTTCTCTGGTCACTTTCGGCCCAATCAAACCGAGGCGTTTGGTCACGCGAAAGACATGGGTATCCACCGGAAAGGCTGGTTTACCGAAAGCAAAACACAGCACAATAGCCGCGGTCTTTGGGCCGACGCCAGTGATGGACATGAGCCAGGAACGGGCTTCGGCCAAATCCATCTCTCTCAGGAAATCGAGGGCCAGTTTGCCTGCTCGTTCGGTGATGATGGCCAGGGCCTTCTGCATACGAGGCCCTTTTTGATTGGCCAGGCCCGCGACCTGAATGGCCTCGATCACCTCATCGGGAGGCGCGTCTCGAACAGCCTCCCAACCAGGGAAACGCTGCCGCAAAGACTGAAAAGCGCGGTCACGGTTCACGTCATTCGTGTTCTGCGATAATATGGTCAACATAAGCGTATCCAGCGGGTCGTGCTGCTTACAATGTTTGGGCCCATACACGTTTCTCAGTCGCTCGTTTATCACCTCTATCTGCTCGCGCATCTTGACCTGTTCTGACAACTGTCCTCCTTGCCTATCGGATACTTATGCGATGCCGCTCAACCGCCTGAGGCGGCGAGCGCGATAGACGGCCCTGTCACTCTGGCTTCTCTGGGCCAGGGCCCAGGCGGTCCAACGCTTGCTGAGCAAGCCTCCGAGTCGTGGGGTCACTGCGCCCCAAATCAACCGCGCGCCCAAACGCCCATCGCGCCTGGGACATTTTGCCCAGTCTCTGATAAAGCTCTCCAAGGTGATAGTAACACCGGCTATCGCCCGGATGCAGAGAGACAGCCTGCCTGAAGGCGAATTCCGAACTGGCCCATTGTCCTTTCAAGTAGAACAATCTTCCTAACAAATCAAAGGCCAGATAGTTGTTGCGGTCAATCATCGTGGCTTGAGTGGCAGCCCAGATTCCCCTGTTCAAATCGAAGATGGTATCGGCTTCAAACTCAGCCAGCGCAATGTAAAACTCCACCTGGTTCGGCTCATGTTCTATAGCAGCCTCAAACCACTGTTCCGCCAAGCCATACTTTGACTCGGCCCAATAGGTGCGAGCAATTTCCGTGCAAGCCGCTGCGTTCCGAGGCTCCAGGGCCAGCAGGCGGGCGAAGCTCTCTCGCGCTGGCACGATCTCCCCCTGCTGGAACTGACATCTGCCCCAAAAGTACAGTGCCAATGGATGGTCTGGCATGATCTGTAACGCCCTGTTCAGGTACAACGCCGCTTTGTGGAAAAACTTTCGCTGTGCCAGGGTGGCGCCCAGGTAGGAAAGAGACTCCACGTCGCCAGGG
>Ga0129299_1003201_pt1 | contig 10723 bp, 7 predicted proteins | sample ConPoolayeCmetaG_FD_94477 | JGI IMG/M metagenome (GOLD analysis project Ga0129299, IMG submission 94477) | Hot spring microbial mat communities from California, USA to study Microbial Dark Matter (Phase II) - Cone Pool mat layer C metaG ... | reverse complement strand
GTACAGCACGGCGGCGGCATTGGCCCGCATCATCCATTTCCAAAGCGAATCCATGGGTCGGCTTTCGATGCGCCCATCGGGCGCCAATCGTATTTTAGTGCCCCAGCGGGGTTGTGTACAAAACTTTTTCTTCCGGCGGTCCGATCACGTCCGAAAGTTCCCGGGGGAAATGCAGCGCGCTCATGATGGCCGTGACCGTCAGCACGGTCGGCGCGCCCTTGGGCGATCCGTCCACGCGGAAGCCGCGCACCGCGAAGGTGCGGTTTGATTGCAGCGTGGAGTCGAACCACTCGAACACCTTGCGAATATCGCCCTCGAACCGCACCCGCACGGGGTATTCCTCGAGAAAGACCGCGCCGCCCGGACCGGCGTGCCGGATCGGAGGCAGCGGCTCGAGTTCGCGGATGCCGCCCACTTTCAGATCCAGCGCCAGGTCCGTCAACCGCTCGAGGGCGCGGAGCTGGAAGAGGAGCTTGCGCGCGTCCTCGCCGCTCGGCACGGTTTCCTCCATTCCGAGGTTGCGCGGCAGCTCGATGCCGAGATTGCGCGCCTTCCGGTTCATGCGGAACCGGGCCTCGTACAGCGCGACCTTGAAGTCTATATGGCCGACCCGGCCTTCGCCGTCCTCGCCCAGCGGCTCGATGACCGAAAGCCGTTCCGTCATCCGTTTCCATTCCGCCTCGAGCTGGCGGCTGGTCTCGACCTCCGCGCGCTTCATCTCCCGGAGCACGTCCTCGCTGAAGAGCAGCCGCTTCCGCTCCAGTTCGGCGCGTTTCTCGCGAATCTGCCGCTCGATGCTGCGCCGCGTGACGTTTTGCGGCAGCAGCGCGAGGAACCAGAGCGCGGCGATGATCGCGACGGTCGCGGCGATGATGGCCACGACCTGCTGTCGCTCGTTCCAGGTGTTCGGTTGCAGCAGTTTCATCGGTCGCGCAGCCTCACGTCGAGGACGAAACGGCGCGCGCCGATCGTGCCCTCGATCTCGGCGGTCCGGCCGGCCACCACTTCATCGTCGCTTAACAGGTCGGCCGACGCCACGAAAGGCGCCGCCGCGAGCCCGTCAATCAGCCGCTTCACCGTCGCGAGGTTGCCGCGGCGCGTGTAGCCTTCGATCAGCACCCGCTGGAATACGGGGGGGGCGGGCGGAACGGCCGTCGCCGCGGCCGGTTCGCCGGGGCCGGGCACCGGGCGCCGCTCCACCGGCCCGGCGGCCGATTTCTCGAAATAGAGCTCGGCGTCCGCGACCATCGTGATCCAGTCCTCGTTGTCCTTCACCTGTTGAACCGTAGTCAGCAGATCGCGCAACACCGGGCCGCCCGCCACCAGGGTGCGAACGGCGGCGCCCATGCGCCTCAGCTTGTCGTTGCGGGCGCGGATGGCCTCGATCGAAGAGGCCAGCTCCTGTCGCGTCTGGACGCTGGCCTCCTGCATCCGCAGCACGTCCGCCTTGCGCCGGTTGTCGCGATAACCGCCGGCGAGTCCGGCGGCGAAAATCAATCCCGCGACCACGGCGGCGGCGACCCAGACCGGCTTCTGCCGTCGGAATTCGCGCTCGTACCGCAAGTCGTCGGGCAGCAGGCTGATGCGGCACCGTCCGGCATTCCGCGCGGCCAGCGCCAGTCCGACCGCGGTCGCATAGACCGCCGCCTCGGCCGGATCGTCCGACCATCCGGCGGCGTCCGCGCCGGCCACGGGCAGTCCGAGCGCCTCGCCGACGCGTTCCGCGAAGCCCGCCAGCCGCGCGCCGCCGCCCGCCAGCACCAGACGGCGCGGCCGGGCCTCCGGATCCGGAAACAGGTTCGCGTACACCGAAAGGCAGGATTTCAACTCGTTGAGCCACTGGTCGGCGGTCTGCCGCAACGCGGCCTGCTCGGGCCGGTCGCCCCGCAGATCGCCCTCGCTCTCCTTCCGGCTTTCGGCCAGCGCGAAGGGAACCTTCAATGCCCGCGCCATCGCGTCGGTGAAGGCCCGGCCCCCAACGCCGAACGAACGGACGAAATAGAGCCCCTCCGCCGAGCCGATGGCGATGTCCGTGCCGCCGGCGCCGATTCCGGCGAACAGCGCGGGTTCGGCGCCCGCGGCGGCGCACAGCGCGTTGTACAGCGCCACCGGCGCCGGCGCGATCTCGGCCACCCGCAACTGCAATTCCCGGGCCCGCGAGAGCGCCTCGTCCACCGCCGGGGCGCGCGCCATCGCCAGCAGCAGCCGCCGCTCCCCGGCCTTCAGCGCGAACGGCGCATGCGCATGGCGCATCGTGTCCGACATCATCTCGCCGTACTTGACCACCTCGATCTCGGCGGCCTGCGCGTCGGTGCGCGGGTCGTCCGGCGCCAGCAGCAGCGGCTGGAACAGCGCCTGCGCGCCCGGCAGCGCGATGGCGCACGAGGCCTCCCGCAAGCCCTTCTGATCGAGCCACGATTCGATGGCCTCGCGCGCGCCCACGCCGTCGAACGGCAGCCGCAGCGTCTCGCGCCTCAGCAGCCGGGGCGTTCCGGACGCGGCGGCCAGCCAGACCGCGCGGATCGCGTGGCGACCGAGGTCCAGGCCGACAAGGGTTTCCCGGGAGGCGAGGCGCATGGGAAGGGCGTCAGTTGACCGGAGCTTCGGCGGGCGCGGCCGCCGGGGCCGGCGGGGCGGCCGGCGCCGGCGGCTCCGGTTCGACCGGCACCAGGCTCTCGCCCCGGTTGGAAATCAGTATCGCCGTCACGAAGATCAGCAGGTTCTGCCGGTTTTCCTCGATGGTCTCGCTCGAGAACAAGCGGCCGATAATCGGGATGCTCGACAGAATGGGCACGCCGGTGCGCTTGCGGGTCTGCGTGGAAGAGATCAGTCCGCCCATGACGACCGTTTCGCTGCTGCGCACCCGCAACTGGGTGTCGATGCGGCTCCGGCGGAAGATCGGCACCTTCACCAGCGCGAGCGGAGAATTCGTCGTGTTGACGCCGTTGTTGCCGTTATCGTTGTTGCCGTTGTTGTCGCCCGCCGACGTGTAATACTCCCATCGGACGAACTCGCTGATCTCGGGCGCGAGCGTCAGCAGGATATCCTCCAGGTCCGCGCCGACGCTCGGCGTGACCGCCAGTTCGATGCCGAGTTCCTCCAGCGTCGGGCGGCCGACGGGGACCAGCACCGTCTGGTAGGTCGTGTTGCCGCCGTCGGAGACCGTGGAGGGGATGGACTGAACGTCGAACTCCTCGAAGTAGCGGAAATCCTCGCCGATGCGGATCGTCGCCGGCTGATTGTTCAGCGTGGTGACCCGCGGCACCGAAAGCGTCTTCGCCTTGCCCGAGGTTTCCAGCGCATGGACCACCGCGCGGAACATCGGATCCGTCAGCAGTCCCTGAAAGGCGAAATTGAGGCCGATCGCCTGGTTCGGGAATCCCTCGGCGCCGAGCGTGGCGCCCCGATTGATTTGGGTCCGCGCGCGGGTGCGCCCGCCGGAAGTGGTCTTGGTCACCGCGATCGGGCTTTCGAGCAGCCAATCGATCCCCAGTTCCGTCAGATCGTTCACCCCCACCGCGATGAACCGCGCTTCGATCATCACCTGCGGCGGCGCGACGTCGAGCGCCTCGATCAGGTCCTCGACGCGCTCCAGGTTCGCGCGCGTGTTGCGGACGATCAGCGTGTGGGAACGCGCATCGAACTGCAGCGCGGCGCCCTCCGGCTGCTCGACGAACAGGTCAATGGCCCGGGTGATGGAGTTCTCCGCGGCGTCGCCGGCGACCTCGGCGCCGAGGCGTCCCTTGCGCAGGCGGTAGATGCGCGTGTCCATCGGGGCGCCGGCCTGTTCCTCCGGCGCCGCGGTCACCCAGATCAGGTTTTCGCCGACGTAGAACACGACGCCGAGGTTGCGCGCAATGAAGTCGAGCACCTCCCGGAACGGCACGTTCTCCGCGTGAATGCTCAACGTGCGATCGCTGGCCATCGCGTCGGCGACGATGTTGATGCCTTCGGTCTTTCCGATTTCGAGAATGAACTCGGTCAGGCCGACGTTGTCGAGGTGGACCGTGATCTTCTTGCCGAGCATCGCCTGCATGGGGCCGGGCGGCGTGCGCAGGGGGCTGTGATCGCCGCGGATGGACCGGCGGAGGCGATAGGTGTCGGGAATCGCGGCGGTTTCATCGAGGTCCGCCGCCGCCGCGCGCGCGGTGGCGGCGCCGCGCGCCGCGGCGACGCGTTCGCGCTCGCGCAGCAGCGCGGCGAGCACCCGCTGCTGCAACTCGGCGAGACCGGGGCGGTTGGGGTCTTCGCGGCTGAGCGCGATGCACTCGGCCAGCGCGTCCTCCAGCCGGCCGTTCGCCACGAGCCGCTCGACCGCCAGAAACTCGAGCGGCGTCGGCGCCGCCGTCTCCGGCGCGGGCGCCGGCGTCCGGCAACTGCCGAGCAGCGCGGCCAGCAGGAAGGCGGCGAACCGGCCTTGCGTGCGCTTTGACCATTGCTGATTCGTCATGGGCTTTTCCTTTCGCGCGACCGCGGAACGCAACCCGCGCCGGACGGGCTTTACGGCGGGCTGTAGTTGTACTCCCAGTACATCGGGGCCTCGAACACCCCGCCCGCATACGACACGTTCAGCGTCCAGGCCTGCATCCCCGCGGGGGTCGGCACCTTCTTGTAGGCGTAATGGTGGAAGCAGCGAATCATCGGAAACATGGAATCGCCGTAGGGCTGGTTGCGGTTCCAGCTGTCGCCGTTGCGCAACTGGTACAGCTTCACCTCCGCCCAGCTCGCGACGCCGTCGTTGTTGCGATCCACGTCCGCCAGCGACGCGCCCAGGTACGACGACCAGCCCCAGCTGCACGGGGCGGCGCTGAATTCGTACATATAGCTGCAGCGTTTGATGTCGGTGTTGCGGCCGTAGGCGTTCGGGCCGGCCGGATTGAACTCGGTGTCGTCGGTTTCCGGAAACTGGTCGCCGACCTCGGTCACGCCGTCGGGCTTGCTGCCGTGCGCGCCCCGCGAACGGTCGGTGCGGCACAGGTACTGCCGGGGGTCCGGAATGTAACTCGGATGGAGCGTCGAAAGCCATCCGGGTGTCGGCAGGACTTCCGCGTCGTGGTCGTTCCGGTACAACAGCGATCCGACCGCGAATTGCCGCAGGTTGCTCATGCAATCCGCCTGGCGCGCCCGTTCCATCGCCCGTCCGATCATCGGCACGGTGAGGATCATCAGCAGCGCGATGATCGCCACGACGACGAGCATCTCGACCAGGGTGAACGCCGCCCGGGCGCCGGGCGCGCCCCGCCGCGGAAACGATTTCCAGGATCTCGCGCGTTGATTGTCCGGATGGCCCATGATTCCTGCTCCACGAACGGCGGCGAAATGTGTTGTCGGCATCCGCCGTCCGATTATAAGAACGAATCCGCGCACGGTCCCATTGTGGCCGGCGGTGGACATGCTCATGCTTTTGGCACAAAAGCGCAACGGGAAAAACGCGCGGCGGGCCGTTTTCCGGCAGTGCGCGGCGGCGGCGCTTGCCGGGGCGCTCGCCGCGCCGTCGGCGCGCGCCCTCCATCCCGATCCGCCGTGGCGGAGGCCGGACCGCCCGCGGCGCGCGGTCGTCGCGCCGCCGCCCGCCGCCGGCGCCGCCTTTCTCGTGGCGGTTCCCGGCGCCGAGTGGGCGGAGGGAGAGGGGTTTGACGCGCACGGCCCCTCCGGACGCCCGGCCGGAGCGCGGCTCGTGCACCGCGACGAGCGGTTCGTCTGGTTGCTGGTCGGCCGCGAACCCTCCGGCGAACGCCGCCCCTTTGAAATCTATTTCGGCGGCCCGCCGGCCGACGCGCCGCCCGACGTCCGGGATCCGGATCCGGTCCAGCTCGAGAACTGGCGGCCCGTCGGCGGCAATGCGCCCGATTCCTGGCCGCGCATGGCCTACATGTTCTCGATCTCTTCCCCGCTGCGCGAGCCGTTTCGGATGCCCGGCTTCGAGCGGCTGGACCGGCTGCCGCCGGAAGGCCGTTTTCCCCGCGGCGACCGCGGCGAGCAGCGCCGCCGGCAGCCCGTGCTCCTCAGCCGGTTGAGTTCCTGGGCGCTGCTGCCCGCCGGCGGCCGCGTGCGATTCGTGCTCGACAGCGAGGATTGCGCGTTCCTGCTGGTGAACGGCCGCCTCGCCGCGTCCGCGCCCCACGGTTCGCCCGAAAGCGGCTGGGTCGAGGGCGAGCCGGTCGAGCTGGCCGCCGGCGTCCACCGCCTGGAGGTGTACGTCGCGTCGCGCGGTCTGTCCCCGTTGCGCGTCGGCTGGTTCCCGCCCGGCGCGTCCGCGCCCGAGGCCTTCGGCTCCGACCGCCTGCTGAGCGGCGCGCGCGCGGAGCAGGTTCGAATCGAGCGCGCGGACCGCACGCTCCAGGCCGACTTCGAGGCCGCGCCGGAAGCCGCCTACGGCTTCGTCGAAAGCCACGAGTTCTTCCAGCCGGTGCGGTTCGACAACCGTTCCGTCAACTGGCTGACCGACAACCGCGCGGTCCGCTGGCGATTCGACGGGGGGCGCGGGGCGGAGGGCGACACCGTCCGGCATGTCTTCCCCCGCCGCGGCCCCTGGCGCGCCGCGATGGAGATCCGGGACGCCCTCGGTTTCGTCGCCGCCATCGAACGCGAAGTGGACCCGCCGATCGCCGTGCCCCGCCTGTATGCGCTGCGCGCGTTTCTGGAGCGGCTGCCTCCCGTGGCCTTTCCAGGCGACCGCCTGGATCCGGGGCTGAGAATCGAAGGCGAGAGCCCCGCGGGCGCGCAGTTCGATGCGGAGTGGGTCTGGACGCGCCGGGACGGCGAAACGAGCGCCGAATCCGCGTCGTTTTCATCCCGACAGCTTCCGCTCGTCTTTCCGCTGGGACGCTTCCGGGCCGCCGATGCCGAGACCCTGACGTGGCAGGTGCGCCACGAGGGCGCGACCCTGTTTTCCGAGACGATTCGCTTCGGAATCGCGCCCGCCGGCGCGTTGCGCGTGGAGGGCGATGGGCTCTACGCGGGAGGCGAGCGCTTCGTGCTGCGGCCGGACGACCGGGAGCGTCGGCCCGGCCAGCGCCGGCTCGCGCTGGACGACCTGTTCGGCAACGTGCTGTTCGCGGACGATTTTCTTTCGGCGGCCGGCCGCGCCCCTCTGGACCGCGACGAGGCCTGGTACCGCCGCCTGGCCCGGCTGCTCGACGGTCCGGACCGGCCCCGCGTCCGGTGGATGCATCCGCCCCGCGCCGATCGGGAGCCGGAGGCCTGGGCGCCGCTGCTGAAATTCGCGATGTCGCCCTCGGCGGCCATGCGGGAGCCGACGCTGATCGCGATTTCGATCGGCCTGGGCGATCTGCTCTCCGGGATGGACGCGGAGACCTACGAGCGGCACGCGGCGGCCCTGACGGACGCGCTGATGGCGGCCACGCCCGCGCCGGTCGCGTGGCTGACCCCGCCGCCCTACCCGGGCCGCGTCGAGGCCGCGCGCGCGTACGCCGCCGCGATCCGGCGCGTCGCCCGCGCGCGCGGGACGCCGGTGGCCGACCTGTTCACCGCGTTCGTCGGCGCCGGCGCGGCGAACGCGCCCGAACGCTTTTTCGAGGCCGGCGGCCTCGGCCTGACCTCGGAGGGCCGCGAACTGGCCGCGCAGGTCGCGGCGCGCGCCTGGCTGCAGGCCGCCGGGGAGAATCCGCCATGACGCCCCCCGCCGCGCCGCCGGCGCCGGGGCTCGACGACCCGTTGGCGTTGAGTCGGGCCCAGCCCGAGTGGAGCGCGAAGACCCCGCTGACCCGGGCCCAGAGCGCGGCCGTCGTTGCGCTCTCGATCGCGCTGATCGCGGCCGCCGCCGCGCGGCCGTGGGCGGTCGGTCGCGCGTTTGTCCTGGCGGCGACCGTGTTCTACCTCTTGTTCACCCTGTACAAGCTGGCGCTGGCCCGGTTGTCCGTGGCCCGCGCCGCGGAAATCCGGGTGCCGCCGGAGGAGACGGCCGCGCTCGATCCGGCGACGCTCCCGGTGTACTCGGTCCTCGTGCCGATGTACCGCGAGCCGGAGTCGTTGCCCGGACTCGTCGCCGCGCTGGCCGCGATGGACTACCCGGCCGACCGGCGCGATGTGCAACTGCTGCTGGAGGAGGACGACGCGGCCACGCGCGCCGCGGCCGACGCGCTCGCGCTGCCGCCCGGTTTCCGCATCACGCTCGTGCCGCCGTCGTTTCCGCGAACGAAGCCGAAGGCCTGCAACGTCGGCCTCGCGCGGGCGCGCGGCGAGTTGTTGACGATCTACGACGCCGAGGACCGCCCGGAGCCGGACCAGTTGCGCAAGGCCGTCGCGGCGTTCCGCCGGCTGCCGGCGGAGGTCGTCTGCCTGCAGTGCAAGCTGAACTTCTACAACCCGCGCCAGAACCTGCTGACCCGGTGGTTCGCGGCCGAGTACGCGTCCTGGTTCGACCTGTCGCTGCCGGGCCTTTCCGCGCTGGGCGGCATGATCCCGCTGGGCGGCACCTCCAACCATTTCCGCGCCGACGCGCTGCGGGCGCTGCTGGGCTGGGACGCGTACAACGTCACCGAGGATTGCGACCTCGGCATCCGGATCCGCCGGCGCGGCGGGCGCACGCGCATGCTGGATTCGACCACCTGGGAGGAGGCCTGTTCCAGCCTGCCGTACTGGATTCGGCAGCGCACGCGGTGGCTCAAGGGCTACATCCAGACGTGGCTGGTGCACATGCGGCGTCCGTTCCGGCTCTGGCGCGAGCTCGGCGCGGCGGATTTCGTGCACTTCCAGGTGTTGATCGGGGGCATCGTCCTTTCGCTGCTGATCAACCCGGTCTTCTGGGCGATGGCCGTCGCGTGGTTCGGCTTCCGGCGCACCGAGCTGATGGAGCTGTTTCCCGGCCCGGTCTTCCTGATGAGCGCGTTCTGCCTGTTCGCCGGCAACTTCACCTTTCTGTACCTCGGCGCGATCGGCTGCTACCGGCGCCGCTACCACGATCTGGTCAAGTATGCGCTCGCGGCGCCTGTCTATTGGGCGCTGATGAGCTACAGCGCCTGGCGCGCGTTCGGCCAGTTTTTTTCGAACCCGTTTCACTGGGAGAAAACGCGGCATGGCCTCTTCCGCGCACCGCCCGCCGGCTAGCCCGGGCGCCGGGCGCGCGCTGCTCGCGACGGCCGCGCTGGCCGCGCTGTTCTTCGTGATCGGCCTCGGCCGCGCCGACCGGCTCGCCGCCGACGGCGTCGTGTACGACGTCGCCGCCCGGCAGCTCTGGCGGAATACGACGATCGGACGCCAGGCGCTGGTGGGCGCGGCCGAGTGGCCCCCGCTGCCGATCCTGCTGCGGCTGCCGGCGGCCGCGTTCGCCGTCGCCGGCGATGTCGGGCCGTTCCCGTCGCTGGCGGTTTCGGCGATTTCCGGCGCGGCGGCCCTCGTGCTGCTCTGGCGCGCGCTGGGTCGCTGGGGCGCCGGTTGGGCGCGCGCGCCGGTCGCGCTGGCCGTCGCGGCGCACCCCTTTTTTCTGGCCGAGACCCTCGGCGGCGGCAACGGACCGCTGGCGTTGTGCGGAACGCTGCTCGCGGCGGCCGGGCTGGCCGATTGGATCGCCGACCGATCGCTGCGCGCCCTCGTGCGGCTGGCGGCGGGGGCGGCGCTGCTGACGGGCAGCAGCCTCGATCTGATCCCGTGGGTCGCGGCGCTGTTCGCGATGCTGCTGCTGGATCTGGCGTTCGGCCGGTTCGCGCGCGGCCAGCGCGGGGCGGCGTTGTGGCTGGCGGCGCTGCCCGCGGCATGGGTCGCCGGCCTGTGGATCCTCGCGAACTGGCTGATCATGGGCGACCCGCTGTATTTCCTGCGCGGGTTGCGCAACGCCGCGGCGCTGTCCCCGCTGCCCCATCCGGCGCCGTTCCCGTTTTCGCCGCGGGACGCCGCCGCCGCGGGCCTGGCGCTGGCGGCGGCCGGCGCGGCCGCCGCGCGCGGCCGCCGCGCCGGCGCGTTTCTCGGATTATTGGCCGCCGCGCCGCCCGCGATCGCCTTCGCGCTTTCCGCCGGCGGTCTGCTCTGGTCGCCGTCCCCGCTGCTCTTTGTCGCCGCGCCGCTCGCGCTGCTGGCGGCAGCGTGGCACGCGCAGGCCGCGCCCCGGCCGGGCGCTGCGCGCGCCGCCGCCGCCGTCGCCGCGCTGGCGCTGACCGCCGCCGCGGTCGCCCGGCTGCCCGAGCGCTCGCTCCATGCGCCCGAACGGGCCGCGTTTGCGGCCCTGGCCGACCAGCGCGGCCGCTGGCTGCCGCGCATCGAGGCCCGCGTGCGCGCGCGGTCGCCCTATTCCAAGGTGTTCGTCGCCGGTTACGACGGACTGGCGCTGCTGGGCGCGGCGCCGTCCGACACCTTCGTGCCGACGCTCGATTTCGACTTCGGCGCCGCCGAACGCGATTACGCCGGAAACCGCCTGTACCTGCTGGTCCGCCGGCCCGAGCGGCGCGGGGCGCTGGATGCGATCCATTGGAAGTACCCGCGCATATACGAGCTGGGCAGCCGCCACACGCTCTACGACAGCGATTGGGGCGACTGGCGCCTGTTCGAGATCGTCCAACCCCGACCCGGAGGTGCGAGGCCGTGAAACTGCATCCGTTGCTCGTGTTGCTGCTGGCCGCGGCGGTCGCCGCCGCCGGCCACCTGTGGCGGCGGGAACGCGACGACCGCGAACGCGACCGCCTCCGGCTCGAGGCCGACCGCGCCCGCCTGCGCGCGGACGAACTCGACCGCGCCCTCGCCGCCGCCCGGCGCGCCGTCCGCGCCGCCG
>Ga0129299_1003200_pt1 | contig 10723 bp, 8 predicted proteins | sample ConPoolayeCmetaG_FD_94477 | JGI IMG/M metagenome (GOLD analysis project Ga0129299, IMG submission 94477) | Hot spring microbial mat communities from California, USA to study Microbial Dark Matter (Phase II) - Cone Pool mat layer C metaG ... | reverse complement strand
CGCCTCTGGAAGGGAACCAGGGGAGGACTTGAGTGTTGTGGAACAGGCATTTTTAAACGATTTGCAGGCGATACTTACAGGTTCGGTTATGCTAAAATGGGGGCAACTACAGACCGGCTTGGGACGGAGTATAGCCAGTAGGATTGCCGGTCACCGATAGTGTGTAAGAGGTATTGAATGTTAAAAACGACAAAAATTGCCGGACTTGCGGTTTTGGCGGGTGCTGCGGCGGTGAAGTTTGAAAATAAGCCTCTCAGTAGTGGAGTAAATAACGGCCCTGATGCCCAAGCTGTGTTGCAAGAGACTAATCCCCTGGAAGGGGCTGTGTTCCCGAGTTTGGTCTTGTTTGAACAAGACGGCTCCCCTACCGCCCCAAGTCAACCGGTGGCTACCCGTACCGCCCCCACCACTCTTCCTACCACTCAAAGTGACTCACCGGGCCCGGGTGCCGAGTTTAAGACGCCGGCGCAAGTTATAAGCGAAGCTATTAGGGCCAAGGCCGTGGTGGCCGTGGTAGAAATGGCTTCGCGCGATGAAACGTGCCTTGCTTTGAAAGGCTTATCGGAAAACGGAGAACTTAGCAACGCCGGGCGGCACCTTGTATTTAAAGCATGTTTGTCTATATTGCATGTCAAAGAGTTTTTGAGCGAAGAGTGGAAGATCCAAGAGACGTTGTATTTATTGCGTGCCTGCGGCGGGGGAAGGGCCAGGATTTGGGAACAGCTGGCAGGCGCAGAGAGCGGCGCGGGGGGTAGGCACCAAGTTGAGGTTTATCCATCATTTGGGCAAGCCGGCAAGCAATGGGTGGTATTTTTGAGAACAGCAACGGCGGCCGATCTTGATGCAGAAGGAGCCGCCTATTTTAACGAATTATTGGAGAAAGGAGTCTTTTCTTTGAAGCCTCCAAATGTGTTCGTGCTTACTCATCCTTTGGCAGGGCTTGAAATAAGCGCCCAGCCGGAGTCTGTGCTCAAAGGTGTTTGGTGGGTACCGCCGGCTTTTTTGGAAGATCTTAAGCGCATTATGTCAGGATGCGGGGGGCCACTGCAAACTGATTTGGGGCAAGGAGTAGCGGCGGAGTTGAAAAAATAAAAACTCCGCTGTCTTGCTTTTTTCGCAATATGGGCGAAGAAGCGAGTTGTATTGCGACAGCCCCAAGGCTAAACTTCAGATCCTATCTGGGGAAACCTCGGGCCTCTCTGGGACCGGGCCTTAAAAGATTACTAGCGAGTGTTTAGGGGGCATAGGCTATGCGTAAGCTGGGATTGGAAACAGTTTTATTTAGCTTTATCTTTGTCACTGCTTCTTCTGCCGAGACCGCGCAATGGAAGTTTAAGGTCGGCTTCATCGCGCCGCTTAGCGGGCCGGCGGCTAATTATGGGACTTGGGCCAAGACCGGTTTTGAGATGGGACTGGCCGAGATTAAAGACAACCGTCTGGAGGTGGTTTTTGAGGACGATCAGTTTAAGCCGGCCAACACTGTTTCGGCCTTTAAGAAGCTGACCCAAGTTGACAAGGTCGATTTGGTGATTTCTATCGGTTCGACTCCATCTAATGCCATTGCCCCGCTCGCGGAAGCCGCCCGGATTCCGTTGATTGCCTGGGCCAGCGATTCCAAGGTGTCGAAAGGCCGCGCCTATGTCATGCGCTCCTATTTCAGCGGCGAGGAAGAAGGAGCGGCGATCGCCGCCGAAATTGACAGGCGTGGTTATCAGGAAGTTGGTGTTATAGTTTCGGTTAATGATTATACTCAGTCGGTGCGCAAAGGTATTTTGGCCAAGCTGGAAGCCGGTAAAATAAAATACGATGTGGAGGTCCCGGCGGAAGCCGTGGACTTTAGGCCCTTTATTTTACGTGCCGGCGCCCTGGGAGTGCGGCAGGTTTTTCTTTGTCTTAATCCCGGCCAGTTCGGCTTGTTTGCCAAGCAGCTAAGGGAGTTAAAATCGGATGCGCAGATGATAGGCTGCGAGAATATACAGGCCGCTGATGAACTGAAAATCGCTGCCGGTTCGCTGGAAGGTGCCTGGTTCGTAACATCCGCCATCAGCCAGGATTTTCTGGGAAAGTATGCCGAGCACCTTAAGGGAGATACGCTTGTTCCGGCAGTGGCGGTGCATTATGATTTAGCTTATTTGATCTACGATGCTATGCTGCATGCCGCTGCTCCCAAAGACGTCTGGCAGGCTGTTTTAGGTTCAGAAAAGAGGAATACGGCGGTTGGTTCAGTTGGAGTTGCAAACCGTGGAGGGGATCGCTTCCTTGATACCGCCCGGCGCGTGATGCTGGTAACTGACAATGATTTTGTGCAAGTACATTGATGTCTCGGGAGAGGATCCGGAATTTCAGTATCATTGCCCATGTTGATCACGGAAAGTCTACTTTAGCCGACCGCTTTTTGGAGCTGACCGGAGCCTTGGAAGAGAGGCAGATGCAGGATCAGTTCCTGGATCGCTTGGAACTTGAGCGTGAGCGTGGGATTACTATTAAAGCTCAGACCGTCCGGCTTCACTACCGGGCCGGGGACGGCAATACCTATCAGTTGAATCTCATCGATACGCCAGGTCATGTTGATTTTTCGTATGAGGTCTCCCGTAGTCTGGCTGCCTGTGAAGGGGCATTGCTGGTGGTGGATGCCAGCCAGGGGGTGGAAGCTCAAACCCTGGCCAATGTTTATATGGCGTTGGAAAATAATCTGGAAGTCATTCCGGTTCTTAATAAGATTGATCTGCCGAATGCCGATGTCGCCCGGGTCAAATTGGAGATTGAGGAGATTATCGGTTTGGATGCTGCTCAAGCCCTGGAGATCAGCGCCAAGACCGGCCAGGGGGTGGATAAGGTGCTGGAGGCTGTCATAAGCAGAGTGCCTCCGCCCAGCCGCGGCTCGGAAAATAATTCACTTAGGGCTCTGGTATACGATTCGTGGTTTGACTCCTATCTGGGGGTCGTTGTGCAGGTGCGGGTGATTGATGGGGCGATCAAGCCCGGGGATAAGATTGTATTTGTCAGCACAGGTGCCCAGTATGAGGTTTATAAGGTGGGCGTGTTCAATCCCTTTGCGGTCGAAATGCCGGCTTTAAAAAGCGGCGAGGCTGGATATTTTTCGGCCACCATTCGTAATCTGCGAGATGTCAAGATCGGTGATACCGTGGCGGCGGCCGGGGAGCGGAAAGTGCAGGCTCTGCCGGGGTTCAAGGAGGTTAAGCCGATGGTTTTTGGCGGCCTTTTCCCGGTAGAGGCCGATGATTATGGGGCTTTGCGCTCGGCGTTGGAAAAGCTCAGTCTAAATGACGCTTCTTTTACCTTTGAGCCCGAAAATTCGGCGGCCCTGGGCTTTGGTTTCCGCTGCGGTTACCTTGGCCTGTTGCATATGGAGATTATTCAAGAGCGGCTGGAGCGCGAGTTTTCTCTGAATTTGATTACCACCATCCCGTCGGTTGTCTATCAGGTGAAGCTGGTAAATGGAACTGTAGTACGGGTGGACAACCCGACAAAGCTTCCCCCGGAACAGGATATTGCATGTATCGAAGAGCCATTGGTGCTGGTTACTATCCACGCGCCCCAGCAATTTGTGGGGAACATTCTTAAGTTATGTGAGGAGCGTCGCGGCCGGCAGGTAAGCATGACGATTCACAGCCTGGGAGGCGGGACCAGTAGCGCTCAGGGCGGCGCTGAAGCAATCGACCGCACGCGGGGCCGCGCGGTTATTGTCTATGAACTGCCCTTAAATGAGATTGTGTTGGATTTCCAAGATCGGCTGAAGAGCGTCAGCAAGGGCTACGCCTCGTTTGATTATGAATTCAAGGGTTATCAGGCGGCGGATTTGGTCAAACTGGACATCAAGATTAATGGAGACACGGTTGATGCTTTGGGTATAATTATTCATAAGGATAAGGCCCAGGCGCGCGGACGGGAACTAGCCGATAAGCTTAAGGAGCTGATTGATCGCCAAATGTTTGAGGTGGCCATTCAGGCGGCCATCGGGAATAAGATTATAGCACGCGCCACCGTGAAGCCTTTTCGTAAGAACGTTACGGCCAAGTGCTATGGTGGTGATGTGACCCGTAAGCGCAAACTGCTTGAGAAACAAAAGGCCGGGAAAAAGCGCATGAAACAGATTGGAAAAGTGTCTATACCTCAGGAGGCTTTTTTGGCGGTCTTGCGTATTGGCAAAGAATGAGTCGTTACCGGGAAATAAGAGAATTGCCGCCGCGTCTATATGCGGTCGGCGATATTCATGGCTGTCACCTGGAAGTGGCGGCTTTGTTGGATTTTCTGCAAAGCAGTGAACATCTCTCTAAGTCCGATCTGGTTCTTTTTATCGGGGATTATATTGATCGCGGCGGCAATTCCAGGGAAGTTTTGGATCTGCTCCTTAAATTCCGCGCCGAATATCCACAGACTATTTTTTTGCGCGGCAATCATGAGGATATGCTGTTATCGTTCTTGAATTCCCGCGGTCCCCAGGGCAATGCCTACCTCTCAAACGGTGGTGCGGAGTTTGCAGCGAGTTACGGTGTCGATCCGAGCAGTGCAGCGGAGCTTTTGCGCGAGGAACTAAAGAAGGCCGTGCCAAAGGAGCATCTTGATTTTTTGCAGACCCTTGAGCATTACGTGCTGGCGGGAGATTATGTGTTCGCCCATGCCGGCTTGAATCCTTTGCGCGATCTGCGGGCTCAGGTGGAAACTGATCTTTTTTGGATTCGCGAGGAATTCATAGGCAATTTGCACTATTTTAAGCGTACGGTGGTGTTCGGTCACACCCCCTATGAGGATATTTTATTTCACTTGCCATACAAAATCGGCATTGATACCGGTCTGGTATATGGCAACATGCTTAGTTGCATTGAAGTACAGCAGGGAAAGATCTTTCAACTGAAAGCCGGCGGCGGGAGCGTAAAAACCTCTTCTTTTCCCGAGCGCCCCTCAAGTTTATAGCGATAAACAATTTGCGGCATCCCGAATGAACATTTGTTCGGCCGGAATCTATTCCTTAGCCAGGAGTCTTTAAGGTGGTGCGTTTTCTAAACCGGCGCTTGTATGTTGACGACCGTCATAATGATAGAATTTATTTATACACAGCGTGTATTTGCCGGAGGTTCATTGTGGTAAGCATCAAGGTTGAGAAGGGAGTAGGCCGGGAAGAATCAAGAGTTCGTCCTTCAGATTTAGAAGCAGAGAAAGCATCGTATCGAACCCCGGATGCGGTATTAGCTGATTTGCAAAATCCCGGTACCGCCCAGGCGGTAAACAATGGCGCTGTGCAAACGCTTAGGCAGCCTTTGGCTGAGGCGCTGCCTGAGACACGCGCTTATGGAGCAGTAAGTTCTTCTCTTTATATGCTTCAGAAGCGGCCGGTGCCTGGAACGCCTGAGGAACAAGCCGGTACCATCCAAGCCATAGATGCTGTCGTAGAAGGGGTTAAGGGCGGACCGGAACATCAACGCTTGGAAGCGGCAAAGACTTTGATGGACGCTTACCCTGCTAATCGCGAGCCCGTTCAGTACAAGATTATAGAAGCACTTTGCAGGTTAGAGGTTACTTCGCCTAGCATTGAATCATTTAGGCGTGGGGTGGCTCAAGATGGTTATTCTGGTAGAATTCGCCGCGCGGCTTTGGGTCAAGCTTCTTTAAACTGAACCGCTTTAAATAATGCCAGGCCGCCGGGACAAGCGTAAGCGCCACCACAGAAAACAAAAGTCAAGATAAACGCTCCATAAAACCAGCCGGAAACTTAGCCTAACCTTGCACTTTGCTGCGTCAAAGTAATGCGTAACCGATTGTCCGGCAGTGTGATTCCCTGAGCGGTGTGCCTGTTGACGTCCAAGGTCTAACGAAATTCGTAGACGCGAATTCGTTTGACCTTGGACCCCAGACGTCGACGGACTCGGTCAAGTGCTGAAGAGCGGCTACACTTTTTGGATGATATTTTTCGAAAGGAGCGCAGCATTTTTTTCGAAATTGGCTCAGACTTCTGAATGCTTTCTCAGAGACCGCGCGGGGGAAGCGCTTCAATTGCTTAGATGTTCATGCGCAAAAAATAACCTAGTACTTAGCCTCCTTGCAGCTCAGGGCATTAGGCAAGAAGATGTGGCGCAGATTATGTTTGCAGTGTTGCTTTCGCACGTGGGGGTGCTGGAGGAGGCCAGGGGCGGCAATGGAGAAACGGCCACCGGAACTGTCTCCGCTTAAGACCATAAATCACCCTGCTCTGATTGACTGGCGTGCTTTGTTTCTAAGTAACGTGTGTGCTATAATCCTGAGGCCTTGGAATTGTAGCGCTTTCGGCTGCGGAGAGAGATGGTGTGAAACTGTCCCATGCCCAGAAGTTGAAATTGAAAGAGTTGGCTAAAGCCTTTGGACTGGAGCTTGTAATACTCTATGGCTCACAGGCCCGCGGGAACGTTCATCCCGAAAGCGACATTGATCTAGCAGTGCGCGGCCGTAAGCTGCTCACTTTTAAGCGGAAGCTTCGATTAGCAACCCGATTTGATTCGATCATGAAGGGCGATTGTGATCTGTGCGACCTGCGGGGGGCCTCTCCTCTTACGCTGGCTGCTGTAGCCAAAGATGGCTTACTTTTATTTGAAAGTAAGCCGGGTAATTTCTCCAGGTTTAAGTTGTCGGCCATTAACCAGTATCTGGATTTCAGGCCCTGGTTTGATAGCCGGCGCAGAAAGAATGCGGCCGATTTACGGGGTTTCGAGATATGACCCCAATTGATATTGACTTGCTTGAGCGGAAGCGAGCTCTAGTCCTTCGCGAAATGCGGTTTCTTGTTGAGCTATGCAAGCGCAGAGCCCCCCGAATATTCTCTCAGAGACCGCGCGGGGGAACCGCTTGAATTGCTTAGCTGTTCTATCCCCTTGCGTAAAAAAAAAGAACCTGGCACCAGAGCCAGGTCGCTCGCGAGTGGCCCCTTACCATCGCAAACATCATCAAAAAAAGTGTGGACGGTATTCAGGACTTGACCCTGCGGGTGCCGCTTGTAGATATGCCTGTCGCTTGCTCTTGCCCCCGGGTACGGGCGAGAAAAAAAATGAAGGACAAAGGCCAAAAAAATATGCCTACCGCGGCTGAGATACAAAACTTTTGTATCAGTCCGCCTTGAGCTTTGGCAAAGACAATCCCCAGTGAATAAGCCCAAAGAATAAATACGGTCATTAAGATTAAAAGCCCCGCTAAAGCCAGCTTGAAAGCAAAAATCTGGGCGCCTGGGTAACTGTCTTTAACTGCAAAATCAACAAGCTCCATGATTTCTCTGATTTGTTCCTTGTCCGAGCGGATCTCCAAAGCCCGTTCAAAATCTTTTGCCTCCAACCGCTCCAGTGCACTTCGTCGTGCGCCCAACAGTTCTAAGTTATACGCCGCCATAAGGCGTTCGACGGCCAATGCCGCATCGTTGCTTGTCCACTTGGAAGTAGCAGGCAACGTTGGAATAACAGAAATATATTCCCCAAAGGCTGCAAGCAGGGGGGAAAGCAACCTGAGCTCATGCTTTTTTAGTGATTGCCTCTTAAAACCTTCCGCCGTCGATAAGAAATTAAAACCCGCCATCGCTCGCTTTACGCCGGAGAGCCCGCGAATATGTTCACGGTACAGCTCCAAGAGCTTTTCCGCGGCTGTTTTGGCAGCTGTAATATCGTCAGTCGGCCCGGCGCTGTTTAAAAAGTCCGCTCTTACGGCTTTGATGCCGAAGGTAGTGCCGAAGATACGCGAATTAAGAGCTCCCAAAAGTGAGGATGATTGGTTTACCACTCCGACCAGAGTCAAGTCGGCGTCGAAAACCGGGCTGCCGCTTACGCCGTGAGCGCCGCGCATGGATGTGGTAAAGCCAAGCGGGGTAATTTCGCTTGCCATTCCGCGGCTTAATTCCAGAGTCCGGCAGCGCGGGAATCCAAGCATAAAAAGCTCTTTGGCGGGATCGAGAGGAGCCGGCCCTTTAAATACCTCTGGCAGTGTCAAGGCTTGAGCGGCAAGTGGTCCCTTGACCGATAATATAGCCAAATCAAAAACTTCGCTTGCATTGTCGAGTGTCAATCCCAAATTCTTGAGCTCGGTGGTGGGCGGTTCCCCTAGAGCCGTTGCTTGAAACACTTTGAGCTTTGAACAGTCTCCGTATGGACATAATACAGCGACCGCGTGAGCATTGGTGACCAGTTTGCTCTGAGCGGTGAAAAAAGCGGTGGCGCACGCCTTGCCACCAGGTCCACTTAGCAACACCACTGATCTTAACATATCTATGTTGAGCGGCGGATCAGCAAAAAGTGGGGCGTTCCATAAAGCAATTGAAAGAAACAGGGAAAAAGAGCTAGTCTTAATCAGCCGCCTCTTCGGGATATGGGGCATACAGAAAGCCTAGGGTCAAGTTAACGGCAGGTTGCACACTGACTCGGGATGCTTTTTAAGGATAATGCAAGTTTATGAAACCATCAATCGGGCTGATTGGTTTACGCGTTATGGGCTCTAATCTAGCCCTTAACATTGAAAGTCATGGCTACCCCGTAGCCGTTTTTAACCGCGATAGCAACATCACGGCCGGCTTTGTAGAGCGTTTTAAAGATCGTGCTTTTGTGCCCGCCAAAACGCTGTCTGGGTTGGTAAATTCCCTTCAAAGACCCCGCCAGATCTTTATGATGATTCAAGCCGGAAGTGCGGTTGACAGCGTTATAGAAGCCATGCTCCCTTTGCTTGATAAGGGGGACATACTTATAGATGGAGGCAATTCTTATTTTGAGGACACCGCCCGCCGCGAGAAGCGTTGCCGTGAAGCGGGGATATATTTCTTAGGGGTAGGAATATCGGGAGGCGAGGAAGGGGCGCTCAAGGGTCCTAGCATTATGCCGGGCGGCCCCAGCGAAGCTTGGGAAGTAATGGCACCGCTTTTCGAGAAAATTGCAGCCCAGGCTGACGGTCCCTGTACCGCTTACATCGGGCCTGGCGGCTCGGGGCACTTTGTCAAAATGGTCCATAACGGCATTGAGTACGGAGATATGCAGCTCATTGCCGAGGTGTATCATCTGCTTAGAGAGCTGTTTAAAGCGACGCCGGAAGAGCTGGCCGCTGTTTTTGAGGAATGGAATAAAGGCGTGCTGTCGTCGTATCTAATTGAAATCACCTCTCAAATTTTTAGGAAGCGGGATGAAGAGGGATCCGGGTTTTTAGTGGATAAGATACTGGACCAGGCCGGGCAAAAGGGAACCGGCAAGTGGACGATCATGGAAGCCGCAAAGCTGGGCGTTCCGATCCCGACCTTGGCGGCCGCAGTAGATGCAAGGCTCATGAGTTCGATGAAGGAAACAAGAACAGCTGCCGCCGCTCTTTTCAACCCGCCGCAGCCCGGGAATAGAGTTCCGGATAGCAGGACAATTAGGTCGGCTTTGCATGATGCGCTCTATTGCGGGAAGATTCTGGCATACGCCCAGGGGATGGCGCTCTTAGCCGCTGCGTCTAAGGAGTATCAATGGAATCTTAAGTTGGGATCGATTGCCGCTATTTGGAGAGGGGGTTGTATTATTAGAGCGCGCTTTCTGGATGAAATCAGGCGCGCCTATGAGGCAAACTCGGCACTTCCTAATTTGATTTTTGCGCCGGAGCTTGGGACTGTAGTGCGGGAAAATGTTTCCAAATTACGCCAGGTGGTGCAACTGGCCATAGAATCAGGTATTCCTGTGCCGGCCTTAAGTGCCGGCCTTGCTTATTTTGACAGCTTGCGGAGCGCTTTTTTGCCGCAGAACTTAAGTCAAGCGCAGAGGGATTTTTTCGGCGCTCACACATACCAGCGGGTGGATCGGCCGGGAGTCTTCCATACCGATTGGCGCTAAAGGGGGCTGGCAGAAAGGATGGGTGGGACGTGGAATAAAGGCATAAAGATAGGGTTGCTTTTCTTTTGTTGGTTTGTCATGGAGGTAGCCCTTTGCTTTGCGCAAAGTGCCCCGGCACGCATCATAATGGATGGCTCCCAAACGCTTTATCCGCTTAGTCGGGTGGTGGCTCAGAACTTTGAAAAGGTTAAGCCGGAGGTTAAGTTGGTGCTTAATTTCTCAGGCAGCGGTCCTGGCTTCAAGAAACTTTGTGCCGGGGAAATTGACGTCTGCAACGCGTCGCGGCCTATAAAAGCACTCGAATCCGAACTGTGCGCCAAACAGGAGGTGAGCTACATTGAACTTCCGGTGGCTTATGACGCCGTGGTTGTGGTGGTTAATGTCAGGAATGAATGGGCCGACGAGATTAGTATTGCGGAGCTAAAAAAAATTTGGGAGCCGGCCGCTCAGGGTCAGTTAACGCGCTGGAATCAGATTCGATCGGATTGGCCACTGCGGCCGCTACGCCTTTATGGACCAGCGGTGGAATCCGGCACATATGACTATTTCACTGCCGCCATTTTGGGCCTGGAAGGGACCAGCCGCGGCGACTTTAGCTCGGGCACGGACCTGCTGAGCGTCGTTGAGGGAGTAAGCAGTGATATTAACGCCCTTGGTTTTTTACCTCTTAGCTTTTGCTTTTCTAATCAAGAAAAACTGAAAGCGTTGCCATTAGTAGAAGGGGGCGGCGTAGTTTTTCCTTCCGTTCAGGCCGTTAGAGGTGGTGCTTACCGGCTTTTGTCCCGGCCTTTGTTTCTTTATGTCAGTGCCAAGGCCGCACGTCGGCCCGCCGTAAGCAGCTTTGTGGAATACTACTTGTCTAATGCCGGTTCTTTGGCCGCAGACAATGGTTATGTGGCACT
>Ga0129299_1003199_pt1 | contig 10725 bp, 9 predicted proteins | sample ConPoolayeCmetaG_FD_94477 | JGI IMG/M metagenome (GOLD analysis project Ga0129299, IMG submission 94477) | Hot spring microbial mat communities from California, USA to study Microbial Dark Matter (Phase II) - Cone Pool mat layer C metaG ... | reverse complement strand
GTAACATGCCGCTGTCCGAACAACACAGGCCAGAAGAAGACCACGACCAGCGGCACGAGCACCAGACAATGAAGTCGCAAGACCCCCTTCGATCGATCCGCGTCCGGGGCATGGGCGGTTCCTTTCGGTTCCATCCGCAGGGCCGACCTGACGGCCGGATAGAGCACGGCGATGGGCCACAGCAGCACGGCGCTCATCTTGCCCCCGATGGCCAAGCCGTAAGACACGGCACACGCCATCAGGTCCCGTCCGCTTCCGTAGCGCAGTGTTCGATACAGGAGCCATAACGCCAGCGTAAAGAAAGTCGCCGCGATCGTGTCGCCCGAGGTAACGGCGCACCGGTTGAATCCGATATCCAGCGTGGAGACCGCGAGCGTCCCCGCGGCAAACAAGCCGACCCAATGGTCATACAACTCCCGCCCCAGCAGATAGGTCACCACCACCCCTGCGACGCCGAAGACGGCGGAAACCCTGCGGGCGGCGAGGATCGGTTCGACCGTCGGCTGCGGCCAACCGAGAATCGCGATCATCACGGCAACGCATCCCAGAGGCAACAACGCCGCCCAACGACCGAGTGGGGCGGGTGAGCGCAGGGCAAACACGACGCAAACCAGTCCCAGCGGGGCCAGCATGCTCCCCCAGCCGAGGGCCGGCATGCTGAACAGCTTGATACCCAGCGCCGACAGATAGTAGGGCAAGCGGGACTGGCTCGGATCATCGCGCGCCAGCGCCTCGGTGAGGTCGAAAGGATTGAGACGTTCCCCGTGGGCGAGGGTCGGGGGCAGGTCTCGCATCTCGTCGTGCACGAGCGTAACGGCATCGAGGTCGTAGAGACGAAACGCCAAGGCAACGGCCAGGATCGGCGTCAGCGCCAACCCCGGGTTGTGCGCGAAGGCGTTCAGATGTTTCATGAGGAGCACCGCCGTTCTCCACAATCCCAAGGCAAGTCGGGGGAGAACCCTCTCGAAGGAGTGGGGCGGTTTACCCGTCGGACCCGCAACCGTATAGTGTCCGGCATGATGCCTGTTACCTGGAAGCCTATCGGTTGCATGCCGGGTGTCAAGGCGGCATGGAAGGCGGAGACGATAGGCCGCTCTTGATCGGTGAACGTATGCCTCCAACGGCAACCCCGTCGCAATGGGGGCGTTGGCTGAGGGGACTCGGCCTGGTCGTTCTGGTCGCGCTGATCCTTCTGTTGCTCGTCAAGGTGCTCAATACCGTGACGCTGTTCGGACGACCGGGCGAGATGACCTGGGGGGCGGCCGCGTGCGCGCAGGTGGCGCGTCGGGTCCAGCAAGGCGGACCGGTGTATGCCGACTGGGAACTCCGTCCGCACGTGGTGGCCGTTTATGGACCGATGACCTACGTCCCCGTTGCCTGGTTGGGTCGGTGGTTGAACGCCGAGGTCCACGGTCTCTTTATCATCGGACGGTGGATCTCGCTCCTGTCGGTGCTCGGCACGTCCGTGTTGATCGTATGGGTGTTGCGGTTCCGGCGCGCCGTCGAACCGGCCATTGCGGTCGCGGCGGGTCTGATGTTCCTTACCGCGGACGACGTGCTGGCTCGGATGGACATCACGCTTCGTCCGGATGCCCCGGCCTGCTTCCTGACGGTGTTGGGACTGAGCTGGGTGGTGTATTCCGACAGACCCCTGCCTTTGTATGGATCGGTCCTGCCCTTCCTCTTGGCGTTTCTGTATAAGCTCACCTCGGTTGCCGGTCCGTTGGCCGTCGTGTTGTGGCTGGCCGTGTCGGGCAAGCGAAGGCAGGCATCCTACTACGCCGCACTCACCGCGGCCCTTTTTCTCGGAGTCGTCGTCTTGCTTAACGCCGTGACCCACGGGCGATACGTCCTGAACAACGTGGAGGCGATAAAGGCCGGAACAACACTTACCAACGTGCCCACCCTCCTCATTCGGGTGTCCGAGGTGGCGGTCGTACCGATGGCGGTGGGCGTATTGGCCTCTTGCGTCGAATGGGCGAGCCGCCGGCCGGATCTGGTCACCGTCGCATTGGGAGTGTCGCTCCTTTTGGCCATCGGGGGAACCTGTCGCGACGGGTCCGATGTCTACTACTACATGACGCCCTTGGCGATCGCCTGTGTTCTCTCCGGCCGGTTGACGGGGCACTGGTGGAAGCAACGGCGGGACGCCTCCGCGATCGACACTGCACTGGCTGTGGTGCTGTGCCTGGCCGTGGTACGCTACGTCCCCGATGCGACCCTTCGGATTACCGAACTGCCCGGTCGGTGGAAAGCACTGGTGCAGCGACATGTCGCCCACGAGGAGAGGGCGCGATCCCTTCACCGTCTCGCGGTTTACCTCAATGCCCTGCCGGGACCGGTTCTGAGTCAGTTCGGCGAGGTGGGACTCTTGTGCCCCAATTCGGTTCTCACGGACAGCTTTATGTTTACCTTGATGAGCGATGCCGGGACGTTCGACGATCGCCCCCTGGTCGAGGCCATCCGCGAAGGCAAAATCATGGCGATCGTATTGAACCCTCAGGCCCCCCGCACGTACCAATCGACCGACATGTTCAGTCGGCGGTGGTTGGAGGCGATGCGCCATCGTTATCGGCGGGTCCACGTGCCGGGTTTGGAATGGGCCGAGATCTACCGTCCCGTGGAACAGGCGGAACCGGCGACAGGCGGACCTGGATCACCGTCGAGCTGATTCCCGAACCGATACGGGGCGCACGATGAACGGTGCATCGAACGCATCGCGGGTGTTCCAAACAAACCGTCTCGCGGGGGTCTTGTGCGCCGTGGGTCTAGGCGCGTTGGGTGTCCTCTGGGGGGTCAAGGGGCTGACCACCGCGACCCTCCTCGATCACCCCGAAGAGATCACGTGGGGGGCTTCCGCCAGTGCGTACCTTGCGAACCGGGTGAAGCAGGGGGGCGTCCTCTACGGCGACTGGCGACAGCGCCCGCACGTGGTGGCTTGGTACGGGCCGGCCTTGTACCTTCCGGTGGCCTATCTTGGACGGTGGACCGGCGCCGACATCCACGGTCTGTTCATGATCGGGCGGTGGATCTCACTGCTCGCCACGCTGGGCACCGGCGGACTGATCCTCTGGATCCTCCGCGCTCGTTGGGAGGCCCCGCTCGCCTTGGCGGGGATGATGGCGTTGATCTTCCTGACCGCGGACGACATCTTCTGGCGGTTCGATATGACGTTTCGCCCCGATGCGCCGGCGTGTTTTCTGACGATGCTCGGATTGGTGCTTCTGGTTCGGAGTGACCGGCCCCTGACCCTGTACGGGTCGGTCTTTGTTTTCCTGCTGGCCTTCTTGTACAAGCAGTCGGTGGTTTCGGGTCCGGTTGCGGCGGCGATCTGGCTTGCGTTGAGCGGGCACCGACACCGGGCGCTCGCCTACGCCCTGGTCTCCGCCGTCGTGTTTCTGGGGAGCGTAGGACTCCTGGGGGTGTGGACGGGGGGACTCTACTTCCTGAACGTCATTGACGGGCTCAAGGGAAACGCCACCTTCCGCAACGTGCCGCACCTTCTGTCTCAGGCCGCCGAGACCGCGGTCATCCCGATGGGGATGGCGCTGGGCGTGATTGTTCTGGAATGGTTCCACCGAAAATGGTCCGTGGACACGATGCTGTTCGCCGTCTCGTCGGTTGTGGCTCTGGTGACGACGTATCGGGACGGGCCGGGACCGTACTACTATATGGTGCCTCTGGCCGTCGGGTGTGTGCTCTGCGGTCGGCAACTCGGTTCGTGGTGGCGGGAGCGGTCGGTGGTTTCGGCGACCGGGATCGCGTTGGTCGTCGTCCTGGCGATGCTGTCGGTTCGATACGTGCCGAGGTCGATCCTCCGTCTGGTCGAACTGCCCGGGCACTGGCGAAGCTTCTGTCAACGTCAGGAGACCCACCGGCAGCGGGCTGAAGCTCTTCGTAATCTGGTCAACTACCTTAAGGGTCTGCCCGGGCCGGTGCTGTCTCAGTTCAACGAGGTCACCCTGTATTGCCCGAACTCGATTTTGATCGACACGCTTACCCTGACGAGCATGGCTGACGTCGGGGCATTCGACGACCGCCCGCTGATCGAGGAGATCCGCCGGGGCAAGGTTGCAGCCATTGTCCTCAATCCGAGGAGGGCGCCGGCCTATCAGTCCACCGACCAGTTCAGTCGACGATGGTTGCGGGCAATGGGGCAAACGTACCGGCAGGTTCAAATTCCGGGTTTGGAGTGGGCGCAGATCTACCGGCCGATCGAAACGACGGCACCGGAGATAACCGACCTGCCCAAACCACCTGGATAGCAGCTATGGCTCAACGCATCGCGCTGGTTACCGGCGGGGCCGGGTTTATCGGGTCGCACCTGTGCGACGCACTGCTCGCCCGCGGGATCTCGGTCCGCGTTTTGGATGATTTCTCCACGGGCAGGATGGAGAACCTCGACCCGCGGTGCGAGGTCCTCCGGGCGGACGTGAACGATTCGGAGGCCTTGGCGCGAGGAATGCGCGGGGCCGACGTGGTCTTTCACCTCGCCGCGCAGGTAACGATCCGCGGCTCGGTGGACCGCTTCGAGGCGGATGCCCGAACCAATCTGATGGGAACGCTGGCGGTGCTGGCGACGGCGGGTCGGCAGCGCGTTCGACGACTTGTTTTCGCCAGCTCAATGGCCGTCTACGCGGATTCACCCGACGGTCGCCCCGTCCGCGAGACCGATCCGCAGGAACCGATCTCGCCATACGGGTTGAGCAAACTCGCGGCCGAACGTTACGTGTTGATGGTCGCGCCGCGACTCGGGGTCGAACCGGTCGTGCTGCGACTCTTCAACACCTACGGTCCCCGGCAGGCCTACACGCCCTACGTCGGGGTGATCACGATTTTCGTCAACCGCCTCCTGGGCAATCAGGAGTTGAGAATCTTCGGGGACGGCCGACAGCTCCGCGATTTCGTCCACGTCCGCGACGTCGTCCAGGCGAATCTGTTGGCGATGGACACGCCCGCCGTCGGTCAGGTTTTCAACGTGGGCACGGGGGTGGCCACGTCGGTCCGGCAGATCGCCGAGATGCTCCGGCAGGCGATTCGTCCCGATGCCCGCACGACCTATGAACCGGGTCGTCCGGAAGAGCTTCGCTGTGCCGTGGCGGACATCACCAAGGCCCGGCGGATGATGGGTTACGATCCGCAGTGCCGGTTGGCGGACGGCATTGGCGAGGTGATCGCGTGGTGCGGGCGGACCCTGCCCCCCGGCCACCCGAACGGACCGATCCCGCCGCGGTGAACGCGCCCAGCCCGCAGACGTCTGTGCGCAAAATCTCCTCCCTCCCCGATTCCGCCGTTGGCAGGAGGTTGAACGCCGCAGTGGATGCCCCGGTCCATGACGAGGTCAGCACGCCACGATGTGCTCGCCGAACAGGATGGCGTTGGAACGTTCCAAACCGGCCGGCACGACGACGTCGTCAAACAAGACGCACCGCTCCAACGTCGCCGGTCCGGCGAATCGCACGTGCCGGCCTACCGTGCAGCGGTCCAACTCGACGGTCGCGGGGAGCTCCGTGCCCGGTGCGATGAAATTCCGGTGCCCAAGCCGGTCCAACTCGGCCTGGTTGATCGCCAGCAGGTCGCCGGCCACCGTCAGGTTCAGATCGTCGTCGATCACCCGGGCCGCCTTCACCCCAATCCCGTCTTCGACCAGGATCTGGATCGAATTGGTGATTTCGTACTCGTCCCGCATGGCGGTTCGGGGCGTGCGGCGGATGGCGTCGAAGATGTCCGGCCCGAAGAGATACAACCCGCACCCCTTCAGGTTCGTTCGAGCGTGGCGGGGCTTCTCGACCACGCGCGTCACATAGCCGCGGTCGTCCTCGAAGATCGCGAAATTCCGGCTGACCGCCTGGGGGTCGCGTTCCACCTTCGCGGCCAGTACGGCCCCCACGCCGTGCCGGCCGTACATCTCCACCATCTCTCCCAACCGCTCCGTGATGAAGTAGATGTCGCCCAGGAACATCATCAGTGCCCCCTCCACGCGCGATTCCAACGTGCCCAGGGCGTGGGCGATGCCGAGCGTCTCCTTCTGGTCCACGTACTCGATGTTCAACTGGGAGGCCACCGGGTAGCTCGAAACCGCCGTGACCACCCGGTACCCCAAATGCCCCACCACGACGATCACGCGCCGGATGCCCAACCGCTGCATCATTTCGAGCTGATGGACGACGATGGGCTTGCCCAAAATCGGCAGGGCGCTCTTGGGACAGAAGTCGCTGAACGGCTGCATGCGCGATCCTTTGCCCGCTGCCAGGATAACGCCGGTCAGGTCGGTCATGGTGCCCTCCGCGGTTGCTGCCCTTACAGGGACCGCAGGACGCCGCGGCGATAGAGCGCCCTCTTGCGGCGGAGATAGCAAAGAAACCGCCACATGTCCATGCCGGTCCGAAAGACCTTGAGTTTTGAAGCGCCCGCCCTTCGTTCCGCGTGGGTGACGGTTTGCTCACCGAGCCTGGCCCCGCCGGCGGCGAGCTTCAGAACGATTTCGGTCGGCGTGGGATACCCCCGCGCTTCGATGGTCAGTGCCCTGGCCAAGTCCCCTCGGATGACCTTGAGGGCGCAATTCGTGTCGCCGATCCGGACGCGGAACATCGCTCGGACCAGAACGTTCAGGATACGATCCGCGACGACACGGAGGAACGAATCCCGCTTGGCCTCGCGGCGACCGGTGACCGCGTCCAAACCCTCCGCCCGGAGTTGGTCGATCAGCTTTTTGGCATCGGCAAGATCAAACTGCCCGTCGGAGTCGAGCGTGACCACCACGGCGCCTTGCGAAGCGGCCATCGCGGTCGCCAGCGCACCGCCATAGCCGGAGTTCTTCTCGCGGTGGATCACGCGGAGCCGGGACATCTCGCGCATCAATCGATCCAGGATCGCCCGGGTTCCGTCCGTACTCCCATCGTTCGTCACGACGATTTCGCTCGTGAAGGGCCAACCGTCGAGCACGCGATTCCAGTAGCGGAGGACCTCCTCGATGCACGCCGCCTCGTTGTACACGGGGGCCACCACGGAAACATCCGGAATGGAAGGGTCACCCACCGTCACCCGCCGCTCCCGGGAGAGGGTACCTTACCTGACGATAGCCGATGACCGACCCTCCCACAAGCCGCCCCTTCAACGCGTCAGGTGTGGTATTCGGCGTTGATGGTGATGTAGCCCTTCGTCAAATCGCACGTCAGCACCCGATCGGTGGCGCGTCCGGCCCGCAGGTCGACGACCAGGGGCACGTGCTTGCCGCGCAGGCCTCGGGAGACCGCCGCCAAGTCGGCGCTTCCCGCCGGTCGACCACGGGCGAATACGGTCTGTCCGCAGAGGTACACACGGATTGAATCCGGTTGGAACCGCGCCCGCGTCGTTCCGATCGCCTGAATGATTCGCCCCCAGTTCGGATCGCCGCCGTGCACGGCCGTTCGGACCAGCGGGCTGACGGCCACCGCGCGGGCGACCTCATGCGCCTCGGCGGGCGAGGCGGCGCCTCGGACGAGCACCTCGATGACGCGGGTGGCCCCCTCGCCGTCCGCGGCGATTTGATACGCCAGATCCTCGCAGACCTCCGTCAACGCCGAGACAAAACGGCGGTAGGTGCTTGCGGAACGACCGGTCACGGCGGCCCCGCCGCTCCGACCGTTCGCCAGCGCGACGACCGTATCGCTCGTGGACTGACATTCGTCCACCGTCACACGGTTGAAGCTCCGTTCCACCGCCTCTCGCAGCGCCTGCCGGAGAGCCGATGGGGTGATCACCGCGTCGGTGGTGATGAACGCGAGCATCGTGGCCAGGTTCGGCGCGATCATGCCGCTGCCCTTGCAGCACCCCGCGATGGTCGCCGTCGTGCGCCCGAGACGGACGCGGCGGAATGCCTCTTTGGAACGGGTATCGGTCGTCAGGATGGCGCGGGCGAACCGGTGACCCGCCTCGGCGGAATCGGACAGGTCCTCAACGGCCAGATCGATGCCGCGCAACACCCGGTCCATCGGGAGGAAACGTCCGATGACGCCCGTGCTGGCGGGCAGAATGTCCTCGGGAGGCGCGCCGATTCGCCGTCCCAGGTGGCGGCACATCCGCCGCGCGTCCCGGATGCCCCGCTGCCCCGTCGCCACGTTGGAACACCCGCTGTTCACCACGATGCCCCGGAGCCGACCGTCTCGCACATGCTCGCGGCCCACCGTGACCGGTGCCCCACAAAACCGGTTCGACGTGAAGACCGCCGCCGCGCTGCACCGCACGTCGCCGACGATCACCCCCACGTCCGGCCCCCGGCTTGATTTGATTCCGGCCGCCGCCGAACCCGCTCGGAAGCCCGCCGCCGTGATGGTGTGGTTCGCCATGAACCCGCCTCCCGCCGCTAGAGGAGACCCAGAGATTCGTCGAGGCCGAAAAGGATGTTCATGTTCTGAACGGCCTGTCCCGCCGCCCCCTTCACCAAATTGTCCAGCGCGCTGAACACAATCACCTTTCCCTTCGCCGTGGTGGCCCAGACGTCGCAGAAGTTCGTTCCCGCGATGGCGGAAATGGTGGGCGGACCACCCGGCAGGCGGACGAAGGGTTCGTTCCGGTAGGTCTCGGCGTACAGATCGTCGAGTTCCTTCTGCTGGATCGGTCGGATCGGATCGGCGTAGATGCTGCCCATCATGCCCCGCGTAAACGGAGCGACGTGCGGTTGAAACAGCACGGTAACCGGTCGACCTGCGACGTCCGACAGGATCTGCTCGATCTCCGGCATGTGGCGGTGGGTCCCGACGCTGTAGGCGAAGTAGTTCTCATTCATTTCGGGAAAGTGGAACGTCAGGTTCGCCCGGCGACCCGCTCCGGAGACCCCGCTGACCATGTTGACGACGATCTTGTCCAACCGGATCAACCCTTCTCGAACCAGCGGGGCCAAACCCAACGCCGCGCAGGTCGGATAGCACCCCGGGTTGGCTACCAGGTCCTTTCCCACGATGGTTGGGCGGAAGAGCTCCGGCAGACCGAACGCCGCCCGCTTGAGGTTTTCCGGGTCGGTGTGCGGTACCTTGTAGAACGATTCGTAGACCCGCACGTCTCGGAGGCGGTAGTCGGCTGAAAAGTCCACGACCTTCAAACCCGCACCGAGGAGCTTCGGCACCATCCCCATCGACACCTTGTGCGGCAGGCAGCACAGGACGACGTCGGCGCGATCGACCGCCTTGTCCAAGTCGAGGGGTTCCACGGGCAGGTCGATTCGACCGCGGAGAGACGGAAAGATGGCGGCAATCGGCCCGCACTCTTCCGGCAAAGCCGTCAGGTAGGTCACCTTGACCTCTTTATGCCGGAGCAGGATGGCCAAGGACTCGCTGGCCGTGTACCCCGTGGCCCCGATAATGGCAACACGAATCATGGAGGATGGCTCCTGTGCGGCGACCGGTCCCGTCCGCCGAGCACGGAAAGAAAAGCGGCTCCGTCACCCTCGCGCGACGAAGCCGTTTGCTTGCAGTGACGTACCCGACCGCATCAACGTTTCGAGAACTGGAATCGGCGCCGGGCACCGGCCTGACCGTACTTCTTCCGCTCGACCATTCGGCTGTCGCGGGTCAGGTATCCGCCCTCGCGGAGGATGTGCTCGAGCGTCTCGTCCGCCTCGCGGAGGGCCCGCGCCACGCCCAATACGATCGCGCCGGCCTGACCGGAAAGACCCCCTCCCTTGACGTTGACCATCACGTCGAACTTGCCCAACGTCCCCGTCGCCACCAGGGGGGCCCGCACGTCTTTTCGGTCCCGCTCCTCGGTAAAATAGTTGTCCACCTCGCGGTCGTTGATGAGGAACTTGCCGCTTCCCGGCCGAATCCGGACGCGAGCGACCGCCGTCTTCCGCCGTCCCGTTCCCCAATAGAAACCACCCTTCATCTGACCCCGAACCTTTCGGGGCGGAGCCGGTTGACCGGGCGGTTCCGGCACCGTGGCAACGCCCACCTCGGATTGATTCGCTGATTCGGAGGGTTGATCGCTCACAACAGATTCTCCATACCACCCGACGAACCTATGCCTTGAGTTCCAGCGGCTTGGGTCGTTGGGCCGCGTGGGGGTGATCGGGGCCCGCATAAACCTTCAACTTGCTCAGCATCTTCCTGCCCAAGCGGTTCCGCGGGAGCATCCGCTTGACGGCCAGTTCGATGACCTTGGTCGGGTGCTTCTCGAAGAACGCCGCCATGGGAACCACCTTGCGCCCGCCCGGATACTGCGTGTACCAATCGTAGATCACCTGCTGCATCTTTCGGCCGGTCACGCGAATCTTCTTGGCGTTCACGACAACTACAAAGTCACCCGTGTCGACGTGGGGGGTATACGTCGGCTTGTGCTTGCCCATCAGAATCGTGGCCAGACGGGCCGCCAACCGCCCCAACGTTTTGCCGTCAGCGTCAACCAAGTGCCATTCGGGCGACACCTCGCCCGATCGGGCCATGTAGCTCTTCGTCACTTGTGTCAGCATTGCTCATTCCCGATGAATCAAGAACTCAACATTTTAACCATTGTGCCCTCGCCGTCAAGGCCCTGCTTGCTCCGGGCGAGTGCCAGTGCGTGACAGTTTTCGCGGGTTCCGTTCCGCCCCGAAGGTCCGCGTCCGTCTCGTCCGCCGTCAGGTCCACCTTGTGACGGTTTTGGCGGGTTATGGTCCGCCCCGAAGGGGCACGAGAGAATCGCCGGGGCCAACGGCCTCGGTAGTCCGACGCCCCCAAACCTCCCCAGCCCTGAAAGGGCGTGATGACGCCG
>Ga0129299_1003198_pt1 | contig 10727 bp, 9 predicted proteins | sample ConPoolayeCmetaG_FD_94477 | JGI IMG/M metagenome (GOLD analysis project Ga0129299, IMG submission 94477) | Hot spring microbial mat communities from California, USA to study Microbial Dark Matter (Phase II) - Cone Pool mat layer C metaG ... | reverse complement strand
GGCCTGCGGCAGGCCGTCCGCGAGATGATCGCACTGTTGGATCGCTACGATCCGCGGCGAGAGGCGAAGTAAGCCCATGTTCACCGGATGCCTGGCCGCGTTGGTGACGCCCTTCCGCGACGGAGCGGTGGATTTCGCCGCTCTGGACGGGCTGGTCGACCATGTGCTGGCCGGCGGCGTCAGCGGGCTGGTGCCCTGCGGCACGACCGGCGAATCCCCCACCCTCGGCGACGACGAGCGGAACGCCGTGATCGCTGCGGTGGCCCGGCGAGTTCGCGGCCGCGTGCCGGTCATCGCGGGGACGGGCACCAACAGCACCGCCCGGTCGGTGGAGCACTCGCGGGCGGCGGTGGCCGCTGGGGCCGACGGCGTGATGCTGGTGGCGCCGTACTACAACCGGCCCAGCCAGGGGGGCCTTTACGAGCACTTCAGCGCGGTGGCCCGCGAGGTGTCCGCGCCGATCATCCTGTACAACATTCCCGGTCGGACCGGCGTGGAGATCTCCGTCGAGACGATCGCCCGACTGCGGGCCGACCATCGCCACATCGTGGCGGTGAAGCACGCCACGGGTTCGCTGGACGGGGCCTCGGAGCTGGCTGCGGCCTGCGACATCGCCATTCTCAGCGGCGACGATTCCCTGACGCTGCCGCTGATCAGCGTCGGAGCGGTGGGGGTCATCAGCGTGCTGGCCAATCTGCTCCCCGCCGAGATGTCGGCCTTCACCGCCGCGGCCGTGTCGGGCGACCTGCGAACGGCACAGAAGTGGCACCGCAAGTTGTTCCCGCTGGCCCGCGGTTTGTTGAAGCTCGATACCAACCCCATCCCGATCAAGACGGCCCTGGCCCTGCGGGGCATGATGGCCGAGGAGTTCCGGCTGCCGCTCTGTCCGCTGGGGATGGACGGGCGGCGGCGGCTGACGGCCCTTCTTTCGCCCGCTGCCGGGTCGCCCGGGGCGGCAGGGGTGACGCCATGACGGCAGCAGAGAGCCAAATTCGTCCCGCGCCGGCCGCCCAGGGTGGCGGAGAGCTGCTCATTCGCCGGGTGCGGTTCTGCTGCGGCATGGCGGTGGCGGCGGCGATCTTCTGGTATGTGGGCTGGCCGGTGACGCGGCCGCTCGATCCGGCAGGCCCGGTGTCGCTGCTGCTGGTGCGACAGGGCGTGGTGACGCTGGCGGAACTGCTGGGCCTGGCGGTGGCGGCGAGCGGGCTGGCCGTGGCCATCTGCGGGACCGGCTCGGCGGACCGCGGTCCGCTGGCCATCGCCGTCGGGCTGGCGGTGATGGGTCTCCGCGGCGGGCAGCTCGACGGCCTGGTCCTGTACCGACTTACCCTCCCGCCGACGGACCCGGCCTCGCTGAACGCCTTTCCAACGTGGGCGTTGATCGCCGAGTGCTGGTTGTGGATGGCCTTGATCGCCGTGGGGTTCGTGGTGGGGCGTTGGGTGGACGGCTGGTTCGGGCCGCCGCCGGCGGCAGGTTCCGCTGACCGACCGCTGGCGGACCACACCGGCGACGTTCGCCAGGGGGCCGCCGCCCTCCTCCTGACCGTGCTGGTCACCTGGGCGGTGTACTCCTTTGCCATCGGCGAGGAACGGCACGCGGTTCTCAAAGGGCAGATCTACTTCGCCGTCGCCGTTTCCTTCCTGGCGGGCGGGCTGGCGGCGCACTCCTTCTTCCGTTCCGGCGGGCGGGTGTGGGCGATGGTGGCCGTGCCGATCGTGGCGATCCTGGCTTATGTGGTCGGTTCGCCGAGCGAAGCGGCGGTGGCCGCCGCGCGGGAATCCGGCACCTACCTCGTATTGCGCCCGATCGCTCGTCCGCTGCCGCTGGAGTTCGCGGCCCTGGGGGCCATCGGCGTGCTGATCGAGGCGGATGCGATGGAGTCGCTGCGGGCCATGTTCGGCCTGCCGCCAAAGGAAGGCCGCGAGGGCTAGCCCGAGCCGCGGAAAACAGGTTGTGGGGAACGGGTCCGAGAGGTCCAACGCACCGCCGGCCGCTCGGGGCGGGCAGGTGGATCCTTCAGCCCCGAGGCTCACCCCGGGAGCGAACCTTCGGCTTCGCGGCGTGCCTATACTGCCTCAATGTCCCGCGACCTGCACGACCAGCGGTTCGGCGCGCACCTCTCCGTCGCCGGAGGGCTGGAGAAGGCGTTCGCCGCCGCCACAGAATTGGGCTGCGACTGCCTCCAGATCTTCGTCAAGAACCAGCGACAGTGGTCGGCTCCGCCCCTGAGCGAGGAGCAGATCCGGCGTTTTCGCGCCGCCGCTCGGGGCGGGCCGCGACCGGTGCTGGCCCACGGCAGCTATCTGCTCAACCTAGCCTCGCCGGACTCCGCCGTCCGCCGTCGCAGCATCCTGGCCCTGATCGACGAATTGACCCGCTGCGAGGCCCTCGGCATCCGCGGGCTGGTCCTCCATCCCGGCGCGCACCTCGGGGAGGGTCTCGACCGCGGCATCGCCCGCATCGCCGCGTCGCTCGACGAGGCCCATGACGCCACGCCCGGTTTCCGCGTCCGGGCGCTGCTGGAGACGACCGCCGGGCAGGGCACCACGATCGGCCACGAACCCGCCCACCTCGGCCGCGTTCTGGGCGGCGTCCGTCATCCTGAACGGCTCGGCGTCTGCGTGGACACCTGCCACGTGTTTGCCGCCGGGTACGACCTCCGCGCCGCCGACGGCTACGAACGCCTGATCGCCGACCTCTCCCGCCACGTCGGCCTCCGCCGCATCCACTGCCTCCATGTGAACGACTCCCAAGCGCCCTGCCACGCCCGCGTCGACCGGCACGAGCACATCGGCCGCGGGCGGATCGGGCGGGCCGGCTTCGTTCGGCTGGTCAACGACCAGCGTCTGGCGGCGCTTCCGAAGATCCTGGAGACTCCGAAGGGCCGGGACGGCCGCGGCGTGGACCTGGACCGCGTGAACCTGCGGCGGCTGCGGGGTATGATCGGCCGCCCGGCGCCGGCCGCTCGCCCGAGTCCACCAGGCCGAGGGTGACGAGCGACCCGTTTCGGGGTTCGGCCGTCCGGTCCGTTCAGGGAGCATCCTTCGTGGGTCAAAGCATCGGCGGCAACGTCGCCCTCCAGGCGTTGAAATCATACTTCAAGGATTTCGCGGCGCTGCGGGAGTGCCGCCGCGAGTTCTGGGTCGTGCAGCTCGTCAACCTGCTCGACGGCGTGGCCTACTTCGCCATGCTGACGGTCAGCACGCTGTACCTGAGCGAGACGCTGGGGTACAACGACGAGCGGGCCGCGTACATCTGGGCGAGCTGCATGCTCGTCTATACGGCGGTGGGGTTCGTGGCCGGGTTCGTCGGCGATTCGCTGGGCATCCGGCGGACGCTGCACCTTTCCATCGTGCTGCTGGTGCTCTCGCGCGTGGCCATCAGCCTGACCACCGCCAAGGTCGTGGTGCTGCCGGCGCTGGTGGTCATCTCCATCGGCACGGCCATCATGACGCCGATCCTGATCTCGGCCACCAAGCGCTACACCACGAAGTCGACCCAGACGGCCGGATTCAACCTGCTCTACTTCCTGATGAACATTGGGGCGTTCGTCGGCAACGCCACCCTGGATCCGCTGCGGCATTTGCAGTGGGGCAATCGCACGATCTTCATGTTCGGCTCGGCGATGAGCATGCTGTGCTGGCTGGCCATCCTGTTGCTGTGGGGCCGCCGGCTGGCGGACGGCCCGGGCCGCTCCAGCCCCGAGCCGAGGACGGCGGAGACCCCGGCGGCAGAGGAGAAATGGGAAGCCCCCTGGACCATCGCGATCAGCGTCTTCCGCGAGTCCGCCTTCTGGCGGTTCATGCTCTTTCTCATCATCCTGGTCGGCGTGAAGCTGGTCTTTGAGCACCAGAACCAGGTGTACCCCAAGTATTATCAGCGAACCCTGGCCACGCTCTTGTTCTCGGCAGGCCCGGCGACCGGCCTGGACGAACTGGATGCCGAAAAGATTCCCCGAACGCTGGCCGAAGCCTTCGAGAGGTCCGGGCACGGACTGTCGGAGGCCGCCCGGCTATCCGCCAAGGACCAGGGCGTCCGGTGGGAATTGCGGGACGGCGGCCGGGTCTACTACCTCCGCGCCGACGACGACCTCCTGAATGTCTACGACTCCGAACCGCCGATCGGCCTCCTGAACTCCATCAACCCCTTCATTGTGTGCTTCGGCGTGATCGCGACCACGCCGCTCGTGGCCCGCTTCCGCCTGTTCAACGTCATGTTCGTGGGGATCCTCTTTTCATCCTTCTCCATGCTCCTGCTGGCGGTGGACCCGCGGTGGTTCCACGCGGCGCTGGGCTGGACCTTGCCCCAGGGCTACACCCTGTTGGTCATCCTGCAAATCCTGTTCTTCTCGATCGGCGAGATGATCTGGTCGCCGCGGCTCTATGAGTACACCGCGGCGGTCGCCCCCGAGGGCCGCGAGGCCTCCTACATGGGGCTGTCCTACGTTCCCATGTTCGTGGCCCGCTTCGCCGAAGGGCCGCTGGCCGCGAAGCTGCTGACCTGGTACTGCCCGCCGGACGTCACGCAACGGCTGGACCGGGTGCCCTACTGGGAGAGTCCGCAGTTCATGAACCTGATCCTGGCGGCGATCGCCATCGCCACGCCGGTGCTGATTCTTCTGCTGCGAGGGGTGATTCAGAAAGAAGGTCGCGCTCGGGAGTTGTAGGCGACCCGGCCCGCCGCGGCGGCCGCCGGGCGGAACGGAGGCTACATCGGCAGCCGGCGGGTCAGCAGGATGCTCCCGGCGGTGGAGGAAAGCACCCCGACCAGCAGGAGCACGATCCCCGGCAGCAGGATGCCCGACCATTCCCCGTTGCGAAGCAGCGCCGCCAAGCCGAAGCCCTCGTTGCGGATCAGGGCGATGAAACCGTCGTAGGCCCAGCCGTTGATGGTCAGCAGGCCGAGCTTCTGCATGAACGGCGGCATGATAAACCGCGGGACCATGCTGCCGCCGACGGCCCCCATCGCCAGGATCACCGTGGTCCCGATGGCGTCGAGCTGCTCCGCCGTGCGGCAGAGCGACGCCAGCAGCATCCCGAAGCCGGTCATGGCCAGGCCGGTGACCAGGGTGAGCACCGCCAGCCCGCCCGCGATCTGCCACACGGCCACCCCGAACGCCAGCCAGGCGAACAGGTACATGGCCGCGCACTGCACCATCGCCAGCACCATCGCGTAAAGCTGCTGGCTGAGCAGGATGTGCGCCGGGCGGATCGGCGCCGCCAGGAGCCGCTTGATCCCGCCGCTCTCCAGCTCCAACAACAGTCCCCGCGCCGCGTTGACGCAGGTGAATAGCAGAAACAGGGGGACGATGCCCGCCAGAAAAGTGTGCTTGGACGCGATCTGCATCCGCTCGATGGAGACCCCGGTCCTGTGCACCCTGACGAGGCCGCGGCCCTCGCCGGCCTCGGCCGCGGTTTCGCCGCCCGGCCCGCTCGACCGGAACATCCGCTCGAAGATCACCCGCCCGGCGGCCATCTGGAGCAGCCCCGCGGCGGCCTCGGCCTCCATCGGCTGGGTTTCGTCGTAGATCAGTTCGAGTCCCTGGTGTTTGGAACCCGCCAGCACGCTGGGCGCTTCGCCGTAACCCGGGGGGATGACCAGGGCCACGCGATACTTGCCGCTGCGGCGGATCTGCCGTCGGGCGGTCTCGACGGTGAGCGGGGGGCCGTCGGGCGTCTCATCCTCCGTGAGCACCGGGGTCACGTTGGTTCGGCCGAGGGCCTCGATCAGCAACCGCGAGGCCTCGGACCGGTCTTCGTCCACGATGGCGACGCGGAAGGGCCGCAGACCTCCCGCCGGGCCTTCGAAGATCTTGGTGAAGACCCCGTACATGACGATGCCGGGCAGGAACAGCACGAGCAGCATCGCCCGCATCCGCGAGAGGATCCGCAGGTTCGAGCCGCACAGGTGCCAGATGATCCGCAGGGAGCGCATGTCATTCTCGCAAGGCGTGGCCGGTCAACTCCAGGAAGACGGTTTCGAGGTCCGGCTCCTGTAACCGCATGGCGCGGAGCCGGAGACCCACCTCGTCGGCGGCCCGCACGATGTCCACCAGGCCGCAGGCCGTGTCGCCCAGCGTCAGCCGGATGGACTGGTCTTCGAACCGCCAGGGAAGGCCGCCAAGCCGGGCGGCCAGCGCCGCCGCCCCGCCCGCCGTGAGCCGCTCGCCCTCCAGGATGAGCTGGCGTTGTGTCCGAATCCCGGCGACCAGCTCCTCCAGCGTTCCGCAGGCGAGGATGCGGCCGTGGTCGATGATCGCCGTGCGGCGGCACAGCCGTTGAGCTTCCTCCATGTAGTGCGTGGTGTAGAGAATTGCCCGCCCTTCTCCGGCCAGCCGTTCGATCACCTCGAAAATGTACGCCCGGGCCTGCGGATCGACGCCCACGGTCGGCTCGTCCATGAGAATCAAGGCGGGGCAGTGCAGCAGGGCGGCGGCGATATTGAGGCGGCGTTTCATCCCGCCGGAGTAGGTCCTGACCAGCTCGTCCCCGCGTTCCTCCAGCCCGACGGTCTGGAGGGTCTCGGCCGCGCGGCGTCGCAGCTCCCGGCCCCGCAGATCGTACAGACGTCCGAGCAGCAGCAGATTCTCGCGGGCGGTGAGCTGGTCGATGAGACTGAGTTCCTGCGGCACATAGCCGATCTTCCGTTTGTAGGCGGCGGCCGACGACCGCGGGGTGCCGTTCACGGAGATCTCCCCGGCATCGGGCCGGAGCAACCCCGCGATGGCGTTGATGGTGGTGGACTTGCCCGCTCCGTTGGGCCCCAGCAACCCGAACACCTCGCCCGCCTCGATCGCCAGACTGATTCCGGCCACGGCGCGAAGGTCGCCATACGACTTGTGAAGATCGACCACGCGCAACAACGGCACGACTGACTCCGGGCAGAGGCCCGCCTGGGCGGTTGGCGACGGACGCGGCATGGTTTCAACCGTCCGCCGCCGCTCCCATCAGCATAACACGGCCCCGCCGGCCGGCACAGCCGCCCCCGCCGGATGGCCACGGCGGATCATCGGCCGTAAAATGCCTCGGGCGGGGCCGACGGGCGGACGCCTCCGCAAGCGTGGACCGTTGCGGCCGTTGAAGTGACCGAGGACGAAACGGCGATGTTCCTGACCCGCGACGGAAGGCGAGAGATCCTGCTGGCGACGGCCACGCTCGGTCTCGGCGGCGGGGCGGCCGCGTGTGTGGCGGTAATGGTTTCGCCGTGGTGGTGGGCGTTGGCGACGCCGCTCCTGGCGGCCTGGGGCCTGGTGCTGGCCTTCTTCCGCGACCCCGTCCGCATCATCCCCGATCGGCCCGGCACGCTGGTCTCCCCCGCCGACGGCCGCGTTACGGAAATCAGCCGCCTCGACCATCACGAGGGCATCGACGGCCCCGCCTGGCGGATCGGCATCTTCCTCTCCATATTCGACGTGCATGTGAACCGCTCTCCGTGCAGCGGGCGGGTCCTCGCGATCGACTACCGGCCGGGCGCCTTTCTCGACGCCCGCCACCCGGAGAGCGGCATCCGCAACGAATCCAACACGCTGCGGATCGCCCCCGCCGATCCCGCCGCCGGCGTGGTGATCGTGCGTCAGATCGCGGGGCTGATCGCCCGCCGAGTGGTCTGCCGCCCGAAGGTCGGCGACCTAGTCTATCGCGGGGAGCGGATCGGCATGCTCAAGTTCGGTTCCCGGACCGAGCTGATCGTACCGGTCAGCAGCGGGCTGGAGCCAGCGGTGGAATTGAACGATCATGTAGCGGGCGGCTCGACGATCCTCATGCACCGGGCCGATCCCGCTGACAACGGCGCTGCCGTTCCGCCGGCCGAGAAGGAGGCCCGACCGTGAAGTACGTCCCGCCCATGACCCCCGCGGACCGCCGCCGTCGCCGCCGCGACCGCGTGTTGCGCAGCGTGCAGGTCCTGCCGTCGCTGGCCACCCTCGGCAACCTGGTATGCGGCCTGGGGGCCATCTACTTCTGCCTGCTCAGCGCTCAGGCGGGAGGCAGCGACCTCGCCGCGCGAGCCGCGGGCAACGCCAGGTTGGCCAGCATTTTTCCAACCTACCTGGCCATGGGCGCTTACCTGCTGGTGGCGGCGATGTTCTTCGACGGCATCGACGGCCGCCTGGCCCGCTTCACCCGCAAGACCAGCGAGTTCGGCGGGCAGCTCGACTCCCTCGCCGACATGGTCAGCTTCGGCGTGGCCCCGGCGGTGCTGGTGCTGTGCATCGTTCGCCCGCTCGACGTGGCCGCCTTGACCGGCCTGCCGCGGGCCTACTGGCGTGCGGAGTGGGTCATGGCCGCGGTGTATGTCTGCTGCGCGGCTCTGCGGCTGGCCCGGTTCAATGTGGAAAATGAAGAAGACGAGTCCGCCCACCTGGGGTTTCGCGGCCTGCCCAGCCCCGGCGCGGCGGCGGCCGTGGTGGGCCTGGTGGTGTTCCATCAGGATCTGCTGCCCGATCTCGCCCGGGCCAAGACCCTGGCCATCGTGGCCGCGTGCATGCCGCCGTTCATCATGCTGCTGGGTTTGCTGATGGTAAGCCGCCTCCCCTATCTGCACCTGATCAACGCCGTCCTCCGCGGACGCCGGCCGTTCTGGCAGGTGGTCACGCTGTTCATCGCCTTCCTGGTCGGGCTGGTGGTGCAGTTTCAGTTGACCATCGCCCTGGCCGCGTGTCTGTACGCCCTCAGCGGGCCGGCCGCGTGGGTGATGCTCCAGGCCCGGCGAGCGGCGGCCCCGGCCGCCGAACGGGCCGGCCCCGCGGCGGATTCGGCCGACCGCACGCTCACCGCCACCGCGCCGACGCGAGACGACCAGAAATCTTCAAAGACAGTCTTGTAGCAAACCGACCCGTTGACCCCGATGTCTCCTGCCAACGCCGTGGTCGGCGGCGGTGACTCCGCCTGCTTGCGGTGCATTCTGGAGAGGGCAGGCCCCCGCCCGCACGCGGATGGGTTTGAGCGACTCAGGTGCCCGACGGGCAGGTCGTCGTTTGGCAGGCCGTGCCGGGGCCTTGCGGCTGGCCGTAGGCGGCGAGGCAATCCTCAACAGGCAGGTCGAGGCAGACATCGTCGTGGTAACAACAGGCCTCGGTGGGAGGATAGCACAAGGCCCCCGCGCATGACGATCCTTCTCCCTGCGGATCGCCGCCCGCCGACCGGCAGTCCGCCGGCGTCAGGTCCGAACAGCCCCGAGCAGCAAAGCAACAGGCCTCCGTCGGGGGCGGCGGGCACGACCAGCTCTGACACGAGGTGTCCAGGCCCGCCGTCGTGCCGCCGGCGGCGGCGCAATCGGTCGGGGTCCTGTCGAGGCAGCCCCCGTCGCTGAAGCAGCACGCCCCGGCTTCGCACTCGTCGGGGACGCCGTTGCGGTTGGTGTCGTCGCTGGAGTTGTCGATGACGTCGCAGTCGTCGGGCACGCCGTTGCCGTTGCAGTCCTGACTGGCCCCGAGGACCAGGTCCAGCGCATCGTCAATGCCGTTGCGGTTGCAGTCGGTGATCGGCAGCGGGCCGAAGTCGATCGGCGGAACGGTGAAATTGACCGTCATGCCCGGCATGAAATGCACGCCGATGCGGAACTCCTGGGCGGCGATCCGGTCGCCGGGACGGAGGGCGGAGTAGCTGGGCAGCGTCGCGTCCGGCGCGATGGTCGCGGTGACGGTGATCCGCTCGACCCGCGTCCAGAGCACGACCTGCACGGCCTCCGGTCCGCTGTCGCCCAGCTTCCGGGTGGTCTGCCGCACGTCCTGGCCCGATTGCACGAAGGTCGCCTCCACCACGACCGCCACGCCGGACTGGTTTTCCAGGCGAAGCTGCACGCCTTCGGCGTCCAGTGCTGGAAAGCCGCTCGGCGGGGTCAGCGAATCCAGCCAGTTCTGGAGGGCGTCACAGGCCGGAACGCCGCAGAGCAACGCCGCCATCACCGCCGGCACACCCCAGGATCGCCATGATCGCGGTTGCATCCGTCAATGCCTCCGAAGGGCCGTCGTCGGCCCCGGCCGAACCTTGCCGACACCCGATGTGAACGAAAGCCGCCCATATATTAGACCACCCGGACGGATCCGACTCAATCCGCGGCGGTGACGTGTTTTTCGACCACGGGGGACGCCTCGACTATGGGACGCCCGACTGGCAGAGACGAAGGAAGAAAGCAGTCGGGCGGATTATTCGGACTCGGCGATATGGACGCCCCGTTGGAAGGTGCCGGCGCTCGGCCGGCCTTGGTTCATTCTTGCGGGGCGCTCGGCGGGCTCGGATAATCCGGCCAGGCGGATGGGAATCGACATCGGTGTCGTCGGAGACACCTCGGTTCAACCGCGGCGGACGATCCCAGAAAAGACGGCGGAGCGGCCCGATGAGCAAACAAGGTAAATATGAGATGCCGGAAGTCGTGAGACCGCCCAGGGCGGGCAGGAAACAAGTGCTGCTGGTGGCCAGCGGGGATCTGCGGCCTGCCGCCAACCGCAACTGCTGGCCCACGCAACAGGCGATGGAACAGGCCCTGAGCCGGGCCGTCGCCGAGGCCGGGCACGAGCTGGTGCGGGCGCACCCCTACGACGCCAACGCCGGACACGGCTTCATCGCCTCGCAGCGGCAGGGGATCGAGATCTTCCGCAAGATCGACCCGAAGGCCCCGCTGATCGTGGCGGAGTCCGTCTGGCAGTACACCCATCACGTCCTGCCGGGGCTGATGACCCACCAGGGGCCGATCCTGACCGTGGCCAACTGGTCGGGGCAATGGCCCG
>Ga0129299_1003195_pt1 | contig 10742 bp, 6 predicted proteins | sample ConPoolayeCmetaG_FD_94477 | JGI IMG/M metagenome (GOLD analysis project Ga0129299, IMG submission 94477) | Hot spring microbial mat communities from California, USA to study Microbial Dark Matter (Phase II) - Cone Pool mat layer C metaG ... | reverse complement strand
GTCCGGCTCCAGCCCGTCGTCGGATACATCGAAGATCTCGTTTCCGTAGATGTCGCAATTGCGGTGGGGGTAGGAGACGCCGTCGGCAGTGCGGGAGATGCTGTTGTGGGCCACGACATGGCCACTGGAGTGGTTCAACTCGATCCCCTCGCCGCTGATGCCGCCGGTGACAGGATCGTTGTCGCCGATGATCGTATTATCGGCGATGTACCAGTCGGCGCATGTGCGGCTCAGCGCGATCGAATAGTGAAACCCCGCAAACAAACAGCGGCTGACCACTACGTCCCTGGCCGTGCCCAGCCCGCGCAGGCCATTGCTTTGGCTGGCGCGGCGGAGCGTGAGGCCCTCGAGCCACACGTGGCTCGCCGTGACACTGACGTGCTCGAACAGGGCTTCGCCATCGCCGGCAGCCTTCCAGACGAGATAGCGACCGAGTTGGCCTGAGCGGTCGAAACTGACCGCGCCGTAGTTTCCGGCGTGCAGGAGCATGACGTCTCCAGGCTGGGCTTGGGCTTGGGCGGCCCTCACGCCCGAAAAGGGCCGCTCCGCCGAACCGTCGCCCCCCGCGCCTCCAGGCGCAACGTGCAACGTACGTCCGCCTTGCGGCAAGGCAGGAATAGGCCGGGTCAGGATTGTAAAGACCTTGGTCTCCTCGCCGCCATCCGGATCGGACAAGTCGAGCTTGACCTCATAGGCCGTGCCCTGCTCAAGAAACAGGATGCTCCCGGCGAGCATGTTATACGCCCGGTCGGCCTTAGTCTCCGCATACCAGCCGAAAAAATCCACGCGCAGCAAGGGCAAAGCCGACTTCCACACTCCGGTATCTTTGGGTCGATACCAAACCAGGCATTTGGCGTTGTGATTGGCGTCGCCCGATACGTCCCATTCGATGCCGATGGAATGGATCGTGGCGTAGCTTCGCAGCTCGCCCGGGATGCACGCCGCAGCGCCCTGCTTGGCCTGGGAGCTGGCGGCTTGCGCCGACCAGGGCCCAAGCAGCACGGCAAGAGCAATCTTGCACCAAAGTCTTCGCATGGCCTGTTCTCCGCTTGTGTGCCAGGCCAGCCCTGGCACATAGCCAGCCCTAGTACATAATTGTCGCCCGACGTCCTCGTGACACTCTCGCCCGGTATTGTCGTCCGATCCGGCGCCCGATTCAAGCGCCGGCAATAACTCGATCTTGGCGTCGATGAATCGGAACATAATCAACTTCCGATATCGGGCAGCGAGGAAGTCGTGCTCGTAGGGTACCGCCCGGATGGCAGCCGAGACAGTCGCCCAGCCAAAACCTCGGAAAGTCAATGCCGTGGGACCGGGCGAGGCTGTGGGCTTGGGATGTGCCGGCTGCGCCACGCCACACCGTCTTAAACGAAAAACACCGCGTTGACGGACAAAGAAGGAGCAAACAGATACTAACCTTTTGCCGCGCTTGGCAAACACAGGGTACAATCTGTTTTTCGGTTCTGCTCGGCCGTGGCGCCTGACTATTCGAACCACTACGAAAAGCAACGCTGCCAAGTCTGCCATATGCTAGAAAGTTCCGTCATCAATGGGCTGTGCGTTCTGCGCTTGGCTTCTCCGCCGCTGAATACGCTGAGCATTGCGCTGTTGGAGAGGCTTTGCCAGGCCATAAAGTCGGCATGCAGCAACGCCGCAGTCCAGGGTATCGTGCTGATCGGCAGCCGGGAGCACTTCAGCGCTGGGGCGGACCTGGGCCTGCTTGGGGCGATTCGCTCCAAAGAAGACGCAGTGCGCCTCGCCAGGCTCTTTCAGGACTCATTTCAGGCGGTCGAGGATTCGTCCAAGCCGGTGGCCGCTGCGCTGGCGGGAAGAGTAATGGGCGGGGCGCTGGAGCTGGCCATGGCCTGTCACTTCCGCGCAGCAGCCGAGGGAAGCAGCTTCAGCATGCCGGAAGTAAAGTTAGGCTTTAGCCCCGGCGCTGGCGGCACGCAGCGCTTGCCGCGGCTCGTCGGAATTCCGGCAGCCCTGAGGATGCTGCTGACCGGCGAGGCGATAGACGCAGCACAAGCGCGGCAACTCGGGTTGCTCGACGTCGTCTGCCCGAACGACGCGCTGCTGGAGACCGCCCGAGGGCTTATCCGGTCCCACAACCCAATCCAGCGCAGCGCCCAGCGTGTCCCAAAACCGCTTGGTGACGCGGCCGAGGCGTTTACGCTCTCGCGATACATCAATATTCCTCGCCCGGAGGTACTCGCGCCGGCGAAGATTCTCGAGGCGGTTCGGGCAGGGTTGGAGGGATCCTTGGCCGAGGGTCTCTTGAAAGAACGGGAGGCGTTCGCTGAGTCTATTACCACGCCGGCTGCACGGCATAAGATCTATCTGTTTTTCGCCACCCGGCAGACAGGCAGACTGCCCGAAACGTCCAACCAGAGCTCGCCAAGTAGTCCGCAGGGGTTGGGGACTGCGCCGTTGGGCGAGCCGGGCGGCGAGGCGGGGATCCAGCCCAAGAGGGCCGCGGTGATCGGGATGGGCTCGATGGGGACCGGCATTGCACAGGCACTTGCCATGGCCGGCCTGCACGTGACCGTACTGGACGAAAACGAGCAGGCCCTCAGCAGGGGCATGGCACGCATCAGCGCGTCGCTGGAAAAACGAGCCGCGCAAGGGAAACTGACTGGCTCCCGGCCGGAGGCGGTGCTCGACTTGATCCGCACCACGCTCCAGTGGGAGCCGCTGGCGGAGGCCGACGTGGCCATCGAGGCGGTTATCGAGGATGTGGCGACCAAGCGCGAGGTGATCCGTCGCCTGGAAGGGCATTTGCGGCCCCAGGCCATTTTGGCCAGCAACACATCCACCATATCATTAGACATCCTGGCCGAGGGGATGCGACATCCCGGACGTTTGCTCGGCATGCACTTTTTTCACCCAGCACATGCAATGCCACTTGTGGAGGTGATTTATCGGGAGGCCACAGCCCCTTGGGCGATCGCCGTCGTGCTGAAGCTCGCCAAAGAGCTCCGGAAGACGGCCGTGGTGGTCAAAAACCGGGAAGGATTCCTAGTCAACCGGCTGTTTATTCCCTACTGCAAGGAGGCATTCTGGCTGCTTCAGGAGGGGGTGCCGGCCGCCGCCATCGACGCGGCAATGGTACAGTTCGGGTTTCCCATGGGCCCGCTGGCCGTCATTGACATGGCCGGGATCGACATCTTGGCCCATTCGGACGCCGTGTTGCGTTACGCCTTTCCCTGGCATGGCCAACTGCCCCCGGTGGCCGAACTGCTGGTGGCGCAGGGGCGGCTGGGTCAAAAGACGGGCTGCGGGGTGTACCGGTACGAATCGGGCGACCCTACGCCGCATCCGAGCGAGGCCACTGAGACAATCTTGGCTGGCCTGGCCGCGCAGGGCGGCCGGCCCGGCCACGCCCCGGTTTCGCAAGAGGAAGTCACTCGGCGATTGGTGCTGCGCATGGTGGGCGAGGCTCTGGCCGTTCTGCAAGAGGGGATCGTCCAGCGCGAGTCGGACATCGACGTGGCAAGCGTTCTCGGCATAGGGTTTCCCGATTTCCGTGGCGGTGTGCTACAATACGCCCGCGACCTGGGCCTGGACCGCGTCCGGTCCGACTTGCGGGAGCTGGCAGACCGTTTCGGCGAGCGGTTCAGGCCTCCAGCGTAGACCAAGCGCGCAAACAGACCACAAAGTAGACCGGCAAGGAGAGTAGAGGATTGTGCCGCTGCTTGCAGGCAGGGCCGCACCACTCCTTCCGCATCTGTCACACCAAAGGGAGCAAACTGATGGCGCCCGCTGCGGAGCGAAAAGACTTCGAATCGACCAAAGCACTCCGGAATGTGATGGGCAAGTACTTCAAGGAGCTGGCCGAGGGACCCCAGCAGGGTAGGAAGACCGCTTGGTGCACAAGCGTTGGACCTGCCGAGTTGCTGCGAGCCTTCGGCTTCGACGTCTACTTCCCGGAAAACCACGGGGCCATGCTAGGCGCCTCGCGCATGGCGACCGATCTGATCCCGCTGGCCAACGCCCGAGGATTCTCCCCAGATATCTGTTCCTACCTGACCAGCGACATCGGCTCTTATCTGAAGGGTGAGACCCCCCTACAGAAGATGGGCCTTTCCGGGATCCCCAAGGCCGACGTGCTAGTGTTCAACACCAACCAGTGCCGCGATGTCAAAGACTGGTTTCAGTTTTATGCGCGGGAGTGGAACGTGCCCTGCATCGGCGTTCACACACCTCGGGCGATCGGCGAAGTGGATGACGCTTTGATCGACTACGTGGCAGCCCAGATCGAGCGGCTGCTGAAGCCTTTGGAGGAAGTGTCGGGCGAGAAGTTTCAGATAGATCGGTTGCGGCAGGTCGTCGAGTTGTCCAAAAAGTGTACGCTTTTGTGGAAAGCTGTCCTGGAGACGGCTGCCAACGTCCCCTCCCCACTGAGCTTCTTCGACGGCACGATTCACATGGGGCCGGCCGTGGTGCTCCGCGGCAGCCAGGACGCCGTGGCCTATTACGAAACCCTGCTTGCGGAACTTCGCCAGCGAACCGCCGAGAACGTCCCGGCAGTCGAGGGCGAGAAGTTCCGGATCTATTGGGAAGGAATGCCGATCTGGGGCAAGCTGCGCAGCCTTGCGACGCAGTTCGCCGAGCTGAAGACCTGCGTAGTCGCCTCGACGTACTGCAACAGTTGGGTCTTCGAAGATCTCGATCCAGCAGACCCCTTCCGCAGCATGGCCCGAGCCTACTCCAGCATCTTCATCTGCCGCTCCGAAGACTGGAAGGAGCAGTATATCGAGCGGATGGTCCGAAAGTTCAAGGTCCATGGCATCCTGTACCACGACGCCAAGACCTGCCCGAACAACTCCAACAGCCGCTACGAGATGCCGCAACGCCTCCAGCGGAGCTTGGGTCTGCCGTACCTGGTGGTCAACGGCGATTTGAACGATTTGCGCTTGTACTCCGAGGAACAGACCCGCACCAATATCGAGGCCTTTGTTGAGCAGCTTCAAGAGCTATAGCAGCCGTTTGAAGCGGATACCCCAGGCTCCCGGCGAAAAGCGCATGATCCGAATGGCACTGTCGAGCCCGAGATAAACTAGACCATCGCGGGACGACAACAGCGATTGTCGACAATGGCTTGTACGAAACGCTGTCCATGAGCGTGTGATTCGGGGATGATCCATAAGGTGCCGCATTTCGCCCGGAAAGCCGGCCCGCTCGCTTGCCCAGAGAATACCCATGCCGTACTATTGCGGAATTGACATCGGCGCGTCGATGGCCAAGCTGGTGATCATCGACCACGCGCGGCGCACGGTAGCCAAGGCACTTCGCAGCTCTGGGGTGAACTATGGGGTCACTGCGCAACGCTGCCTGGACGATGCGCTGGCCGCCGCGGGACTCTGCCGAGAGCAGATCGTGGCCGCGTTTTCCACAGGATACGGGCGAGACAACGTGCCTTGGGCCGACCAGAAGCGGACCGAAATCGCCTGCCATGCCAAAGGGGCTTTTTATCACGTGCGCCAGAAGATGACGGTCGTGGACATCGGCGCCCAGGACAGCAAAATGATCCACTTGGACGACCAGGGGCGGCGCACCAGCTTCAAGATGAACCGCAAATGCGCGGCCGGGACCGGCGCGTTTCTGGAAGAGATCGCTCACCGGCTCGACCTGGAAGTCTGGCGGCTCAACGATCTGGCCGAGAAGTCGACCAAAGATATCGCGTTGGGAAGCTTTTGCACCGTGTTTGCTGCGACCGAGGTGCTGGAGAAGATCCGGGCCGGCGAGAAGGTCGAAGACATCGTGAGAGGCGCATTCCGGTCGGTGGTCAGAAGGATCCAGGAGATGGACGCGGTGGATGGGGTATTGGTGGCCACCGGCGGCGTGGCCGCCCATAACCCGGCCCTGATCAAGCTGATGGAAGAGTCCTTTGGCAGGCCGGTTTGCGTGCCGCCCGACCCGCAACACACCGGGGCCTTCGGCGCCGCTTTGTTTGCCTTCGAGGAAAGTCAATAGGCGCTGGTAAAAGCAGCGCAGATGAGAGAAAGGGCAAGAGATATGCTGTTTGACCACCCGCCCGTGAAAATCGTCGAACAACTCTGGATGTTCGGCACTGCCGCCTATCCGCTGTACCTGGTCAAGGACGGCCCGGAGGCAGCGATCTTCGAGGGCGGCACCGGCGCCATGGGACGGCTTCTGCGCGAGCAGCTTGCAGAGTTGGGGCTGGACCGGAACGTGGAAGTGAGGCAAATCGTGCTCACCCATGCCCATCCCGACCACGTCATGGCCGTCCCCTCATTGCGGCGGATGTTTCCCCAAGCGGCGGTCGTGGCCTCGGCCGTGGCGGCCAGGACCTTGGCGGCGGAAAAGGCCGTGGCTTTCTTCTGCCAGATAGATCAGGCGCTGACCGGATCGCTGCTGCGCAGCGGCGCCATTCGCGATGTTCACCAAGTCGAACCGCTCGCCGAAAAGCAGATCTCCGTGGACCGAACAGTCGCGCAAGGGGAAACAATCGCAGTCGGCGCCCTGGCGTTTAGCGTTCTGGAAACGCCCGGACATAGCGAGTGCAGCCTGAGTTTCTACGAACCCAAGCAGAGGATGCTCATCATTTCTGACGCCACAGGCTACTATATGCCGGACGCCGATTCCTGGTGGCCCAATTACTTCTTCGACTACCGTGCCTATCTCGACTCCATGAAACGCCTGGCCGAGCTAGACGCCGACGTGCTTTGCCTCAGCCATAATTGCGTGATTTGCGGCGAGGAGCACATCAAGCGCTATTTTCGCCGCGCGATCGCGGCCACCGAGAAGTACCACGAGCGGATCGTGGCCGAGAGCCGCTCGGGCAGGCCGCCACGCGAACTCGCCGAAGAGCTTGGCGCGGAGATCCACGCAAAGACCCAACTCCTGCCGCTGGATTTCTTCCAGAAGAATTGCGCGTTGCTGGTCAAACAGTCGCTGCGGCACGAAGGAATCGGCAGCTAGCCGACGAAGTATATTGGAAATGAGGGACGAGGGCGTCCGGGAACTAAGACGCGGAATACCGGGCGCTTTCGCTTAGAGCCCCTCCAAAGATTGCCCGTAGCACAGCTATTCTGGCTGTTCCGCAACAGGCTGGAACCTGTGCTACCGGTGTTACGATAGGCTTTTTCCGCCCGGGTTCATTTGTGGAGTTTCATCACATGCCGGCCTCGCGCATCCTTGGCATCGGCTATTACGTGCCGCCGAAGGTGGTCACTAACTTCGACGTGATGAAGATGATGGAGACCTCCAACGAGTTTATCGTAGAGCGGACGGGCGTGCATCGCCGGCGTCATGCCGAGGCGGACGAGAGCGCTTCGGACCTAGCCGTGCGGGCCTGCCGGGCGGCTGTGGCGGACGCGGGCTTGCGCATGGACCAGATAGAGCTGGTCATCATGAACACCATCACACCCGACCACGCCGACCCGGGCTGCGCCTTCTTCCTCCAGCCCAAGCTGGGGCTGTCGGCCATTCCGGTGCTGGACATCCGGCAGCAGTGTGCCGGCCTGATCTACGGCCTGGCCATCGCCGATAGTTTCGTGCGCGCCGGCACGTTTCGCTACGTGCTGGTGGTCTGCTCTGAAGTGCTCTCCACGCGCATCGACGGGTCGTACGAAGGGCGCAACATCGCCATTTTGCTGGGCGACGGCGCCGGGGCCGTCGTGGTCGGCCCGTCCGACGGCACCAAAGGCATTATATCTACGATCCTGCATGCCGACGGAAGGGGGGCCAAGTCGCTTTACACCGCAGCCCCCGGCAGCGCGCTGGGCCGCAAACAGCACGTCACTCGCGAGGATATCGAGACCGGTCGCGTCCACTTCCGCATGGATGGCAAGGCCGTGTTTCAAAATGGCGTGGACCGGATGTCGGAGGTGTTTTTCGAGTCGCTGCGGGCGAATGGGCTGTCGATGGACGCAATCGACGTCCTCGTACCTCACCAGGCCAACTTGCGCATGCTGGAGGCCATCCTGGAAAAGACCGGCTTTCCCAGACATAAGGTCTATATTAACGTGGAAGAATATGGCAACATCGCGTCGGCCTCATTGCCGATCGCCCTGGCCGAGGCCCGGCAAGCCGGCATGATCCGCGACGGAAGTCTGGTCCAGTTGGTTGCGTTCGGCTCTGGGTTTGTCTGGGCTGCGGCCCTGCTGCGCATGTGACGATCAGGTGTGCTTTGTGGCTTGGATGATGTCCATGATGACCAAGACGTTCCAGTTGCTCGTCGGCCTGCTCCTGCTGGTCCCCATTCTGATTTGGCCGGCGAGTTGGGCAGCCTGCCTGGCCAGTTTTCCCGTGGGGTTGCTGATTATCCTGGCATGGGGCGGGCTGTGGCCCTGGCAAAGGAGACGTTTGAGACTTCGTTGGCGCCAGCTTCCGGAGTTCGCGTTCCTCTTGGCTTTCCTGTTGTTGTTTCTGATGGCCAACACGATCCTGATCGAGGCGTACGGTGGCTTTGGGCCCGACAGCTTTCCGGTGGTGCTTTTGCGTCACCGGGTCTTTACAGCCCTGCTGACCTTCACTTGGCTGGTCATCTTGATTCGCCTGGCCCTCAGCAGGACGCCGAAGGCCCGAGCCCCGGCCGGCTTGAGCTCCTCGCCGGACTCCTCGGTCCGCCCGAATTGACCACAGCACGTCCGATCGCTTATGGTGAGAGCCTATCCAAGCACGTAGCGCGGGCTGCCTGGCGTTTGCAGCAGAGCCACGACGGCTGTGCTAAAAGCATTTGCCAGACAGTCCGTAAATGTTGGGGGCGGAGCGATTCAGTGAGCTGACGGGAGCTGGCCCATGCATGCTGCCATCGTCCCGCTGTTGATCTTCCTCTCGGCAGGGGCAAAGACAATCGCGTCAATTGGCGAGACGGCCCAGGCCCTGATCGAGCAAGCCGGCAATGCAGAGGACGACGCTGTTCGGCTTGCGCGGCTCAGGCGTCTGGCGGAGCTGCCGGGGCTCGACGTGCGCATCCGAGCCGACGCGGAAAAGATGGCGGCCTTCGTCCAGCGCTGGCTCCACGAAGAGCAGCTTGCCTTCTTCGGCCGGGAAGTCGGCCGTAAGCTGGACTACGATTTCCAGATCGAACCGTCGTCGCCCATTTTTCCGTTGACGCATTTATACCGCGGGCGGATGCTGGCGTGGCTGACCTTGGAGAGCGGAGGAATCATCAACAACGCAAGTCGCCGCCGGGAGTTTCTGGACCGTGCCGCCGCCGAATTCCGCAAAGCCGCGGCCGCCTTCCCGCGCAACCGCATCGCAGGCATGTACCTCGGCCGCCCTATTGCGTGCGCCAAGCACTATCCGCCAGAAGCCGGGGCGCCCGAGTGGGCAGTGCTCCAGCGCGAGAACCTGGAACGCCTGACCGACATTATCGAGTGGTGGATCGACCATCGCATGCGTCCCAACGGGGAGTACGGGGGCGGTTGGGGCGACGATTGCGAGATGTGGCGGTGGTGGGTACCGGTGCTGGTGGCCTTCGAAGAGCCCAAAATCGTTCGCGCCCAGGCCCGATTCTCAAAAGCCCTCCTCAGCCAGCCGTACATGCAGGCCGGGTACACGCGAGTGTTGACGGATGTGGAGCATACGGCTGAGGACTCCTCAGACGCGATCACCCCCATGATGCACCTCGAGCCGGACAATCCCGCCTGGAAAGCCCACGCGCTGCGCCTGGCTGAACTCATGGAAACCCTCTGGACCGGGCGGAACCAGCGCGGGCAGCTCCAGTTCAGGAGCACGTATTTTTCGGTGGATCGGGTGGACGAGCGGACGGATCGGGCATGCGACACGGTCTATCATGTCCGGGCAGTCCAGCCGGCGCTGTTGTTGTGGCAGCGGACGGGTGATCCTCGTTTGGGCAGGTTGTTTACCGCCTGGATGGACACCTGGGTCGATGCGGCCGCTCGCGCCGAACGCGGCAAGCCCGCCGGTATCCTCCCCTCGGCAATCCACTGGCCGGATGGCTCGGTCGGCGGCACGTCGCCCGACTGGTGGGACCCGCGCAACCACTCCGAGCCTACCCTTTATGCCTGGCCAAGCGCTTTGCGCATGATGAACAACACGTTGCTTCTGGCTTGGCACATGAGCAAGAAAGAGAAGTACCTGGAGCCGCTTCGGTCGATGGCGGCGATCCGCCTCCGGTGGCTTCGTAACCCGCAGCACGCAGCCGCCCCAGGCAGCGAGTCCTGGTGCGCGGCACGGCTCGGCTTGCTGGCGGAGACATTGGCCAAGTACAAACGCCTCAGCGCCAGCACCGAGTTCGACGAACTCCTGGCCCGGGAACAGTTCGCCGCGGTCGCTTTGGACCCAGCAGCCAACCGGCGAGCATTGATCGAGCAGTTGGAGACGAGCGCTCGTGCGCTGCGGGTGAATTTCGAGGGCTACACCAGCGAGGTGCGCTACACGGATCGGGTGCTGCGGTTTCCTGCGCTGTTTCGGCGCGACATGATGTTCGCCCAGGCCAGCCCCGGTATCCACGAGCCCAATCCGGATTTGATCTACCATTTGGCCACCGGCGACCCGGGCGAGTGCGGCTATATGCCGCTGGCAGCCGTGCGATGGCTGACGCCGCCGCGCGGGATTGCCGCGTTGGTGACTCGGAGCGGGCCGACGGAACTGACCGCAGAGTTGTTTCATTTCGGCAGGCAAAACCGCGCGATGGGGGCGGAACTCTTCTTACTTTCGCCGGGGCAGTACGCTTTTCAGCTTCTCCAGCCGGACGGTGCGGCCGTCTGCCCGACCCAACGGTTCCTTGTCGTCGGCCCTCGCACGCG
>Ga0129299_1003194_pt1 | contig 10743 bp, 10 predicted proteins | sample ConPoolayeCmetaG_FD_94477 | JGI IMG/M metagenome (GOLD analysis project Ga0129299, IMG submission 94477) | Hot spring microbial mat communities from California, USA to study Microbial Dark Matter (Phase II) - Cone Pool mat layer C metaG ... | reverse complement strand
GCCATGAGGCCACTCGTCATCTTCGAGGACCACGGGTACGTCAACCTGCTCCCGCTGACGTACTGGCGGGCGACGTTCGAGCTACGGTGCGGATGCGATCTGCTGATCGACAAGATTCGCACCGCCGTCGGTGCATCGGAGGTGTCGCTGATGGTCCGCTCCGAACTGATGGACGTCGTCGCCCAACGGTGGTCGCTGCCGGTCAACCGTCCGGTTCGTGAATCGGCGCTGTTCGTCAACGGGCGGTTACTGGCGGCCCCGGCCGTCTCCTGGCCTGATGGGCCCGCCGTGGGGGTGCGCGGTGAGGACATCGTCTTTGTTCGTGCCGATCAGACCCTGGCAGCGGAGCTCACCGCCGACGTCTGGCTCGACCCCGACCGCGTGAACACCGTGCTCCAACGGCATCAGGACCGGCACCCGCGCCGACCCATCGATCTGCCGCGGTACGGCATGATCGGATGGCCGTGGCACCTGGTTCGGGCCAATGGTCCGGAGATGGTTCGACAGTGGGAGTCCTCGGGGGGACCCGCTGTTGAGGGAACGATTTACCCGGGCGCCCACCTGATCAACGAACGGGCGATTCGGATCGGTGTCGGGAGCAAGATCAAACCCTGTGCCGTGCTCGATGCCGAGGAAGGTCCGATCGTCATCGGCCGGAACGTGACCGTCAACCCGCAGTGCACGATCCAGGGCCCGTGTTTCATCGGGGACGGCTCACTGATCCAGCCCGGCGCGGTCGTCCGCGAAGGGACCGCGATCGGGCCGGTCTGCAAGGTCGGCGGCGAGATCGACAACTCGATCCTCCACGCCTACAGCAACAAGCAGCACGACGGCTTCCTGGGACACTCGTACCTGGGCGAGTGGATCAACATCGCCGCCGACTGCATCAACTCGGACCTCAAGAACACTTACGGTGAGGTGAGTGTACCCATCAACGGCGTCGAGACCCCGACGGGCGAGATGTTCGTCGGGTTGACGATGGGCGACCACAGCAAGGCGGGGATCAACCTGAGCTTCGCTACCGGGTCGGTGGTCGGCTTCGCCTGCAACATCTTCGTCAGCCGCTACCCGCCGAAGTTCGTCCCCTCGTTCAGTTGGTACACGGATGAGGGCCGCGACGCCTACGACGCACACCGCGGCATCGAGGTGGCCCGCAAGGTGATGGCCCGTCGCAAGGTCCGGATGACCGCCGCCGAGGAGCGACTCTTCCTGGCCCTGCCGGACATCGCCCATCGGCACGAGCGAACCGACGGGCAGGCCTGCATTTGCTCGTCGATCGCGGTCTTGGGTTTCTCGCTTGTGGTCAACATCCATGCCTTTGGGTTCCGTTACTTCCTGCCCCTCGTCGGGTTTCTGGTCATCCTACTGTCGATCCATTTCGGTCGTCTCTTGGGTCTGGCCGGCAGGGCGCGAGCCACGGGCATCGTCGTCCTGGCCGTGCTGGTGGCGTGCGGCACGCTTTCATTGGTTGAGTTCGGCGACCTGGCGTTCTACGGGGTTCCCGCCGGTTCGGCCGTCTGCGAGCCCCTCGCCCTAAAGGGGCTCGTTGAGGCCCTCCTTTCCGAGGGCATCCACCACATCTACACCGCCGACCCCATGCTGCACTGGAGCCTCATGTTCGCAAGTCAGGAACACATCATCGGACGATGGATCACCCCCAACGACCGGTACCCCGAGTACCCTCGTCGGGTCGATCGTGCGCTGGCGGACGGCAAGAAGATCGCGGTGGTCGGCGGGGTCGAAAGTTCGGAGATTTCCGTGGGCCTTCAAGTGGTGGAGAAATCTCTTAAGGAACTGGGCCGCGGCGACCTCAGACCCCGCGTCATCATGGACGCATATTGGATCCTGCCCCACCCGGATGCCTCCCTCCTCAGGAAGTTCGGTTTCATCTTGAATCCCACGCCGCCCCTTTGACTTGGACGGGCGGACAGGTTTCCTGCTATATGCCCGCCCCTTCTTCGAAGGTGGCGTCTCGGACTTGCGCCTGGGTGATCCGGCTGCCGGGCGGGACGCTGTGCGTCAGCCACACGTTCCCGCCGATCGTCGAACCGCGGCCGATCGTCACCCGTCCCAGGATCGTCGCGCCGGAGTAGATGATCACGTCGTCCTCCACAATGGGGTGGCGGTCGATGCCCTTGATGGGGTGCCCCTGTTCGTCCAGTGGGAAGCTCTTGGCACCCAGGGTAACCCCCTGATAGATCCGCACGCGGTTGCCGATGATGCACGTCTCGCCGATCACAACGCCCGTCCCGTGGTCGATGAAGAACTCCTGTCCGATGCGGGCGCCGGGGTGGATGTCGATGCCGGTGATGCGGTGGGCGTATTCCGTGATGATCCGCGGAATGAGCGGTACACCCAACCGGTGGAGTTCGTGGGCCAGGCGGTAGTTCGTGATCGCCAGCACGCCCGGATAGCAGAAGATCGCCTCCTCGGGGGTCTTGGCGGCCGGGTCGCCTCTGAACGCCGCCTGGACGTCGGTGGCCAGCAGGTGGCGAATGGTCGGCAGCCGAGCGACGAACTCCTTCGTGATCACCAGGGCGCTCTGCGTGACGTCCGGGCACGAGTGCGGATCGTCGCGGCAGGCGAAGCACAACCCCCGGGCGATCTGCTCCTGCAAGACCCCGAAGACGCGATCCAGCGTCGCCCCGACATAGAACCGCATGCTCTCCTGACCCAGATCGGAGATGCCGAAATAGCCGGGGAAGAGCACGGCGCGGAGGTCTTCGACCATCTCGGTCAGCGTGGCGGGCGAGGGCAGCGCTCGTCGGCATTGCCCGCGCATCTTCGCCCGGGCCATGCCCTCGGTGACTGCGCAGAGCGCTTCGACCACCGGGGCCAGCGCCATCTCCCGGTTGTCGTCGAATGCGGGACCCACGGGGCAGGATGGATCCGTCGGCGTCACGTGTCCCTTCGTCCTCCCAAGGGGGGCCACGGTCGGACTCGTCCGGCGCCGCGCACCCGGTCCGGCGCAGCGCCGGTCCTCCGTTTGATTCCCGTCCCTGTTCATACCTTCCGAAGTCCGGGGGTGCAAGTCGATGGGGTTGCATCACCCGGTAAAGCTCCTATGATTCAAGATTTGTGAGTTGCCGTGATGTCGGAACGGCATGCGCCAGGAGCAGACGACGTGTCGGACCTCATCCTCAGCGCGACGGACATCCACATGAGCTATCGCAGCGGTTCGGTCGCGACGCCGGTGCTGCACGGACTGGACCTGGAGGTCCGGCACGGCGAGTTCGTCTTGATCATGGGTCCCAGCGGGTGCGGCAAGACGACCCTGCTGCACATCCTGGGTCTGATGATGCGCCCCACGCGGGCCGAGTCGCTGCAAATCGACGGGGTCGATGCGCTGAACCTGTCGGATGGTCAACGGACAAGGCTCCGCCGGGAGAAGATTGGGTTCGTCTTTCAGCGGTTCAACCTGTTGCCGGTGGTTTCCGCGGCCGACAACGTCCGCCTGGCCATGCGGCTCCACGGCCTGCGGCCGGACGGCACGGTGGAGGCATTGTTTGAGCGATTCGCCCTGACGGGCAAGGAACACCAGAAACCGGGCGCCTTGTCCATGGGCGAGCAGCAGCGCGTCGCCATTGCCCGGGCCGTCGCCTGCCGACCCGCACTGCTTCTGGCCGACGAACCCACGGGCAACCTGGATTCCGACTCGTCCGAAAAGGTCCTCAGTCTGCTCCGCGAGCTGAACCGCCGCGACGGCCAGACCGTGGTCATGATCACCCACAACGAGCAGTGCATCGCCGCCGCCGATCGCGTGATCCACATGAAAGATGGACGATTCCTGGACCAGTAAGATCGGCCGTGCCCTGGTGGTCCCACCGGCGAACCGCGAGGATGGCCTGAACCTCCGGCGGTGGTTCATCGGGTTTGTGACCTGGTTGATCGCCCTGACGATCATCGCCCGGGTCGGTTTGATCAGCTACGAGGCGGGCAGCCGGATGGGGATGGCCCTCTGGTTGGTCGCCCTCTACATGTTCTACCTCTCGCTGTGCTGCACCTTCTTCCCGGCGCCGACGACGTGGATCGTCATGATGCTGGCGAGCGACTACGTCGCCGCGGAATTGGGCGTCCAACACCACCTCATCGGTCGCATGGTTGTCGTTGCCAGCGTCGGGGCCTGGTGCACCGCGATGGCAAACCTCAACGAGTACCACATCTTCACCTTCCTGCTTCGCTACGGCAACGTGGCCAAGATCCGTCGCACGCGATTGTACGCCGTGGCCGCCAGGTGGTTCGGTATCCGTCCGTTCTGGACCATCGTGCTGTTCAGCTTCATCCCGATCCCCGTGGACGTGTTGCGTTGGCTGGCGATCACCTACCGCTACCCCCGCGTGCCGTTCTTCCTGGCGTACTATCTCGGGCGATGGGTCCGGTACGCCGGTCTGGCCGGCGTGACGATCTGGGGGCACCTCCGTTGGTATCACATTCTGATCGTTCAAGGCACGCTGGCCGTCACAGCGCTGTTCAAGATCACCCAACAGGCCATCCGCCAACACCGACTCGGGCACCTGAGCGAAGAGACCGAAGAGCATGTTCTCCTTCAGGAACCGATGGACCGTGGTACAATGAGCCACCGGTGCGAACCCTCGGCGGAGATCTCCCGATGACGTGGGCGGCGAACGGAGAACCCTCACGGAGGCCGATCTGATGTTCCTGATACCGACGGTCTTGTCCGGTTTGGTGGCCCTGTCCGCCGAGACGCGACCAGCCAGCCGAGCGACCACCACCCAGACCAGTGGGGACGCGGCGGTCGACCGGCTCCTCGATCGACTGGAGAAGCGAGGTGAAGGCGTCCACGCGCTCTCCGCCCGATTGCAGGCCGACTTTCACGATCTCGTGGCGGACGACAAACAGACCAAGCAGGGGTCCCTCTGGTTCCGTCGGGACAAACCGAACCCCAAATTCAAGGTGATCTACGACAAGTCGATCTACGAGGACTACCAGGTTGCCGACGTGCACGAATATCTGTTCGACGGGCGGTGGTTGATCGAGAAACACGACAAGTCGCGCACCTACGTGCGCCGGGAGATCGTGGCCGAAGGGGAAACGATCGACCCCTTCCGCATCGGAGGGCCCTTCCCCCTGCCCTTCGGGCAGCGAAAGGCGGAGATCCTCGAACACTTCACCGCAACCCTTCTGCCGCGATCACCCAAGGACCCGCCGGGGACGGACCATTTGAAGCTCGTCCCATACAAGCACAGCCCCATGGTGGACAAGTACGTCGAACTGCACTTCCACATCGACCAGAAGATCGAGCTGCCGATCCGCGTCGTGTCGCATCAGCGGCGCCCCGGATCGACGGAGGTGGATGAGATCGTGTCGGTCTCATTCAAGGACATCCAGGTCAACCCGACCATATCGGACGGCGTTCTGATGATTGCCAAGCCCACCGGCAAGGACTGGCACCTGTCCGAGGAACCGCTCGGTCCGAACCCTCCTCCGCCCACCCATCGCTCACCCCCGTGAGGGGGCGGTCGGCGACGGATCACACGACGGATCGATCCGACGCCCCCGGACCCGATGACGGCGTGGCCTCTTCCCGGCGAAGTTCCCACACTTCGGGCGGCGAGGACGCAGCGGTCTGACGTCTCAACGAGAACACGCCGCTCAGCCGAGTGCCCCGCAACTCGAACACCCACGTCCGATCGCCACGGGCAAGCAGGGTGTAGCCGCCGCTGTCGTAAATAGCGACCCGACCCCGACCGCGGCTGATCGGACCCCGGTAGGTCAGGTAGGCTTTGCGGTGGTCGCCAATCCGGACCGCCCGCGTGGGGGTGTCGGGGGTCGTGCCCGGGGGCTGGTCGAGCCGCCAAGTGGCCAGCATGGGACCGTCCTCGAGCATGAGGTCCCAGTGTTCCTGGCCGTAGCCGGTGTGATGCTGGACGACAAAATGGGCGGGTGAGGTGTCGTTGACGGCCGGCTGCGATGAGGTCTCCTCTGCGTCGAGCACGGATCGCACCTCCCGGCGACTCGACCGCCCGCGCCGAATCGTGGGACGTTCCCCCCTATTGGTCCCGGATCATGAGCGGGTCGGGTATGGCCGCCTCCAAGAAGCCGCGGGCTCGGGTGGCACAGCCGTAGCACGAACCGCAGGGTTTGTCGCCGTGGCGGTCGCAGGACCAGGTCCGTTCGAACGGGACGCCCAGGTGGTATCCGAGGCGGATGACTTCGGCGCGCGTCATGGTGATCAAGGGGGTCTCCAGGTGGATTCGGACTTGTGACCGGGCAGTTATTTCGATGAGATGATTGTACAGGTGATACAGCTCGCGCCGGTGGTCGGGGTAGATCGTCGAGGTTCGGGGACCGGGCGGCCCGTTGTTCTCGGACGAACCGATCAGGATCTTCTTGGCGCCCAGGGCGTCGGCCCAATGGTAGGCCAGACCGAGCATCGTCGGGATCAGCCCCGGCACGTAGGTGTTGCACGGTCTGTCACCCATCGTGGTGGCATCTTCGACGGCGAGTTTCCGGTTGACCCGCGCATTGCCGCCGACGGTTTGATAGTGGGGCAACGCGACGACCAGTTTCTCAGCCACCTGATAGTGCGTGCAGATCCCCTCGAAGCAGGCCAGCTCGCGTTCGGAGGTACGCTGACCGTAGCTCACGTGCATCAGGGCGGGTTTGTGCTCTTTGGCGGCCACCCCGACCAACACGCTGCTGTTGACCCCACCGCTGACCAGGACGACGGCGATGTCCATGTCAAGACTCCTACCAGTTGGGTTGTTTCCCTTCGGTGCCCTCCAGCAGGCTACGACGCCGTCAACCCCGCGACAAGGGCAAACCGGCCGGTCCCGGGGCCTTCTCGACGGTAACTGAAGAACCGCGTATCCTGAATCGTGCACAGACCCGCGACCTCGATTCGGTCGGGGTGGACGCCTCCCGCGATCAAGAGGTCCCGATTGGCCGACCACAGGTCGAACGTCACGCCGCGGCATGTGGTCCGGAAATGCCGCTCGTACTCCTCGCCTGCCGCGGCGGCCAGACGCCGAACCTCCTCCCCCACGACATACCGGTCCGGACCCGCCGAGGGTCCGATGCCCGCCAAGAGCCGGGCGGGATCGCTGTGAAATTCGATTACCATTCGTTCCACGAGCCGCCGGGCGATTCGTCCGATCGTCCCCCGCCAACTGGCATGGGCGACCCCGATCGCGGGATGAACCGGATCGAACACCAGGATCAACGGGCAGTCGGCGGACAGGAGCATCAACCCAACATCCGGTTGATCGGTCGCCAACCCGTCCGCGCCGGCGACGGCGGAGGAGCGATCCTCTCGACCCGCACCGGCCTGCGATGCGCCGACGACGGCCACCGTCGCACCGTGAACCTGCTCGGCACACGTCAATCGCTCAAACGACAGGCCCAGCGCCCCGCACACCCGCCGACGCCGCTCAACGGCCCGATGCGAATCCGGACCGTCGTGACAGGCCATATTCCACGGCTTGGTCGTGACGGCATGGACCAGTCCCGCTTGCCGGTCGAGGGTACGAAATTTCAGCAGTGCTGCTTGGTCGAGTGGTTCGATAAGCATCCCTCTAGTAGAATGCCCGGCGGGGCAATCTGCAATTGCCGTCGATAGGGCATAAGTTGGGAGGTCATCACATGCATCGATACGTGTCACGGCGGGATTTCGTGGTCGGGGGATTGGCCGGCGCGAGCGTCCTGGGTCTGGTCGGCAAAGGGATCGCACCGGCCCAGGAACAGGACAAACCCGCCGGATCGGGCGGGGGCAAGCTTCGCAAGGCGATCCAATACGGCATGGTTCAGGGTGCCAAGACCCCACTGGACCATCTCAAAGTCGCCCAGGAGTGCGGGTGGGACGGCGTGGAGTGCAACGCCAGCCAGGACCAAAAATGGATCGACGAGCTTCGGGAGGCCGTCGAAAAGTCCGGCGTTCCCGTCCACAGCGTCGTCTGCGGGACGCACTGGGGATACCCGCTGTCCGACCCCAACCCCGAGAAGGTCAAACGCGGGATGGACGGGATGAAGTCGGCGCTCCGGAACGCCCGCGACCTGAAGGCCGATACCGTGCTCCTCGTCCCGGCCGTGGTCAACGCGGACGTCCGGTACAAAGACGCCTACGAACGATCGCAGCAGCGCATCCGTGAGCTGATCCCCGTGGCCGAAGAATGCGGCGTGACCATCGCCGTCGAGAACGTCTGGAACAAGTTCCTCCTCAGCCCACTGGAGTTCGCCCGCTACCTGGACGAGCTGAACAGCAAGTTCGTCCGCGCCTACTTCGACGTGGGGAACGTGGTTATCTACGGCTTCCCACAGGATTGGATCCGCACCCTGGGTGGGCGGATCGCCAAAATCCACCTCAAGGACTTCAAGCGGGACGGGTATCAGTGGAAGCCCATTCGCGAGGGCGACGTCCAGTGGCCGGAGGTCCGAAAGGCCCTCGCCGAGGTCGGTTATACGGGTTGGCTCACTACCGAGGTGGCTGGGGGCGACGAGGCGTACCTCCGCGATCTGGCCGCCCGCGTGGACAAGATCATCGCCGGCGTCTGACCCGCCCTCGCGTCGAGCATCGGCGGATGAGCCGCCTGGGCCGTCGGCGAGCCGGTGATGCGCAGCGCCAACGCATGTTGAGGCGGGTCAACATGTTTGTAAGTTCTTTGATTAAAAGCGATTAGGCGGTGCTACCCTTGCCCGGTCTTGTGAACAGGTGATCCCCGCACAACCGGACCGCACAGTCGTTACACCTTCCGTGATCGATTGGGTGCGGGAAGGAGACTCGTAACGCTTTAGGCGCCTAGAGTTATATGGGGAGCGGGACCGTGTTCCCAATACGGCCGACGCGGCACGGTCCTTGCCTCACCCACAGGTGCCCGCTAAGCTGAATGATGTTCTTCGGCGGGGCAGCGAGAGCGAGGATCAGACCCGCAGGCGGCCTTGTGCATCGCCTCCCGGGCGCGTCGAACAGGGAAGGAAGCCGACAATGGACGAAGACACATTCCAACGGAAGCTTGCGGAGCTCGTTGCGGAAATCGGGACCCTCCCGGTCGAGGAGCGGGCCAAACTGGAACTCCTAGCGGAGCAGACCAAACAGCGGCACGCCGATCTGAAAAAGACGGTGCACAGCCTGCAAGAGAGCCTGGATTTCCTGCGGCTGTCCATAAAGTACTTGGTGTTCGACCTTGAAGCGACGCGGCGGGAGAACGCCTATCTGCGCAAGATGCTCGAGCAGGACGCCGAAGGCGACGCGTCCGCCTGACGGTTTGCTGAAGACAGTAGCCGACCCACGGCCTCCGAGGGTCGTCCGCCGGACCCGGGAACCTTATCTTATCCGACTCGCCTGGCCGGGAAGAGTTGCCGGACGCGAACGGTCGAGAAACCGTTCGCGTCGCCTTTTTATGCGCCCGGCTCGTCCGGTCGCACCGGCCGATAGAGGCTGTCTCGCTGCACGGGGATGTATCCGGCCTGAAGGATCAGACGGCGTAGCTCGTCGACGGTCAGAGCTTGCTGATCCGGAGAAACGCCGTCGCGACGGGTCACCTCGTACCGGGTCACGGTCCCGTCCAGATCGTCCACGCCGAAACCCAGCGCGACCTGCGCGAGTTTGACCGAGAGCATCGGCCAGAAGGCCTTGACGTGGGCGACGTTGTCCAGCATCAACCGGGCGATCGCCAGCGTCTTGAGGCTGTCCAAGCCCGTCGGACCCGGCAGGTGCGACCACGCGCTGCCACCCGGGACAAACGGCAGGGGGACCAGGCACTGGAAGTGCGCCCGGCGGGCCGCCAGCGAGGCGTCTTGATGGCGGCGAAGCTGGATCAGATGACCGATGCGTTGGGCCGGTGTTTCGATGTGCCCGTACAGCATCGTCGCCGTGGAGGGAATGCCCATCTCGTGGGCGATTCGGTGCACGTCGAACCAGTCGTCCCGACCGGCTTTGTGTCGGAAGCCCTGCGCTTGAACCCGGTGGTCGAATATCTCGGCCCCGCCGCCGGGCAGACTGTCCAGACCGGCCTGCCGAAGCCGCTCGAGAACCTCGGCGACGCTCAGCCGGGGTCGGGCCATCCGACTCAGATGGAGCACCTCCACGGCGGTGAAGGCCTTGATGTGAACTCCCGGGCACTGTTGGCGGATGCCGCGGATCATTTCGACGTAGTACTCGAACGGCAACCGGGGGTGCAATCCGCCGACAATGTGCACCTCGGTCGCCCCGTCGGCATGGGCCTGGCGGGCCCGTTCCACAACCTGTTCGACGGACAGCTCGTAGCCCTCGTCGGCGCCCTGGCCGTAGGGCACAGCGAACCCGCAGAACTTGCACCTCAGCATGCAGTAGTTGGTGTAGTTGATGTGGCTGTTGACCACGTAGTAGGCCACCCCACCGTTCTTGCGCCGTCGGACGAAATCCGCCAGGCGACCGATCTCATGGAGGTCCCGAGAGGCGAACAACCGAATGCCGTCCTCGAAACTCAGGCGCCGTCCGGTCTCGACCTTCTGAGCGATATCCCGCACGTCTTGCGAACCCTTCATCGCGCGATCCGCCCGCCCCTCGACGCGACCCATATGACCGTGCACAAATCGCCACCACCGTAGCACGGGCGTCTCGCCCGTGACGGGTCATGGGCAAGATGCCCATGCTACGGGGCTCATGGGCAAGATGCCCGTGCCACGTGCCCAGCCGAAGATTGGCGCCTGATCGTGCACGGTCATACAGGCGGCGAGGCAGAGCGAGGTGAACCGCGCCGAGCGGCGCAACCCGCCGGTCGCCGCACCACCCGGTGAACCCTCCCT
>Ga0129299_1003193_pt1 | contig 10749 bp, 8 predicted proteins | sample ConPoolayeCmetaG_FD_94477 | JGI IMG/M metagenome (GOLD analysis project Ga0129299, IMG submission 94477) | Hot spring microbial mat communities from California, USA to study Microbial Dark Matter (Phase II) - Cone Pool mat layer C metaG ... | reverse complement strand
GCGGACTTCGATCCGCCGGTCCAGAATGCGCCCCGGGACCGGGCCGATCCGGGCGCCGGCACGGACTTTCGAGGGTCAGGGGACATGATCTCACATCGTGGACGCATGGCGGCATGGATTCTGGGATTCGCCTGGGCATCCGCGTGCGCCGGGGCGGCCGAAAGCCGGCCCTGGGACGTGCTGGTCGTCGGCCGGCCGGCGGAATGCGAGCAGCTGGCGGTCCGCGACCTGCAGTGCCTGCTGGCCTGGGTCTCGGGCGGCGCGCCGCGCGTGGTCGAGGCCCGGTCCTGGAAGGGGCAGCCCTGCCCGGCCGTGATCCTGGGCACGCCCGAGGCCAACCCGCTGCTGGCCGAGCGGGCCGGGGACTGCGCAGACCTGGGCGAGGAGGGCTACCTGCTGAACAGCACGACCGTCGAGGGAGCCGAGGTGGTGACGGTGTGCGGGCATGCCCCGCGTGGCGTGGTCCACGGCATCTACGGCCTGCTCGGCGAACTGGGCTTCGGATTCTACTTCGGCAGCCTGGCGGCGCCGGAGTCGCTGCCGGAGCGCCCGGCGTTCACCTCCCTGCGGCGCAAGCCGGCCCTGGCCACCCGCGGCGTCCTGGGGTGGTACAACTTCTTCAACAGCCCGACGGTCTGGGACCCCCAGGACCACCGCGCCGCCGTCGACCAGCTCATCCGCATGGGGGCCAACTACCTGTGTTTCCACACCTACGATCACGAGCCCTTCGCCGCCTGGGAGGAGGCTGGGCGGATGGCCTGGGGATCACGGCTCCTGAACACCGCGGCTTCGACCTGGGGCACCGAGCCGATGTCCACCCGGGACTTCGCCGGCGGCACCGACCTGCTGTTCGCCGACGACCACTTCGGGGCCCGCAGCACGCTGGCGGAGGCCGACCCCGACGCGGCCGTCCGGCTGGAGCAGCAGATCATGCGCGACGCGCTGGACTACGCCCGCCGGCGCGGTCTGCGCACCTGCCTGGGATTCGAGATCAACGGCGATCCGACCCGGCCGCAGGACCGCGACGTGTTCCTGCGACGGATCAACCGGCTGCTGGACGCCTATCCCGCCCTGGATGACATCGCCATCTGGCAGCCGGAGACCCAGGGGGCCCAGGGCTACGCCGAGCGGTATGCCGGGCACATGCTGCGCGACCCGGCGGCTTCGGACAGCCCGCTGAGACTCTACGGCACGGCCCGGCGGGAGGTGTTCCGGCGGATCGTCGAGCGCACCGCCGGCGAGAAGCCGTTCTTCCAGGATACCGACGAGGGCCGGATCGCCCGGGCGATGGAGGGCGCGCGGCTCGAGCAGTTCGCCTGGCTGGCGCTGCGGGCCCTGGCCCGCAGGGAAAACCCGCCGCGGCTGGTCATCAGCGGCTGGGGCGGCGACGAGCGCCTGCTTTCGGCCGAGTATTACGAGGGGCTGGACCGCCTGCTGCCCGACAGCGTGATCTTCGCCTCGCTGGACCACATCATCCCGCGACCGCGGGTCGACCGGGTCTACGGCGAGCTCCCGCCGAAGCGCACGCGGTGGCCGATCCCCTGGCTGGAGCTGGACGGCGACCAGTGGCACCCGCAACCGTTCGTCGCCACCTACGAGCCGATGATGCGCGATATCCTGGCCGGCGGCAGCCAGGGCGTGCTGGGCATCCACTGGCGCACGCGCGACATCGAGGAGAACCTGGCTTACATGATCGCGGCCGCGTGGAACCCGCAGTTGACCGCCGAACAGTTCTTCGCCGACCTGGCGGCCCGCTGCTACCCGCCGGCCATCGCCGGGCGCATGGCCGGCATCCACCGTGAACTCGACGCTCTGGGCTACCGCTGGATCGGCGGACCCGGCCAGGCGGAGTGCGCCCCGTTCGGCTGGGGCCCCGGCGAGCCGGCGAAGGTCGCGGCCCTCAAAGAGCTTCGCCAACGGGTCGCGGCCCTGCAGGATCAGGCCGGTCGATCGCAGGATCGCCTGCGCTGGCTGCTGGGCGTCATGGACTGGGTGCTGGCGTTCCAGGAGGCCCAGACCACGGCCCTGGCCGCCGAACAGTTGCTGGCCGGAGACGCCCGCGACCCGCAGCGGTCCGCCGAGGCGGCTCGACAGGCCCTGGAACTGCTGGATTCCGGGGTCATGGAGCGCGCCTTGCAGACCTTTGCGACGCGCCTGTCCACCCGCGGCGAGCACGGCGTTCTGGCCACGATCAACACCAAGGCGGTGGCCGCGTGGCGCCGGTTGCGCCAGCGGGCCGCCGAGGCCGTGGGATCCGACGCGCCGGCCCCGCCGACGGTTCCGTGGACGCCTCCGCCGGGCGTGGTGATGCCCCGCCTGCTGACCTCGGTGCCCGGCGGAACCTCCATCGAGCTGCTGCCCATCGTCCTGGGCGGCGGGCCGGCGCGGATGTGCTACCGGCCTCTGGGCACCGCCGGCTGGAAGGAAACCCCGCTGGAGCCGGTGCGCGGCTGGGTGCGGCGCGGCGTGATTCCCGCGGAGGAAGTGGTGGAGCCGGGCCTCGAATACGCCTTCGTCACGGGATCCGCCTCGCCCGACAGGCCGGCGTGGGGGCCGAAGGCCCTGACGGTGATGCCTCCGACGGCCGCGAACACCTCGCCCCGCCCGCGGCGTCCGCCGCCGTCGAACGCCGTGATCGAGGTCCGGGTGGCCGCGGGCCGCGAGTTTCCGGCCGAGGTCTCCTGGAACGATGTGCCGGAGGCGGACTTCTTCAGGGTTCTGCGCGACGGCCGGCCCGTCGCCGACACGGCGGTGCCGTTCTGCCCGGACGCTCCCATGGGCCCCAAAGCCACCTACGTGGTCGAGGCCTGGCGCGACGGCCGGGTTCTCGGGCGGTCCGCGCCGGTGGTGTTCGACGTACCCGAGGTGGTCATCGAGGAATCACCGAAGCCCGTGGCTGAAATCCGCGACACCGAGGTCGTGCTGGAATGGCCCGCCGCCACCGCCAGGGGCGTGTTCACTTACCGGGTATACCGCTACCCGGCCTCGGCTCCGCCCTCGGAGCGCCGGCTGCTGGCCGAGGTGGCCGCGTCGCGCCACGCCGGCCACCTGTTTCAGGATGCCCCCGGCAGCGGGCGCTGGCACTACGAGATCGTGCCCACGACGGTGACCGGGAAGGAGGGGCCGGCCGGCGCCGTCGAGGCCGAGATCATGCCGCGACCGCCCCGCCCGCCGGTGCTGACCCTGCCTCTGACCACCCGTCCGGCCGAGGCCGAGGTCGTCGGGGACGTGACGTTCGGCGAGGACGGCGCGACCTTCCGCGGCGGACACATCGCCCTGCCGCACCAGCCGTGGATGAACCTGGGCCGGGGCCTGACGGTGGACTTCGAGTTCCGGGCCGATGAGGTGGGGAGCATGCCGGTGCTGATCTGCCACGGCGCGTGGCAGGCCGACGGCTGGTTCGTGCAGATCCTGGGCGGATCGCTGATCGTGCGCACGCCCGACGGCGACGCGACCGGTCCTCCGGTAGTACCGAAACAATGGCACACCGTGAGGTTCGTCTTCGACGGCCGCCGGCTGCACCTGGCGGTGGACGGTCGCTGGACCGACCGCCCTCCGGCGGTGGTGCGGGCGGTGCCGGCCCGGCGATCGCTGATCCTCGGCCAGTATGAGCAGCAGGCCGCGGCCCATGCGTTCCGCGGCAGCCTGCGCCATCTGGTCATCCACGACGAAGCCCGCATGTCGCTGCCGGCGACCCGGCCGCAGTAGTCCCCGCCGGTCCGATCGACCGGCCCGGCGGTCCACGATGCCCGCGGGGGGATCCGGCGGCGTCCCGTGCACTTGAGCGGCGCGCCGAGCCCGGCGATCAGGGGTTCAGGCAGCCTGGCGCAGGCGGCGTGCCGGGGGCGGTCATGCAGCCCAGGAACAGGCCGATGTCGGCGGGGTCGACCTGGTTGTTCAGGTCCAGGTCGGCCGCCCGGCAGTCCTCGGTCAGCAGGGCCTGGCCGGTGCCCAGGCAGGCCTGGACGCCGGCGAAGTCCGCCTGATCGGCGTCGCCGTCGGCGTCGATGTCGGGCGTGGGCGGGGTCAGCAGACGCCCCATGCGGGCCGTCAGGGCGCATCGCTGCCACGTGCCGGAGACCCCGGCCGCCAGATCCTTGACCGTCAGGGTCCAGGTGCCCGCCGGATGCTCGCCCCAGAACTGGTTGCAGGTGAAGGTCCAGTTGATCTGGCTCCCGGTGTCGGAGGCACTGCGCATGAACACCCGTCCGGCGGTGCCGGACGGCGAGGTCAACCAGGCCTCCAGGTCGCCGCGCCGCGAGTGCGAGACCCGGATGTACACCAGCACCTCCTCCAGCGGCGCCGCAGACGAGAGGGAGAAGGTCCGCGATACGCCGACGGCGTTGTTGTCGGGGATGGGGGAACTGAAAACGAAGGTGCCGGTCTCCTCCACCGCCAGGGGCGTCACGCCGAGGTGGGTCGCGGCCAGGGCGGTCAGTTCGTCGGCGTCGATGAGCCCGAAGCCGTAATTCTGGTTGAAGTGCAGGCCGGCCGCGTTGGTCACCCACCCTCCGCCGCTGCGCGTCGAGGCATCGGCGGCGTCGACGATGTCGCTGGTGCGGGCCAGCAGATGCCTGGCAAACCGCGCGTCCAGCTCCGGCCGGACCTGCACGGCCAGAGCCAGCACCCCGGCCACCAGCGGGGAGGCGGAGGAGGTTCCGCCGAACGCGGCGGTGTAGTGGTTGTCGGGAAAGGTGTCCGAGCCGTTGTAACCCGCCTCGCCGGTGCGGTCGGTGGTGGTAATACCGAACAGCCCCGGGGCGCTGGACGGCGCGGCCGTGAACACGCAGGCCCCGAAGTTGCTGTAGGACGCATAACGCCCGTCGCTGCCCATGGCCGCGACGGTGATCGCCCGGGGGTGCTTCTGCAGATCCAGGCGGTTGGCGTCCATCTGGCTGTTGCCCGCGGCGAAACAGTGGATCGTTCCGGCGGCCGCGGAGGTGTCCAGGGCGGCGACTTCCGCGGCGGTGGCGATGAAGGGAGACGTGTAGGCGTAGCTGTGGTTCTTGACCTTGATCGCCCGGTCGGCGCCGCTGCTGCGGTAGAGCGTGGCATCGACGAACATCTGCACGGTCTGGGCGGAAAAGTCGATCCGCAGCCCCGCCAGCCCGGCCTGCGGCGCCGCCCCGGTCACGCCGATCGCGTTGCCGCCACGGGCGGCGGCCACGCCCGCGACCGAGACGCCGTGCCGGTCGTCGGCGTACACCGGGTCGGGCACCGGGTCGCCCTGGCCGAAGTCCCAGCTGTGGTCCGGCCGGTAGTTGGGGGCCAGATCCGGATGGCCGGTCTCCAGGCCGTCGTCGACGACGCCGATGATCACACCGCTGCCGGTCAGGTCGCGGTTCCAGGCACCCTGCACGCGCGCGTCCCGGCCGGGCACGTGCGCGTTGACCAGATGCCACTGGCCCGGCCAGCCCGGCGAAGGCGAGTTGCGCGGGAAATAGGGGTCATTCGGGACAAAGGCCATCCGCCAGTAGGCGGTGCGCCGGTTCACGAACGCGGCCCGCACCGCCGGATCCCCCTCCAGCCGGGCGCACAGCGCCCTGGCGGCCTGGGGGGAGGCGGTCCTGAGCACCGCCAGGTGGCCGCCGCTGCGCAGTCGCCGTTCCAGCTGCAGCCCCCGTCGGCGGGCGAAGTCGGCGGCATCCGTTCCGGAATCGAGGAAGACCAGCACCTCGGCGGTGTCCTCCGGCAGCGCGGGTGCGGCCTCGGCCGGCCCGGGCGGGGGCGAGTCGGCTCCGGCGGGCGGATCGAAGGCCGGCGCGGCGGCCGCCCCGAGACCGCAGAGGGCCCATACGACCATGCACAGCGGACGGCAGGCTGTGAAGCTCATGGCGGCCGGCCCGGCAGGCCGTCGATGCCCGGGGGAGCGGGGCGAACGGCAAGCGACATCATGGACCACAGATGATATGCCTCACCGGGACCCCCGGCTCGACCATGCGCGGGAATCTTCAGGCCGACCCGGCCGGCCCCGTAAGTGCATTACTTCAACGGCGCACGTCCGAAAGCAGCGCGCATCTGATTGGCCTGCTCCCAGAGTTTACCATCGGTCCTGAGAAAACGAACCAGCTGGCCGGTGGAGATCCGCAGAGCCCGCGCGGCATCCGAGACCGACGCCCGGGCCTCCAGCAGCCGGTCCAGCACGTACTGCACGATCAGCCAGTAGTGCACGTGGCGGACATTGACCCGCAGCGAGGGATCGCGATCCAGAGCTGCCCGGTAGAACTCCGGCTCGGTTGCGTCGCCGGCCAGGAGGTTGCGTTGCGTCAGGGCAATGGCTCGACGCATGCGGCGCAGGGCCCGGGCCCGGTTCTCATGCTGGGACCTGCTCTCTTCGGCGATGACGATCAGGCCCGTGGGTTTGTGCCGCAGCCGCACGGCCGAAGAGGTCTTGTTGCGCTTCTGCCCGCCCGGTCCGCTGGCCCGATAGGTGTCCAGGACGCAGTCGGCCAGCAGAGCGGCATCGTCGGACTCCAGCCAGGCACGGCCCGCCCCGCTCATCGGCGTTTCCCGGGGATAAAGCCGTTCAGACTCGCCCATGTCCAGCCGCCTTCTTCAAAGAGGCCCATCCGGCCGGTTGAAGTATACCTTCCGGGCGGCTGGTGCGACCCGAGCGGCGGATCCGGACGGCTGTCCCGAGAGCCGCTTAAGACTTAAGGTCCTCGCCGGCTTTCGTAACCTCTTGATCAGCGTTCTCGGTCCGCCTGACCGCCAGATTCGGCGATTGCACAACCGGGCCTGTTGAAGTATGATGGGAGCAACTCGGTCGGGCAATCGGTACTTTTCGCAGGACGGGCCCGCCGACGACAATCCGGCCCATTCCTCATCGCCCGCGCTCTCCGCGACTCTGAACCTCCCCCAAGCGCGGGCGTTTTTTGCGCACGTCGGCCCCACGGCCGGACGCGGCCGGAACACAGCGGTTCGCCCGCGTGCCGCGCGGAGGCCGCGACCGGCGCCGCTGTGGGTCGGCTGCCGGGGGATCAACCTGCCTTCAGCGCCCCTCCAGGCCGTAGAACCGCAGGGCCTGGCGGGTGCTGGACTCGGCGAGTTCCTCGAACGGCATGCCGTGGAGCTCGGCCGCGAACCGCACGGTGTGGACCAGGTTGGCCGGAACGTTGGGGCGCATCCCGCGGACCGGCTCGGGGGACAGATAGGGGGCATCCGTCTCGAACATGAGCACCGACGGCGGCGTCTGCCGGCAGGCCTCGCGCTGCTGGACGGCCTTGCGGAACGTGATCACCCCAGTGAAAGAGACGTGCCAGCCGAACGAACGCAGCTGGGCGGCCTGGGCGGCGGTGCCGCTGAAGCAGTGAAACACCACCGGGCGACCGACCAGTCCGTGCTCGCGGAGGATGCCGACCACGTCGTCGTGGGCCTCCCGGCAGTGGACGACGACGGGCCGGCCGGCGGCCGCGGCCAGCTCGAGCTGCCGGTGAAACACGGCCCGCTGCACGTCGCGGGGGCTGAAGTCGTAGTGGTAGTCGAGCCCCATCTCGCCGCAGGCCGCCATTTTCGGGTGCTGCCAGGCCTCGGCCAGCGCCGCCAGCCAGGCCTCGTCGCAGCCGGCGGCCTCGTGGGGATGGATGCCGGCGGCCACGTACACGCCGGCGTGTTTCCCGGCCAGGTCCAGGGCCGGGGCGATCTCCCGGACCCCGCAGGCGACGGTGAGGATCCGGGTCACGCCGGCCTCGGCCGCCTCGGCCACGAGGCGATCGCTGTCGCCCAGCAATTCCGGGAAGGTCAGGTGGCAGTGGGTGTCGAAGAGAGAGGCGGCCATCGGCTCACCACACGGGGATGAAGGCTTCCGGCACATGGTTCACGGCCATGCGTCCCTGAGGCCCGACGGTGATGCCGAGCACATCGAACCGGCAGGTGCGGCCCTCCGAGCCGGTCTGCCGGAGGAACCGGCCGGCGGTGCGGACGATGCGCCGCTGCTTGGCCGGGACCACCGTCTCTTCGGGAAGGACCAGGGCGTCTTCGTGGCGGGTGCGGACCTCGACGAACACCACGGTGTCCCCGTCGAGTGCCACCAGGTCGATCTCGCCGCCGGGTCCGCGGTAGTTGCGGGTCACGATGCGGTAGCCCAGGGCACGGAGGTGCTGTTCGGCACGGCGCTCGCCTTCCCGGCCCAGACTGGCCCGGTCATCCATCGCCGAACCCTCCAGCCGGGGCCCGGCACGGATGCCGGGACCGGGTTCGCCGCCCGGTGCGTCTCAGGCCGTGGCCGCGGCGGGCGCGGATGCGGCCCCCCTGGCGACGGCGCGCTTGCGTTCCTTGACGCGGCGGGCCTTGCCCACGCGGTCGCGCAGGTAGTACAGCTTGGCCCGGCGGACGCGACCGGACCGGACGACCTCGATCCTGGCGATCTTGGGCGAATGCAGCGGGAAGATCCGCTCCACGCCCTCGTTGTTCACGATCCGGCGGACGGTGAAGGTCTCGCCGATGCCGCGGCCGCGGCGGGCAATGACCACGCCCTGGTAGGGCTGAATGCGCTGCTTTCCGCCCTCGACGATCCGGACATGGACGGTCACGGTGTCGCCGATGGCGAACGCCGGAAGGTCCGACCGCAGGTCGCTCTGTTCGACGGCCTGAATGAGCTGGTTGATCATGATGCTGCTCCCTCGTCCGCGCTGCTCCACAGATCCGGCCGCGTGCTCTGCAGCCGCTGGTACAGGTCCGGACGGCGCTGCCGCGTTCGCTCCAGGGCCTGTTCCCTCCGCCACCGGGCGATGCGGGCGTGGTCGCCGGACAACAGAACCTCGGGCACCGCCAGGCCGCGATACTCCCGCGGCCGGGTGTACTGCGGATACTCCAGCAGGCCCTCCGAGAAGGACTCGGTCTCGATCGATTCCTCGTCGCCCACCGCCCCAGGCAGCAGCCGGACCACCGCGTCCACCACCGCCATCGCCGCGGCCTCGCCGCCGGAAAGCACATAGTCGCCGACGGAGATCTCCCGCGGCCTGAGGCCTTCGCGAATCCGCTCGTCGAAGCCCTCGTAGTGCCCGCAGATCAGCAACAACCGCGGGCGACCGGCCAGTTCGCGGGCGACGGCCTGGGTAAACGGCTCGCCCTGCGGGGTCAGCAGGATCCTGGTCGCCGGCCGCGGGTCCACGCTCTCGACGTGCTCCACGGCATCGAACACCACCGGGCACATCATCACCATGCCCGGACCGCCTCCGAAGGGGCGATCATCCACGCTGCGGTGGGTGTCCGTCGCGTAGTCCCGGATGTTCGTGCACCGGATCGTTACCAGTCCGGCCGCCTGGGCCCGGCCGATGATGCTGGCGCCGAAGAACGGCTCGACCGCCCCGGGAAACAGCGTCAGCACGTCGATCCGCACGACCGCAGGTCCCGTCGGCTCAACCAGTCGAGGCCGTCTTCCTCGCCCGCCTGACCAGCTCGCGGACCGTGTCGCTGGGCTGGGCCCCGACCTTCAACCAGTGATCGATGCGATCCAGTTTCAGGCCGTAGCGCATGGCCGGCACCTTGTGGGCCGGGTCATAGAACCCCAGCTCCTCCAGCACGCGGCCGTCCCGGGTGCTGCGGACATCCACCGCCGCGACGCGGTAGGACGGCTTGTTCCTGCGCCCCGTACGTTTCAACCGAATGCGCACCATGTCAGGCTGCTCCTGAACGCCGTGCCCGGCCCGTCGATCACCCGCCGGAACACCGGACGGGCCGCGGACGCCGGCCACTCAGCCCCGCCCGGATGCGGGAACACGGCACTGTACCACAAACCGCCCGCCCAGGCAACGCCCGCTCCGCCCGCCGCCGAGGCCGGCGGGCAGCGGGCACCGCCGGGGGACCCCGGCCGGTTGAAGCCCGGCAGGGCGGCGAGGTAGAATCCGGTCTGCGGCGCCGGCCGGGGTTGCGGCCCCCCCAGGGCGGGTCGGATTCGTCGGTCCGCCCCCCAGGACGGTTGCCCGACCCCCGACGGCCTTGCTGATGAGGTATCGCGCATGATCCTGATTCAAGCCGTGCTGGTCGGCTTGGCGGGATGGCCTTCGGCCCCCGACAGCCCCCCGGCCAGTCGCCCGGCGCCGCCGGCACGCCCGCAATTCTACTCGGCAGCCCTGAACCGGCTGATCGACGACCCCAACTGGGTTCCCCTGCCCGAGATCCTGCCCGCGCTGAAGGGTCCGGGGGCCAGGGGGCCGGGAACCAGGGACAAGGACCGCGAGCATCCGCCGCTGGGCTCCAGCTTCATGCCGTGGCTGGGCGAGGGGACGTCTTCCGAGTCGGGCACAAGCTCCAGCTACAGCTCCAACTCGCGTTCAAGCCGCCTGGACCGCGATTCCTCGTTGCGTTCAAGCCGCTCCAGCCGGGATTCCTCGTCGCGTTCAGGCCGCTCGACGCGCGAATCCTCGCGTTCCCGGCGCGAGCAGACCGCACAGTACGGCGGCTACGGGTCCGACGATGCCGGCAGGAAGGTCCGAACAGTCCGGAACAAGACCACCCGCCGCGACGACGGCTCCTGAATCACGCCGCCGGGTTCCAGCTCTGAGGCCGCCGGGCCGTTCCCTGCGGGATCCATGTCAGGTTGCGGGAATCCGCCGGGCAGAAGGATCATCTCACCCGTGGGGGCACCGCCGGCAGGGCACAAGACCCGCATAGTCGGCCGCGCGGATCCGCCGGCGGATGTCGTTGATCTCCGGGGAGTTCCAGACCTCGCGGATGCCGCGTCCGGCCACGTTGCCCAGCCGCAGTTCGCCGTTGACGTCCGGGCAGCAGAAGGCGTAGTCCCCGTTC
>Ga0129299_1003192_pt1 | contig 10756 bp, 8 predicted proteins | sample ConPoolayeCmetaG_FD_94477 | JGI IMG/M metagenome (GOLD analysis project Ga0129299, IMG submission 94477) | Hot spring microbial mat communities from California, USA to study Microbial Dark Matter (Phase II) - Cone Pool mat layer C metaG ... | reverse complement strand
TCGAAATATTTACCATAACCCCACTCCCATTTTACTTTTTTGAAAAAAAACAATATAACATCCATCTTCTAAAAAAAATTACATAAAATTAAAATAACAATACCCTTTAATTTTATATAATTTTCAACAATACCTGTAACGTTTTCTCTTCAAAATCGTTTTAAATAATAAAGGTTGTGATGATGAAAAAAAATGATTTTATTGAAAAGGTTTTACCTTTAAAAAATAAATTATTCAGAATAGCTCTTCGCATCTTAAACGATTTCGATGAAGCAGAAGACGCTATTCAAGAAGTTTACATCCGACTGTGGAACAATTTAGAAAAATTAACATCATCATCACACTTAGAAGCAATGGCTGTTACGATGACACGTAACTATTGCATTGACTTAAAACGAAAAAAAAAATTTACGTTCTTTGATTTAAACGAACAAATTGAACAACATTTCGCCAGCACACCCGAAAAAGAATTCTTTAACAATGAAATTTATAACTTATTACACAAAGCCATCGATGACTTACCAGAAAATCAAAAATTAGCTATCCAGCTTAAGGACATCGAAGGTTTAAGCTTAGACGAAATTGCTAACATAATGCAAATTACAAATGGCAACCTCAGAGTTCTTCTATCAAGAGCAAGAAATAAACTAAAAACATTATTAAAAACAAAATATAAAGTGGAATTATGAAAAATATAAAAGAATTACTCGAAAAATTCTATCAAGGTCAAACTTCAGACGATGAAGAAATACAGCTAAAACAATTCTTTAGCAGTAATTCAATACCAAAAGAATTCGAACAAGATAAAATATACTTTGACTACCTATCAAAAGCCTCACAAATCGAGTATCTCGATAACTCCTTCGACGACATAATCTTACAAAAAATCGAAAAATATAAAGTAAAACCCATAAAAAAATTACAACGAATAATAAACATCGCAGCCGTATTTCTAACAATTATCGGCTTGTATTTAATCTCACAAAATAATAACTTCATCACTACAAAAAAAACTTATACCACCGAAGAAATTCAAGCGATGGTTTTGACTATCAACACATTAAGCAAAGTTTCCAAATATATGAACCAAACTAATAAATCACTCGAAAAATTAGATAAAATAAATAAAGCCTTTGAAAAACTAAACGAAATCAATAAAATCAACGAATACAATAAATTTGTCATAAATAAATTAGGAGAAAAGCTATGATTATCAAAATATTAAAAATAGCTATCTTTACAATAATTTCTATATTACTTTCAGTAAAAATAGCTAAGTCAGACGAAATTACTGACTTCTTCGAAAAATACTCACAAATCGATGATGCTACCTATGTAAACTTAACTCCTAACGGAGAATTACTCGACGCCGCTATCTCAATGGCAGACAAAAAAGTTAAAGATAAAGAAATTAAAAACATATTATCAGGAATTTCTAATATAAGAACACTTAGCCTCGAAAATTCTTCAAAAAATACTATTGAAAAAATTTATAACGAAGCACTTAAAATTTTTTCATTAAAAAACTACAAAAAGTTCCTCGAAGTTAAAGAAAAAGGTCAATATGTTCTAATGCTATACAAAGATGAAAAATCAATTGTACAAGAATTTGTACTAATATCAAAAGAAAACAAAGATTTCAATATAATTTGGATAAACGGTAAAATTGATTTAAAAGACTTACCTAAAATGCAAAATATGTTTAAAGGCTCTTCTGAACCTTCAAAAGGTGAGTAAGAGCCTCCCTTTTAACCATTAAAATCTATTAAAAATCTTTAACTCCATCTTGAAATTTTTAACCATTCGCAATAAACTCCCAAGTTATCAATAACTTATTATTTTCTTTATTACTACAAAAACAAAATAAAGATAATATCATTTTTTACTAAAATTTCACCCATAACAAAAAAATTATTAATATTGTTTATTTAAAAAATTAAATTACAATGATTGATTTAGCTCTTTTATTTTTTGTTTCCTTTGTAGCAGCCACAATTTCAGGAGCCGCAGGATTTGGTGGAGCACTACTTTTACTACCAATACTCACAGAAATTGTTGGCATAAAATCAGCAGTCCCAATACTTACAATTGGTCAGTTATTTGGAAACGCATCTCGTGTATGGTTCGGCAGAACTGAATTAAAATGGAAACCCATAACTCTTTTTTTACTTTCAGCAATACCACTAACTATTATTGGAAGTTACTTGTTCACAGACTTCAAAAGCGAAAATATCAAAATAATGATCGGAATCTTTCTAATCCTATTAGTCATTTATCGCAGACTAAATCTAAAAAAAAGCTCTACTGGTAACTTAGCAATGCTCTTTGGTGGTGGACTAACTGGATTCCTTTCAGGACTTATCGGCAGTGCTGGACCTCTTGGAGCCGCCTTTTTCCTCGGATTAAATCTCACTGCCACAGCTTACGTCGCAAGCGAAGCCTTTACAGCTCTCACGATGCACATCATTAAAACTATAATTTACAACAAATACTCCTTAGTCGGTTTAACCGAACTTTATTACGGACTATTTATTGGTCTTGTAATGATCTTAGGAAGTTGGACTGGGAAAAAAATTATCGAAAAATTACCACAAAAAAAATTTATACTTCTCGTCGAAATACTTTTAATTATCTCAGCAATAAATATGATAATAACAAAGTAATAAAATATCTATAATTTTCATTTCAACAATAATCAAAAACAATAACAGCTTTCAACCTAATATCAATAAAGGAATATATTAAAATGTTTATATAAAGCCAATAACAATCACATTTTATTCTTATTAAAGTTAATCTCAAACAGTAAAATAAAATCAAATTACTTAAAATTTTCAAATTATTACAAATAACGTATTTGCCTTTCAACAATGTTTCTATACCAGATAACCAAAAATTGCATCAATTACCAATATTGACGCCGCCGATAACGTAAACGCCCTAACCGTCGAATTACCAACACCTTCGGCTCCACCTTCTGTTTGAAATCCAATATGACAACCAATCAAAGCCGTTACACCACCAAAAATTAAAGACTTCGAAAGTGAAATCACAATTTCCTTCATCGCAAAAAAATTCTGCATCGATATAAGAAACTCATAAGTCGTAAAATCATACTTAACCTTCACCAAAACTAAAGCCCCAAGCAGTGCTATAATATTCGAAAACACTGCCAAAATAGGCATCATCACTATCGCCCCAAATACCCGTGGCATAGCTAAATATCTATCTTTATCAATTGCCATTATCTCTAATGCATCGATCTGTTCAGACACCTTCATAGTCCCAATTTGTGCAGCTATTGCTCCACCTACACGCCCCGCAATTACCAAAGCTGTCAATACAGGTGTCAGTTCCGTAAACACTGCAGTTGCAATTGAAGCCCCAAGATAAGGTCTCGTTATACCAATTAAATTAAATTTTGAAAAAAGCATCGTAGCTTCCAACGCAGCTATTGCTCCCGTAAATGCCCCTATCAATAAAACTAACGGCAATGATTCAACTCCTATCACAGACATCTGCTCTATGACAATCCTCTTATCCTTAATAATCCGCGGAAAATATCTTATTACATTAACCAATAACATCGTTATTTTGCCAAATTCCGCCGAAAAATTTAAAACCTTGCTCCCTATTATCCGAATAAATTCCATCTCACAATTCAATTTATAACATAATTTTACATTACTAAAATAAAGAACTACTTCTGCAAAACAAATAAAATTCTTTATAATTTGTTATATTAAATATTTACTAAATTCTTTATAATAAAATTGAAAAAATTATTTTTAATAATAACTATTTCATTCCTCTTATCAACGCTCAAAGCCGTTGAACCCATAAACTTTGCTGTCCGCCTAAAAGCTTCCATTGACACCACCGCTAGCTACAAAATCAAATTAAACTGGTTAAAAGACAGCAATACCAACGAAATCGAAATAAAAAGAAAAGAATTCACTACTGATAAATGGACAAATTTAGCCTTACTCGACAGCACTGCTATCGAATTCATCGACTCAACAGTCATACCAAACACCGTTTACGAATACTTCATCCGTAGAAAATTCACAATCCAAACCGACTCAACACCTCAAATTTACGATGCCTACGGCTACATTACCGTAACTAAAGACTTCGCTCCAAATGACTACAATGGACGTTTACTACTACTAATTGATTCAACACTAAAAGACTCATTAAAACACGAAATCAACAGATTTATTTATGATTTAACAGGCGACGGCTGGCTCGTTATCCCAAAATATGTTCCAAGAACTGAACAATTTCAAGCTGACCGCGTTCAGCAAATCAAACAACTTATAATTGACGAATTTAATTCGAGTCAAGACAGTTTGACTGCTCTAATCCTTTTAGGCAGAATTGCTGTGCCTTACTCCGGTAAATACGCCATCGACGGTCATCCAAATCACTTAGGTGCCTGGGTCGCCGACCTCTATTACTCTGATATCTTCGGAAATTACACCGACACTATCGTCAATGACACCACCGCTGAACGAAAAGAAAACAAAAACATCCCCGGTGACGGAAAATTCGATAACAATCAAATTGCCAATAAAGCAATGCTACAAATGGGACGTATCGATTTCTACAACATACAATATTACCAATTACCCGAAATAGAACTTTACAGAAAATATCTAAATAAAAACCATCAATTCCGTCAACACAAATTAACCCCCGACTACAAAGCTATCATCGACGACAATTTCGGTATGTATGCCGAACCCTTTGCCTCAAATGCTTGGGCTGACTTCTCAGCAATACTTTCACCAGACAGCGTCTTTACAGGTGATTTCGTTCGACCATTCAACACAAATCCTATCATTTGGTCTTACGGTTGCGGTGCAGGATCTTATTGGGGCGTTGAAAACACAGTTTCACTTTGGCACCTCGACACAACAAACACAGGTGGTATCTTCTCTATACTTTTCGGTTCTTACAATGCTGATTGGGATATCAAAGACAACATCTTAAGAGCTCAACTCGCATACTCCCCCTACGGATTAACCGTTTCTTGGTCAGGAAGACCTTTTTGGCACTTTCATCATCTATCCGCTGGCTTTACAATCGGCTATTCAACACTACTTTCCCAAAACAACCAGATAACTTACGAATCAAACACTGTTTACGGTCACCGATATATGCATATTTCACTCTTAGGAGACCCTACTTTAAAAATGTATTATGACCCACCCGTCGAAAATCTACAAATTTATATAACTTTAAATCGCGAAAATACAACCGCCTACCTACATTGGAACCAACAAGAAAAAGCAATCGGTTACAACGTTTATCGAACTGATAAACTAAACAAAAAATTTGTTAAACTAAATAATGAATTAATAAAAGAAAATAATTTCACAGATCTTACGGCAAATACTGGAATAAATATTTACATGGTCAGAGCCGTTTACAACCGCCAAACCCCTTCCGGTAACTTTTACAATCTAAGTCAGGGCACTATCAAAGAGATTGACATACCACGAATCAACTATTCCAAAGGATTCTCCAACGAATTCCACATATATCCAAATCCTTCCAAAATTTATGCAAATCTAACATTCTCCATAAACGAAAAATCTCCAGTAACTCTTACTATATGGGACCTACAAGGTAAACTCGTAAAAAATATTATCAACAACAAAACACTCGATTACGGCTATTACAAAATAGAATGGGATTTACGAAATGAACAAAATCACTTACTCACCTCTGGAATTTATTTTGTAAAATTTCAAGCAAGCAATTTCAAAACCGATAACATACTAATCATACAACATTAAAACCGTAAATATCCAGCCCTATCAAACAAAATATTACTCTCACCAAACAAAGCTTAAACACGACAATAAATATTTTGCCCGATAATATAAATATTTGTAGTTTAGTCAACAAATTTAAGGAGACAATATGAAAGAAATAAAAATTCACGAAGTCGGCTTAAGAGACGGACTACAAATGGAACCCGAATCGATCCCCACTATAACAAAAATCCAATGGGCTGAATCGCTCATCGATTCAGGTATTGATATACTTCAACTCGGCTCTTTCGTCAACCCCAAAGTTCTCATCCAAATGGCTGACACTGATGAACTCTTCGAACATTTCAACCAACCCGAAAACAAACCAAAAAACACAATCCTTTCAGCCTTAATCCTCAATGAAAAAGGACTTGAAAGAGCTATGAAAGCCAATGTCGATATGATTTGTCTTGGAGTTTCTGCCAGCGAAACTCACAGTCAAAAAAACACTCGAATGAGTGTGCAACAAGCTTCCGAAAAAATCATCAACATCGCAAAAGACGCTATATCAGCAAAAAAACAAGTTCAAGCATCGGTGCAATCTGCCTTCGGTTGTGGCTTCGAAGGAGACATCCCCGAAGAAAATGTCTATACCATCATTGATAAATATCTAAACGCTGGTATAAAAATCATTAGCTTAGCAGACACTGCTGGCTACGCCAATCCTGCCAAAGTCGAAAGAATGTTTTCCAAAATCGCACAAATGGATAACAACATCGAATTAGCGTGTCACTTTCATAACACTTACGGTTTAGGCATCGCAAACGTTTACGCTGCTTACAAAGTTGGTGTCAAATACATCGAATCAGCTTTCGGCGGCTTAGGCGGTTGCCCGTTTACAAAAGTTGCTGCCGGCAACGTCTCCACCGAAGACATTTTAACAATGTTTCAAGAAATGGGCATAAGAAAAGATATAAACATTAAAAAAATAAAATCCGTTTCTCTTTATGCTGAAGGTTTTCTTATGAAAGAGCTACCAAGTTATACGTATAAAAATAACGGAATAAAACATTAAAATTCGAATACTTATAAAAACGGGGCTGCTTCATTTTAATAAAACAGCCCCTTTTTTTGAATAAAATCATTAATTAAGAACAACCACTTGTTGTACCGCAATCTTCGCAAACCGTGCAACTACCATTACGTTTAACCCTGATAGAACCACAATTTGGACATTGCTCCCCAGTATAACCTATCTGCAAAGCCTCATAAGTTCTCACTACCTTTGCTCCATTACCGTTCAATTTCTTTCCCGTAACTGTTTCAGGCGAATTAACGGTAACACCTACCAATTGCTCTCCTTTCGGAGATTGAACATTAACCTTCAAGCTCTCATCTTCTAAAGGTCTTTTTTGACTTGGACCCTCAGGTTTCAGCTTAACAACAACTTTATCATCAACATTTTTATCGTCCTCCTTCAATTCACCAGGCATATCAGCAGGAATAACTTCATCGACAGCCTTTTCGTGTATAAAATCAGTCCTTCCTAAATAATCATAGCCCAATGATCTAAACACATAATCTAAAATCGATGTTGCATATTTTATTGCCTCGTGTCCGCTAACAACTCCTGACGGCTCAAATCTGGTAAAAGTAAACGTATCAACCAACTCTTCCAGTGGTATACCATATTGTAAAGCTTTCGAAGCTAAAACTGCAAATGTATTCAATAATCCTTTAAAAGAAGCTCCTTCCTTATACATATCTATAAATATCTCGCCCAATGTTCCATCTTCATATTCTCCAGTCCTCAAATAAACCTTATGACCACCAACAGTTGCTTCTCTTATATGACCAGTCCTTTTCTTCGGCAATTTACGTCTTACTGGTTTATACTTCATATTTTCTAAAATTTGTTTCTGCAATGCCTCCTGGCCAAGCGTCTCATCCAATGTTTCTTCATCTCCGAGCATAACTACTTCGTCCAAACCTTCATAATTTGTTGAATTTAAAGGTTGAGATAATTTTGAACTATCTCTATAAATTGAAATAGCCTTAAGCATCATCTCCCACGATTGCATATAAACGTAACTTATCTCCTCAATGCTTGCTTCGGCTGGCATATTCACAGTTTTGGATATTGCACCTGATATAAATGGTTGCACTGCTGCCATCATTCTAACGTGACCCATATATGCTATATACCTTTGCCCTCGTTTACCACACTTGTTTGCTGTATCAAAAACTGGCAAATGCTCTTCTTTCAAATGCGGAGCACCTTCGAGCATCATTGTGCCACAAACATAATCATTTGCTTCCTCAATTTCTTGCTGCGTAAACCCTAACATCTTTAACATATTAAAATCTGGGTCATCAAGCTGCTCTTTTGTAAAACCTAAACTCTTTGCAAACTCCTCTCCAATTGTATATTTATTAAACGCAAAGCGAATATCAAAGACATCTTTCAATTGTTCATCAATTTTCTTAATCACATCATTGGTAAAACCTTTCTCCCTTAACTTTTGCTTACTTATCGCCTTGCATCCCTCAAGCGTTCCATGACCTTTAGCATAAAATTCAATATCTTTAATCTGCTCCTCTGTATAACCTAACTTTACCAAAGCTTTTCGTACAGAGCGATTAACAATCTTAAAGTATCCACCACCAGCCAATTTTTTATATTTTACTATTGCAAAGTCTGGTTCTATACCTGTTGTATCACAATCCATTACTAAACCAATTGTCCCCGTTGGAGCTAATACAGTTACCTGCGCATTGCGATAACCATATTTTTCGCCCTCGTCCAATGCTGCATCCCAGACTTTACGCGCTGTCTTCAATAAATCTTTTGGGCAAAACTTCGGATCAATCCCTTTCGGTCGTATTGTCAATCCCTCATATTGAGAAGCAGGCACATTATATGCTGCACACCTATGATTACGAATTACTCGCAACATATCTTCTCTATTCTTATTAAATTCTTCAAAAGGTCCAAATTCTTTTGCCATTTCCGCCGAAGTCAAATATGCCTGACCTGTTAAAATTCCCGTAATTGCCCCTGCCATCGCCAAAGCTTCCGGTGAATCATATGGAATTCCATTGACCATCAGCAATGTCCCCAAATTCGCATATCCTAAACCCAAAGTCCTATACTTATATGAATTAATAGCCATGTTTTTACCCGGAAATTGAGCCATCAGCACTGAGATCTCCAAAACAACAGTCCAGATTCTTATTGCATGCCTGTAATCATCAATTAAAAATATTCCCTCCTTCTCATCGTAAAACTTCATTAAATTCAAACTTGCTAAATTACAAGCTGTATCGTCTAAAAACATATATTCACTACACGGATTGCTTGCATTAATCCTACCAGATTGTGGACAGGTATGCCATTCATTAATTGTGGTGTCAAATTGCAATCCCGGATCTGCACTCTTCCAGGCACTTAAATTAATTTTATTCCATAAATCTCTCGCTCTTACGGTTTTCGTAATACTTTTATCAGTTCTCCAACGTAATTCCCATACGTCATCATCTTTTACCGCCTTAATAAAATCATTAGTAACCCGTATTGAATTATTCGAATTCTGCCCGCTAACCGTATTATATGCTTCACCTTCGTAATGTGTATCATATTCCTCAAAATTTAAATTTGTATAACCCTGCTCTGCTAATGAAATTACTCTATCAATATAATTTAAAGGTACTCCTCGTCTCAATGCCCTTTTAATTAATATATCCAATTTCTTATTACTTTTTCTATCTGAACCATTTTCAACAACTTCATCTAAAATTGCCTTCAAAAACTTTGATATAATCTTAGAACCGGCAACCAAAGCCGCAACCTTTTCCTCCTCTTTAGCTTTCCATTCAATAAATTTCTCAACATCAGGATGGTCAACATCAACAATTACCATTTTTGCTGCACGCCTTGTCGTTCCTCCGGATTTAATAGCTCCGGCTGCCCTGTCAAAAACCTTCAAAAAGCTCATCAAACCTGAAGAAACTCCACCTCCCGATAGCGGTTCACTTTCCCCTCGTAAACTCGAAAAATTTGTCCCAGAACCACTTCCAAACTTGAAAATCCTTGCTTCTCTAACTGCTAAATCAAAAATTCCACCTTCGTTAATTAAATCATCTTTCAATGATTGAATAAAACAAGCATGAGGTTGAGGTCTTGTATAAGCATCTTGCGATAATTCAAGCTTACCTGTTTCTTGATCAACATAATAATGTCCTTGTGGATTTCCCGTTATGCCATAAGCAAAATTCAATCCTGTATTAAACCATTGCGGAGAATTCGGTGCCCCCATCTGATTCAACAACATATAAACCAATTCATCATAAAAAACCTGTGCATCTTTCTCTGTATCAAAATATTTATATTTTTCTCCCCAATAACGCCAAGCTCCCGCCAATCGGTGTACTACTTGCTTAATTGAATTTTCCGATCCTAATTTTTGTTTGCCATTTTCATCATATATTGGATTTCCGTCTTTATCAAATTGCGGAACTAAAGTTTTTCTAAAATATTTTTGAGCCAATATATCAGTTGCAACCTGCGACCAATCCGATGGCACCTCGACATTATCCATCTTAAAAACTATCGAGCCATCAAGATTTCTCAGCACAGATGACCTGATTTCATATTCAAACATTTCATAAGGGGAAACCCCTTCTTTTGTAAATCGTCTTTCAAATCTCATGTTGAACCTACCTTATTTATTTCATTTATAAATAAATTAACTACTTAATTAAATTTTCATTTTAGCGTAAAAAATATCATGTCTCATTAATTCCTTTTCAAAATTAAGACAATGAGACATCCTATCTAAAATTAAAATAAAACCAATACTTTTAATTTTTTCCCAAACCTAAGGTTTCTATTATTCGATTTATTCCCATCTCAAAACCACTCAAAAATATAAATTTTCAAAAATTCAGATAAGAACAAATTTTCCACAATATTTTTTTAAATTGCATCATAGTGT
>Ga0129299_1003190_pt1 | contig 10759 bp, 13 predicted proteins | sample ConPoolayeCmetaG_FD_94477 | JGI IMG/M metagenome (GOLD analysis project Ga0129299, IMG submission 94477) | Hot spring microbial mat communities from California, USA to study Microbial Dark Matter (Phase II) - Cone Pool mat layer C metaG ... | reverse complement strand
GTGGGCCTGACGATAAAACGAGGTTCGTCGAACGTGGCGACGCCGATGGGGAGTAACACGAGATAGGGCCCGGGAGCTGGAAAGTGTCGATCGATCAGGTTACAGCCCATCGCCCCGGCATTGCGGATCCTGTGACGCCCGACGACGACCTGTCGTTTGAGCAGCTTGCGGCGCGCTACAACTACAATACGACCTCGGATCGTCGCCGCGTGCTCGTGCGCCTCATTCACAAGGAGATCGCCCGCCGACGGCGCTCGGTGACGGTGCTGGATGTGGGGTGTGGGACCGGGATCAGCGAGGAACCCGGCGTCGGCGTGGAATACCTGCGCGCCGTCCGGCAGCAGGTGGACTGCCTGTGGGGAATTGAGCCGGACACGTCGATCCAACCCACCCATGGTCTGCTGGACCATTTCCAGCACGCCACGCTCGAGACGGCCGACCTTCCCGCCGACCATTTTGACGTCGCCTACTCGTACTTCGTCATGGAGCACGTCGACGATCCCGACAGCTTTCTGGCCGCCATGTACCGGTGCCTGAAGCCCGGTGGCAGCTACCTGTTCATGACGCCCAACGGCAGGCACTATTTCTGCCGCATCGCCGGCCTGCTGCGGACCTGCCGCATGGATTAGACGGTGCTGCGATGGGTTCGTGGAGAGGTCGTGGATCGATATCACTACCCCGTTCGCTACCGCTGCAACACGGTACCACAGATCATAAGGGCAAGCAGGAAAGCCGGATTTCGATCGATCGAGTTTGCATTCATTGAGAACGGCAGTCCGCGGAGCTATTTTCCACGGCCCGTTCGCCCACTGTGCCGTCTGTTTGAAATCAAGCGCAGATACATACGCTTGCCGGGGTGCCTGCTTGAACTGATCTGCCGGCTCACGAAGCCCGGTGCCCCAGCCAGGTGAATGCGAGCCCGGGCCTCATCCCCCACCCGCTCGGCGCCCGACCACCAGCAGCGATTCGCCCTGAGCGAATTCGCGCCAGCGGGGCAGACGTCGCAGGGCGCTGGCAGCGGCCAGGGCGGCCAGGATGGCCAGCCTCAGCCGTCTTTGGCGCAGTCCGTAGATCCGTGCGGTCAGCGATCCCGGGTTGCCGGTGGCGCGGGCCAGCACCCGCAGCCAGGCGCGATACCGGAACTTCAACCAGGACGCCGGTTCGTGTACCGCCGGCTCCGGCTCGAAGCCCGCCTTGGCGATGGCCATCGAGAGCGAACGCGCCGTCCACTTGTTGCAGTGGTTGGGCGTCATATCCATGCAGCCGGTCAGCCGCTCCTGCACCATCCCCACGTCACCGTCAGGAACTGCCACCACCAGCCGCCCGCCGGGCCGAAGCAGCGCGCGGCAGTCGCTCAGCATCGCGTCCGTGCTACGGAAAGCCCGCCGGCTGGTAGTAGCACGGGCGTCCTCGCCCGTGCCAGACAGTCTCTCGCCCGTGGGTGCGGACACGCGACCGTGCGCAGCCCGCTGCTTGCCTGTGTATCCCGGATCGCTATACTTCCTGCCCCTTGAAACCGGAGAAAGGCATCATGGCGATCGAGGCAAAGCTCGGGCAATCGGTCCGGGTAACTATCAGGAAGACCATCAACCGCGACTCGGCCCGAAAGACGCTCGAACGGCTGTTTATGAAGGACCCGGCCCACAGTCGGCCCCTGGCGGCCAGGGCCGCCAACTTCGAGCCCAAACCCAAACGTCGCGGCGGACGCATCTGGACCAAACGGCCCAATAAGGTCCATCTGACCCTCCATCGCGGCGACACGGCCACCATCAAGGCCACCGCCCAGGCGATCAAGGACCTCAACAGCGTCGAGGCGTTCGTGGAAGTGGCCGCGCAGTGAGAGCCGGAGGGACACCGCGCCCGCCGGAGCGTGAAGGGCCGGCTCATTGCGGCGGATGATCGCGCCAGATACCGTCGGGGTGTAGAAACTGGCAGGGACGGAAGCTGGACTTGTATTCCATCGAGCGGCACCCGGCGATCCAGTAACCCAGGTAATAGTGCTCGATGCCCAGTGACGCCGCCAGGTCGATCTCGACCAGCGCGCCCAGCGTGCCCAGGCCGCGCCGCGACTCGGCCGGATCGAAGTAGAAATAGACACTGCTGAGCGAACGCGAGCAGATGTCGCAGATGCCAACCGCCAGCAGACGCCCTCGCCGGTCGCGGTGGCACAACTCCACCGACTGAACCGGACTGTTGTACAGAAACTGCTCGAACCCCGCCCGGCTGTCGCTGGCCATCGGACCAGGATGCCGGGCCTTCAGATAGCGGCGATACAGCTCGAACTTCTGGTCGGTGGGCGTCGGCGGGCCGATCTGGCAGCTCAGGTCGGCATTGCGGCGGCGGCACCGCCGCTGCGACTTGCTGGGGCGAAAGTCGGCCACGAGCACACGGATCGGCACGCAGGCCCGGCAGCCGCGGCAGATCGGCTGATAGAATAGCTCGCCGGCGCGGCGGAACGCGGCGTTCATGAACTCGTGATACAGCTCGGTCGGCAGCGACTGGGTGACGAACGCCCGCAGCTCGGCCCGGCGGCCGGGCAGGTACGGACAGGGGTGCTCGGGGATGACGGACAGCGGCACGTGTACCGGCGGCGGCAGGGCGGGATGGGGGCCGGATTCCGGCATCGCTGGGTCCCTCCCTCGCGCCATCAGAAGCCCTGGCTGCCCGCCGGAATGGCGGCGAAAAACGCGCCGCGGAAGCAGAGGAAGAACAGCACGGCGAGGCCGACCCAGATTCTGCTGATGATCGCGCCGGCCAGGGCCAGGCCCCGTCCTTCGTTGTTGCCTGACTTCTTTATGCCGCTGAGTGCGATCAGGGAGAGGATGATGCCGACGATGGGCACAGTCAGGGAGCAGACGAAGCCGGCGATGTAGCTGGGGCCGACGGGCTGGTAGTAGCCCACGGGCTGCGGAGGCGGCATCTGCTGCGGGCAGGGCGCCGGCGCGATTTCGCGCGCCAGGGGCGCGATCTGCGCCACCGGCTCCCACTGGGGCATGCCCTCAGTCCACACCAAGTCCTGCGGCCGGATCGACCCGGCGCGGATGAGCCCGATGAGCTGCTCCTGAGTCACCGGCCCCTGCCGCTGGCCGTCCTGTGCATAGAACCATTCGTCAGCCATTGTCTCGCCTGTTGTCAGGGAGTCTTTGCGTCCAGTAGTCTGGATGCCGGTGCAGATGCATCACACCACGACGATCTCGGTGGGATCCTCAATGTAAAGAATTCCAAATGGAAAGCGACCGACCAGGCGTCGGCGCACGTTGCCGCGCAACTTGGGCCAGCGTTTGGGATGGCGCCTTACCTCGGCAATGGCGTCATACACCGCCTCAAGAAACCGCTCGCCAAGTCCTGCCGCCTGACGCTGATAGAACCGAGCTGCGTCCATCATCTCGGCGTCTGCCTCGGCTAAGAGGATGGCCTGTTTCATACCAGACGCGATCGCGCTTCTCGGATCGCCGCATCCACAACGATGCCGCGCGCATCGCCCCGCTTATAGGCCGCGTATCGCTGTTCCGCTTCGTGCAGCCATGCTTCCTCGCACTCGCGGGCGTCAGGCGTATCCAGGCTGCGGAGGAGTGCGGCCGCCAGTTCCGCGCGCTTGCCAGTTGGCAGGCGCAACGCCTTCGTCATGATCGTATCTCGCGCCATGGTGACCTCTCGAAGCTGCCGACCATGTTATCCTCCACGACGGCGCGAACGCAACTGTCTCAATACGCCTGCGCGAACAGCACCTGTGTCCGCGTCTCCCGCCCGCTGTGGATGCATTTGCCCGCCGCGGCGGGCTGGTCGAAGGGAATGACGCGCACGGTGGCCCTGGTCTGTTCCTTGATCTTCGCTTCGGCCTGGCGATCTGGCTCGAAATAGCAGCGCACAAAGCCGCCGACCGTTTCCAGGATCGACTTCATCTGCTCGTAGCTGTCGGCCGGGCGCGTATTCTCATCACGGAACCTGCGGGCCCTGTCCAGCATCGCCTGGTGAACCTCATCGAGCTTCGTCCGCAGCCAGGCGGCGGAGAGATCGGCCAGCTGAGCGGTCTGCCTGCCGCGGTCGAGCCGGCGTTTGAGGACGACGGCGCCGGCGTCGACGTCGCGCGGGCCGACCTCCAGGCGAAATGGCACGCCGCGCTGTTCCCAGTGATACTGTTTGTCGCCCGGCCGCGCATCGCGCCAGTCGACGATGATCCGCTGGCCGGTAGTGGCGTCGAAGAAGTAGCTGTCGATCTCGTCGCGGCGCTGGCGCCTGGCGGCCGCGGCCGCCTCGGCTTCTCCCACCAGCGCGACCATAATCCTGGCGATGAACTCGCGCACCTTCTGCTTCTCGGCGTCGCCCTTGAAGATCGGCACGACGGCGGCCACGATCGGGGCCACCCGCGGCGGCAGCACCAGGCCCTCATCATCGCTGTGGACCATGATCATGGCCCCGATGAGGCGCGTGCTCACGCCCCAACTGGTGGTCCAGGCAAACTCCTGTTTCTGGTCGCGCCCGAGGAACTTGATGTCGAACGCCTTGGCAAAGTTCTGGCCGAGGTTGTGGCTGGTGCCGCACTGGAGGGCCTTGCCATCCTGCATGAGGCCCTCGATGGCGTAGGTGGTGACGGCGCCGGGGAACTTCTCGCTGTCGGTCTTGCGGCCGCGGACGACGGGAATGGCCAGCGTGTTCTCGGCGAAGTCGGCGTAGACATCGAGCATGCGGAGCGTTTCATCCTCTGCTTCCTGGGCGGTTTCGTGGGCGGTGTGACCCTCCTGCCAGAGGAACTCGGCGGTGCGGAGGAAAAGCCGCGTGCGCATCTCCCATCGCATGACGTTGCACCACTGGTTGATGAGGATGGGCAGGTCGCGATAGCTCTGCACCCACTGGGCGTACATGTGCCCGATGACCGTTTCGCTGGTCGGGCGGATGACCAGCGGCTCCTCCAGGGGAGAGCCGGGCCGCAGGCCGCCGCCTTCGGCCTTCTCCAGGCGCGAGTGGGTGACAACGGCGCATTCGAGGGCAAAGCCCTCCACGTGCTCGGCCTCTTTGGCCAGGAAGCTTGTGGGGATCAGCAGCGGGAAGTAGGCGTTGACGTGGCCGGTCTCTTTGAAGCGCCGGTCCAGGTCGCGCTGGATGGCCTCCCAGATGGCGAAGCCCTCGGGCCGGATGACCATGCAACCCTTGACCGGGGCGTAGTCGGCCAGTTGGGCGGCCTTGATCACGTCGAGATACCACTGGGCGTAGTCCTGAGAGCGAGGTTTGATGTTCTTGGCCATTGGAGAGCAGTTGTCAGTTGCCAGTCGTCACAGTTGTCAGTTGTTGGTTGCCGGCCGCTGGTTGCCAGTTGTTGGGAAAGGTGCACAGGGTAAGCACTTGCGGCCGTGGATCAAGCGGGACGCGGCGGACGCGGCTGCAAAGAGGGGGCGTGGCAGTTTATGCGGCCTGTGGCCCGGAATCGCGCCGGCGCACGACGTCGTGTGGACGTCCTCGCCCGTGGCGGCACGCGTGCTAAGCGCGCAACGTACAACCTGCCGGCTGTTAGTAGCACGGGCGTCCTCGCCCGTGCCAAACGGCGCCGTGCCACCAATACGCAGGACGGGCGTTCTCGCCGGCGTCCTTACCCGTGTCCCCTTGCGACCGGGTGGTTTGCGTCCGCACTTCAGCGTTTGCCACGGCCGTCCTGGCTCCGTCCAACGCGCCCTCACGGCATCACCGGCGTAACCGACGGCGGCGCCGCCGCAGGGTTTGCCGCCCACTGCTTGTTGGGTTGCGGCCCCATCTCAAACACCAGCCGGCCGTCGGGGATCAGGTCGGAGTGGCGGAACCAGGGCTGCTCCAGCGGATGGCCATTCAACGTCGCCGACTGGATGTACACGTTCTGTTCCGAGACTCCGCGGGCCTCGATGACGAAGTCGTACTGCCGGCCGTCGGGCTCGGTGATGTGGAGCGTCGCCCTTTCGAAGATGGGGCTGCCGATGACGTAGATGGCGGATGCCGGCTCCACCGGGAAGAACCCCAGGGCGCTGAGCACATACCAGCCGGTGAGCAGTCCGTAGTCGTCCATGCCGCACAGGCCACCAGGCGTCGGCCTGTGCAGCACCCTCATGATGCGGCGGACCAGTTCCTGCGATTTCCACGGCGCCCCGGCGTAGTTGTAGAGGTAGGGAACGTAGCGGTCGTGCTCGTTGCCGTGCGTGTACTGGCCGATCATGCCGGTGACGTCGCGCATGGGCTTTTCGGGGCGGTATGGGGTGCTGAAGCATTCGTCCAGCTTGGCGATGAAGGCCTCGCGCCCGCCCAGAAGGCGAATCAGGCCCTCGATGTCATGCGGCACGAGCCACAGATAATGCCAGGCCGTCCCCTCTCGGTAGAAGCTCTGGGCAAACGGGTCCGCTGGATTGAACGGCGCAGCCCATGAACCGTCCGGCCGCCGCCCCCGCATGAAACCGGTCACCGGATCGAACAGCAGACGATAGTTGCCACAGCGGCTCATGAAGTAGGCGTAGTCGCGCTCGCGGCCCAGATGCCTGGCCAACTGGGCGATGCAGTAGTCCTCGTACGCATAGCCGAGGGTGCGATTCACCACGTCGGGCCGGCCGGGAACATTGTCAATGGGTCCGGCCGTCGTTGACACATCGGTCGTGATGTACCCCAGTCGCAGGTAGTCGGCCAGGCGGTCCCAGCCGCCCTCGGGAACGGTCGCACTGCGGCGCTGGGCCTCGAAGGCAGCCGCCAGATCGAAGTTGCTCAAGCCCCGCGCGTAGGCTCCGGCGATCCATGACGCCTGCGCCGGTCCCCAGAAACCCCCGCGCGACGGACCCCAGCGGGTGCTGGCCAGCCGGGCGGCCACCGCCTCGCGGCGGATGATGCACTGGACGGCGCCGGCGTTGGGCCAGCCCAGAGACGTGCCCGCCGCGAGCACGCGATAAAGCGACGTGTAGAAGTTGATCCGCTCGGCCTCGCTTGCGCCCTCCACCTCAATTCGCGACAGAAGCTGGTTCCATCCGTCGGAGGTCTGGCGATGAACGCGGTCGAAATCCCAATCGGCGATCTCGGCGAGATTCTGCTTTGCGGCGTCCAGGCTGCTCATCGAGATGCCCACCTTCGCCAGGATGACCTCGTTGGCCGCCGTCTTGAAGTCGACAAACGCGCCGATAGGCAGGCCGGTTGCGGAGTTTGAGCCGCTGGTGACTGTCGAGCCCGACCATGTACCGAACGCAGCGAACGGCCTGTTGAACTGGGCGTGGAAGTAGACCGTGAATCGGCCGCACTCCTGCCAGCCGCTGATCGTCTGATTATCCACGATGTCGACGTGGGCCCGCGTGACGGGGTTTGCCGTGGCGGCGCTGGCCAGGTCGATGATGATGTGCGCCTGATCGGATTGGGGGAAGGTGTAGCGGTGAAAACCGGCGTTGCGCGTGGCCGTCAACTCAACCTTGATGCCGTAGTCGCTCAGGAAGACGGTGTAATAGCCGGCCGCGCCGTGCTCCTGGCGGGCATCCTTCCGCGAGCGGTAGCCCTCGTCGGGATTGTCGCGGGTGCCGGGTACGATCTTCAGCGGGCCGACGGTGGGCATGAACAGGATGTTGGCGTTGCGGTTGTACTCGTGGTGCAGATGGCTGAAGCCGCGGATGGACGGGTCGGTGTAGCGGTACGACGGCCCGCGCACGTGGTAGATGCCGTCGAAGTCCGTATCGGGGCTGAGCCTGACGAGTCCGTCCACCGCCATGGCTCCGGGCACCACCGAGCCGGTGTACAGCTCCTCGCCCGGCGGCGGGTTGTTGCCCAGGTACTGCTTGTCCTCGAACGGCGCGGTGCCGATCAGCGTATTGACGTAATCCACCGGCCGCCGCGCAGCGGGTTGTGCCATGGCCTGGGCACTGAGCACGGCCAGCAGAATCAGCAGACACAGCGATTCAATGATGGGCATCATGGCGGCGGAGGATACCCTGCGGCGCGGCCTGTTCAAGCTCGCCGCTCGTCAGCGGGGCGTGTGACAGATTTCTGCGTCGGATGGAGCAAGCGTGGCCGTGGCACACGCTGAAGCGCGGACGCAAGCCAACCGCCCGGAAAAGTCGGGGGCGCGGGCGAAGACGCCGGCGTTACGGTTGGCGGCGCTACGTCGTTGGGCACGGGCGAGACGCGCGAGACGCCCGTGCTACGTCCTGCGCCGGCGCGATGCCGGACCGCCGGCCGCATCAACTGCCACGCGCCGTTCGTCAGTGGGTGGTTGCTTTTGTTGCGCGGGTGTCTACCATCGCTCCCGATGTTCTGCCTCTTCAGCCTCGCACAGAGCCAAGGTCCGGCCGCATGGCTGCCGGTGGTCCTGCTGCTGGTCATCGGCCTGGTGTTCGCCATTGGGACGCTGACCTTGTCCGTCATCGTTGGCCCGCGTCGCACCGGCCCGGCCAAGGCGCTTACCTATGAGAGCGGCATGGTCCCCGTGGGCGATGCCCGCCGCCGGTTCAACGTGCGCTTTTACATCGTGGCCATGATCTTTCTGGTCTTCGACGTGGAGATCATTTTCTTCTACCCCTGGGCCACGGTGTTCTCCGACACGGTGGCCAGCCAGTCGCCCGCCGGAGCCGTCAGCGGCACGGTGCTGTTGCTGGAGATGCTGGTGTTCACGGGCATCCTGCTGGTGGCCTACCTCTACGCCTGGGGCAAGGGCGTGTTCAAGTGGGATTGACCCGATCTGCCGGCCGGCGGAGATATTGAATCTGAGACCTCGTACGTCGCGCACCGCGCGACACCGCGTCTTCCCCCAATCGCGTCCTGGCCTCCTCGTACACCATATCGAATATGCGCCGGGCCTCGCGGGGGCGGTCGACCCCGTAGGTCGCGCATCGCGCGACGCCGGGTTCCCCCGCTCGTCCTTCCCCCCAATCGCAAATCGCAAATCGAAAACCTCACGGCATCCGCGGCCAGGCGAGCACGCCCGCCAGCGCCAGTTCGCCCCCGTCGTCGTGGCGTTGGCCGATGATGAGCGTTCGCAGCCACCGGGCCTTGAGATTCTCGATGGCCGCGAAGCGCGTCGGGCCGGCGAGCATGGCGCGGATGTCGGCGATGGCCTGGTCCAACGGGCGTGCGGCATGCCGCCCACCGGCACCACGCGGGGCCTCCGTCCAGCCGGGCGACGGGCCGCCGTAGAGGCCGCGCACCTTGGCGCTCCAGTCTGCGCCGCGGGAGTAGGTCAAGGTTCGGTCGCGGTCGCGGCTCTCGGCCACGCCCAGCATGGTGGCGACGAAGAGCGTGCCGTCGCGGGTCACCAGGACGTCGTTGATGAGGTTCGTTGGGAGGCCCTCGCCTCGGGGCACGGTGGACATGCGGTCGGGGCCGGTGATAACTCGCCAGGTGGTGTAGTTGTCGGCCGCCTGGGCGATGGCCAGGCCGTCGCACTGGGTGCCGACGTAGAGGTTGCCGTCGGCGTCGAAGGCGATGGCGTTGGCATGGTCGCTCGGGATGTTCGGATTCCCGCCGTGGAGCACGGGCATGTTGCGCATCTTGCCCGTGCACCATGGGGGGACTCGCCGCCTGCCTATGGCAATGGGCTGGCCCGATGCGGGCGCCACCGGGCGCGAAGCCAGACTACCAGCCCGCCCAGCCCGGCGGCCGCGGCCAGCGCCAGTGGGGGTGCGAACAGGCTGAGGCTGGGGCGTTGGCCGCTCAGCAGGTCCAGCACTGCCAGCAGGGGGCCCCGCAGCCAGACGGCCAGTACGCCATTGTCGAGGGCATCCCGCTCAAACTCTGTGGCCAGATACATCAGCGCCGCCCCGCCAAGCGTCCACACCGACAGCAGGGCCGCGAAAACCAGCTCATATCTTTCGCACCTGATCCGCCGGGCCGCCAGATGCAGCCCCCCCAGCAGCAGGGTGAGGTACGCTCCCGCCCAGACTAGTTCCTTCAGCCCCGTCCCGGAAAGCACCCCGCCCAGGAAGAGCATCGGCCATGCCGCCGACGCCACGACCAGAGTCTGGCCGGCGCTGCGCAGCAGCCGTGGAAACAGCATCGCCGCGGCGCTGACCTGGGCCGTGGACACGATCTGGGCGGCCAGACGCTGCGCCGGTCGCGGGTGGTTGTCCGACAGCGGCAGTTGGCTGGCGGCCAGACCCAGCGCGCCCAGTTGAATCGCCAGCCACAGAGCCAGCCAGCCTGTCGCGACCGGCGATGGAGATGGAACGGTGGATGGCTGCATGCAACTGGCCGGCTGTTGGTGAGAGCTGGCGAGATGGGGCGCCCGCGCGCCGGGTCAATAGGCCCTTGCGTGCCCGGCCGCGCGCCACTGCCGGAAGAGGGCTACGCACGTTTCGGCCAGCACGCCGGCCGTCAGCCGCACCGGACTGCCGCCATGCTGGCGCAGGTGTTCGCACGAGACATTCAGCTCGTGGAATCCGGCCGCGATGGCATCGGCGATAGTGGCGCCGTAGACGATGCGGTCGATCCTTGCCCAGTGGCAGGCCGCAAAGCACATCGGGCAGGGCTCGGTGGTGCTGTACATGGTGCAGCCGGAGAGGTCGATGGTCCTGAGTCTGGCGCAGCCGTGGCGGATGGCGTTGATCTCGGCGTGCGCCGTGGCGTCGCACGACTGCCAGACGGTGTTGTGCGCGCTGTGCAGAAGCACGTCGTCCTTCACCAGGCATGCTCCAAATGGGCTCTGGCCGGCCGCGATGCCGCGGCAGGCTGCCTCGATGGCCACCATCATCCAGCGCTGGTCGTTTTCGGCGTTCATGGGTTACTCGCATCCGCCGGCCGCGCCGGCCGGTGCATGGTACCTGCGGGGACGGGCGCGGGG
>Ga0129299_1003189_pt1 | contig 10768 bp, 9 predicted proteins | sample ConPoolayeCmetaG_FD_94477 | JGI IMG/M metagenome (GOLD analysis project Ga0129299, IMG submission 94477) | Hot spring microbial mat communities from California, USA to study Microbial Dark Matter (Phase II) - Cone Pool mat layer C metaG ... | reverse complement strand
TTGACCGGACGGGTGAGGCGACCGTTCGCCAGTCGCTCGTGAATGCTGCCGCGCTGCTCGTGGCTGGTGTCATGCCGTCCGTCATGGGCATGACGGGTCTGGTCTATGCCGTCGGTGCGGTGGGGCTCGGGCTGTGGTTTCTTTACCTGAACGGGCGGTGGTATCTCGATCCGAGCCGCCCGCGGGCGCGGCGGGTGTTTTTCGGGTCACTTGTTTACTTGATGGCGCTGTTCGCCCTGTTGGCTGTCGGCAAGGTCTGAGGCGTCGCGCCCGTCAGAGTCGGCGCATGACGCCCACCACTTTTCCGGCGACTGCAAAGTTGGCATCCGTTTTGGGAATGCGGATGGGTTCGAGGGCCGGGTTCTCGGGCTGGAGACGCCACTGGTCGCCGTCGTCATAAATGCGTTTGACTGTGGCTTCGTCGCCGATAATGGCCACTGCGATTTCGCCCTGGTCCACGCGCGGTTGCTGGCGGACGATGACCAGGTCGCCGTCCATGATGCCCGCTTCGATCATGCTGTCGCCGCGGACGCGAAGCGCGAAAGTGCCCTCTCCCGCGGGGAAGAACCCTTCGAGGGTGACGCTGCCGTCGAAGTTTTGCTGGGCGAGGATGGGCTGGCCTGCGGCCACGCGGCCGAGCAGCGGGATGCCGGCGGTCGCTGCAGCGCGGGCCGTGCGCCGCCGCCGCGGCAGCGGGGTTTTCAGGGCAAAGGTGCGCGCCTGACGCGTTCCGCGCTCGAGCAGCCCTGTCCACTCCAGTTTGCGCAGGTAATAATCCACTGTGTTGGTTGACCGGAATCCCATTTCCTGCGCGATTTCGCGCACGGACGGATAAACCCCCGTCTCGGCGTGGCGCCGCCGGATGAATTCAAGGATGGCCAGTTCTTTGTCGTTGTCGCGTGTCATGGGTTGTGGAGTCTCCTTGCGCAGCCATGTTCGGCTTACAGGACCGTGTTTTTAGAACCTGCGTTCTATGGCATCAAGAACAAATTTTCTAACAGCCGGGAGCCGTCGGCGAGGCGGATGTCACGGCGACTTGACGATTCGCCGGCGCTCAGGTGTAGAGCAAAGAGTCCGATTCAAAACGGCCAAGGCGGGCCTATAGCTCAGTTGGTTAGAGCGGCCGGCTCATAACCGGCTGGTCCCAGGTTCGAGTCCTGGTGGGCCCACCATCCGCGCGCCGGTATGCGGCGCTGGCGATGAGCGTCGAGGCGGCAAGCAGATGCGGATGGTCACGCGTCGGTTTGGCCGCGCGTCAACGAGGCAATGTCCGCGAGGTCACGCGGCCGACCAACGGCGGCCTTGTTGCGTACGAGTTCCGCGCGACCGATGTAGGGAACTTGCAGGTCGCCGTAAAAGCCCTCTTCACGCCCGGCCCAAGCCTCGTCCCAAGTGACACCGCTCAGCGAGGTCAGCAAATCCACGCGCACGGGCGGCACGCCGATCTGCACAACGCGGTCCGGATGAATCAGATCCTCGACCGTGATGCCCAGATCACCGAACCCGAACGCCGCGAGGGCCTCAACGGCGCGCCGGGCGTTGTCTGGTTCAGGCTTGATCAGCAGGTCGAGGTCCCCTGTGGAGCGCGGCGCGCCGTGAAACGCCAGCGCATAGCCTCCCACAATGAGAAACTCAACTCTCGCCGAGACGAAGGCGCCTAACAATTCTCTGAAGTCTGCCTGTGGGTCCATAGTGCTGGCGCCTGAGCATTTCCACAGCCGCAATGCGCTCCTGCGGCGGACGGCTGAGCCAGTACGCGAGGTCCTCCTTCGCCTGGTCGTGGTCGCGGAGATGGCACTTTCTGACAACCTTCTCGATCATCACCTGAAGGCTGGTACCATATGGTCGTCCTGGCAAGAGACAATGCCGTCGGGTCTGCGGACTGCTGCCCGGCTTCTCGTGAGGCGTGGCTGCCGGTTTCAGGCCTTGGGCGGCGCCGACGGCTGGGCGCCCTTGTTGAGCAGTCCTTCGATGTTGAATGTTTTCATGAACTCGATCGGGAACGGGAAGACGATTGTTGAACTCTTTTCTGCCGAGATCTCCACGAGTGTCTGCAGGTAGCGCATCTGCATGGCCATGGGGTGCGCGGACATCATGTCGGCTGCCATGACGAGTTTCTCGGCGGCCTGATACTCGCCCTCGGCGCTGATGACCTTCGCGCGGCGCTCGCGCTCGGCCTCGGCCTGCCGCGCCATGGCCCTCTGCATCTCCTGCGGCAGGTCCACCTTTTTGATCTCCACGGCAGTCACCTTCACGCCCCAAGCGTCGGTCTGGCGGTCGAGGATGGTCTGGAGTTCGAGGTTCAGTTTCTCGCGTTCGCTGAGCAATTCGTCGAGTTCCTGCTGACCGAGAACGCTGCGCAGAGTCGTCTGAGCCATCTGGCTGGTGGCGAACAGATAGTCCTCCACGGCCACGACGGACCGGGCGGGGTCGAGCACCTGGAAATACACCACGGCGTTCACATGCACCGACACATTGTCGCGGGTAATGATGTCTTGCGGCGGGACATCCAGGGTGATGATGCGCAGGCTGACGCGCACCATGCGGTCAATGGGCCAGACGATCAGCACGAGCCCCGGCCCCTTAGGTTGGCTGAGCAGACGGCCAAGCCGGAACACTACGGCGCGTTCGTATTCGTTCAGGACTTTGATGCACTGGAACAGATAGAACAAAATGAGAGCGACGACGATGACGGGTCCACTCACTGGCAGCGGCATGGCAAATGCCTCCTGTATGACGGTTAGCAATGTGCGCAGGGTTGTTCCGAATTGCACCGGCGGTCAAGCAATAGCGGCGGCCGCGTTCGAGCGGATGCGTCCGGCCCCCGGTGCCTGATGCGCCGCCGCCGGCCCGACGCATTTTCCTGCTGACACGCCGGGGCGTTTGGCATGGCTATGCTGCAAGTATGACACGACGAGACGATCCGATGCCCGGCGATCCTGCCAGCGGCGATGAAGTATTTGAAACTTTTGACGACATCTTTGAGAAGACGGAGGAGGCATCGGGCGGCGGCCCGGACGCGGGTGATCTGCCGCAAGCCACCCTTGAGGCGCTGAGTCCGCGCTTGCGCGAGGCTGCGGCGCGTGCCGGCTGGACGGCGCTCATGCCGGTTCAGGCAAGGGCGCTGCCTTACATGCTGGCGGGGCGCGACCTCATGGTTCAGTCGCGCACGGGCAGCGGCAAGACCGGGGCCTTCGTGCTGCCCATTCTCGAGCAGATTGACGAGCGCCGGCCCGAATGTCAGGCGCTCGTGCTGGTCCCGACGCGTGAACTCGCCCTGCAGGTAGCCACCGAGGCCACAACGCTCGCGGGCGACAGCGGCATCCGCGTGGTGCCCGTGTATGGCGGCGTGGGCTATGGGCCGCAACTCGAGGCCTTCCGGGCGGGGGCCCACCTCGTCGTGGGCACTCCGGGCCGCATCCTTGACCACCTCATGCGCGGGACTCTCGATGTCAGCCGTGTCCGGGTGCTCGTTTTCGACGAAGCCGACCGGCTCATGTCCATGGGTTTTTATCCCGACATGGTCGAGGTAAAATCCTACCTGCCCGCGCGCCGGTCGAGTTACATGTTCTCGGCCACCTACCCGGCGGGGGTGATGAAACTGGCGCGCCAATTTCTGCGCGACCCCGAGTTTCTCTCGCTCAGCCGCGACGGCGTCCATGTGACCGAGATGCAGCATGTGGTTTACGAGGTGGACGCGATGGACAAGGACCGCGCGCTCGTGCGGGTCATCGAGATCGAGAACCCGGCGTCCGCCATCATTTTCTGCAACACGAAGGCGCGCGTCGAATATGTCACGACGGTCCTCCAGCGTTTCGGCTACGACGCGGACCAGTTGACGGCTGATCTGTCGCAGAGTGCGCGCGAGCGTGTGCTGGGCCGCATCCGGCAGAAAAACCTTCGTTTTCTCGTCGCCACCGACCTTGCCGCCCGGGGCATCGACATCTCCGACTTGTCGCATGTTATTATTTACGAGTTTCCCGAGGATCCGGAGAGTTACATCCACCGTGCGGGCCGCACGGCGCGAGCCGGAGCCACGGGCACGGCCATCTCGCTGGTGACCATGCAGGAGCGGGCCGACCTCCAGCGCCTCCTGCGCCAGTACGGCATCCCCATCACTGAGCGCCCGTCGCCCACGGACGAAGATGTACAGGCGGTCGTGTCGCAGCGCGTGACGGCCTTGCTCGAGCAGCGTCTGCGTCAGCGCGACCGTCTGCGAACGGAGCGCATGCGCCGGTTCCTGCCGCTGGCGCGCACTTTTGGCGAGAGCGACGACGAACTGGCCATCATCGCCATGCTGCTCGATGATTTCTATCAAGAGTCGCTGCATGCTCCGCAGGTGCCGCCCGATGAGCCGGAGCGCACGCCTCATGTGAGTGCTGCACGCCCGCGCGGCGGCGAAAGCGCAAGCAAGCCGGGTCGGGGGTCACGCAGCGGCGGATCGCGCCGGCGGCGAAATCGCCGATGAGTCCTCCCGTCCCCCCGGCCTTTGTCACGGACGCCACCATCGCCCCGCTGCTGGCCGAGGTCGCTGAAATGGCGCGGGCGGCCGGCGTTGCCTGCGGGATTGAAACCATCGGCCGCTCCCGCGCCGGCCGCCCCCTTTGTGGCATCCGGCTTGGTTGTGGGCCAGCGCATGTCAGCCTGACCGCCGGCGCCCACGCCGACGAGCCGGCCGGCCCCATGGCGGCTTTTCAACTTGTCAGGCGTTTGTGCGGCGAGGAACGCGGCCGGCGCCTCCTTGCCGCTCATACCTTTTACATCTGTCCGCAGGTGAATCCCGACGGCGCGCAGGCCAACGCGCCGTGGTTTCGCGATCCGGCTGACCTTGCTGAATACCTGCGCGGCGTGGTTCGCGAGCCACCGGGCGATGATATCGAGTTTGGCTATCCCGCCCCCGGAGCCGACTCACCGGCTGGTGCGCCGCCCCCGCGGCCGGAGAATCTGGCTGTCGCGGCTTTCCTGCGTGAGGGTGCGCCGTTCGTCTATCATGCGTCGCTCCACGGCATGGCTTTTGCCGAGGGGGCGTGGTTTCTCATTGGTGCGCGCCATGTGGAGCAAACCGTCGCGCTGCGCCAGCGGCTGGTGCGCTTGGCGCAATCGGCCGGGCTGCCGCTGCACGACATGGATCGTCACGGCGAGAAAGGCTTCACGCGCATTGCGCCGGGTTTTTGCACGACACCCCGCTGTGATGCGATGAAAGAGTATTTCCTCGCGCAAGGTGACCCGGCCACGGCGGCGCAGTTTCGGCCGAACTCGATGGAGTTTGTGCAGTCGCTCGGCGGCGACCCGCTTGTCATGGTCAGCGAGATTCCTGTGTTTCTGATGTCGGGGGCAGAGGACCGCCCGGATCCGCCGCCGCCCGACACGGCGTATGCGCGCCTGCGCAAGGCGCTGCCTGCTGCGCAGGCGGCTGCCGTGAGGGGCGATCAGGAGGCCATCGAATCATTCGCACGCGCGTTTGGCGTGCGGCCCGTGCCGTTCGCGGTGCAGACCGCCCTCATCACCGGTATGGTGATGGAGGCGCTTGATCATGCCTCCGGCTCGTGAGCCGGGGCGGCGAACTTGCGCCGCTCTCGGCGGTGCGCCACCAAATCCACCCCTGTCTTGAGCGCGACCAGCAGCGCCACCGCGATCGCCGGGGATCCGAACGCCATGACGAGCATTCCCCCCACGATGATCGTCAGATGCAGCACGACGATGCGCGCGTAAGGCTGATGCATCAGCCTGTCCACCGTCGCGCGCCGGAACTCACCGCCGCGCAGGTAATTGTCGAAAAAGGAAATTGCGTGGCTCACCGCCAGCGCGAGCAGCGGAAACGCGAGTGTGCCAGTGAAGTCGCCGGCGAGTTGCGCAAAGGGGTTGGGGAAGTCCGACCCTTGAAACCCGCCCCCGAACAGCGCCATCACAAAAACGCCATGCACAAAACAGAACCCACCATAATGCACGACAAAGAAGGGAATCAAAAAGATTTTCAATGCTTGGTTGGCAACATTTCCGGGCGGTGACGCCGCAGCCATGCGCAGCACATTGAACACACCCAGGATGACATTCTCGGCCCAGAACAGAAACAAGATGGTGAAGACATCCCACTCGAGGAAAAGCGCGCCAAAGAGGGGGACGGCGTTGGAGACAAGCAGCGCCGTGTACGACATGCGCCACGGGTCGGGCGTCCGCGGCTCGGCGGCCCGGGCGGTGTCGCCCTCATCGGTGTCCCGTCCGGACGCTCCGCGCAAGAGTGGCGACTTGACTTGCCACTGAAATTTGCCGCCGGAACCATCCAACATTTTGGCGGATTGTCCTTGATGGGCTTATTTGTTCCTTTGCTGTCGCATGGTTGTCCCGACCCGGCCAGCCGTTTGCAACCGGAATAGTCGGACCTCGGGCGCTTGCGTGTCACAGCCTTGCCCTACAGGATTCTTGACCGCCCTGATTTGCCGGAGCGTATGGAAGATGGCCGCGGCTTGCGGCCAGCGCTTCGCCGGAGGGCAGCAGCCATCATGCGGATCATCTTCATCAGACATGCCGAGGCGGAGGAGGCCGGACATGGTCTTCCCGGTCTCGACGAAAAGCGTAAACTGACGAAGGCCGGGCGTAAACAAATGCGCGAAATGGCCGACGCGCTCGAGCGCCTGCGTCTGCGTCCCAGCCTCATTTTGACGAGTCCTCTCACGCGAGGCAAGGAGACGGCCGAAGTGCTGTGCTCCCGCATCCGGCGCGCACCGGAGCCCGTCAGGACTCCGGCGCTTGCGCCCGAGGGCCGGTGGCACGAACTGCGCGGCGATGTTTTGCGCCGCACCGCCGCGCCCGGTGGGCGGCGCAAAAAACGCGAGCCCATCGTCTTTGCCGTCGGCCATCAACCGCACTTGGGCGAAATGGTTGCCGAGGCCCTCGCCGGTCGTCCCGGCCCCGTGGAGATCAAGAAAGGTGGCGTGGTCGGGCTGGCTTGGCGCAACGAGGATATGACCGGTGGCGCAGAGGTTTTTCTCGCCCTGAGCCCCGACATGGCACGCGCGCTCTTGCGAGGGTAGTCGTTGCAAAGGTTCGGGCCGCTGTCCTACGGTTGTTCCCGTGGCGGCGCAGGTTTCCATCGTCCTGCCGACTTACAATCGGGCGCATCTGCTAACCCGGGCCCTCGATTCTGTCCAGATGCAAACTTTCGAGGATTGGGAGTTGGTGATCGTTGATGACGGCTCGACGGATGCGACGGAGCATGTGGTGGCTCGCTATGCAGACAGCGATCCGCGCATTCGGCGTTACTTCCAACCCAACTCGGGTTTGTCCATGGCCCGCAATGCGGGGATCGACCGGTCGGGGGGCGATTTTATTACTTTTCTGGATTCCGACGACGAGTACCTGCCCACGCATCTGGAAATCCGTGTAGCCTACATGCGCCGCCATCCGGAAGTGGACATGCTTCACGGCGGGCTGGTGGTTGTCGGCGGGCCGGACATGGTGCCCGACATTCATGATCCATCGCGCTCGATCCCCATCGCCGAGTGTTTTGTGGGCGGCACCTTCTTTATGCGCGCCCATGTGCCTCGCCGCGTGGGGGGCTTTCGCAAACCCGATTTTGGCGACGATTATGAGTTCATGCAGCGCGTGCTTCCGCTGTTCCGGGTCGAACGGTGTCACGAGGCCACCTATGTGTATCACCGCGACGCTCCGGACAGCATGTGCAATCAGGCGGCACGACCCGGCGGGTAGGAGCGCCCAAGCCGCCGCCGCTGCCAGCACGGTGCCGGTTTGCGCCAGCCGCTGCGCCATTCCAAAGTTGGGGTTGCCATGATGGTGTGCTTGAGCCCCTCTCGCCGCAGTCGGGACACAGGCCCATGAGCCAACGCACGAAAAGACATGCGATCTTCAAGGGGGCGAGCCTCGTTGCCGCCGTGGCCAACCTTGCCATCGGCGTGCTATCCCACTATATCTGGAGCGGGGAATGGGGCGATCCCTATCTGCGTGATACGCTGCTGCCCACGGGTCTCATTTGGCCGGTGGCCGGGGTTGTGCTGACGGCGTTGGTTTATCTGGTCAGCCTCGACTCGGCGGCATCCCGGCGCCCTCGGGTGTTCGTGTTCATCCTCGCGATGTCATTTTTTCTCATGGTTTCCGGATATATCATGGGCAGCCGTCAGGTCACGCTCGACAATTTTCCGGTATTCATCGGCGCGTTCGTGGCCAGCGTGGTTCTGGCATGGTTATTTGTTTTACTGGAAAACGCCCTTGGCGGTGTGCTGACGCGGGTGGCCGGCCCGCTCTGCCGCGGCGGCCGTCCGGGCGTCGGGCTGTGGCTCCAGCGTTTGGGGCTTGCTTGGAAACCCGGCGACGGGGCGGCGGACCTCAATCTCGGGCTTGCGCTGGCGGGCTTGGGGAAACTGAGCGAGGCTCGCGCTCGCATCGAGCCGGCTTTCGAGGCGGGCGACCACAGCCTGCCGGTGGTTCGCGCGCTGCTCGAGATTTACAACGATGCCGGCGAGAAACCCCGTGCGGCAAAACTTGCCGAGATGCTCTACGAGGCCGAGCCGTCGCCCGACCTGTTCAAACGGCTGCTCAGCCTTTGGGAGCAGAGTGGCGAGAAAAGGCGGTTGCTGGACGAACTCGACAGCCTGCCGCCGGAGGAACGGGCGCATTACTTGGAAAAAATGCGCGACCTTGCCTTTGACCTCGGTGACCGTGATCGCATCCGTGCCTTGGCGCGGGAGTTTGAGCGCGATGGTCCGCCGTTCACGCGCGCCAAGTGGTGCTACTCGCGCCTTCTGGAGGCCGACGCGCGCGACACGGGCGCCTTGCGGGCGCTGCTGCGCCTTGCCAAGCGGGTTAACGATTGGCATCATGCGGGCGATTTGCTCGAGCGGCTGGTGGCTGTCTGCCCCCACGACGCCAGTCTGCGGCGGGAACTTGTCGAGCATTATCGTTTCCAAGATGATCCCGACGGAGCGTTCCGACAGTTGATCCTGCTGGTCGCGTCCGGACAGGCCACTCTCGCCGAAAAACTCGAGGTGGCCGAGACACATCTTGCGATGGCGGGCTATCAAGAGGCCGAAAAACTGATCACGGCCGACGACGAACTTTCCAGCCATCCGCTCGCCCTCGGGATTCTTGCGGAGACAAAACTCGAAACGGGCAGGCTCGAGGAAGCCGCGCAACTGATCGCCCGGGCGAGGAGTCTCGACTCCGACTCCGCGATTGCAGCGCGACTTGGATCCATTGAGGCACGAATTCGCACCCAAGTTCTTGAACGCGACTTGGAAGTCTTTTCCCGCCGCGTGGAGGAGAATCCCTCCGACCTTGACCTGAAATTTGAGTACTGCGACCGGCTTGTAGCGGCCGGCAAGGCTGACCTTGCGGTGGTGTCGCTGGAAGATTTGCTGGCGCATCAGCCGTCGCTGGCCGATCGCGCGGTGTCGGAGGTGGAGGGTTACCTTGCGCGCCATGGCTTCGAGGGTCGGCTGGCGCGCTATCTGGCGGATCTTCACGCCCGTGCGGGACGCTGGGACGAGTGCCTCGCTGTCTATCAAAGCATGGCTGCAGAATCGCTCCAACCCGCTGAGATTCTCCGCGAGGCTGCCGAACGGATTCTGGCCGTCGTCCCCGATCATGTGCCCTCGCGTGTGGCGCTCGCGCGAGTCGCTCATCAGACGGGCCAGCACAGCGAAGCCCTTTCGCATCTGGACCGCCTCGGCGCCTCAGGGTTTGAGATCCCGCGCGATCTGCGCGAGATAGAGTTCGAGAGCGCGCTCAACGCCGGCGATCTGGTTCGCGCGACCAAAGCCGGCAGCGCGCTGCTGACCGACACGCCGGACGACAAAATCCTGCTCATGCGCCTCGCGCAGGTCGAGTCCGACCTTGGCCGGTACGACTCGGCCCTCGGGTATTTGAAGCACGCTCGGGCCGTCTATCCGAACGATGCGGAATTCGTCGTGTTCATGCGCAAGGTCGAAGATCAGCGCAAAAAAGCCCGCATGGAGGAGATCCACAAGCGTTTGGAAACAAACCCGCGCGACGATGCGCTGCTTGAGGAACTCGGCGATTTACACCACGATTTTTCCCAGTTCAATGAGGCCATCGTGGCCTATCAGCGGGCCGCCCATGTCCGGCCGGATAATCATGTGGCGCGTGCCAAACTCGGCTATGTGCTCGCCCGAAAAGAGATGTTTTCGGACGCTCACGAGACTTTTGCCGAAGTTGTGCTGAACCTCGAACAGGATGAAGATGTGCAGCGGCGGCTCAAGGCGTTGTTCTTCAAGGCTGCGGAGGCGGCCGAAGAGGAAAATTATTTTGATCTCGCGCTGACTTTGTACAAGCGTGTTTTTCGTGTGGATGCGGGGTACCGCGATGTGGTTGCCCGGATTGAACGGTTGGACCGCCTTGTCAAAAGCAAGAAAGCATGATCGGCGGTGCTTGACAGGCTTGCCTGCGGCGCAGGATTCCCATTGAATTGAAGGCAGAATCAGGCGCACACTAAAGAGGCTAATTTGGGGTCGCGTGCACCGGGGTTGCGTGCACAGTGTGCGCGGCGGAGTCGGGATTGATGAGTGGGCTTGGACATCAGATTATGAAGATGCGGCTGGTCGTCCTCGTGGCGGCCGCGATTGTGGCGTGCTCGCCTGCGCCGGCACGCGCGCAAGCGCCTACGCCTGCCGCTGTCGGGGCGGAGAGCCTGAGCCCGGAGGAGCAACAGCGCCGGCGGGCCAAACTGGCCTTGGAGAAACTCATCGGTCAGATTCGCGACGCTTACATGGCTGGCAATTACCAGCAGGTGTTGGAT
>Ga0129299_1003188_pt1 | contig 10770 bp, 8 predicted proteins | sample ConPoolayeCmetaG_FD_94477 | JGI IMG/M metagenome (GOLD analysis project Ga0129299, IMG submission 94477) | Hot spring microbial mat communities from California, USA to study Microbial Dark Matter (Phase II) - Cone Pool mat layer C metaG ... | reverse complement strand
TTTGGCGGATGCACAAACTGCCCGAGGAACCACCCGAGGAGCCGACGGAGCCGGATGAAAACGCCCCGGCCGGCGGCTGAGCGGGAATGAACGGACCCCTATCCGCCCGGTCCGAGAAGGATCAAAGAGGAACGATTGATGGGGTCGAACGACGATCGAAGGGTCGCGCTGGTAACGGGGGGAGGTCGTCGCGTGGGAAGGGCGATCGCCGTGGAGGCGGCCCGTGCAGGATACGACGTAGCGGTCCACTACCGAACGTCGGCTGAACAGGCCCGGCAAACCGCCGATGAGATCCGGGCCTTGGGTCGGCGCGCCGCCTTGATCCAAGCCGATCTGACCGACGAGTCGGCCCCCCAGGCTGTTGTGGACCAAACCGTCGACCAACTGGGTGGGTTGAACGCCCTGGTCAACAATGCCTCCGTCTACGAGCCCTCCCGGTTAGGCGAGATGTCCCACGTGTGCTGGAGGGTTCACCTGGAGACGAACCTGATCGCCCCGGCGATGTTGGCCCAGGCAGCCTGGCCTCACCTGCGACGGTGCCCACCGGGACACATCGTGAACCTCTGCGACATCGGCGGGGACCGACCGTGGACCAGCTACGTGGCCTATTGCGCCAGCAAAAGCGGCTTGATCAATCTGACCCGCGCCCTGGCCAAGGCAATGGCCCCCGAGGTCTTCGTGAACGGCATCTCCCCCGGCGTGGTCCTGCCTCCGGAGGGATGCGATGAGCAGACCCGCAAGCTCGCTCTGGCCCGAGTCCCCCTCGACCGGGAGGGTCGCCCCGAGGACGTCGCGGCGCTGGTTCGGTTCCTCCTGGAACGGAACACCTACATCCTCGGTCAGATCATCAACGTGGACGGCGGGCGGAGCACCGCCTGAACGCCCGCCCTCTCGCCGACGCGCGACGGTCTTTTTCATCCCTGGTGGTGAGTGTTTCGGTCATGACCCCTGCCCACAGGCTTCCCTTGGGCGCGGCGGGACCTATAATGCAGTTATTCGGCAGGTGCAACGGTGCTTCTCCGAACACCGTTGGGGCAGGCTGTGCGAGCTTTCCCGCGTTGACCCGGAAGAGGCGCGGACGGGCGTGCGGAGGTGTATCACGTCGGTGGTGAATCGACCGAGAGAGGCCATGAGCCATTGTGTGAACCGGCGCCGTTTCCTGAAACTCCTGGGCATCGGCGCGGCCGGCGGCCTTGTCCGGCCGGTTGCTGCGTTACAAACACGCGAAGGTCCCGAGGGCAAGAAATGGACGATGCGGTTGTCCACGTCGTCGATCCACTTCATGCAACTGCCCATCGAGCAGGCATGCGAGCGCATCGCGGGGTTGGGCTTCGAGGCGATCGACATCTGGTCGGCCCACGAGGGGTGCCCGCACCTGGACGACGTAGCCAAGCGGCTTGGGCCGGAGGGCCTGAAGGCTCTGCTCGCGAAACACAAACTCAAGCTGTTTGCGTTTTCGGTCTACGCGGGCGGATACGCCCGCTATGCGGAGCTTTTGGGTCGGGCCGGCGGCGGGGTGGCCATCCAAGGCAGCGCGCCGCCCTGCAAGCCCGATGAGCTCACCGGCCGGATGCGGCAGTTCATCGACGGGCTCAAACCCCTGGTCGAACTGGCCGAGAAGCACGATTCCTACCTGGCCATTGAGAACCACGGCCACGCGCTGCTGGACTCGCCGGATTCGCTGAAGGCCTTCGTCGACGTCAACAAGTCGCCGCGGTTGGGCATCGCCCTGGCGCCGTATCATCTGCAAGCGATCAAGGCCTCCGTGCCGGAGGCGATCCGCATTTGCGGTCCACAGCTTTTCTTCTTCTACGCCTGGCAGCATTTTCCGGAGCATCAGCAACTCCCGGGTATCGGGCCGACGGATATGACGCCTTGGATCCGGGCCTTGGCCGAGGTCCAATATCGCGGGTACGTGAATCCCTTCATGCACGGACACCCGGAACCGGACGTGATGACCGCGAATCTCGCCACGTCGCGCGATTATCTGAGGACGTGCTACCACAAGGCGAACCCACTCCGCCCGGCGCGGTAGAACGCTCCAGACATGGCGGCCAAGCCCGAGATGCAGCAGATCCGGGATGGGCGAGTGGAGCTCTACGGGCTTCTGCTACAATTCAAGCAAGAGCGCGACGCGTCCTTTCCGATCACCTGGAGAACGCGTGCCACCTTTCTCCCGGAGGCCACCACGAGAGGGCCGCATCATACGGGGGTTCGTCGAACGCTGGTTGAAGGCCTCCCCCTGAGGCATGCTTCAGCGCATCACCCGTTCATCTATCGCAAGCGCCCTGCGGGCGGGGTGTTCCGCTTGAATTGTGTTAGCGGAATCGGGAGGATATGCCCTCCCGAAACGCGCCGAAACGACGTACTGTAGAACGTGGGAGAGGCGATGCATGAGCGAAGCCGCCGTATCCGGACGTGATCAACCCGACGTGCTCACTCAGATCCGGCATTGTGCCGGCCGGTTGAAGCGACGAATCTGCCTGGCCGAGGGACGCGATTCGAGGACGCTTCGAGCGGCGGAGGAATTGGTCAAACAGGGCATCGCCCGCGTGACCCTTCTGGGGGTCCCGGACGAGGTTCATGCCCTCGCTCGGCAAGAAGGCATCGATCTGACGGGGGTGGAGATACTGAACCCCAAGACGAGCGAGCGGCTTGATCGGTTCGCCGAGACCTACCGGCAGCACCGTCAGACCGAACAGATCAGCGAGGGCATCGCGCGACGGGTCGTGTCCGATCGCGTCTTCTTCGGGGCGTACCTGGTCCGCTACGGAGTGTGCGACGGACTCGTCGCGGGAAGCCTGGCCCTGACGGCCAAGGTCATCGGTGCCGCCCAACACTGCATCGGACCGGCGGAGGGATTCCAGACCGTAAGCAGCTTCTTTCTGATGGTCAGCCCCCACACGGAGTTCGGCCAGAACGGTGCGATGATCTTCGCCGACTGTGCCGTGGTGCCCGATCCGACGGCCGAGGAATTGGCCGACATCGCCCTCGCGGCGGCGGACAACGCCCGCGCCCTGTTGGGCGTCGAACCGCGCGTCGCCATGCTGAGTTTTTCCACGCGGGGGTCGTCCCGGCACCCGCACGTCGATAAGGTCATCCGCGCCACAGCCATCGCGCGGGCGCGCCGACCCGACCTGTGCATCGACGGCGAGGTGCAGCTCGATACGGCCCTCGTGCCGAGCATCACCCGGCGCAAGGCCCCGGACTCCCCTGTCGGCGGGCGGGCGAACGTGCTCGTCTTTCCGGATCTGGATGCCGGCAACATCGGCTACAAGTTGGCCGAACGGTTGGGGCAGTGCCGTGCCGTCGGACCGATTCTCCAGGGACTCGCCCGTCCGTGCAACGACTTGTCGCGCGGGTGCCATTGGCAGGACATCGTGGACGTGGCCGCCATCACCGCCTTGCAGACCGGCGAATCGACCACGTGAAAAACCACGGGACCGAAGTCGGGAACCGGGGCACTCGTTCCCCGAACCGTCGATATGCCTTTCCCTGACCGCAGTGATCACGTTATCCTCTTGGGGAACAACGGCACGTCCCAGACCGCATGGTCTCGCTGGTTGAGTCGATGCTGGAGTTGAGCCGGCAGCGTGTCGCCGCCAATTCAGCGGCGCAGAAGGACGTCATCTAACGTCAGATGGACGTGACGGACCGGCAAATCGACCCGCTCGTCTGCCAACTGTACGGCCTGACGGATGGCGAGGTCCGGATCGTTGAGGAAGGGACCTGAACCCAATGCAAATCCTGACAGACTATCGCGGACAGAATGTCCGGCTCACATAGGAACGGCTGGCACACATCCTGAATCACGTGGAGATGATCGGCCTGGAGTCGCTTCTGGCGACGGCTTTGCAACATCCATCCCTGGTAGTCGAATCGCCTTCAGACCCGAGCGTTCTGCTATATTATTATGTGCTCGCCGAGCCTCGCGTCGGCGCAGGATGGATGTGTGTGGTCGTCAAGGACCTTGAAGACGATGCCTTTGTCCTCACAGCCTACCTGACAGACAGGCCAAAGAAGGGAAGACAGCTATGGCCGGCCATGTGAGAGTGTGGTTCGACAGCGAAGGGGATTTCCTGGAGGTCCTGTTCTCCGACAAGCCGGGCTTCATGCGAGCGACGGGGAACGATGCGGTCATGGAACGTGTGGACGAACAGGGAAACCTGCTCGGCTTTTCGATCATGCACGTCAGCCGCCTGACGAGGGAGAAGCCGCTGGTTGCCGAATTGCTCGCGCAAGCGGTGTGACGCGGGCGAGGGCGTTGTCAGGTCCGAAGGGCCGCGAGAGAATAGCCGGGGGCGCAGCCCCCGGAAGGTGTGCCCCCCAATTCCTCCAAGCCCTGAAGGGGCGAGACAATGACACGAATGTGAACACAAACGCAAATGAACTGCGGCCCTCAAGCGCTCACGCCCCTTCAGGGCTTTGGGGATATGAGGCATCTGCCTACCGGGGGCTGCGCCCCCGGCTACTATCTTTCGCCCTTTCAGGGCGAGTCGGCGCGCGACAAGGAATCGCTCCAGCGTCAGATCGACGCCACGGACCGCCAGATCGACCGACTCGTCTACGAGCTCTACGGCCTGACCGATGAGGAGATCCGCATCGTTGAGGAGGGGACAAGGTGATTCGCCGCGTCCGTTCACCCTGGCGGTGTGCCGCGGGCGTGGGCGTTGTCAGGCCCGAAGGGCCGCGAGAAAATAGCCAGGGGCGGAGCGCAGCGGAGCCCCCGGAAGGCGTGGTCCCCAGGTTCCTTCAAGCCCTGAAAGGGCGGAGTCATGAGCCGACCCGGCATGACACGAACGTCCTGCGGCGGACCTGCATCGCTCTCGCGCCCCGTCAGGGCTTTGGGGTTGTGAGGCGTTTGGCAACCGGGGGCTGCGCTCCGCTCCGCCCCCGGCCACTGTCTTTCGCCCTTTCAGGGCGGGAAGAAATGGGGACATTCCAGAAGAAACAGGGACATTCCAAGGCGGTCGTTGGCCGCAACCAAGAGATAGGCGCAGCTTGCGCGCCTGTTTGGGCGTAAGAAACTAATTCTCATCACCCGGACGACGGGTCATCGGTCGGGTGGCCCACTGAGAGGGCGGTCAAAATCACCGGCGTTGCACGACAATCCGTGTCGTTTCCTTCGCACCGTCTGATCACAGGATTGGTTGCGGCGACCTTCGGTTCGCTGTGTGTCCTCCTGACGGCGAAGTTTCTGTGGACCGGCACGGTCCTCGACAAGCCCGGCGAGCAAACGTTCGCCGAAGCCGGCAGCGCCTACATCGCCCGGAGGGTACAGAACGGGGGCGACCTGTACGGTGATTGGCGCGTTCGACCGCACGTGGTCACGTTGTATGGACCCGCCCTCTATCTGCCGGTCGCCTACCTTGGCCGGTGGATCCATGCCGACGTCCACGGTCTGTATGTGATCGGTCGATGGATTTCGGTGCTGACCACGGTCGGCACGGCCGGGCTGATCGTCTGGTTGATGCGGCGCAAGCCCGGCGCCGACCCGCTGTTTTGCGCCATGACGGCGATGGTCTTCTTGACCTGTGAGGAAGTACTGGCGTCGTTTGACCTGTCCTTCAGGGCCGATGCGCCGGCGTGTTTCTTGACCCTGCTGGGTTTGGCGCTGGTGATGCACTCCGACCGATCCGGTTTTCTTTACGGTTCGCTGGCGGTCTTTGCATTGGCCTTTCTGTACAAGCAATCCTCGCTCGTCGGGCCGCCGGCGGTCGTGTTGTGGGTGTGGTCCTTGGGTCGAAGGCGCCACGCCATCACCTATGCGGCACTCGGTATCCTCGTGATCCTGGGCCTCGTTGGGCTTTGCGAAGCGGTCACGAACGGAAGGTACGCTCTGAACAACTTCGTGGCTCTGCGGGGAAACACCGGTCTGGTCAACGTTCCGGGGCTGTTCTCCGAGATCGCATGGGGTGCGATTCTCCCGCTCGCCATAGGGTCGTGGGCCGCGGTCGGTGGATGGGGGGTGCCGCAGACGCGGCTTCTTGCCGTCGCCTTTGTGACCTCCGTCGTCCTCAACGCCGCCGCGACCTACCGCGATGGGTCGGGCGTGACCTATTACATGGTGCCCCTTGCGATCGGTTGTGTCCTTTGCGGTCGCCAACTCAGCACGTGGTGGAGAGAACGGGCTACCACGCCGGCAGCCGCCGCCGCACTGGGCATCGCCATGACGCTAGCCGCCGTCCGCTATGTTCCGCAGGTGGGAGTGCGTCTGGTTGAACTCCCGGCGCGCTGGCGGGGATTCCAGTTTCGACACGAGCAACACCGCGACAAGGCGGAGTTCATCCGCTCTCTTGCCGACTATGTCAACCGTCTGCCGGGTCCGGTGCTCTGCCAGTTCAACGACATCGCGCTGTACTGTCCGAACTCGATCCTGCTGGACACGTTCATGTTCAGTACCACGAGCGACGCGGGGGTTTTCGATGATCGTGAGTTGGTGCGCGAGATCCGCCAAAGACAGGTCGCGGCGATCATCCTGGACCCGGTCAACCCCCAGGTATACCAGTCGACCGACTTCTTCAATCGGCGATGGCGACAAGCCATGGAAGGTCGGTATGAACTGGTCGGGAAGTACAAGTGGGCCGAGATCTACCGCCCGGTCGAGCACGGCACCGACACCGGGCGCCGGCCTGCCCCCGGATGAGTCTTCCAGGAGAAGGCGACGAAACGTCGGCCGTCGATATGCCTTTCCCTGACCGCAGTGATCACGTTATCCTCTTGGGGAACAACGGCACGTCCCAAACCGAAGGGTCATCTCGTGAAAGGGTTGTTCGATGAATCACACGCGGCTCGTTGCCGGCATTCTCCTTGCGGCCGCCGGGACCCCGTGCGGTGGTGCTTCCCCGGTGGTCCGTGGCTTCGCGGTGCCGGCCCCAACCTCCGTGCCGTACACCTATTGCATCGCGTATTTGCCGGACCCGGACAAGCCGACGTTCCTGAGCGCACTAAAGGCCAGCCCACCCGACCTGTTTCACCTGGGGTATCACATCCCGTTCAAGGGCGCCCTCGGGCCGACCTACGGTCATCAGCTCTTCAGCGATGACATCCTGCCGCCCGATCACATCCCGCGAGAGGTGGAGCGCATCCAGCGGCTCGTCCGGGATATGCGGGCGGCGGGCGTGAGGCGGCTGATTCCGTACGTCTACACGATGGCCTTCTTCGGAAATCCGGATCGCCGGACAGGCTTTTTCCGCTTCTACGACCATTGGGACGAGTACAAGGCGTTCGGGCTCGGTCCGAAACCCGCCGCCGACCCCATGCTCTGGTCGCAGGAACCCGGGCCGCAACCGCTCGGCGGCGGTCCGCCGGACGTATGGCACTACCACCCCTGCATCAACCATCCGGCGTGGCGCGAGTACCTTGACCTCGTTGTCCGTCAGTTGGCCGACGTGGGATACGACGGGATGTTCTTCGACGTGAACACGCTGGAATGCTCCTGCCCGCACTGCCAGGAAAAATTCGACATCTACCTTCTCAAGAAGTACGGGCGGGCGGGCCTTCGTGAGGCGTTCGGCACGGACGACCACCGCCGATTGGACCTCTCCACGATCTACCGCGATTTTGAGGAGACGATCCTGGGAACCTTCAAGACGCACCTGGGCGACATCTGGAACGAACGGAACCTCTCGAAGGTCCTGGGGGCACAACGCCCGACCGACGTCACGCTGGAAGAAGACTGGCGTTTGCTGCGCTGCTACATGCAGGGATCGGCCGCGGAGTTTCCGCCGGCCGAGGGGTTCGCGGACTACCTCGTCAAGCGCTTCGGCGGGAATACGGTGGACGGCGTTGCCGACAAAGCCAGACGTGATTTCGTGCAGACGATCCTCCGTCGCTGTTTCCATGAGTTCCTGGAGGACCGCAAGCTGGCCGCCCTGCTTGAAGCCAAGTTCGGCTCGCCGGATATCCGTCGGCGATGCCGCTCCAAAGCGAGGGACATGCTCTTGTGGGTCGAGACGCAGCGCTTCTGGTGTGACAGCATGGCCTCGTTGTTCGGCCACCTGAAGAACGTCGGGCGTGCCGCGTTCGCCGCCCGTGGCCGCCAGGACGATTTCTACACCGTTGCCAACCTGGGTTCGATGGCCAACGTGGACGCGCTCAACAAGCGTCGGGTGGACGGGATCGACCTGGTCCGTTGGGCCCCGACGGCGGATATGCAGATGTTCGAGGAAATGCCGCAGCCGGGAATGCTCGAAAGCGGCGTGATCTTCTCGAATGTGTTCGCCTTCCGGTGGGCCATGGGTGCGGGGACCCGCGCGGGGACGTTGCTCTACAAGGTGAGCACGGATCGTGCGGCGGACCTCGCCCATGCCGAGGTGGCGGCGGGAGGCGGTGGGGCGTTCATTCAACCGGGGCTGGACGGACCCGAATCGCGCAGGCGATGGAAGCAATTCTTCACCGACCACGCCGAGCTGTGGGACGGGGGGACCTCCTGGGCACGCGTCGGCCTGCTGTTCTGGAGCGACCAGGTGTTCTACGAGTGGCCGGAGCACCTCGCGATGGCCCACCGCCTGGTGCGCGTGCTGGCGGAAACGCAGGTCCCCTTCGATATCGTGACCGAGGAGAACCCGGGCGACCTGCGCTCCTACGAACTCGTCATCGCGCCCATGCTCCGCTACCTCGACGACGCCCGGATCGAACGCCTGCTCGAATACGTCCGACGCGGCGGCCGTCTCGTCGTCATCGAACCGTTCGGCACCGAGGACACGTGGGCCCGCACGCGATCTGCCGATCCTCTCGGTAAGGTCATCCGGTCCGGAGGCGACCTGCAATCTGCTCCCTATGGTGCCGGGAGGCTCCTGCGTCTGGGGCCGCAAGCCGCTCCCGCCCGGCGGTCCGACCTGTGGTGTCTGATGGAGGAGCGGGCCAATGCCTTCGCCCGCGCGCGGGACTACCTCAACGAGACGAGACGCGCCGATCAACGGCAGGGCACCGACCTGGGTTCGGAGTTTATCAAGCGAATCGAGGAAGCGTCGGGGGTACGCCTCCGGTGGTGTCCGCCGGGAACCGATCCGGGGGTCTATGTCCATGCCTATCGTCTGCCGCCCGGGCAGGGTCGCCCTGAACGGCTGGTCGTCCACGCCGTGAACTACCACCTGCCGATCGTGCTCGAAAGGGGCGCGGGCGACGCGGACGATCCGACGTGGTCGCCCGTGACGACAGCCGGTAAGCCGGTGCCCGCGCTGAACCTGCGGATCACTGTCCCGTTGCCGGAGGCATTGGGCGTCAAACAGGTCGGGTCACGAAGTCCCACGGACGTCGCCGCACCGGTCAAATGGTCCGTTGAAGGTCGTCGCGCCGTCCTCACCGTCGATCGGCTTGAGATCTATCAGGCCCTCGTCGTCGATCTGGGGGCGTAGACCCGCGTCGTTCGACACCACAGACCGACCTGCCCGCTAAACCGTTCTCAAGAAAGACGGACCCGTGGGTACCACCGGCTGCCGCGATGCGCCTTGCCGACAGGGCGCGTCGCGACAGTCAGTGTTCCTTCACACCGGTCAAACATTTCCCGAGGTATTACAGGAGTATGACATTCCGCCGTTTGAGTTCCTCCCGCAGGTCGTCCGGCCAGATGCCACATTGCACCTCGCCGATGTGGGCCTTTCGCAGGAAGAACATGCAAAGCCGCGACTGACCGATGCCCCCGCCGACGGACTGCGGGAGCTCGCCCGCGAGCAATCGGCGGTGGAAGAGCAGACCGGCCCGCTCCTGCGTCCCGGTGAGAGCGAGCTGCCGGGTCAAACTCTCCGGGTCCACGCGAATCCCCATCGACGAGAGCTCGAAGGCCCGCTCCAGCACGGGATTCCAAACGAAGATGTCGCCGTTCAGGCCCCGTCCCTCCTCGGTCGGGGTGGACCAGTCGTCGTAGTCGGGGGCACGGCCGTCGTGGGGGCGCCCGTCGGAGAGCGGCCAGCCGATGCCGGTCACGAAGACGGCGCCACACTCCCGGCAAATGCGATCCTCCCGCCGGCGGGGTGAAAGATCGGGGAAGCGTCGCTCCAACTCCTCGGTGTGGATGAAGTGGATCCGGGGTGGCAGCACCGGTCGGATGATCGGGTAGGTTTCGGCTACGTGGGCTTCGGTCCGCCGGATCACCTCGTAGATGCGATCCACCGTCCAGCGGAGGAAAGACAGATTCCGCTCCTCGGGTCGCATCACCCGCTCCCAATCCCACTGGTCCACGTAGATCGAGTGCGTCTCGTCGAGCACCTCGTCGGGGCGGATGGCGTTCATGTCCGTGTAGATCCCCTCGCCCGGCGCGAAGCCGTAGTCCGCCAACGCCATCCGCTTCCACTTGGCGAGCGACTGGACGATCTCCGCCCGCCGGCCGGCGAGCGCCTTGACGGTGAATGAAACGGGCTGCTCCACGCCGTTGAGGTTGTCGTTGATCCCGGTGTCCGCCGGCACGAAGAGCGGGGCGCTGACCCGGAGCAGATTCAACTCGGCGGCCAGGTTGACCTGGAAGAACTCCTTGATCATGCGAATGGCCCGCTCGGTCTGCCTGAGATCGAGCAGCGGCGTGTAGCGGTGACCGTGGGCGTCCGACGGTTTCATCATAAGCTCCACCGTGTGTCGATTTCCCGAACGTCGCGGCACAGACGCACTCGGGGCATAGACACTATGGGATCCGTCGACGGAACGCCATCCCTGTTCGACCCCATCGCACCGGGGTTCCACTCAACTGTCCGCCTCGACCCGGTCGATATGTATCGGTTGGAGCGAGGACGACTTCCGGGTCGAATCCATAGGAGACTGATCATGCGCAACAGA
>Ga0129299_1003186_pt1 | contig 10775 bp, 11 predicted proteins | sample ConPoolayeCmetaG_FD_94477 | JGI IMG/M metagenome (GOLD analysis project Ga0129299, IMG submission 94477) | Hot spring microbial mat communities from California, USA to study Microbial Dark Matter (Phase II) - Cone Pool mat layer C metaG ... | reverse complement strand
CGTTCTCCGTGCGCGACCAGGATAGAACCCCCGGCCCGTTTTCATCGCGGCCGACCCCCTGGTGCTCAAGCCCACGAAACCCGCGCCAATCCGCCAGCGCGCCTGCGGCACAAAACGCCAGCAGGCCACCCAAGACCGCGCCCGCTGCACCCTGGCGCATGCTGAAGCAACTCGCTTACCGTCGTCACTCGTATCTGCGTATTCCCGCGAGTTCCAGCGCGACGTGGGCCAGGAACTGCGGCCCCTGCAACAGGCAGCGCCGCCAGCACTTCCGAGGCTCCATAGCCAGCCTAAAGGCCCATTCCAGCCCCATCCTACCCATCCAAGCCGGTGCGCGGCGCACCTGGCCGGTCAGGAAGCGAAAGGCCGCCCCCACGCCGATCGCCGCCGGCACCTTCAAGCGCTGGCGGTGCTGGTAGATCCAGCGATCCTGCTTGGGCGTGCCTAGTCCCACCCAGAGCACGTCTGGCCTCGCGGCGTTGATCCGGCGCACGTGCTCCTCATCTTCCTCGGGCGCAACGGGGCGAAACGGCGGAGAGAGCGTGCCCGCCACCACGTGGCCCGGGTACTTTTCCTTGACTGCCGCGGCAAGACGGTTCAGCGTTTCCTCGGTGTCGCCGTAGAAGAAGCTACGGTAGCCCGCGACATCCGCCTTGGCCAACAGCGCGTCCATCAACTCCGCCCCTGGGATGCGCCGTGCGCCGCGCATGCCTTTGGCCCGAGCGACCAGCACGGGCGCAATGCCGTCTGGCACCCAGAGATGGGCCGCGTTGACGATCCGGTGGAACTCCGGGTCCTGGTGCGCCTCCCACAACCCGTGAAACCCCGTCACCACCACCTGCCGGCACTGGCCATCCCAGGCGTCGATCCAGCCGGACACGATCGACACGGCCTCGTCCAACTCGAGAATGTCTACCTCCGAGCCCAGCACGCGAACTGTGCGCCGCGCACCTGCTGCGCTAGTCGCACCGCAGCGATTTGCCGCTCTGGTGTTGCTGCCCATTGCCTCGCCCCCTTCTTGCTATCCAGAACCATCGGCCTTGCCGCCTTTTTGGAAACACATTACATTACGCCAATAATAGCGGAGAACGCCGGCCTTTCGCCACTGGCCGCTCAGTTGTTCCGTTACTCCGCAATCGTAGCGATAACCGCGGCTGGCGAACTTGTCGATCCAGTACGCCGGCGGTTGCTCGTTAAGGTGACAACGGCCGCCGTCGCCGGGTTGCCCAGCGGTCACAATCACGCGATCGCTGGCCGCGCACAAGAGATCCACGAATCTGTCTGCAAACTCTGCGGGCAGGTGTTCCGCAACCTCAGTGCTCACCGCCAAGTCAAACCGTTGATCGTCGGCCAGAGTGTCGGTGCAGATATCAAATCTGCGCACCTGAAGTCCTTTTGCCAAACACCTTTTAACCCCTGCCAAGGCGTACTCTAAGCCGAACGTCTTAATCCCCAGCACGGCAAACTCTGCTAGCAGCGCACCGTTGCCGCAACCGACGTCCAATACGCTGCGCGGCGAGAACAACTGGACAATCGTCTGAGCGATCACGACGCACGAGCGCCGATGGTGCGCGCTGGTGTCATGGTCCTCGTAGAATTCCTCGTCGTAAAGCTCGTCGAACTCGGCAGATCTTTCTGCCAGCGTAACAAGACCAAGCTTCAGTTGCTTTAATCCCGGAGTGTTACGTACGATGGCAAGAACCCACCCCGGCGTTATTCTCCGAACCGCTCGCAATGCCCTATAGATGGACACGATCAATCGCTCCGCAAGCGAAAGGTCACGACTCGACACGCTTCTGTGAACCGGATGAAGAAATACGGGTTCCACGGAATCGGTTCGCCGGGAGCATCCACCGAGCGCCCAAGGCGGAAAGATTTCAACCAGCCCGTTTGGCGCAAAAGACTCTTCGGATGCAACCACAGGCACAGCGCTCCGCCGAGAACGCGACGCAGGAAGCGGTAGTATATACGAGCAGAGAGTGTGCCCGCTGCCCCCAGGCGTCTGAAGGATTCTGCGGCCAAGCGCGCCATCTCAGCCTTCCCCTACTTCGGCAATCACAGTGATTCCCGCCCCAAGGCCAAGCATATCCAAGAGCCGGGCCGCAGCCAATCGTAGCGGCTTTCTATTTGGGACGTAGAACGGAAGAAACAGGGTCTCAGTACTTTCGAACCCTGCTTTAGCCAGGCACATCCTGAGCGACCGGGGTGTAAAGAAGTGTAGGTGGTGCGGTGAGAAATACGCGCCGCTTTGTGATCTCTTGAAACGAGCCTTCAGGCCGCTTGCCGAAGGAGTGGTCAGGAACAGCTTGCCGCCACGGCCAAGGTGGGGCCGGATGCTCTTCAGAACGTCGACAGGGCTTTGAAGGTGTTCGATTACCTCCACCAGGCACGCGAGATCGAATCGTTCGTCTTCGGGGATCTCGGAAACGTCGCCCAGCGCCCTAATGCCACGCTTTTCCACGAGGCGCCGCGCCTCGCGTACCGGCTCGACTCCGGTCACATCGCACCCAGCTTCCGAAAAGGCGGCAGCCAGATGCCCATCCCCACATCCTATGTCCACCACGCGCGCCTGTCCCCGGACAGCGATCTTTCCCAGCAGGTAGTGCACTAATCTCCGATCGCGTTGCTGGTAGGCCTGCGACGGGCAGGCATCCGAGAGGTATTCACAGTGGCCTTGCTCCGGCCTTGGATGTAGCGCGAAGTAGTGGCCACAGCGCCCCCCACACCGCCAAACAGAATGGTGGTTTGTCTGAAAAGCGTATTTGGCTTCGGCATTGCAGAACGGGCAGGCGGCTATTGGCATCTTGGTTGCTCCTCGCGATTGCCACCGGCGCGGTGCGCGTCTTACCGCCCCGCGTCAACCGCTCCTACCGGGCCGAGTTGGACGGCGCGTTGATACACCTCCATCAGCCGGCGGTAGTACGGCTCTGGTGAGTATTGGTCGATGGCTTTCTTGCGTGCAGCGTTTCCCATCTGCTGGCACACGTCGGGATGGTTCCAGAGGTGCCGAACCTTGTCGCTGAGATCGTCCACGTTGCCCGGCTCGAACAGCACGCCCGTACCACCGTCGTCGACGACCTCGGGGATGCCGCCGATGCGCGGCGCGACAACCGGCGTGCCGCGCATCATCGCCTCGATGAGCACCATGGGCAATCCCTCGAACCACGTGCTGCAAAGCACGGTCATTCTGCTGGCCCGGTAGAACTCGTCCATGGCCTGGTGCTCCAGCGGCCCAAGGAAGGAAAGGTTCGGAGGTGCTTGGCGGACGACGCCGGGCATTCGATCATAGGCACCTGCCACCCGAAACGGGATCTCGGGGTTTCGCCGCGCCGCTTCGAGGAGCAAGTGGATTCCCTTTTCAGGCGATACGCGGCCCGCGTAACCCACGTAAGGGCGGGCGGCAACCGGCGCGCCAACATCGTCGGTAGCGTCGGTCATGTTGGGAACCACCATGAGTCGCTGGGGCGCAAAGCCTTCCGCAACAAGGCGCCCCTTTTGGAACTCCGTCAGGCAGACGTACAGCGTGACATTGCGGCGAAACAGGCCGAAGCGCCGGGCGATCCAGTTGCGCAGTGCGTAACCCACGCTCTTCGGCAGGCTTTCTTCGCAGTTACACAGCAGACACCAGTATTCCCTGCCGCCACAGCATTTTTCGCAGACCCTGCCGTTGCGCTGGTGCAGGCCGCTTGGGCAGACCAGGCGATAGTTCTGAAGGGTCATGACCACAGGCGCGCGCGCCCGACGGCACACTGAGAGCACTGAGGGGGAAATGAGCGGGTAGACGTTCTGCACGTGAACAATGTCAGGCCGGTATTCGGCAAGCACGCCACGCATTGCCTTGGCCGCGCCCGAATTGTAGATGCCGCTGAAAAACGCCCGCACGCGCCCGAAGCGCATGTGCGGAATCTCTTTGCTGCTGCGGCGAAACCAGCGCACCGTGTGCCCACGACGCTCCAGCAGCGAGGCCATCGCCTCGAACACCGCCTCTTCGCCGCTGAAGACCCCGTAGTCGTTGTGTACGAGAAGGATCTTCATCGACCAACAGCCTCCTCGGGCGTGATCGTGCAAATCAGTCCTTCGGCCAGATTGGGCGAGATGGCAGAAGCCAGCCAGTCGACGATATAGGGCAGCAGCGGTCTACGGTTGGGCAGGCGGTAGGCCAACTGCTCCACAACTGCGTAGCCGTGCAGCTCAGCCAGACGCCTCAATGTGGCGTGAGAGTAGTAGGCAACATGGTCACGGTGGACGCTCTCTCGACCAAATGGAATGCGCAGGAACCGGCGCAGACAGTAGGTGTTGATCGTGGTGATGATTATTAGCCCCCCCCGAACGAGGGCCTGCCGAGCTGACCGGAGCAACAGGCCGGGATTCGGCAGGTGCTCGATCACTTCGCCCGCAACGATCAGCTCAAATGGCTCGAAGTCCAGGGCGTCCAGATGCTCGGCGTCGCCGAAGTGGATATCCTGGCGCCCGTAGCGCGATCGGAGCTCATCTACGGCTGCTTTGGCGTTGTCAATGCCGATGATTTCGCGGGCCACAGCGGCCAAGGCGTCATGAAGCCACAGGCCTTGTTGCCGAAACCTCGCTTCCCAGCCGTCGGAGGTGGCGAAGTCGACACAACCCAAGTGGAGCACCCGTTTGCCCCGGCACTTGGCAACAAGGTACTCCCTGCGATCAGCCAAGCGCCGCGGCAGCTTGGCATGCACGTTAATCGGCTGAGCGGTTGACATGCGCTATTGGCCTACTCGGCAGATTGCTGGGCGTGCGAACGCATAACCGGCGTATGCGAACAAACGGGATGTCTGCAAAAGGTGGGCGCCTATAGTGGCCGATATCGACCCTTCCACAGCGCCAAGATGCAACGATCCAGCGGCGAGGCGAACCCGCGTCGCACATCCTTGACCGCATCAATGGCCGCCAACGCCCCTTGGACGAACCGGTCGAGGCCCCAATGGCTGATGATTTCGCGCGAACGCTGCCCCATCTGCCTGCGCCGCTCCTCGCTCAATTGCGTAAGCGCAAGCATGTGTCTGGCGAGCTCCTCGGGATCGTTCGGATCGAACGTCCAGCCGTTTTCACCTTCGTGCAGCAGTGTGGTTGCCGACCCGGCGTTGCGTGTGAGCAGGACGGGCAGACCCGAGGCCATGGCCTCGTTAACTACCTGTGACCACGTTTCCTTGTAGCTGGCGAGTAACAGGGCGGCGGCGCAGGCGTAATAGGTGCACAGCTCTTCCTGACCAACGAATCCCACAAACCGCACGTCCTTTCCGACGGCGCGAGACGCGTAGTCTTGCAAATCATGGCGGCTTGGCCCATCGCCGACGAGCACAAGCTCCAGCGGGCTTGGTGTCCTCGATCGGTAGAGTGCGTAGGCGCGCAAAACGCACATCCAATTCTTGTTCGGATTCTGACGCCCGACACCCAAGAAAAACCTGGCCGTGCTGGGGTTCGGCCCTTCGACCGGTTTGCTAGTTGCGCGTATTGCATCAACGCGCCGTCCGAACCAATCGTTGTCTATCGCGTTGAGCCCATGAAAAATCCGACAGCGAGGGACACCCCAGAATGCGTAGCTGTCGTCATGGCTTGGAGCGGGCACGAGCACGGCATCGACGTTGCGATAGACACGCCGCTTGACAGCGTTGACTAACCACGACCGCGGCACTTCTACCGTTCTGATGTCGTCCATTATCACCACGGCGCGCCGGCGTCTGCGGCACCAGCGAACCGCTGTGGCACCGCTTGGAAAGGCAATCCCCCCGGCTAACACAATGTCGGGGCACAGGTCGTCAAGAGAGCGGAACAGGGCCCTTGCCATTCGGGCTGGGGCCAGCCGGTCGGGCCGACCGCCCGGGAACAAGACATGCCATCGGTCGTCCATGACCGATGATGGCGCGAAATCGTAGTGGCCACTCTTGCCGGCAATCTCAACAACCGTCAACCGATCTCCGCGCGCAAGCAAGGAAGCCGCCAGACGCTCCCAGCGCGGAGGCCAGTATAGGGGGAACTCAGTGTGGGCGGCTACGATGTGCATGGTTGGGCAACAGACGTCCACTCTCGCTTTTCAAGCGAGAGCGGCAGAGGGCAAGGCGAAGTGGTGTCCACGAGACTCCCGTCGGAGGCGTACCGGGGGTGAATCATCACCTCCACTGAGCGGCGGTCGCACACATCGAGCCGACTCTCTAAAAGACATCGATAGTCCGCCAACGAGCCAAATAGATCGGTACGCGCTAGAACCCGTCGCCGGAGAATCCAATTAGCGACATTCCGGTATAACCTTCGCGAAAGCCCAGTCGATTTCCCGCAATTGCGGGCAATCCGAATCCGCGCTATTGCTTCCTCCTGGCACACTCGCATCACGATCAACAGGATTCCCCATTCCTCGTGGATATGGTGGTGCGAGTCAGCGTGCGAGAGCGGCAGGCCGTGCTGCCGGCAGCGGGCAATCTGTGCCCGAAGCTCCTCGGCAACCGCAGCCTTTTCCGCCGCGCTGAGGCGCCATACGCGCTCTTTTCGCGTCAGCCGGAACCGGCCGTCCGGACCGCAAAACCGGGAACACTTCCTAATGCGATCCGTGAGCGGCTCGCCTTCGGTCAGCACCAGGTGCACGCCCACCCTGTCAGCAAAACGTTCTCGATGCGCCATTTCGCAGGCCGCGTCGAACGCCGGCATGTTGGCCATGATCGTCGTGCTCGTGCAATATCCTCGCAGGAAGCACTCCGCAACGGCCCGGTTAACGCTCTCCGAGTAGCCAAAGTCGTCGGCATTCACAATCAATTTGGGCAGTTCGTCGATCATACCGTAGTGCTCGGCAAATGTCTGCACATCACTCTCGCATCGCCTGGATTCAAATGAGACGAGACTAGCGATAGGGGGCAAGCGTTCGGTCGGCCCTAATCTGGTGCAGCAGTCCCAGGTACGCGATGGCCGGCGCCATGACCATCAGGTCGACCATGAAAAATGCCCCGCAGACCTCTGGGATGCTCCGCATGGTGAAAAAGGCGAGGATGCCGACTGTTTGGGCGAAGACGGCCTGTTGGCCGAGGCGTGGGGGCAAGCGGCGCTGCTGGGCACGCAAGGCTGCCAGCCACGCCCAGCCAAGCCCCACCACGAACGGCACAAATCCCACAAAGCCCGCGGTCAAAAGCACGTACAGGTACGTGTTGTGGATATGGCCCACGCCCAGGTAGCGGTCCGCCTGGAACCCGTAGCCGAAGACCGGCCACTCGACGATGTGCTTCCAGCCTTCGCGCCAGAAGTCGAAACGGCCGGACATGTCGGCGAGCTGGCTGACTCGCTCCCCACGCGTCAGGTGCAAAAAGATCCTTTCGACCGTTTCGGGCGGCACGAACTCGATGGCCACTGCTGCTGCGCCCAGCAGGATGGCTGCTGCGCCGGCCAGGCGTGCTCGAATTCCAAGCACGTAGGTCACGACCACCAAGGCGAATGCCAGGCCGAAATTCGTTCCCCGCGCTTGCATCATGTAGATCAGCGCGCAGGCCGAGGCAAACAGAGCCAGCCAGAACACTCGCCGCCACCAAAGCCGGTCGCGCCAGAGCATCACGTAGGCGACCACGGCCGGGACTGCGGCGAATCGGGCAATGCCCGTGGCCAAGGGGATACCCACCCCGCCCACCGACCCTATCTGCTGCTGCACGCCGTAAGCACTCATCCGGCCGGTTTCGACCGCGTCGGCCAGCAGGTGCCGGGCGAAGATGCACAAGAGGGCGAGAATGCCGGTGGTCACGAGCCACGTGAGGTAGTTCAGCTCGATTGCCCGCTCGATCGCACGGCCACCGCGCAGATAGGCCGCCACCGTGGCCAGCGTGGCCAGGTAGCAGACAGCCCAGTAGACGGCGTCCAGAGGGCGCGGCGACCAAAATGCCGATGCGCCCAGTGCGATCAAACCATACAGCGCCCACAGTCGGAGCGGACCTGGCAGGCCTGAGCCCCGTCGGCCCGCGCCGACAAGCAGCACCAGAGCCGCCGGCAGCACAAAAAGGGGGAAGCCCGTGCGCACGAAATGGACCAGATCCTTTAGAGTTGTTGGCGCGCGGTAAAGAACCCAAGGGCCGCTGTTGTTCGCCGCCCAAAGCATGAGCCACAACACGCTTGCCGCGCAAACATACGGCGTCCACCAAGGCCGCCTGTGCAGGCTAACCATGGGCGCAGGCGCGGCTCGCCTTACAATCCGCTTGGTCGTTGCAGGCGTATGCATAACTGCCTGGACTATTCACCCCTAAAACGCGCAACGGCTTTTGGCCGCAAGGTCACAGACGAGGCCGAGGTTTTTTGCTTGAAGAGAAGATCCGCCGTCTGCTTGAGTACCTGCTCATGAGTGTGCCTCGGCTCGTCGTGTTTCGTTATTTGCGTGTTCGTGGTTCGCTTAGGCTTTGGGCGGCTCACATTTCCGCGGCTGGCTGTTCGATCTGGCCCGGCTGGCCGGCCCTTTGCGCCAGAACCCGGCGGTAAATCTGGTCGACTGCCTCGGCCTTTTTTTCCCAAGAGAAATCTTTCGCACGCTCGAGCGCCCCGGCTGCTAATCGGCGCCGCTCTGGCTCGTCGCTGGCTAGGCGCACGATCGCCTGGGCAAGCTCGGCCTCGAAATGCCGCACGCTGTCGATCGGCAGCTTGATGCCGCACTCGTCCGTCACCACGTCCGAAAACCCGCAGTGATCCGGGCAGATCACCGGCACGCCCAAAGCCAAAGCCTCGATGATCACCGTGGATGTCAGGTCCTTGAGGCTTGTGATCACGAACAGATGGGCGGTGCGGACTACGCGGAGTGCGTCTTGGCGCGGAAGCCAGCCGTGCCATGTGACTTGAGGATCGAGCCCCAAAGCCCGCGAGACACGCCGCCATGCCTGCGTACAAGGCCCCTGGCCCAAAACATCCAGCTCCCAAGGTACTTCAGCAGGCAGCCTGGCCAGTGCATGAAGCAGCAGCGGCAAGGCCTTGCCCGGCTGGTGCTCCCCGCTCCAGGCCATCTTTAACGGCTTGGCGGGGTCGCGTACCGACGGTTCGGCCGCCACAACCGGAGGAAGGCTTACTTCGCAGATTACGTTGGCGCGACGAGCGTAAGACCGCTCGATACAGCGGGCAACGCCGCTGGTAGCAGCAATCAGCGCTGCCGCCCGGCGAAACCCTTGCCTGGGAAGATATGAGAAACGGATCTGGAAACCGTTTATCACGTTCCGGAGACCGTAATAAACCAGCCCTCTCGTGCCCATGGCGGGCAACAGCCGCCACGGCGTGTTCTCGATGCCCCCGATCGGACCCCAAACGAACGGCACATCCAGCTTCCACAACAGTCCTGGCGCGCGCCAGCCCACGTAAGTAACCTGATGCACGAGGTCGAATCGCACCTCCTGGTGCAACCGGCAGGCCAGCCGGTATGCGGCCCGCTGCCACTGGTGGATATAGGTGAGCATCTCAAGCGGCGGCCAGATCCGCTCCAGCCAGTGCAACTGGCGTTGGCGGATGAAATAGAAATGCATGTGCTCGGCCAGCTCCGGCCGGCGACCCAGTTCCGCCTCGACCGGCCCGCGGCATTGCTCACCCGCAATGACCCACACGTCGTGGTACTGGGCGATGGCCGTCGACCACGCCCATCCCACCGCATTCTCCGACCCCCGCGTCGGATCACAGGCGTAGGCGCAAAGCAGAACCGTCAGCCGACGCGTCACGCTTTGGGTCTCCCGAGCCTGGCTGGTGCACATGACTGCAACAATCCCACAAGGTTGCCCAGCGCTCGCTGAAGTGCTTTGCAGTCGACACGGCACACCGCCACGGCCAAGGTCATCGTCATCCGTATAATCAACCCGAGATAGCAGCGCCACAGCGACAAATCATGCTTTCGCACCAAGTACAAACGGTTCCGGACCTCCGTTTTCCCAAACGCGTAGGCCCTCATCCTGCCTCCCGGTGCGGGGTAATGATGGTATCGGGCATCGGCCACCACCGCCAACTTGTAGTGCTTACCCACTGTCAGACTGAAATCAAGGTCTTCCAGGTAGCTGTATCCGTCGAAGAACTCGTCGAAGCGGAACTGCCTAAGCACCTCCCGACGCCACACCACGGCCCCGGTCGCCAGCCACTCCACCATACGTGTCTGATTCACTGTGCCCATCAGCGTCTGCCAACCGCTGGGCGCCACATCGCCCGGCTCAGATCGGTAAAGTCCCAGCGCCTGACAGAGCCGCGAGCGTTTCAGCCACTGCAAGCCGACCGGGCCGGAGTTCATCAAATTGAACGACGCGCCTCCCAAGTCGTCCGGGGCCTGTGCCCAGTAGTCGAGCATTCGCTCGACCGCGTCGGCTTCGAGCACCGCGTCATCGTCAACAAAGCCGATGAGCTCAATGCCATCGTCCACCGCTTCCACTCCCACATTCCGTTGCCTCGACGCCGAAGGCGGAAGGTGTCGTAGGTATCGAACGCGCAGGCCGGGAAACTCCGACGGCAGCAACTCTCCTGTCTCTGCGCTGGCATCCACGATCACCACTTGGCTCACCGGATGCGACTGTGCCACGAGGCTACCGAGCAACTTGCGCAGATCGTCCGGCCGGTCCTTGGTGGCAACCACAAACGCGAGCCGCTTACGCGCAGTCATCTCACCGAGCCCCTGTTCATCCTTGCTGCGAAGCCTTCCACCACCTCGCGGAACTCACTCATGAACCGTTCGGTGGAGAACTGCCCGGCGCGGGCGGCCAGTGTCTGGGCCAATTGGCGCTGCCGGGCCTCGTCGCGCAGCACCGCGTCGATCTTGGCCACGGCGTCGT
>Ga0129299_1003185_pt1 | contig 10776 bp, 7 predicted proteins | sample ConPoolayeCmetaG_FD_94477 | JGI IMG/M metagenome (GOLD analysis project Ga0129299, IMG submission 94477) | Hot spring microbial mat communities from California, USA to study Microbial Dark Matter (Phase II) - Cone Pool mat layer C metaG ... | reverse complement strand
TCTCCCCGCTTTGCGGGGAGAGCAGGGGGCAGGGGGATGAGAGGGGTTATTCCCAGGGAACGACAGCGAAATAACGACCATCGAAATCTTCAAATGGCGGAAAAGACTTTTGCACACCACTTAGTCGAAAGGTGTTGTTTATGCCAGACATGGAAACGATTGTCTCTTTGTGCCGACGCCGCGGCTTTGTCTTTCAGGGATCAGAAATTTATGGCGGGATTGGTGGATTCTGGGATTACGGTCCGCTGGGTGTGGAGTTGAAGAACAATATCAAACGCACGTGGTGGAAGGCGATGGTGCAAGACCGCGACGACATCGTGGGTATTGATGCCGCGATCATTATGAATCCGAAGGTGTGGATCGCCAGCGGTCACGTTGCCACGTTCAACGATCCGCTGGTCGAGTGCAAGAACTGTCATCATCGTTTTCGCGCCGATCAGATTCCCGGCGATGCGTGTCCGCACTGTGGCGTCAAAGGCGCGTTGACCGAGCCGCGTCAATTCAATGTAATGTTCAAAACCCACGTGGGTCCCGTCGAAGATGATGCCGCGCTGGCGTACTTGCGTCCCGAAACCGCGCAAGGCATCTTTGTCAATTTCTCCAACGTCCAACAAACGATGCGCAAGAAAATCCCGTTTGGCATCGCGCAGGTAGGACGCGCCTTTCGCAACGAGATCATCACCGGCAATTTCATCTTTCGCGATCGCGAGTTCGAGCAGATGGAGGTCGAGTTCTTTATCAAGCCGGGCACCGAAGACGGCTGGCACGACTATTGGCGTGATGAACGACTGCGCTGGTGGAAACAAACGTTTAACATTCGCGCGGAGAACATTCGCATCAAGGTCATTCGTTCCGAGCGCACTTACATCGAGGGTCCCGATCCGGATGACGTCAAGCAAGAGAAACTCCCGCATTACTCCAAAGGCAATTACGACATCGAGTATCGGTTTCCGATGGGGTGGAGCGAAGTTGAAGGGATTGCCAGCCGCACCGATTATGATCTGGGCGCACATCAAAAGTTGAGCGGCAAGGATTTGACGTACTTTGACGACGAAACGAAAGAAAAGTACATCCCGTACGTTGTCGAACCTTCGATGGGTGTGGATCGCGCGGTGCTGGTGGCATTGTTCGAGAGTTATCACGAAGAGGTGGTGCGCGGTGAAAAGCGGGTGGTGCTACGGCTACCCAGGGCACTCGCGCCGTTCAAAGTCGCGGTGCTCCCGCTGGCGCGCAATCGTCCCGAGATCGTTGAATTGGCACAGAAAATCGCCGCCGATTTGCGCCCTGCTATGATGACAATGTACGACGACACCGGTAGCATCGGACGCTTGTATCGGCGTCAGGATGAAATCGGTACACCGTTTTGTGTGACAGTGGATCATCAATCGGCGATTCCAACCGATGAAAAGTACGATGGCAAGGTGACGATTCGTGAGCGCGACTCGATGGAGCAGATTCGCGTCGCGGTCGCGCAATTGAAAAGTGTATTGCTGGAGAAACTCGCTGACGCGTAAATCGAAAATCGAGAATCGCAAATCACAAATTCCATCAGGAGGCATATCGAATGGCAGTCAAGAAATCTATCGCTAAAAAAGCGACACCGCGCAATCGGAAATCTGTGCGGAGTACTCAAAAGTCGCACAAGTGGGTTTATTTGTTCTCGGAAGGGAACAAGGATATGCGTGATCTGCTGGGCGGCAAAGGCGCGGGCCTCGCAGAGATGACGCACGCCGGTTTACCGGTCCCCCCTGGGTTTACAATTACCACCGAAGCGTGTAACGCCTACTACGCGGCGGGCAAAAAATTCCCCAGAGGAATGTGGCAACAAACGCTCGCCGCGCTCAAGGTCGTCGAGAAAGAGACCGGCAAAAAATTCGGTGACCCCAAAAATCCGCTGCTCGTTTCCGTTCGTTCGGGCGCCAAGTTCTCGATGCCCGGAATGATGGACACGGTGCTGAACCTTGGATTGAACGCGCAGACGTTGCAAGGTTTGGCGGAACTGACCGGCAATCCGCGCTTTGCGCTGGACGCGTATCGGCGTTTTATCGCGATGTTCGGTCGTATCGTGATGGGCATCGAGGGCAAAAAGTTCGATGCGATCTTCGACAGCGTCAAAACCAAATACAACGCCAAAGCCGATACCGATCTCGATGCGAACGCGCTGAACGAGGTGGTCGCGCAGTTCAAAGAATTGTACAGGCAAGAAATCGGTGAGGAGTTTCCCGAAGATCCGTACAAACAACTGGAACTGGCGATTGGCGCGGTGTTCGGTTCGTGGATGGGCAAGCGCGCAGTGGACTATCGCCGCATCAACAAGATTCCTGACGATCTTGGCACAGCGGTCAATGTGGTGACGATGGTCTTTGGGAATATGGGCGAAGATTCGGGTACCGGTGTTGCATTCACGCGCAATCCCAGCACCGGCGAGAACGAGTTGTATGGCGAGTATCTTGCCAACGCGCAGGGTGAGGATGTGGTCGCGGGCATTCGTACGCCGGTGAAAATTGCGGAATTGAAGGAAAAGAACCCTGCGGTGTACGAACAGTTCCGCAAGATCGCGCGCCAGATGGAAAAGCATTACCGCGATATGCAAGACCTCGAGTTCACGGTCGAGCGCGGCAAGTTGTATATGCTGCAGACGCGCGCCGGCAAGCGCACCGCGCGCGCGGCGGTCAAGATCGCGGTGGATATGGTGCGCGAGGGTCTGATCACCAAAGAGCAAGCCATCCAGCGCGTCGAACCGAATCACGTGGTGCAGTTGTTGATGCCACAGTTCGATGAAGCCGCCAAAGCCGAGACGATCCAGCACGGGAATTTGCTTGCCACCGGTCTGAATGCTTCGCCCGGTGCCGCGACTGGGCTGGCGATTTTCGATCCCGATAAAGCCGAAGAACTGGGCAAGGAAGGCAAGCACGTTATCCTCGTGCGTTATGAAACATCGCCCGAAGACGTGCATGGGATGTACGCGTCGAAAGGGATTTTGACGCAGCACGGGGGCGCTACATCGCACGCGGCAGTCGTCGCGCGCGGCGCGGGCTTGCCGTGCGTCGCGGGTTGCGAGAGTATTCACGTGGACGAAGAGAAACGTTTGTTCACCGTCGGCGATAAAGTGGTCAGGGAAGGTGACATTATTTCGATTGATGGTGGCACAGGCGAAGTGTTCTTTGGCGAAATCAAAATGGTGCACCCCGATTTCGACAAGGATGAAGATTTGAAGACGTTGCTCGCGTGGGCGGATGAAATTCGGCTTAAGAAATCGCGCAAAGGGATGCCGAACGCTCCCGAAGTGGGCTTGCAGGTGTGGGCGAATGCCGATTATCCGCGCGATGCGCGAATGGCGATCAAGTTCGGCGCGCAGGGGATTGGTTTGTGCCGCACCGAGCATATGTTCTTTGAAACCGATCGGTTGCCCATCGTGCAAAAGATGATTCTGGCAAAGACCGATGAAGAACGCCAAAAGTATCTCGATCAACTGTTGCCGATCCAGCGCGAGGATTTCGTTGGTATCTTTGAAGCGATGGGCGAGTTGCCGGTCGTGATTCGCACGATTGACCCACCATTGCACGAGTTTCTCCCCTCGCATGAACAACTGCTGGTCGAAGTGACCGAGTTGCGCGTGCGCGGTGATAATCCCGAACTGTTGAAAGAGAAAGAGGCGCTGCTCAAAGCGGTTGAGCAGATGCGCGAGGCGAATCCGATGCTCGGCTTGCGCGGCTGTCGCCTGGGGATTATGCTGCCGCAAATCACGGTAATGCAAACGCGCGCGATTATCGAGGCGGCCTGCATCCTGAAAAAGCGCGGCGTCAACGTGCACCCTGAGATTATGATCCCGCTCGTTGGTCACGTGAACGAACTCAAGCATCAGCGCGAGGTGCTGGAAGCCGAAGCGAAAAAAGTGCTGGCGGAGCAGGGCGTTGATCTGGAATACAAATTCGGCACGATGATCGAAATCCCGCGCGGCGCGTTGACCGCCAGTGAAATCGCCGAGTATGCACAGTTCTTTTCGTTCGGCACAAACGATCTCACGCAGACCACGTTCGGTTTCTCGCGTGACGATGCTGAAGGCAAGTTCTTGCTCAAGTACGTCGAGAACAAGATTTTGCCGTTCAATCCTTTCCAGCAACTCGATCAAACCGGCGTAGGGCGCTTGATGCAAATCGCGGTCACCGAAGGGCGCGCTACGCGTCCCGACCTCAAGGTGGGTATCTGCGGTGAACACGGCGGCGATCCCTCCTCCATCGAGTTTTGTCATCGCATTGGCTTGAACTATGTGAGTTGTTCGCCGTTCCGCGTACCAGTGGCGCGACTGGCGGCAGCGCAAGCGTGTGTCAAGCCAATGGCAAAGGACAAGTGACGTACAAACATTGGCGCAAGGCAAACGGTCTTGCGCCAATGCTATTTCAACGTGATGTGATTTCGGCAATTCGGGGGAACCGATGCAATGCTGGCTGTGTGGAGAGTATGTTCCTGCGCTCTTGTTCTTCTACCTTGTCTTGCTCCAGACCGCGCTCATTCACTATCACCACTTTACGCCGTTCGAGCGCGAGATGAACTTGCGTGCGGTACTGTGGGGCGCCAGACCCACACCGCGCTATTGGGGAGTGCTGGTGCTGGATGTGTGCGTTGGCTTGCTCCTCGCGCTGTGGGTGCTGAGCGCGCTCCCTTTGCTTTCGCCCGGCGATGACCCGCAACCGCGCGCGTTCAATTTCCTCGCCGCGTGGATCATCGCCTCGTTGGGCGCGGCGATGTTTCACAGTTACCTCAACGGCACCATCATTCGTTTTCCCAACTATGGCATCATCGCGCGGCGAATGATCGTCGTCGCGCTGCTGGGCATCATCGTCTTTGCGTTGACGTTGCTGACGCTGTGCAGCGCGCTCGCGTCCGATTATCCGCACGCGCTTGCGCTCTGGCTTGCACTCGCGCCGATGCTGGCGCCGCTGGGGCTGGTCCTCGCGCTCGGCGTGTTCGTCTTGCGCGCGCTCGCGTTCGTTTTGCGCGTGATTCCCCTCGTCGGCGATTTTCTGCACGCGGCGACCTCTACGTTCTTGCTGATGTGGACGCTCGAATTTCTAGGGCGCGCGATGTGGTCACTTGCCGTTGAAGGTGGTCACATTGCCGCGCGCGGCTTTGCCGCTATCGAGCCGCTCGTCGTCACGCTCGCCGCGGTCGCGCTCGGCGCGCTCGTTGCCGCGTGGCGATTACCGGGCGCGGTAAAGCACGCGGACGCGGTGGAACCGCCGCTGTTGACCGACGACCGGCGACCGGTGACCAACGACCGCGTGCAATCGCGTGTAAACGTTACTGCGACTGACGCAACGCTTGAATCGCCGCGCCTGCGCGTCGAGATCACGCGCGCGCCGTTCGGCGTCGTCGTCAAGAACGCGCAAGGCGAAACGCTGTGGCAACTGGCGGAGCAGGGCTTGACGCGCGAGTGGCTCATCCAGAAAATCATTTCGATTCCACTGCTCTACACCGGCAACACGATGAAGATGCGGTGCCCGTCAGTCAGTCGGTCAGTTGGGCAGGTGGTCAGTATCGAAGCGCGAGACGATGCTCTCGTCGTGAAATTCAACGATGCCGATTTGCGCCTCACGCTTTACGCGGACGATATTCTTCGCATCGAATTTCGTCATTCGTCTTCCGTCTTTCGTCCTTCCTCCTTCGTCCTTCGTCTTTTGTCTTCCGTCCTTCGTCATTCATCCATTTCGTTCGTCATTCCTAACGACGCGCACATCCTCGGCCTGGGACAACGCTTTAACAAAGTGGATCAGCGCGGCGAAGAGGCGTACTTTTTCGTCGAGGAAGGTGGCGTGGGGTACGAGTGGATGAAGCAGCGCGCGCCGCTGTTGTATCCGCTCTTCAAACGCTGGTTCGGCGCGCGCGGCTCGTTCCCGAATGGCGAGCAATGCACCGGCTTTCCCGTCCCCTTCGCGCTCATCGCGCGCGAGCGCGGCGCGAGTGTGGGTGTGTTCTGGAATACGTACAAGCCATCGTGGTTCAAAGACGAACGACGAAAGACGAAAGACGAAACGTGTTCGTCCTCCGTCCTTCGTCCTTCGTCTTCCGTGAGTCGGATCACAGTTCCGGACGACCAACTCGACTTGTTCCTCTTCACGGGACCCACGCCGCTGGATGTGATTCGCCAGTACACGGCGCTGACGGGTCGCAGTGCTATGCCGCCAGCGTGGACGTTCCTGCCGTGGAAGACGCACACCGGCGCGGTCGTGCAAGACGATGTGCTGACCGACATTCGCAAATTCCGCGAGTTACAAATTCCGCTCGCGCAAGTCGGCATCGAGCACTGGCAGGAGATTCGCGGCTCGTACGAATTTGCCCGGCAATGGTGGCATGACATTGACGGTCTCATCAAGATCGCGCGTGAGAATGGCTATCGCGTGCACATCTGGCATTTTCCGTATATGAACGCGGGTTCAGCGAGGCATCGCGAAGGCGTCCGCAACGGTTATTTCATTCGCAATCGTCTGGGCTTGCCGTATCACCAGCGTATCTTTCACGGCATCGCAACGGTGATTGATTACACGAATCCGCGCGCGTCCGCGTGGCACGAAGACATCGTTGCGCGCACATTTCACGCGCGCGGGATTCACGGCGTAATGACCGATTACGCTGAATCCATTCCGCCTGATGCGGTGTTCTACAACGGCGCGTCCGGTCTGGCGATGCGGAACGCCTACCCTGTGATGTACGTGCGCGCGATGCAGCGCGCCGCGCAGAGCGTACTCGGCGACGATCATCTGCTCTATCCGCGCGCGGGATACGCCGGCACACAACGCTTTGTCGCCGCGCAGTGGCCCGGCGATCAGGATACCGATTGGGACGATGGCGATGGCTTGCCCGCCGCCGTGCGCGCGCTGATTAATGCTTCGATTTGTGGATTCCCGGTGCACGGTTCCGACATCGGCGGTTGGTACGATTGGTTCGCGCCGATTACGACAAAAGAGTTGTACATTCGCTGGGCAGAAGTGGGCGCGTACTCACCGTTGATGCGCGCGCACGGCGGACCGATTGGACGCAATCGCGAGCCGTGGAAATTCGACGACGAGACGGTGGAGATTTATCGCGCGCTTTCGGAAGAGCATGTCAAACTTTTTCCGTACTTTTATTCGCTGGCGAAGCAAGCGACGCGCGATGGCGTGCCGATCATTCGGCATCCCGCGCTCATCTGGAGCGATTGCGCCGAGTTGTACGCCATCGAAGACGCATGGCTGATTGGCGATGCGCTGTACGTCGCGCCGGTGATTCGGCAGGGGCAAACCTCGCGCGAGGTGATTTTGCCGCCGGGCGATTGGTGGGATGTGCGCGCGCATCGCGCAGTGCGCGGACCCGCGCGTATCGTCGTGGACGCGCCGTTGGGACGCACACCGATTTTCCTGCGGCGCGGCTTTGTGGTGCCACGCTTTGCGCGTGCGTTCGACACATTCGACGAAGGACGAAAGACGAAGGACGAAGGTGGCATACCGCCGCCGCGCGTCGGCTCGCTCGATGATGACATCGAAGCGTGGCTGTATTCCGACTCACGCGCGCGCGCGTCGTTCGAGTTGTTCGATGGGACATGGTTGCATGAGGGAGAGGAGCGCGCGGGCGCGCGCCGGGTCGTGTGGAGAATATTTGAATAGTGCGGCGGCTCGTAGTCGTATTGCACATCTCTCCAAACTGTGGTATAATGACAGGCGAAAGTGAGGTGAGACAGTGGCGGTCGTACGCGATGTGGCAATCATTGTGCTAGCGGTCGAGTCTATCGTCATCGGTGTGATGTTGATCGTTTTGATCTGGGAAATTCGCAGTCTCGCGAAATTGTTGCGTGAGGAGATCAAGCCGATTCTGGACTCTGCCGATGAGACCGTTCGCACGATGCGCGGTACGACCACCTTTGTCAGTCAGACACTGGTGAATCCGATTGTGCGCGTGTCGAGTTTTGTTTCGGGTGTGGGACAAGCGTTGCACATCCTGACACGCCGCAAAAAATAAGCCGATTCAATTGTCTTGCGCGCTCGGCGCGTGAGGGAAAGGAGTACACGAATGGCTGATGAGAGTCGAGGCTGGGAATTTCTGGCAGGGTTCTTGCTCGGCGCGGCGGTAGGTGCCACGGTGGCGCTCTTGCTGGCGCCGCAATCGGGTGAGGAGACGCGCGAAGCCATCCGCGAGCGCGGTATCGAGTTGAAGGAGCGCGCCGCCGAAATGACGGAGGAAAGCCGCAAGCGGGCTGAGGAACTCGCGGCACAAGCGCGTCAGCGCGCGGCGGAAGCACAAGAACGCAGCCGCATCCTTCTGGAAGAGCAAAAAGCACAATTACAAGAAGCGCTGGAAGAAGGTAAACAGGCGGCGGCGAAAAAACGTGACGAGTTGCTGGCACGCCTGGAAGCCGAAAAAGCCAGACAGGCGCCAGAAGGTTAAACTTACCGTGGATTGGAAATGGGCGACGCAAGTGATTCGCCCATTTTTGTTTCTCGTTGTGAGTGTGTTATAATTTCATAGCGGCTGACGAACTATCTTATACTCCAAACGGTTGAGATCTTTTAGCCAAGCCCGAATCATAGCGGTTCACAGGCGTTGTCTGCATTCTGGCAATCGCTCTCCCCTATCCCCCTCCCCACGCTGCAGAGGAGCGTGGGGAGGGGAAATCAAGGGGACGGGGATGTGGGCGGGCGGCAAAGCCGCCCGCCCACATCCCTCTTCCCATCTCCCCCTGCTCTCCCCGCTTTGTGGGGAGAGCAGGGGGCAGGGGGATGAGAGGGATTGTTCTCAGGGAACGACGTTACAATTCGCCATCGGCTCGCGTGAGCCGTCAGTTTCCAACCGACGGCGAGCAATGCTCAGAGGCGGGGTAGTTAAAAGTTAAAAACCTAACCGTTTGGAGTATAAAACGCCATTCGCGATGGATGGCGAGTCCTTAGCAGTCACGCAATTATTTCCGTAACGAGGATAACCAACGATGCGCACTCCGATTGTGGCAGGGAACTGGAAAATGCACAAGACGATTGCCGAAGCGCGCGCGCTCGTCCTGGCGATGCGTGATGAACTGGCGCGCCTCGCGGCAACGGGCAAAGTCGAGATTGTTTTGTGTCCACCTTTTTTGGCAATTCCCGAAGTGGCAGCACTGGTCAAGGACACGCTGATTCGCGTGGGCGCGCAAAATATGTTCTGGGAAACCCGCGGCGCGTTCACCGGCGAGATTGCTCCACCGATGCTGAGTGAGGTGTGCGAGTATGTCATTCTGGGACACTCGGAACGGCGGCAGTACTTTGGTGAAACGGACGCGGGGGTCAACCGCAAAGTGCACGCTGCGCTGGCACATCACCTGACGCCGATTGTGTGTGTGGGTGAGAATCTGGAACAAAACGAAAGCGGGCAAACCGATGTGGTCGTGCGCGCGCAGGTGCGCGCGGCGTTGCAAGACGTTGCGCGTGACGCGGCGCGACGCATTGTCATCGCGTACGAACCGGTGTGGGCGATCGGCACGGGCAGAGCAGCGAGTGGTGCAGGGGCTAATGCTGTCATCGGCACAACGATTCGCGGTACGCTCGCCGATCTGTACGATGCCGAGACCGCGCAAGCGATTCGTGTGCAGTACGGTGGAAGCGTCACGCCCAAAAATATCGCCGAATTTTTCGCTCAACCTGAGATTGACGGCGCGCTGGTGGGGGGTGCCAGTCTCAACGCGAATGATTTTATCGCCATTTGCCAGGTGGCACTCGGATAACACCGCTGGTTCAGTCGTGATGTGTGATGTCTATTCTGGTCTTTCTCATCGTTTTTGCGCTGACACTCTTTTTGCAACGCTGGCTGCATCAGCACATTCAGGGATTGGCATTGATCTTGACCGGTAATCCGCGCAGTGGTTTACGTCTGTTGTTCTATCTCCTTTTGCCCGGCGTGATTCTGCACGAACTCAGTCATTACGTGGTAGCCAGATTATTGCTGGTGCCCACCGGTCATTTTCACATCGGATTGCGCAATCTGCGCGCGCGTCAGGTCTCGCTCGGTTCGATCCATATCGAACGCGTGGATCCGCTGCGCGAGAGTCTGATTGGCGTGGCGCCATTTCTTTTTGGGGTGAGTGCCATCTGGGCGATTGCGGCGCTGGGGTTTGATGTTTGGCCCTCTCAGGGTGCCGCGCTGGAGTTGATGTTGCAACGGATTCGGCAGTACGCCGATGACTGGACGACGTGGCTCTGTGTGTATCTTATCTTTGCAGTGAGTACCGCGATGATTCCCAGCGAATCGGATCGCGCGCCGTGGGGTCCCGTGTTGACGGTCTTTGGCTTGATCGTGATGGGTTTGTTTGCACTCGGATGGACACCGACGGTCCCGCGCGAACTGATGATTCTCGCGCGGCAGGGACTCGATGCGCTGACCTTTGCGCTGGGACTGGCGGTCATCGTCAACGGTGCCGTCGCACTCGTCTTGTGGTTTCTGGAAATGTTGTTGGAGGGATGGCGCGGCAAGCGCGTGGCGTATCGCGTCCGCCGGCGCTAAGTCGGTGTGCAAAAATCTTTTCCGCCATTGGGAAGGTTACGGTGCTCGTTGTTTCGCCATCGTTGTATGGTCGAAAAATCTTTCGCCTTTACGGGAATGTCCCCTCTCATCCCCCTGCCCCCTGCTCTCCCCGCAAAGCGGGGAGAGGGGAGGAGGGGCATACGCGTCAACTTAAGCGGGGAATGCCGCATTACAACCCTCCCCTCTCCCAAATTCAGGCGAAGGAGGGGGCGAGGAATGGAGCAAGTGCCAGCCTTAAGTTGACGCATATGGGGG
>Ga0129299_1003184_pt1 | contig 10776 bp, 11 predicted proteins | sample ConPoolayeCmetaG_FD_94477 | JGI IMG/M metagenome (GOLD analysis project Ga0129299, IMG submission 94477) | Hot spring microbial mat communities from California, USA to study Microbial Dark Matter (Phase II) - Cone Pool mat layer C metaG ... | reverse complement strand
GGCGGGAAGCCCTCGAAGTGATGGCGCATGTCCTCGTGGAGGTACTCGTGCTGACTCAGCAGGGCCCGGAACTCGGCGTGCTGGGTCCGGGTGGGAAGCTCGCCGAAGATCAGCAGGTAGGCGGTCTCGACGAAGGTCGACCTGACCGCCAGCTGCTCGATCGGGTAGCCGCGGTAGCGCAGGATGCCCTGCTCGCCGTCGATGAAGGTGATCGCACTGCAGCAGGAGCCGGTGTTGGCGTAGCCGTCATCGAGCGTGATGGCCCCGCTCTGGCTGCGGAGGTTGCTGATATCCACGCCCACCTCCCCTTCCGTGCCCACGACCACCGGAAGCTCGTAGGATTTCCCCTGGATGACCAGCGTCGCTTTGTCCGACATGGCGGTCGGCACCTCGAAGAAGGTAAGGTCCGCGCGGTCAGGCCCGCACCGCGTGCGGCTGCGCGCGCCCGATTCGACCCGGCTTCCGCGGCCGGGCCATTCATCATAGCCGCTGCCCGCCGGCCCGGAAACACGCTCGCGGCCGCGCAGGACCCTTGCCGCTCCCGGCGGACTCGCGCGGGGCGCGACCGTGGGCAACGGCGCGTCGGGGGCCGACGCGGCGATCGTCGATCAGGCCGCCTCAGACCGCCGTCCCGGTCAGACGTTGCGGGCCAGGAAAAAGGTGATGCCCGTCAATGCGGCCAGCAGGCCGGTCTGGGCGGCCTGGAGGGCCAGGTCGCAACCGGCGGCCTGAAACACCACCGCGCCCGACGTGAACAGCGTTGCCCAGCGAACCCATCGACTCATGTGCAAACCTCCCTGTGGCCGGCGGTTCCGAGCCGCACGGCAACCCGGCGGACCGCGACGGCAGCCGAGCGGACCGCGACGGCCGGAAGTGTACCCCCAGCCGCCCGGCGATCCAAGCCGCGGCGGACGTTGCAGATGCCGCCTCCGGCCGCGGGGCAGACCGGCTCGGGATTCCGCCGGCCGGGGCTTCAACGCCCGACCGGTCCGGCCGCCATGCTCAGGCACGCCGGGGCCGGGCCGGCGATCCGTGCGCCTCGGCCGCCGTCACCCGGGCTTGCAACGGCCGCCGTCGGGGGAGATAATGCATGGTTCGTCGACCCCGGCCGGCGGCGGCCCGAGTCCTGCCGCCGGGGCCGCTTTGACAACAGGATACCACCGGCCCGGCCCGCCGGCGCCGGAAACGACCGGAGTCCCGAGGAGGCACGCATGGGGGCGACCCTGGACGCCTTGCACCGCCTGCAGACCATCGAGGATGCGCTTCGCGAGGTTCGCGGCCAGATCGAGTCGAAAGTTCGCGGACTGCAGGCCCAGAAGCGGCGGCTGGCCCGCCTGGAGCAGGAAATCGCCGAGACCGACAACCAGATCAAGCAGGCCCAGAGCGGGGCCGACAAACTTGAACTTGACCGCAAGAGCCACGAAACACACATCGCCAGGCTGCGCGACGCCCTCAACCAGGCCAAGAGCAACAAGGAATACGCCGCGGTCCTGACCCAGCTCAATATCGACAAGGCCAACGCCCTGAAGCTCGAGGATGCGGTGCTTGCCGGCCTGGGCAAGGTGGACGAGCTCAAGAAGCGCCGCCAGCAGCTCCGCGAATCGCTGGAGGCCGAGCGGGCCCGCGTGGCCGCCGCCGAGCGCGAAGCCGAGAGCCAGTCCGCCGGTCTCAAGGCCAGGCTGGCCGCGCTGGAGGCCGACCGCCTGCAGGCCGCCGACGGTATCCCGCCCGAGACCCTCCAGACCTTCGAAAGAACCTGCGAACACCACGACGGCGAGGCCCTGGCCCGGGTGCAGCGCGCCCACCCCAAGCGTTCCGACTACATCTGCGGCGGGTGCAACATGGGCCTGCCCCTGGAGATCATCAACGCCCTGCAGTCGCGCGACCTCGTCCAGCAGTGTCCCAACTGCCGGCGAATCCTCTACATCGACGCGCCGGGAGGCGTGGGCGTCTGAGCGCACCCATGCCCTGGACGGCAACCATCGACGGCGGTGCTCGCGGGAATCCCGGCCCTTCCGGCGCCGGGGTGGAGATTCGCGACGACCGCGGACGCGTCGTTCTGGCCGTCGGTTTCTTCCTCGGGCATATGACCGGCAACCAGGCCGAGTACGAGGGGCTGCTGCGGGCCTTGGACGCCCTCGGCCGGGTCGGGGCCCGCGACATCCTGCTGCTCAGCGACAGCCAGCTGCTGGTCTGCCAGCTCAACGGAACCTATCAGGTCCGCGCCGCCCACCTCCAGGAGCTGCATCGCGCCGCCAGGAAGAAACTCGCCGGCTTCGCCTCCTGGGAGGCCCGGCACATCCCGCGGGAGCAGAACCTCCAGGCCGATCGGCTGGCCAATCAGGCGATGGACGCGGTCGCCGACGTGGTGAGCATCGATCTGCTCGGGGTGGCCCAAACCCTGACCGACCGCCCGGTCTTGCCCACGAATGCAGCCGGCGGACGCCCCACCCCGCCGGCGCCGGGCCTCAAGGACCCGCCGGCGCTGCCGGGCGTCACCGGCCATGCCTTCGAGGTGCGCGTCGTGCGCAACCCCAAGGCCTGCCCCGCCGGGCATCGACTCGGGCAGACGTTCGTGTTCACCGACCGCACACCGGCCGGCCTGTGCGTCGAAGCCTGCGCGGGCATCATCGAGGCGGTGCTGGCCCTGCGCGAAACCGCCGACCGCGCGCCGGACGCGGCCCAGGCCATGACCGTGACCTGCCCGCGATCAGACTGCGGCGGAGTGTTCGAGATCAGGCCGCCCGGCCTGCGCACGGACGACCGAAGGTAAGCCGGCCGGCCGGATCCGTTTCAGTCCCGGTCGTCCCGGCGGCTGATCGCCCGCGACATGTTCTCCAGGAGTTCGTTCAGCCGGCCATCGACATCGTATTCACCCGAGCGGATGGCGTTGCGGACCGCCTGCACCTTGTCCCATCGGAGGTCCGGTAACTCCCGGCTCTTGCGGACCAGCGATTCCAGCTCCGTCGGGGTGACGGAAGCCTGGTTCGGCGGCAGGTGCCGCCCGGATCGCGTCGGAGGCAGGTGCAGCCCTGGAGTGTTCTTGCGGCCTGTGTTGGGCATACGTCCCGTCTTTCCGCTCCTGCCCCCTCCGGCACATCCGATGAGGGTGTTTATCGGCCCGCACCGCCTTTGACCTCCAGTGAGGCGCCGGCCTCCAGGGAAGCCCGGGGCGCCCGGCACCGCCCATGGGGAACCCGGCGAAAACCGCGAGGCCGTGACCGCGGCCTTGGGGGGCGAGGAACCTTTTTCGGTCGTTTCTGCCTACATTGTGCCGTCCGGGTTTCCGATGATCGGACTGGCGAAGGCCCCACGGACGGGCCGCCCGCGCCCTGGCACAGGAGGCCGGGCGGGGATAAAGCTGAACTGTAGTCGAGGAGTTCGACCATGATGATGCGTTCCAACTCCACCCGCCGGAGCCGTTGGGTGCTCATCCTGCTGATGAGCTGCTGCTGGACGATGTCGTTGGGAGCCGGATGCGACGTGGACGTGCAGACCGCTCTGGTCACCGGCCTGAATTCCGCCTTGAATACGGCCGCAACCACGCTGATCAACGCGGCATTCCTGACCATCACCCCAGACCAAACCTCAAGCGGAGGCAGTCAGTTGCCCGACGACGAACCCACGGTTTGAAACGAACCCCCGGTTTGAAACCGCTCGTCCCCAGCGTTCCGATTCGCCCGGCCCGGCGAGCGGCAGCCGGATCGTTCCGGGGAACCTGCAACCTGCCCGGCACAGAAGGCCGACAAGCTCCGGCCGCGGCCGCAACAGGCCAACGCCGGACCTAAGTCCTTATACTGGAAACATTTAGCGTGCCGGCACGCTGCCCCGGCACAGAGAACCTCCCGGGGATGGAAGGCAGAGCGGCAGACGGCGACCATGGCAGCCCCGGGCAGGAGCCCAGGCTTTGGGGACCGGGTCGGTGACCGGCGGGCCGGGCCGGTCAACCGCCTGTGCCCCGGGTCTGAGCCGCACGCTGAGGTCCGGCCCCGGCGCCGGCGGCTGAACCGTACCCTGCGGTCTGGGCTCAGGCGGTCTGGGCCCAGGAAAGACGCCTTACCTTATTGCCCAGGCGGATCTCCGGTCCCCAGGCGGATCTCCGGGCACCTCTGGCGGCCCGGGGTTGGCCGGCAGGAGGACATGGCACGGGAGGCCGAGCCGGCACAGCCCGGAGGTCCCCCGGGCCTGGCCCCGGCGGAACTCAACCTCGGCGCGGTCTTGGGGTATAATGGCACGGCGTCTCCTCGCAAGCCTGAGGCCCGCAGGGCTTGCGGCCCGATCCCGGGAAACCCGGCGACGGATCGGCCGAACCAGCGGCCCGGCGCGCGGGGTCGCCGGCAACCGCGTGGCCTGCCGGGATCACGAAGGACCAGAACATGTCCAGACCTCATGGATCCAGCCTGATTCTCAAGGCCGTTCTGCTGGCGCTGATCGCCTGCACTTGGATGTCGATGGGAGTCCTGAGCGACTGTAATCCAACCGTAGCCAACACCTTCCTGGAAGGCGTGGAGGGCGCCGCAGCCAGTCTGGCCGACGGGCTGATCTCGGCGGCCTTCAGTGCCCTCATGGTCGAAGAGAAAAAGCCCGCGCCGGTCAACACGGGCAGCTAGCCGCCGCCCGTGGTGACCTTTTCGGCCTGGCCCATCTCATTCTGCCTGGCCCATCTCTGCACGCCCGGAGTGACGCTTTTCCGTCTGGCCTGTCTTCTTCTTCGCTCATATCCGGATGACCATCCGGTCGATAGTTAGCATCGGCCGGATCCCGCGGCCGTCGCGGGCCGGCATGGCTACGTGTGCTGAGGAGAAGTTTCATGAAGGCCAAGATGCTTAAATGGGCGGGACTGCTCCTGGGCGGTTCGACGCTGTTCGCCGCGGGCGTGGAGGGCTGCATGGCCGACGCCCTGCGCAGTGCCGGGGAGGAGCTCAACGAGGCGGCCGACCGGATGGACGGTAGCGACAAGATCTCCAACGTCATCGAAAGCATCGAGCAGCTGTTCGACTGACGCGCCCGCATCCGCCGGCAACGGGGGGCCGGCATCTGCCGGAGTCATCCCGGTCCTCAAAAAACGCGCGAACCGCAGGGCCCCTCCAGCCCTGCGGTTCGCATGGCATTGCAGCGCCAAGCCTCCGGATCCGACGAGGTCCGGGGCTCGTGCGCGGGGTCATCAGGAGCGGCGGCGGCGGCCCGTCAGGCTCGCGGCCGCGAGCATGAGCACGATGGCGCCCGGCTCGGGCACGGTGGGCGGTCCGAAGGCCAGCCTGACGTCGTCGAACTGGGCCTGGGTCCAGGAGTAGGCTCCGCCGAGCCGCAGATTGACCAGCGCGTATCCGCCGGGATTGGTCTCGACATCCTCGGCCAGCGCCTGCCAGCCGGCCGGAGCCATGGGGCTGTCCCAGGGAATGAAGGCGTAGGCGCTCCACTTGCCTTTGGTGGTGTAGCTGTAGTCGATCTGGAGGGTCACCCACTGGTCCCACCATTGCGCGGTGTCGGCCTCGGTTCCTTCCATCGCCCTCCAGCCCAGGCGGCGATCCGTATTATCCCAGGCATTCTCCCTGGCCTTGAGACTGCATCGCGAGCTTGAGAGTTCGCCTTCCACGAAGAGGCCTTTGAGGTCGCCGGCCCGTTCGATACCGATGCCGGTAAGGTGAATCATGTTACCCGGCTGAGACCGACCGGCACCGTTGAAGCCGGTCAGCGGCCTGAGGTTGGGCACGTAGACGCGGGCCTGGAAGACGAATCCCTCGCGTTCGCCGTCCGGCCCCATGCCGTAGCCGAGGTTGAGGCCGCTGATGTCCAGCTTGGCGAAGGTCCTGTCGGGCAGATACAGGTTGCCTCCGCCGGCGCCGGAGTAGCCGCCGTCGGGAAGCATGGGGCCCTGAGGCTCCCAGGCGGGATCGACCCACCGGCCGACGGCTCCTCCGGCCTGGCCGAGCGTCCATCCCTGGAGTCCGTTGGAGAAGTCCCACTGCATGGTCCAGGGACCGGTGTACGGGGCCGCAAGGGTCGTCGTGGAGGTGATGGAGACGACCGAGATTACGGCAAGCAGCTTTCTCATGACTTTTCCCCTCTGACTAGACGAAGTCTGACCAGCTCTTCCTCAACAGCTTACGCGTGGAAGTCTGCGGCTGTCCCTGAGGATTTCATGGAATCCGGCCCAACAGACCGGCGAGACGGCCTCGCGGCGGTTACGGCCGCGGTCTCCGTGCCGCCAGCAGTCCGGCCGCGGCCAGCAGGATCACGCTGGACGGTTCGGGCACGTAGGCCAGCCGCACGTCATCGAACTGCGCCTGAGTCCAGGAGTAGGCTCCGCCGAGGCGGAGGTTGACCACCTGGTATCCGAAGTACGGCTCGCTCTCGATGTTCTCGGCCAGCGTATGCCACCCGGCGTAGGCATTCGGGCTCGTCCAGGGGATGTAGGCGTACGCGCTCCACCTGCCCGGCGTGGTGAAGCTGTAGTCGACCTGCAGCGTGATCCACTGGTCCCACCAGCGGGTGGTGTCATAGTTGACGTCTTCCATCGCTTGGCTGGGCAGCCGCCGGTGGATGTTGTCCCAGGCGTTTTCGCGGACCAGCAGCGTGCAGTTCGACCAGGACAGGTCACCCTCGAAGTACAGCCCCTTGAGATCGCCGGGGCGCTCGATGCCGATGCCGGCGGACTTGATCATGTTGCCGGGTTCATCCCCGCGCGGGCCGGGGAAACCGGTGAGCGGCCGAAGATTGGGCACATACACCTTGGCCTCGAAGACAAAGCCGTTGCGGGGCGGACCGCCGGCTCCGCTGGACCCCAGATTGAGATGGCTGACGTCCAGTTTGGCGAACGTCTTGTCCGGCAGATAGAGGTTGCCGCCTCCGGCGCGGGAGAAGCCCCCGTCCGGAAGCATCGGGCCCTGAGGTTCCCAGGCCGGATTGACCCACCGGCCCTCGGCGGTACCGGCACGGCCGAGCGTCCAGCCCTGCAGGCCGTCATTGAAGTTCCAGTGCAGATGCCATGGCCCGGTGTAAGGTGCGGCCGTGGCGGTGGCGCACGCCAGGAGCACGAATCCCTGAGCAAGACAGCGGAACAACATGGTTTTCCCTCCCAAGTGACGGTCTTCCAGCAGCGACGTAACCGCGGCCACGCACCGCCCCATTCCCCGTCGCACCCGCCCCCGCTCGAGCCATACAGGCCGTCGTCATCCGCGACGACTCGCGGGGCCGCAAGGCTATTTGCCGGTCGCCCGCCACCCATCCGTGGAGTGCTGTGCAGGCATGTCGGTATGTACGATTGGAAACCCCCGCAGGCAAACAAATCCGCACGAAAACGAGGCTTACGAGCCGCGCGCGGACGTCTGACGGTGAAGCTGGTGAATCTGCGGAAGCCGGGCGGGTCCGCTTTCGCGTCGATCGCCGACCGGGCGGTCTGCGAGGTCCGAAAACCGACACCGGACCGCCCGGCCGCAGCTCAGCCGGCCGACGGCGGTTACCACTGATAGTAAGGCACGCCGTTGGTACCCACTTCGCGGGCGGGGGTATGGCTGCGGATCAGCCCCTCGGTGACGTTGTACTCCCAGCCGATCCCGGAGGTGGGGATCTCCCCGGGCTCTCCGAAGGCGTTTACGCAGGCCACGCCGGTGCTGCCCTCGTTTTCGCCGACCGACAGCGCCGGGATCCGCTGGAGGTACGGTCCGAAGCGGTAAGTCTTGTCCGGCTGCTCGGACGCCCTGCCGTCGAAGGCCGTGTACCAGGTGAGATGACGCTCGAAAGTCAGTGCCCCGCAGGGTTCGGTGCCCATGCCTCCGCCGGCACTGGTGGACGAGGGCCAGCGGCCGCCGTGTTCGGCGGCATAGCAGGCGATGGCCGTCCGGAGCATCTGCAGGTCGGACCGCAGCTTCGCCTCCTGGGCGAGCAGACTGGCATTCGTGAACCGCGGCAACGCAATCGCGGCAATGATGGCGATGATGACGATGACGATGACCAGTTCGATGAGCGAGAAGCCATTCGCCCGGCTGCGACGATCTGGCCGGCGGGCCGCAGGGAGCGCCCGCGCCGGGTGCGTGGCGCCAAGCCGGTCGCGTCCGGCCGTCGGCAAATCGCCGCCCCGCCTCGACGGCCGGCGCGACAGGAACACCGCCCGGAAGCGGTAGGGTCGCGGCGACATGGCTCTGGCACGTCTCATGGCCTGATTCACGGCCGTCCCGGTATCAACCTTTGCCCGGATCCGGGCCTGGCTCCCAACCGGGAGGACGGCCACGGACCGGCCTGACACCGGCGGCCGTCCCGGTCATTCTCGGGCCCGAAAGCCGGCGTTCCGGCCAGGCCGCACTTCCTCCGCCCCCGTTTCGGGGTCTGCTCCCAAGGCTCGGTTCGTGCTCTGGTACCCCGCCGGGGCGAACACGCCCCATGGCTATATCGTCCAAATCCGGAGCCGCGCCTGAGTTTTGGAGTTTAATCGTTTCAAGCAGTCTTGTCCACCGTCGGTCGGGCGGCGCGGCCCCGGCGGCCCGGACCTGGGGGCATCTGCCCCCGTCCTGGGCGAGCCCGTCCGGTGATTGCGGGAGCGGCCGCACGGCCGGCGGTGGCAGGAAGTCCGTGAAGGCGGCGGCGGGGTTGCGCGAGCGGCCGCCGGGATCAGGGTTCGCGGGTGAACAGCACGAACTGGTCGCGGGTGAGTCCATCGCGGTCCAGGGGAGCCACGAAGTCCAGCAGGCCGTCGCCGTTGAGATCGTCGATGTCGATGATGCCGACCACCGCCACCGGGTCGGTGTTGAAGATCGTGTATCTGGCCCAGTAATCCTCGACGTCCTCCTGTCGCTTGAAGCCGTAGGCCCTGCCGGATGCGGTGACGAAGCACTGGAGGTGGCCGTCGCCGTCGATGTCGAGCAGCTGCAGCTGGTTGATGGCCGCCGAACCGCTGAGGGTGCCGATGTTGAACACCTCCCAGGGGACCGGCCGGGTCTCCAGGCGAAGGGCCTCGGCGCCGGGATTGCGGAACCACTGCACGAGCCCGAAGGCCGTGTGCGCGACGGCCGCGTCGAGGTCGCCGTCCTCGTCGATGTCGCCGATGGCCACGGCGTCGGCGCCGCCGGCCTGCTGGCCGATCATATGCGGCGTCCAGTCGCCGGCCCGGGCGGCAGCGACGCCGTCGGGAACCAGCGGGTTCTCCAGCCAGCGGACGTTGAAACTCGCGGCCGCGGGAACGCCGAGCACCGCGTCCCAGTCGCCGTCCTGGTCGATGTCGCGGACGTCCGCGCTGGACATGTCGGCGATGTCGGCATCGATGTCGGCGTCGATCCAGGCCGCGGAGGTGGTGGCCAGGGCCGCGCCCGGGTTGAAAAAGATCCGGGCATAGGTATCGGGGTCGCCCTGATGATCGGCGACCTCGTTGGACAGGATCAGCACGTCCGGGCCGTTGACGCCGTCGAAATCACCGACCGCCAGGTCGGTCAGGCCGCCCGTGCCGTTCAGGGTGAATGCCAGGCTGACCTGGGTCCACTGGTTGACGTTGGTGGCGTCGGCGCCCTGAAACAGCAGCACCACCGCCCCGATCTTGGACACCCCCGAGGGCGCGGCATAGCCGGTGTCCTCCACCAGCACGACCAGGTCCGGCCGGAGGTCCTGGTTGAAGTCGGCCACCTCGACGTCGGTCATTTTGCTCAGCGGGGCTCCGCCGGCGATGATCGTGGTTTCAAACAGGCGGGTGAGGGCGTTGCGCAGGTGGATCTGGACGCTCTGCGACTCGCTGGAGATGCTCACCACGTCATTGAGGCCGTCGCGGTTCACATCGACGATCCGCAGGGCCTTGGCGCCGGCGGTCGCCTCGAACAGGGGATCCAGCTGACTGAAGCGGTACCGGGGGCCGGCGATGTCGGCCGGCTGGGTGGAGCTCGGCAGCGCGCCGCTGGAGGTGGTGATGCCGCCGCTTTCGGGGTCGGTCAGCACGCTGGTATCGGCCGGCGGAAAGCAGCTGACGCCGAGAACCGCGGCCGAAACCACCGCCAGCGCCGCCATGATGCTGAATCGATGCATGCCCGGGCTCCTTGGGTGGCCGCCGGCTGAGCCCCGGCGTCGCCGGCCGGAGCGTGCGGCCTGTCTGCGCCGCGGGCGGAGGGGTCGAAGTCCGCGCGCGGAACGCAGTTACAGATTCGGCAAGGCGGCCGGCGGACTCCACAGGTTTCCGGAGCGACCTCGGGGCGGCCGATCGCGCGACCCCGACGGGCCGCCAGTCCCTGAAACACGAAGGGTTTTATCGGGCCGCCGGCGGCGGAAAGTCCCTCGGCCGGCGCCCGGCGCCGGAGAGCGGACCCGCCGGGCCGTCCGGGGCCCGGGCCGGATGATGATCACCGGCAGGCCCGGCCTGCGGGAGTTCACCGCCTGTGTCCGGCCATCGGCGCCGGTGTCCGGCCGCCGGGGAACCGTTATACTGCGGCCATGCGCATCATCGCCGGCACATGGCGCGGGCGGCGCATCGCGGCACCGCCCGGCGACGACCGGACGCGCCCGATCCTCGACCGGGCCAAGACGGTGCTGTTCGACACGCTGGGGCACATCCTGGCCCGACCGGGGGTGGTGCCGCCGCTGGTGGTGGCCGATCTGTTCGCCGGCAGCGGGGCCCTGGGGCTGGAAGCGCTGTCGCGCGGAGCGGCCTTCTGCCTGTTCGTCGAGCAGCATCGGGCGGTCGCGCGGCTGCTCCGGGAAAACCTCGACACCCTGGGTGTGATCCGTGAGGCCCGGGTGCTGGAAGCGGACGCCGCGGCCTGGATCCCGGCGGTCCCCGGGGATGTTGCCGGGCCGCAGGGG
>Ga0129299_1003183_pt1 | contig 10777 bp, 12 predicted proteins | sample ConPoolayeCmetaG_FD_94477 | JGI IMG/M metagenome (GOLD analysis project Ga0129299, IMG submission 94477) | Hot spring microbial mat communities from California, USA to study Microbial Dark Matter (Phase II) - Cone Pool mat layer C metaG ... | reverse complement strand
CGTGAATAACGCCCTTATTTACGTTGCCGGCGTCGTTCCCGCTTATTTTTCAAACAAGCGGGAATACGCCCGCAATAGAACAACAGTCTTTTTTTTGGGGCAAAGGCCGGAAACCAGTGGCGTAAAATCGTGGCGCCGTTTCGAATCTGGAATCACGGGGACGGATTTGAACCAGGGGAGGCGGGCATCCGGTTCAGGATAGGGATGGATATCCAGAAGGTACAGATTGGCGGGATCAGGTTAGATAATTATGGCCGTGTCGATATCGTGCCGTTCCAGGATTCGCTGACCTATCCAGGTATGGAAGCCGATGCGCCATGGCGCGCTGGAGCCAAGGACCGTATTGAAGACCACAGGAAAGGGGATTTGCATATTGCAGTGGCCGATGAATCGGGAAATGCGGTTTCCGGCGCAACGGTAACCGTCATGATGAAACGGCATGCGTTTCATTTCGGGTGTCTTGTCAATACATGGCAGGCAAATCCTGACGCAGTGGATGAAGGAGCGCTTCAGTATAAAGCGGAATTCATCCGTTTTTTCAATCATGCGGTTTTGCAGGATTTCAAGTGGGATTTTTTTGAAAACCGGGAGCGATTGCTGATGGTCATGTCATCGCTCAAGTGGCTCCATGACAACAATATTTCCACGCGCGCGCACGTGCTTGTCTATCCCGATTCGAATACAATCCGGATTTCGTGCAGGAGCAATATCAAGATGATCCCGAAGGACTCCGACAGGTCATTTATCAATACATAGCGGAGGCGGCCGATTCGGCTGACCCGTGGGTGGAAGAAATCGACGTCTGCAATGAACTCGGTGACGATCAAAACGATTTTAACGCGATGCTCGGTATGGATGAAACGGCCCAGTGGTTTATCAAGGCGCGCGAACATACCGGCGCCAGGCTGTTTATGAATGAATATGGCCTGCTTATGGACGGCGGGGCGAACCCGGGGTACCAACGGTTTGTTGAAGAGAACCTGATCAGATGCAGGGAACTGGGAGCGCCCATTGACGGTATTGGAATGCAGTCGCATCTCGGTATCGATCTGCCTCCGCCCGAAACGCTGTACGAAATTATCGAACGGTTTGCACGACATGGCGTCGTGGTCAAGTCGACAGAGCTTACCGTCAACATTGCGAGCGAACAGCTTCAAGCCCGCTATCTTGAAGATTATATGACGATGCTTTTTTCCCACTCCGCGGTGAACGGTATTGTGCTGTGGGGGTACAAGGATGGAAGAATATGGATGGGAAAGAAAGGCATTGTGGCGTCGGACGGCCGGATGAAGCCGGCGGGCGAAATATGGTTAAATCTCAGCCGCCGCACCTGGTGGACCGATACGGTCACCTTGACGGCCGTCGGTAAAAATCCGGTTGCGCTCAGAGGGTTCAAAGGGGTGTATGACATTGTCGTAAGTGACGGCAGCCGTTCAGATACGCTGGAAGTGAAACACGTCTGGCCGCAGACAGATGTGTTTATAAAAAAGCACAATGGAATATTCGTCGTGGATTCGATGTATCCTGATGCACGCGCGCATAATCGCTGGTCACCGGCTTATACGCCTCAGCCGTCCATCTCTGCTTCTGGTAAAAAATTGATTATCGCCGGTTGCCCTTCAGGCACGAGAATCATCTTTTTCACCCTTGACGGAAAGCGTGCATTCGAGATCCATCCGCGCGATGAGGGAAACGCTTTCACCGGCGGAATTTCCTGTCCGCATTCGGGCGCATATATTGCTCACCTAGAGTTGACATCAGGCCAAAAAGTGAATCGTAAAGTTGTGACAGGGCTGCCGGGAAGACGGTCGTGGAAATGAAGTTCGTTTCGCTTCCGTTCGAGACGTTCTTGTGAGAAACGCAGGCTCCGGTTGCAGGAGTCGTGCGGTCATACAGGCGAGCAGATATTCAAAGGGAAAATTAAGGAGGGAGGAACCTGCCCACCCCGGCATACGGCCAACGACGGCGCCACCGCTCGATGCAAAGGAGAACGGTGTATGCTGCCGATAAGTCACATGCGTCAGATGTCTGCACTTGCTGCGTTGGTGATATTCTTTCTTGCTTCGCGGAATGCACATGCCAAAGGCAGGCGAAAGCCGGATGCCAGTGTCCGGGGCATCGTCCCTGTGCGCATAGCCACCCTGTGTCCTGAATGTTGAACCCGTACGACGGTGGCGGGGGCGGGGGTAATACCGCGATAAGGCAGGCCATGCTTTTCACCGTACGTTCGCATGGGACGAATCCCAGTATTGTCCGATACGGATATGCGCGGATTGAGGCGTTCTGCCGTCACAGTGCGCACGAAAAAGCCAGATACCCCGGCATTATCGACAAGGAGAAATGCCGCCTTCGTGGTGGAGAAAATGTCTCCCTCTCCAGCCCGGTCATTGCTTTGAGATGAAATCCGATCTGTTCGCGGTTGAAAAACACATCGGCAGTCATTGCCGCGGTAATCGCGGCGAGGAATGCAGCCCGCCGCCCCTTCCTATCCGAAAATGCCGTGGCGGCATTGTAAAAGTCCCATCCTGCATCGTCAGCATCGCCCGCAAACGCGAGCCACGACCCGCACAGGGTCACCCACGTGGTTGCATAGCTCATATACCAATACGCCGACGTCCATCTGAACCACAGGCCTTCACGGCGCGGTATATAAAGCCAGCGCGGCAGATCGCAGGTAAGCCTTGAGAAAACAGGTGCGCTCATGCTTGTCAGTATCCGATCCTGCGCACTGCGCACCGAGTCTGGTCTATCGTATTCGACCCATTGCACGTACGGCAGAACGCCCCAGCGGGTCGTGTGCGTGGCGAACATTGCTGCGGTGAGCGCGTGCACTCCCTCGTGCGGGGCCGCTTGGGCGTGGTATGCGGTAAAAATGAGCAGCGGGATTTCAATCATGCGCAGCGGCTGGAACCTTTTCACCTCTGCCCCGTCATGCTTCGGCGATATGGCGCCGGGAGGCGGCGTGCCCGCGCACACCGGCACCGTATCCGCAGGCGCATTTAATACACTGCACGCAACTGCGGCGCATACGGCGTACCGGAGCATGGTGTATCTTCCCGCCCCGTTCTTCATGAGCAACATCACTAGAAAATACCATTACCGTGCACAAGACTCAAGGAGACGGCGGGAATGTCTGCTTTCCTGAAAACAACGTATATCGATCAAGAATACCACGGAATTGTTCTTTTCCGTGTCTTTGTCGCCAATCTTCCGCTCAGCCCCTGGCGGGTATATCTGCTCTACAGTCCCCGTGCCTACTATCGAGAGAAACGGCCGCGAACTGATGTACGATTATCCGCTGGGCAACATACTAACCGTCGATTGGACGGTCAACGCAGCATTCTTTCAGACGGTGCTGTTTGCCGCCAATAGTGCACACTGGTTCAAAAGGCTATGCGTGCATTCACAATACCCCGGTTCTTTGCCCGCCGTGTTTTTTAATGGTATTTTGTATGGAGCAACATTCTTTCAGGGAGCTTCATTCACATGCGTATTTTATCAGGCATCCAGCCCTCCGGCAAGCTTCATATCGGCAATTATCTCGGCATGATCCGTCCCATGGTCCAGGCCCAGGCTGAAGGCGAATTGTTCTGTTTCATCGCCGACCTCCACAGTCTGACGAGCCTGTTTGACGGCGCGCGGATGCGGGAGAATATCAACGATGCGCTTGCTGATTTAATCGCCCTGGGTATTGACCCGGACAAGTCATACGTGTATGTCCAATCCGATGTGCCGGAAGTGACCGAGTTGACATGGTATCTCAACTGTGTCACCCCCATCGCGCTTCTCCAGCGGTGCCATTCGTACAAGGACAAGGTCGCCCGCAATATACCGGCCTCAAACGGTCTTTTTTCCTATCCGGTGCTCATGGCCGCCGATATCCTTATGTATAGCGCCAACGTTGTGCCGGTAGGCCAGGACCAGAAACAGCACGTGGAGGTGACACGCGATATAGCAATCAAATTCAACCAGATCTATGGCGAGATTCTCACCATTCCCGAGCCGCGCATTAAAGAGGAATTGGCGGTGATTCCGGGCACCGACGGCCAGAAGATGTCCAAATCCTACGGCAATACCATCGATATTTTCGCGCCGGAGAAGGAGCTGAAAAAGACGGTCATGAGTATCGTAACGGATTCAACGCCGGTGGAAGCGCCCAAGAACCCCGAGCACAGTTCAGTGTATTTGCTCTACCGTCTTTTCGCGCCGCACGAGAAAGCGCAGGAAATGGCCACACGAATGTATGCGGGCGGCTACGGATATGGCGATGCGAAGAAGGAGCTGTTTTCGATGTTGATGGAGTATTTCAGGCCATATCGCGAGAAGCGCGAGAAACTGGCCGCGGACACGGGATACCTAGACGAGGTTCGTAAAAAGGGCGCCGAGAAAGCCCGTGGTGTGGGCATGCAGCTTCTCGAGAAGGTTCGGGTTGCCGTGGGTGTGCGCGGATAAAATTACAGAGCCGAGCTATGAAACACGATACGCAGACGATGTTTCTCCCGACAGAGTGAAACTCATGGTCACGTAATCACTTCAATCCCGAATCCGCTGTGTTTCGCCAGATCGACAACTATCGGCGGTTTGACTTTCTGGCGGTTGCGGGTTTCGTAAAGAAGAAGCAGCGGTTTTTCGATGTTATCGGGATTATCCTTTGCCACCACACCGTAATAGCCGACCAGAAGCGGTGAGGGCGCCTCGGTGATGCGGATCATGGTGCCGACCGGATACACCGGTACGATTGCCGCGAATGTTTTAACAATATCGGAATTCAGCTTCACGCCGCCCATCTCGATTATTTTTTTCATCGCCTCTTGCGTCGACAGTTTGTTCCCGAGTCTCCCGGTAACCATCATGTCGTAGGTGTCGGCGACGGCGACAATCTCCGCGAAGCGGTGAATGACCTTTTTGCGCGAAAAATCCTTCAAGGGCGGTCTGTTCTCGCCTTTCATGCCCCGTGGGAACCCGCTGCCGTCCTGGCATTCATGGTGCTGCAGCGCGATGGCCGCGCTGGTGGGGGCTATGGAGGGGTTCTGCGACAGCATGAGATAACCGTAGACCGTATGCTGCTGATAAAGCGCCAGTTCTTCCGGTGTGTAAGCGCCGTTTTTTTCAATCAGCTCCCGCGGAATTGCCGTCAGGCCGAGGTCGAAATTGATCGCCCCCATTGCGAGCTGTTTCATCTCGTCGTAGGAAAAGTGGTATTTCCGTCCGATGCACAGTGAGATAGTCGCGACATGTATCGCATGAGAAAACAGCTCGCCGCCGGCCCGGCGCATGGCAGCGACATTGACCAGAACCGACGGAGAGTTGAGGATTTCATCAAGAAGCTTTTCCAGCGCGCGCGCCAGCCCCGTGCTGTTGAGATACGCATTGAGATGGTGCCTGTTCTCGCGCACCATCTTTCTGAAATTCTGCACTCCCTCCGTGCGCACTTCGAATACGTGATGAAGGTTCTGGGCGCCCTTGTTGAGCGCAATCGCCATTTCGCGCTGGACATGCTCGCTGATAATACGCTCCGGTATGACCTCCTCGGTTCCTTCGACCAGTATCCCCACCTCCATGATGCCCAGTTGTTTCAACCGTGTGCGGAAACGCTCCGAGAGATGAAAACCCGCGGCAAGCAGAAGCTCGCCGGTCGGCAGGAATATCGATTCGGCCAGAACCATGTCATCGGTGACATTATCAATAGGATAGCGTACCATATCACGTTGTTGCCGGCTAAAAAGGAACGGAGTAAACGGCCATCTCACCGGTGTTTCGCCTACTGCCTGAAAACGTGGATTGCCGGTACTCCAAACAATTGTGGTGTGTGATATAATGAACCAAAATATGATGCGCCCGTATAACCGGGGTAGTTTCCGTGCCTTATTGCGGCATCTCCATTTATGTGTTTCATATAAAGAAAGTTCGAGCGGGTGTCGATATTGAATAATAAGGGTGGATGGAGAACAGTACATTGCAATGATCGGTTGATAAAAGCAGGGACGACAAATAACGGTTAGGGATGACCACGATGCCGCCTATACCCGAAAATCCCAATGTCCGCAAAGGCCAGTTCCTCTGGAAAGAGGAACGGGAACGCCGCCAGTATATCGAGATGCTGTCGAAAAAAATCTCCAGCGGATTTTACTTCTCCGACGACGTCCTTTCAGAGATAGTCAACGAAATCGCGCCTATTTTCAATGAAAAGCTTGCCGGGCAGGGGACGTGAGGGGCGGTCGCGCCCGCTCCCCCGATATATCCGGCCAGGCAGTTTTCTGTCGTATCTCCGCATACGCAGTGCGGCGGCATATCAATACCGGTGCGAATACTACAGGGAAGAAACGTGTAGTGCCCGGCATCTTGTGCGCTGGCGCGGAAGGTATTTTATACGCAGGCATCACCCATGCGTGGAGCCGAAACATGAAGCGGAAAAAGGGGGACGGCGTCCTATTGATAATCACGAAGCTTTTCTCCGTGGCAGCCCTTGCGGCGTTCGCGTCGGCCGTGTGGCCGTCGGTTGCCTGGCCGCCGCTGCACGGACAGTCTCTGCATAGTGTTTTTGCCGCCGGGGTCCTGCTTCTGCTCTGCGCCGGGGCAACCTGCGTGAGACGCAAGCGTTATTTTACCCGTGCCGATTAAAACGCCAATGGAAAGGATTGAGGAGCACTTATGCTGTTGTTTCAACGGAAAAAGAAAAACTACGCGCTTCTAATTTCAGTGAGTATAATTGTCATGTGCATTATCGGGGCAATAACCTTATATTACGCGCTGCGGAATAAATTACACCGGTGATGCCGAAGGTATTCCGTATGGACACTATACCCGCCGTTCGTCGAATGCCGAATCCGCAATACTGCAGATGTGGACATGTTCCGCGGATTCCTTTTGCCGTATTATCACTCTCGCTTATCATGTGCGCCTGTCATCCGCTTCACGCAGGGCAGTTCGAGAAAGCAATTACCGCCGGGCTGTCGCTTGCCATGGGCGAGGACGGCGGCGAATTCAGGCCGGGATTCAATATCGGCCTGACCGGATACACCAGGCCGGTAAAATTTTTCGGGATCGGCGGCCGCGCGGGGTATGACCGCTGGTCGATTCCGCAGCCGAGCGATTTTATCCGTAACGATCACGGTTCCCTGCATTTCATCTCCGCCCTTGTTGCCGCGCGGCTTCTGGGCCCCGTCGACCCGTCGATACGTTTTTTCGGCGAGGCAGGGCCCGGCATGCTGGTCGGTGTTGCCCGAAGCTACGTGTCGCCTGCTCCCCTCTCTGACGTCAATCCGTATTTCGGCCTGTCGCTTGGATTCGGCATGGATGTCAAGCGGCTTGAGGTGGCGCCGAAATACATGGCCGCGTTTGACCGCAGCGGACGGCGGTTTCACTGGATCATGCTTACCGCCGGGTTCGTGTCCCGGTAGCCGCCCGCCATGCCTGCCTTTGCGCCCATTCTTCGCATGCTCAGGGATTGTATCCGCGACCCGGTTGGTTATTGCCGCGGCGCAGCCGGAACAGAATCGATGGTAGCACAAGGCGGCGTATTTTCCCGCTAATTATTTTTTACTATCGCGATCTATTGATAAAAATGCCGTGACGTCCTTATGGCGGCGTCACATACCGTACCATGTTTCTTATCATATAAAAGAGGAGGAATCCAATGGGCAAAGGTGACAGGCGCAGCAGGCGGGGAAAAATCTGGCGCGGTACGTACGGCAATACGCGGCCACGAAAGCGGACGCGGAAAAACGCCGGCGCGCGGTAATGACGTCGCCCGCTGGTGTGCATCCCGAGCATCGTTTGCGCATCGGCGAAGCGCGCCTGAGCGGGGATGTGCCGTACCCGCGCCGGTCGCGCCGCCAGTGCGGGCAGGAAAAGTGAACTTGTGTTAAGCCGACGCCGGGATTACGCACATAGGTGCGAAGAGTTCTTGACACCAGCATCAACGTACTGAATTTTTAAAGAATATATCAGTGGCTTGTCGCTGCTGAAGTTATAGGCTGTTTTTCCTGGGACGTCTCATTTCCCTTGAAATACAATGCAGCTAAGTATACGTATTTTGCTCTTCATATTTCTGTTGCTTATTGTTATTGGATGCGGTAATTGGCCACCCGGAGTTATTCAAACGCCCCCGGACTATCCTTCTCGTATTTCCTTTATCGGCAATTCGTTTCATGACGAAGGCATAGATTTTGATACGCTACGCTCAGCTTTGTCATGCGAAATTGATCATTTATGGAATCCCGGAGCACGTACTGCATGGGAATATGCTACCTTGTTCAGAAGAATTCTTGTTGACAGCATTCCCGACTATATAATTTTTACGAATGAGCTGAATTATCTGACAAAACCATCTGCCAGAACCGCAGGTGTTTATGCTGCCGACATTGAAAAGGCCGCTGCAGGTTTCGTTCAAATTTTAGATACTATCAAACAAGTTATTGACAGCTCGGTTAATATTCATGATGAATGGGACTTTAATCATGCTGTAAAATATTCATTCCTCCCCAAAATACTTGCTCTTGCAAATAGTTATGATATTCGGGTAATCTACCTGCAAATGCGCATTATAGAATATGCTCGTGATCCTCTCTGGGAAGGTTCTCTGCAGAAGCAGTATAGATCGGCTTTATCCAGTTATTTGAATGAGCATGGCGCTATATTACTCGATTATTCATTTGAACCTGAGATAGAAGCTGTGAATTTCGCTGATGGCCGTCATTTGAATGTATGGGGGCGCAAAAAATGGACGCGAATGATTGCCGAAGATTTGAGTCATATTTTTCTCGGTATACCTGCCTACCATCAGATTTCAGGACAAGGCGCCTCAACCTTTTCAATCGTTTCGCCTGAAAGCCTACAAAACCTGATACCAAAGAATTCATTTCTTCTTAATGCGCAGGGGGGCAATGATATTAAGTGGTCATATAGAATAGATAGTTGTCCTGATTTTGAGAAATTTATCGGTATGGGCTCTAAGCTTATGGCGTCGATTATGCCATTTGACACTGTTTCGCGTCCGATATGGATTTATGGATACAATGGGAAATTCAAAGAGAACATACGGTGCCTTTATTCATGTTCTCGGAGCGAGAATCTTCCACCGTTGGTTAGCGCCGGTCCCGATCTGGTTTCATATGTAGGACGAAATACGGAGATCCATGCTTATGTTTTCGATGACAGCCTGTCACCTTCGGAGCTTGTCTATAGATGGCAAATTCTCAAAGGAGTCGGGCAGGTACGAGGGTTTGACTCTTCAACTTTGATTCTCACCCCAATTAATTATGGTGAATTTGTTATCAGCCTTACTGTTTCGGATGGCCGGTATGAAAAAACGGATATTGTCAATATCAATGTAACCGGCGAGAACCAATTTGTCTTTCATTCGTTGTTAGAAGGCGAAATTGTGCATCCCGCCGATACTGTAGTAATCAGATGGGAAGTAACAGATGTTGAAGATTGTGTCGTTTCGGTATCCTATGATGCAGGATTATCTTTTGAGCAAATCCTTGGTGGAGTAATTTCTTTCGGTGAGCCGTTCTGGGGTCAATATCCATGGATTGTGCCCATGAATGCTCCGGAAACAGATACAGCGTTCATCAAATTGTCAAATTATGAAGGAACTGTTTCCACCATTTCGCGCCCTTTTTCAGTAAAGAACAAATAGTTGTATTCTTAAATTAACACTTTCTACAGGAGGAGAATTTATGAGCATTTTTAAAACGATCGCCGTAGTTTGTTCTATTTCCCTGATGGTTTTTGCAGAAAAATCCTCAATCGCCTTCTATGACTCACTGGGCGTTGATAAGACAGCGGAATTTGGGTGGGCCGGCGGCAAAGCGAATGGGCATTTCTTTATCAAGCAATTTCAGGATGGCTCGGGTATGAAACTGGAAGATGGAAACCTTACGGTTGACGGCACGATTACCGCGAGTCATTTGTATGGCGACATAGATGCGGGTGCAATTCAAGGAACCATTAGCGCCGACAGGCTCGACTCCATCCCGTGGGGGAAAATAAGCGGCAAGCCTGAAACCACGGGCTCTGGAGTTTCGCAGAATTCCATCGGCACCAATGAAATTATTAATGGGGCTGTCGATTCTATGGATATCGCCCCTTCGTCTATCGGCACATATCATTTGAGAAACGGCTCGGTAACTGCTCAAAAGGTGGCGCCAAATTCAATTGGAAGCAGCTTGATTACTGATGGAACAATTGATTCAGTGGATATGGCCGCTTCATCTATCGGCTCTTATCACCTGCGAAACGGCGCAGTAACAGGCCAAAAACTTGCCGCCAATTCAGTCGACAGCAATAAAATATTAAATGGTTCAATTTCCGGTTCTGATATACGATCCGGGACTATCACCGATGCGAATCTTGCGACGATAAGCGGAACAAAAATCAACCCAGATTTTGGTTCAAACACCGTTTCTACAAGTGGAGGCCTACAGCTTAAATACTCAACGTATCCTGCAACATTGCGTCTCAAGAACGACGCCCTTAGGACATTCCAAATTAGACGCAGTTTTGGCGTAGATTCTTCTTGTCTGGATATTCAAATGGATGCTAATGGTTCAGGTCATTTTAACGATGCTATTACGATTGCACATTGTGATATGGAGGTGAGGGGTAAATTAGAGACATTAGGAGAAAAATTACAGGTAGAAAATTGGCTAAATGTACATGGCTATATAGTTTCTGTTCAAAATAGGCATATTTCAGGCCGAAATGTGCCGGTTTTTGACGCCGGAAAAGGGCAAACTTGACAAGTGGCAATCATGCGCGCGCATTGCCGGGG
>Ga0129299_1003182_pt1 | contig 10777 bp, 5 predicted proteins | sample ConPoolayeCmetaG_FD_94477 | JGI IMG/M metagenome (GOLD analysis project Ga0129299, IMG submission 94477) | Hot spring microbial mat communities from California, USA to study Microbial Dark Matter (Phase II) - Cone Pool mat layer C metaG ... | reverse complement strand
TCGAATGGCTGCCGCGGGACTGGGTCGCATGCCCGTAACGCTCGTCGCGAATCCTCGCTATGCGCCGCGACAGGGTACGCAGCAGTGCCAGTGCGATTTCCGGGCTGGCCTCGATCCACTCCTCAAAGTCGCTTCGCCCGAGGACCAGCAGCACCGCCTCGGTCACTGCCCTAGCGCTCAGCGTACGCACTCCCTCGCCAAAGACGGCCAACTCTCCAAAGGCCTGCCCCGGCCCGAACGTCTCGATGACCTCGCTCGCTTCATTCTCTTCGTCGCGCCGGGGAATGAAGAACTCGATTTGCCCAGCGCATACCAAGAACAGCTCCTCCCCTGGTTCGCCTCGGTGGAACAGCACCGTGCCCGGGGGACACTTCACGCGGCGGCAAACGCGCAGCAGCAGGTCAACCTGGTTGCTGGTGAAATGCTCGAACAGGGGGCAGCGGGCTACGGCGGCCCGAACTGCTTCGTCGGCCAGAGCCGCATCTGGCGCAGATGTGGCCGCGGCAGCAAGCTGCGTTGGCCCCGCGGCTTTCGCCTTCGCGAACTTGGCCCTTGGCGCCTGCGCCGCGCCGGACGACTGCTGGGCGATTAATTCGGCGAATAGCCCGGTCTGATTTGCCAGCTCCAGCGGCCTCCCTGACTGGACGACCTGACCGCGATCCAGAACGACCACCCGGTCAAAGTCCATGATCGTCGAAAGGCGATGGGAGATCGACACCAGCGTGCGGCTGCGGTAGTGGCGCCGCAGCATGTTGACGACCGCGGCCTGGGAGATCTCGTCGAGGCTCGAGGTTGCCTCATCCAGGAGCAAGATGGAGGGATTTTTCAGGAGCGTGCGTGCCAGGGCGACCTTCTGCCGCTGGCCGCCCGAGAGCAGCTTGCCATTCTCCCCGACGCGGTACTCCATTCCCACCAGCAGCACAGCGTCGGCAAGTCGCTCCGCCTCCAGCACCTCCCGGATGAGCGCGTCCACAGCTTCCGCGCCCCGAAAGATTGCCGGGTCGACGCGCCCTAGAAGCAGATTGTCGCGGACAGTCAGGAAGTCCAGGTAGCCGCCCGCGTCCATCGCCAACCAGCGGTTTCGGTCGCCATGAGGGAGACGGTCGAGCAGATAGCGGCGGGCGGACAAGATCACGTCGCGTAGAGCATCCTCGCCCAGCAGTTTCGCTCCGCAGGCGGCCTCGGTCTGCATGGCGATTTCGAACAGGGCCAGGCGAAGCTCGCAGGGCAGCTTTGCTGATTTGTCGGAGTGCGATTCGATCAAGCGGTCTGCCGTTTCGAGCTGGCTGCCTTGGCCGCTCAGCAGCCCCGCTGCCCGCGGTACCCTCCCCGATACGCGGACCGCCAGGGCGTGATCGGAAAGCACACGGGCTCGTCCTAGCTGCACAAATGGTGCGATCCAGGGCGTGCCGTCCAGTTGCGCGAAGATCTCGCGGATCTCGGCCTCGGACTCCTCCTCGGAAAGGCCGCCCGGCCCGAGAAGGTTTTCCTGCAATGTGCCGCACGCGAGGTAGCCGTCCGGGTGGAAACCGACGACAGGGCACGGATCAAGGGCCCCAAGCCGCGCCCGAATCGCACGCCGAATCTCGGCGATTCGGCTGCGCAGCGCGGCTCCCTCCGGCTCTTGCGGCAAGCGGCCGTCCAGGCCCTTGCGGAACAGGTCAACTTCCAGGCCGACCAGGCGAATTACGCGCAATAGCGCGCCTGCCAGGTCCGCCAAATCGGCAACGTCGCCAAGCGTGGTGACATCCAAGGGGCCGTGTTGGTCATGGAGGGTTCGCGGGCCGAAGCGGCGGAGGCCCACTAGCAGGTTTTGGCGGATGGTGGTATCGAACAGGACGGGCGTTTGGGCGACATGTCCGATGGTGCGCGCGGCGGAGTAGATGTCGTAGTCAGCCACGTCGCGGCCGTCCAGCATGAGCCTGCCCGACGAGGGCGCCACACCCCGTATCACCAGTTGCACGGCCGTTGACTTTCCGCACCCGGCCGGGCCGACCATGGCCGTGTGAGTGCCGGGAGTGAGCGCGAGGTCGATCCGGTCGAGGATCGACGTGCCGGTCTTGGAGGCCACGCGCACTTGTTCGAACTTGATGGTTGCGTTGGGGGGCACATCTGGTGCCCCGGGCCGGGGCAAGAAGAGCTGGGGGCGACGGAAGTTCTCCTCGACCCGACGAAAGTTCTCCCGAGTGACCCGCGATCTCAAGAAGTACCCAGCCAAGGTGGCCACCGGCTGGCGGAACATGCCGGCCACCAACATGAAGCCAATCACGTCGCCCCAGCTCAGCCGTCCTGCCCAATTGCTAATTGCCGAGCCGGCGATGCACAACCCAGCGCCCAGCCAATAGAGGACGCCGGATTGCAGTGCGGCCACGAAGGGCGAGGCGGCCTCGAAGAAGGCGGTCCACCGCCCCACCTGGCCCAAGAGCGCCGTGTGGCGGTCGAACGAGTCCTCCATCACCCGCGCGGCAAAGTCGAAGGCGCCGTGGCTGCGCAGCTCAGCGGTGCCGGCGACCATTTCGTGAGCGCGAACGCGCACCTCGTCCCAACTCGCCCGCGCACGACGGTTCAAATCCTGGATCACCCGGTCGAAAAAAAAGAAATATCCCGAGGCCAGCGACAACGGAATCAGGCACAACCCGAGAAACCAATTCTGCCAAAGCATGTATGCGCCGAAGACGACCAGCGAGACGGCGGCCAGGGGGACGACCACGACCGCCTCCGCCCAAAAACTCGCTACCACACGGCAGTCTTCCAAGGCGCAAGCATTGATCTTTTCCACCGGGTGATCGCGGTGGTAATCCGGGCTGAAGCGGAAGATGCGAGCGAACATTTCCAGCGACAAGCGTCGTGACATCCCGTAAAGCAAAGACGCCTGACTGCTGCGCTGCACGTAGGCCAACAGGGCCAGCGCGAATTGGGCGCCCAGCAGGGCCGCCAAAGCCCGATTCACCTGCCCCCAACCGACCGACGAGGCCGAGTGCTGGAAGAGGTTTGTCAGGGCGGCGACTTGGACGGGCGTGACCAATTGGAGTGCCACGCTCACCATGCCCACCAGCCACAATAACACAATCGCTTTGATCTGGCCGCGCGCAACCAGGCGAAAAAGGGTATGATCACTCATGGTCTGTCCACCTTGACTGTGACGAGGAGGGCAAAGTCCGTGGATGAATTGTTGCGAATACTGTTGGGGCGCAAGTTACCGCGCTGTTAGCCGCTGGCAGCCCTCTGGTGATCGAGGTAGCAGACCACCTTTTGCTCCAGCGCGTTGGCATTGAGTCTCAACGCCCGCCCCCCGGCGCACCGCGCGACGTCTATCACCCGGATCACATGTGACCATTGGGCGGCATCGGGGAGCAGCTCGGCCAGGCGATTGCTCGACTCTTCGAAGAAGGGGCGGTTCCAGGCATTGCCTTGGCGTCCAGGGAAAAGCGCCAGGTAGAGGATGTCCAGTTCGACCATCTCGTTGAAGAAATGGGTACCGAGGGAGACGTCGGGCACCAGGTCGTCGCGCATGGCCACGATCTCGCAGAGCACGGAGACATTGTGGATTTCCGCGAAGGAGACGGGCACGCCCAGCGACGGCATGGTCGTGCCCCACCGGCCGGGACCGATGAGCATGATCGTCTCAGGCCGCCTTCCCCTGTCAACGTTCATGATCCGGCCGATGAGCCGGGCGATCGTATAGCGATCTGACAGCGGAAGCTGCGCGTAAACCGAGGGGACCACATATATCAGCCGATCAATGGTGCTCAGGCGGCTGCGCCCGATCACCGCCCCTTGCGATTGGAGCACCAGGTCGCCAGCGCCGATCGAGCGCGGCAACTGGGTGACCACACCCTCGCCGGACACCTGGAGCGGCCGGCACTGCACCAGGTTGATGCGGTAGCGGTCTTTGGCGAAGAAGTTGGCGGTGAACTCGATATCGACTGGGTAGTCATAAGCCTCTTGCAGGGTCTGGAGGATTTGCCGCAGGTCCTGGACAAACGGAGTCTCCGACAGAAGCCGACCGAAAGTGAGCACCTTGGCGAACACATTCTTGAGCCCTCGCTCCTCGGCCGCCTGAAGCGCGCTGTAGTCCTCGGAGGCAAACAAGTCGATGGGCAATGCCGGACTCTTTAGTGCCACCTCGGCGAAATCGCGGGAAACCAACTGGTTCGCCTCCAGGTCGATCACGTCCACCCGGTGCTGGCTGTGCTGGCGGACTTCTTCGGAGGTAGCCTCCGGACGGCGATCCGGGGCGTTCAGCGCCACCACCCGGGTGTAGTCGTCGTCTACGCGCTCCACCGCCCGGGTGCCTAACCCGAACACCAGCCGCAACACGCCTGAACGCGGATCGATGTACGGGCTCCAGGCGTAGGGATTGAACGACAGGCCCACCCCGGCCACCTGCGGATAAAAAAGCGCCCCGTACCTCATGCCCGATACCCGTTGCACCAACAGCGACATCTGCTCATCCCGGTCCAGCAGTTTGCGTTGCGCGCGATAGCGAAGGGCCTTCTCGCTCATGGTGCTGGCGTAAATTGTGCGTACGGCCGACATGAAGTCTTCCAGGCGTTTGTGGTGCGGGCCTTGGTTGGCGCAGAAGACGCTCTCGTACTTGCCGGCGAACGCATTGCCGAAATTGTCTTCCAGAAGGCTGCTGGATCGCACGATGATCGGCGACTGCCCGAAATAGTCCAGCATCTCGGAGAACTCTTCCTGGATCGACGGGGGAAACGCGCCGGTAAGGATCCGGCGTCGGGCCTCTTCGACGCCGTCCAGGAAAGTGGCTGGGTCGCGCTGTTTCTGCCGGAGCCACCAGCAGCCGTTCTGCACCAGAAACGTGTAGAACACGTCGGAGCCGATGAAGAACGAGTCATGCGCCTCCAGCAGGTCGTTGAAGCGGGGATCGGCTTGGCGGAGGATGGCTCGGGCCAGTAGCATCCCGACCGACTTGCCGCCGATCAGGCCCGTGCCTAGCATTCGCTTCCACACTGCCAGCACATCCCCCAGCGTGAAGTACTTCTCCGCCAAGCGAAGCACCCGCTCCTCGCGCGAGATGATCATGCGCAACAGGCCGGGGAGCAGCTTTTCGGCATTTTCGGCCGGCCGCTTTCCCTGCTGCACGGCTTCCCAGGTTTCTTCTGCCTGCAAGAATCGGCGGTTCCACAAGCCCAGGCGGAACCGGCCTAACTCCGTCCCGGCCCAAGGGATAGATGTGAGGATCTCGGCGATGGTCGAGCTCTCGGTGACCGGGTGGAAACCGTCTGCTTCCCAGGCATGGAGCATGTACATTGTGGGGGAATAGCGATGCTGCACCTTGATCGGATGGATGTACAGCCCGCCCCGATGCCGGTACACGTCAATGAGGATTTGCGTGGTTTCAGAGATAGGCGCGGTGGCGTGGGAGCAATGGCAGCCGCGGCTCAACGCGAAATAGGCGATAGACTCGAGGTCGAGGATATACGGGCAGGTAAGCGTAAAGAAGCTGCCCAACATCCGGTCGCTGCACCAATCCACAGCGAGGCTGGACAGGCAATCGAAGACCAGGTACGCGCCGCGGCCCGCCTGGCTGATCACACGGTGGATCGCCGTGATGAACTGCTCGAACCCGTCGGCCACTTGCAGGCGACGGACCTCGGCGAGCTCTTCGGGGACCAAGGGCTCGTGCTCGGAGAAGCGGAAGTAGATGAGTTTCTTTCCCCTAGCCCGAGCAAACTCGCAAAACGGCTTCACGAAGGCCGCGTAATCAGCGATGGAGTCGACCTGCCAAACGATATTGTCGCCGGGGATGAGACCCTTGAGCACGTGGTCCAGCCCTGGCAGGCCGGTGCTATGTTGCAGATGCGCCATAGCTGATATCGTACAACCCCTGCTGCGGCTACGCCACCGGAGAAAGCCGCTTTGAACTCGCGCACTCGCGGTCGATCCTGCCAAAGCGGTGGCAGCCGTCCGCCAAGAGGGCTGCTGCTCGGGCAATCTGCACGAACGGCGGCGGCCGGTTTACTGCGGCGCCGAGGCTCCGTATCATAAGGCGAATACAAAAGCGGCTCAAAGTGCTGCGGTAACGGGGTGCTCGAAACGGTTGTTTTTCCGTCGAAAGGCGCTAGGTTGGGGTATTCGCCTCCGTGCCGAAGTAGTGCGAAGGGGATCGGCCTGTCAATGGTTGCGTGCTGCCAAGGGCCTATTATCACAGGGAGACGACTATGAAAGAGGGTGATGAGGAGTTGGGATGCGGCTGTGACGGCGGCTGCGACCGGCGAAGTTTCCTTTATGGAGTGAGCCTGGCTTTGGGGGGCATGGCCTTGGGTGCATCGAGCGCCGAGTCGGCCCAGTCCCTCCCGGAGCCCCGCGGCAGGCGGCATGGAGCGGTGGTTCGGGCTGCGTTTCTGTACCCGCCCTCGACTGCATTCTCCGGCCCCGACGGCTGGTGGAGCTGGCCCGGAAACGACTTCGACGCCGAAGGCCGACAAAGGCAATACCTCGCAGCCTTCCGGGAGATGGAGAAACGCCTGGGCATGAAGATCGCGGCAGATAACGGATCGGTTGCCAATGCCGATCAAGCCCAGCGGCTGGCTGCCGAGATTGTAGCGACCCGGCCCGACGGACTCTTGCTGGTCATGTTCTACAATCGCAGTCTGGGCGAGGCCGACTTGCTGCTGAAAGCCGCGCAGGAGGCGGGGATCCCGGTGGTTTTCTACGTGGGCTTGGGCGTGAAGCACGGGCCGGTCGGCCAATATCGCCGCCCAGGCGTTTACTTTATCCAGTCCTTGGACAACTTTGCCGCCATTGAATACGGCATGAAGATGATCAACGCCAAGAAGCTCATGGCACAAAGCCGACTGTTGAGCATCAATGAGGCCGAGGCAGTGAGCGACGCGGTGGAGCCTTTTCTCGGCGTGACGGTGCGCACCATCCCATTCTCCCGCTATGCCGCGGAGTTCCAGAAGGCGCTGCTGGGCGAGGAGGCCAAACAGTTCATCGCCCGCTTCACCACCGGCGCCAAGGAGATTCGCGGCATCCGGCGCGAAGCCCTGGAAAACGCCGCGCGCGCACATTTAGCCCTCAAAAAACTGCTGGCCGACGAACAGGCCGACGGCCTGACTATGAACTGCTTGCGGCGGGGAATGCTCAAGCCGTGCCTCAGCTTCGCCACCCTAAACGGCCAGTTAACCCCGGCGGCCTGCGAAAACGACTTGCCGGCGGCCTACACGCAGCTTTTGGGACAATTGTTGACCGGGCGGCCGGGGTTCCAGCACAATCCTTGCTATGACACCGAGCACAACCACTATTACGCCTCGCACTGCACCTGCCCGATCAAGCTCCATGGCCCTGACGGCCCCGATTTGCCCTACCTGCTCCGCCGTTTCGCCCACACCAACGAAGGCAGTTGCGCGATCCAGGTGTTCTGGAATCCAGGCGACGCGGTGACGATGGTTCGTTACTATCCGGGCAAGGAGCCGGCGTTGGACGTGTACGCGGGCCGGGTAGTCAAATCGCATCCCATGCCGCCGGCTGCCGGTTGTACGACCAACGTGGAAATCGAGATCACCGACCGGCCGGACGCTTGCATGGTCCGCGGGCATCACAACCTGCTTTTTTGCGGGGAGTTCGCGCGCCGATTCCGCCTGTTTGCCCAACTCTACAAGCTGCGCCTAGCGCAGACTGGCTTTGCCGGCCCGTGGCCGTGCTGAGGTACGGCCCCGCCGTTGATCCTCATTGGAGCTGGAGTTTTGCATTTTCATCTCCTCTCCGTTTGGTGGAGGGGCAAGGAGTGAGGGTTTAGCGAAACCGCGCGAACAAGACAAAACGTTTCCACGTCCAAAAGCTTTCACCCTAACACTCTCCCGGAAGGATAGGCGGGTGCAGAACTCCAGTTGGAACGTAGCCGGGGCATCTTGCCCCAGCCGCTGCGGCTGCAATCCGCCGGCCCACTGTGTTGCGGGCAGAAGGCCGCGCCGCGGCTGGATCAATCGGGCTGCCACGGGCGGCCCCAGGCCACCTGACCGCCAAGGATCGTGCTGCACAGCTCAAATCGCAGACCACCCGGACTACCTGCTTCCCCGACCAAACGGAACTGCACCAAGTCGGCTGGTTCGCCCAGCGTCAGGCTGCCCCGAGCGACGCCCAACAGATTCGCCGGGTTTTGGGCCGCCATGGCCACGGCCGTAGCCAGATCAAGTCCGGCAAACTGCATCACGTTGGCCACTCCGTCGCCGAGCGTGCGCGGCGACTCGTGTGGTAGTCCGGCCAGTGCCGGCATGTCGCTGACGAGGATGCACCGTGAAGGCGTCTTGGCCCGGATGAAAACCTTGAGGACCTCTGGCGGCAGATGTTCTCCGTCGGCCACCAGACTGGCGTGCAGTCGGTCTTCGGCCAGTTGGTCCCAGAGGTAGTTGGGGTGCCGGGGCAGGATCGGGTGGATGCCGTTTCCCAGGTGGGTGCTCAGCCTGGCGCCGGCCTCTACAGCGCGGCGGATCCCAAGCGAGTCAGCCGCCGTATGGCCAATGCCCACCACCACGCCTGCCGCGGTCGCCTTCTGGATGAAGGCCGCCGCTTCGTCGAACTCGACCCCCATGGTCAGCAACCGAATCCGCCCTCCGGCAGCCTCTTGGAGCCGCTCCAGTTCGTCCCAAGATGGCCTGCGGCAATGTTCCGGCGCGGCATGGCCTCGTGGGCCGTCCTCCGGCGAGATATAGGGCCCTTCCAAGTGTACTCCGGCCACCATTCGCGCCACCAATGCCGAGCATTCGCACGCCCGCCTGATCGTGCCCAGGGCGTGACAGAGCACGTCGAACGCCTGCGTCGTGACCGTCGGACAGAACCGCGTCACGCCCAAAGCCAGCATTCTTTCGGCAATCTCCGCTACCCTCCCGGGCGTCAAGCCGGCGTCGCTGAACTCCTGGCCCCCGTAGCCGTTGACTTGCAGATCCAACAGCCCCGGCGCGATCCACGGCCATGACGACGCATGCTGGAGGTGATGGGGGGCTGGCGCGAGCCGAACGATCCGCGCGCCGGCCGTTTCCAGACACACGGACTCACCGGTGTCATAGCGCCGACCGAGTAGCTGCATGGCCAGCTTCACACCTTCTTGGCCATGACCAGCTTGGCGAAGTGCTCGAACGAGCGGTCGTAGGTTCGCTCAGCCTCGGCGGGAAAACAGCAGCCCGGCAACTGCCGCGAGCGAAGATGGTAGCTTAGGCAGTCGCAGCAAGTGCCCTTTCGAGAGCAAGGATCGTAGCTGCACGTGCACGATTTCAAGTTTTGCGTCTTCTTGCATTCCATGGGAGAATCCTGACAAGCCAACGGCGCAAACAGGAGGCTGCAAGCGGTCTGCCAGCTATTGAGGCTGGTAAGGGACTGTACGCCTGTCCTAGCCATGCGAGCCACCGACCGCCGAAGAGTCGCATTAGGCGATTATGGCTGAGGTTGGTCTAAACCAGAGGTCTTCTGGGCCGGCCCCTCGGCAGTCCGGGCTTTCTGAAGCTGTTGCTGCAACTGGCGTTCCTGGTCGGCCGTCAGCGGCTTTGGCGCTGGTGCGCAGCGTTGGCATCCCGCCACGATCGGCCAGCACAGTACGGCCAGGATAATAAGACTACAAGCTCGCATGTTTGGGGCGTACTCCGACTGCTCCACTATTCATAACTAACCGGCAACCCGTCGTCCCGCGCGCAGAGTCGCCGGAAAACTTCCAGGTCAACCGTAAAGGAAATCGCCCGCCCCGACCCATCCACTAAAGTAGCGTTGAAGATACCGGGATGGGCGGAGCCGAATCGGTTCGAGCCGACGTAGGGGTCGGTGGCGGTGTAGGAGGGGTGTTGGCTGTCCGGGCCTGGGGGCTCGGTCTGCGAGCCGATGCGGAAGATCTCGCTGTCCCAGCCGGTGGCCACGTAGGGTTCGTTGTCATCGTAGGTTTGGCCGAAGCGGTGCGGGTTGAGCTGCTTGCCGCCCGCCAGCAGCGTATTGGACGTCCCGTCCGTGATATGGGCGAAGATCACGGCCGGAGTCCCGCGCCGCGTCACCACCCCGTTGCTGCCCGTGCTGCCTGCGCATCCGCCGTAGTCGATCTTGGCGACGTTATTGTACAGAACCGCTGCGCGGCGCGAGGGACAGTAATAGGTGGAAATCGGCGTCTGATAGATCAGGCTGTCGCTGGTGAGTTGATAAACGTTCGTCTGCTCCAAGAAAGGTAGGATCTGATACGGCCAGCTCCACTCGCCGCGGCTGTAGGGCCGGCAGCATCCCGGCGCCTGACCACCCGGCGAACTGGGCGTACACTGCGCGCCGGGCGGCACCGGCGAATCGCATTCGTTTTTGCCCCCATCAGGAAAGGCCCGATAAGAATCGTGATAGTGGTGAAAAGCCAGGGCAATCTGCTTGAGGTTGTTCATGCACTGGGATCGCCGGGCTGCTTCGCGGGCTGCTTGAACCGCGGGCAGAAGCAGGGCAATCAGAATCCCAATAATGGTGATGACCACTAGCAGTTCCACTAGGGTAAAGCCGCGGACGGCGCGCGCCCCGGCGCCTTTGCACAGACGTCTCGGTCCCATTGCATCACCTCTGGAAACGGGTTAGCCGCATACCGTTGAGCACCACTCTGCGCGGTTCATCTAGGACGCCACTAGTGCAAAACAATTGCTTATTGTACCGATTGACTTTCCGGGCCACAAGAGGCCTGGAGTTCACCCAGTGTCGAAGTAGCCGAGGGGGAGGATTTTCGGTCTTGGGTGCAGAAATCGGCTGATTTGGGTGGCGAGCCAGTCGAACAGGTAGGTTACCTCTTTGGGCAATCGCCACG